>TBL_comb47_HYPODRAFT_10002578_pt1 | contig 22207 bp, 20 predicted proteins | sample TroBogypolimnion_40_FD_10682 | JGI IMG/M metagenome (IMG submission 10682)
TGACACAATAACCCCTTCCGGCCTTGAAACGGCATTAAAACGACGGATAGCCTCATCCATCCCGATCTTACGAGCCATACCTGCACCTGCATGTTTTGAGTTGACTGATGACGCATAGATCGGATGAACTACCAGGTTCAGACGATCGTTGTTCTTTTTCCAGGCCAGCAATTTCCGGTACGTTTCCTCATTAAAGCTTTTCACTTCAGGAGAACTGTTCTCAGAATCATTCACCGCAACAATTACCTCGATCACAGAACTCAACTGCTCACAGCTCCATAAGGATTCAAGTGTTCGTATGATCTCAGGTTCATTTAAACACGGAATTACCACAATGATTGCAAGTGAAGGATTAACCTTCGCTTCAATAAATGCAGGATAAACAATGTTTTTCTCAATATATCGGTCTGCAAACATCTTAATCGTATTCAATGAAAATGTCTCTAAACAAAAAAATCCGAATTGCTTCGGATTTTCAGGATCTTATCGTGCTGACTATTTTGATTTAGCCTTGGTATACCGTGCATTCAGTCCGACCAATACTTCTTTGGTAATATTATTAGCATCATCACCAACCAGTAATTCACTTGAATTCAGGATATAACTGTATTTTCTATCCTTATTGAATATCTTCACATAATTCATGATGCTGTCCAAAAGCTGCTTATTATTCTCAGCCTGTATCTGCGAAAGCTTTTGCGATAACTCCTGATCAAGCTTGGTGATCTTCTGTTCCTCGCCTACCAAACGATCACGTTCCTGTGCGGCACGATCCTGTGACAGAAATCCGCCCCTTTGCACTTTCTCCTGAAACGATGCAGCCTGAGATTCAAAAAGACTACGTTTCTCACTATATTCCTTTGTAAATGCTTCCTGTTGTTTGGCAAAACTGTCATGCATTTCCTGTGCAAAATCGTAATTAACCACCAGAGAATCAACTTTAATGTATCCGATAGACAATGCGGAAGATCCGTTACCTTCCTTGCCACCCTTTTTACCTGAACCATTTGATTTGTTACCACTAAAATGCAGGATGTAAAGTATCCCGACGGCTATAAACAAAACAATAATTAATACTAAAGATGTATTTTTCATTTACTATGTTTCAATAAAATTCTGCCAAAAATAAAAATTAATTGCCACTATCTATCGTTAAACCGGATTATTTTTCAGAACAGTCAAAGATTCGGACTAATGCAGAAATATCTTCATAAAACCTGTGCAAAATCATACTCCTACCTTGATAAACATCATTGAATCCTGCCTATGTTCTTAAGTATTTTTACCTGATCAAGTTCAACCTGAAACAATACAACCATGATAAATCAAATCCTTGCAAATGCACTTCCCTATATGCCCAAAAAATTGATCTGGATCTTTTCCAGACGATATATTGCAGGTGAAACCATAGAAGACGGACTGTCGGCTTGCCGCCAGCTAAACCGTCAGGGCATTGAAGTGACCGTAGATCTGCTGGGTGAATTTATCTCAACCCCCGAACAAGCCGAAGATAATAAAAACAAATACATTGCTATCATCGAACGCTTTACTTCAGAAGGAATCATAGGAAATTTTTCGGTGAAACCCACCTCGTTCGGATTGCTCATCGACAAGGATCTCTGTTATTCAAACATTGAAGCAGTAATTCAGAAGGCTGTCGAAAAGAAAACATTTATCCGCATCGACATGGAAGATTCACAATGTGTCGATGACGAACTGGAAATATATCGGAGACTGCAGCAAAAATATCCGGCGTATGTCGGCATAGTTATTCAGGCTTATATGCGAAGAACCATGAGCGATCTGGTTAATCTTGATCATTCGTCTTCAAACGGAACGCCATTGAATTTCAGACTTTGTAAGGGTATTTACATTGAACCGAAACAGATTGCCTATAAGGAATTTAACGAGGTTCGCGAACATTACCTGGATGACTTGAGCTATATGCTCGATCATAAAATGTATGTGGGAATTGCTACCCACGACAAATACCTGGTTGAAAAAGCCATGGAACTCACCAAAGAGAAAAACATTGACAAGACCAATTTCGAGTTCCAGATGCTATATGGCGTCACTCCCGAACTCCGAAGCAGTATTGTCAAACAAGGATATAAAATGCGTGTTTATGTGCCATTCGGCAAAGACTGGTTCGGATATTCGACCCGACGGCTAAAGGAAAATCCGAAAATGGCAGCGCACATTGTCAAGGCACTCTTTTTTAGGGGTTAATTAAGGGGTTAAGTACTGGGGAGGTCAGCAATGGCCTCCCTTTTTTTTCCACTTTAGATTTGCGGTATACTTCACATCTTATCATCAGCAACAATATGGAACATTAGAACTGCTCCATCAATTGTGCCGAAAACTCATATGCCTACCTTCCTGAAATTCCCGATTTCGCATCGCTGCTGATCTGATTCATTTCCTTCAATCCCATTACCATACAATTACTGAAGTCCTCTCCTTTTGCAATATAAAGACATGTTCTCCCTCTTGAATCAATGCCGTATTCGTAACCTAATCGGGCTATATTCGTACTGGTATCGGGTGCCCCCATAAGTATACCTTATGATTACGTTAAGATTAAAATAAGTATTCCTTATTTATTCCAGAATACACAAGGTACACACAAGGTATACACAATGTGGCAGGAGATCCTTGCCGGATACCGACTTTAGGAATACAGGAATTTGGATTTGTATGATCGTTTGCCGGGCAATGAAATCAGCTAATCAGATGATAGGTAGAGCCTCTCACACCTCACCCTATATTGCAGATATGGATTATGTACAATGTGGTTCGTTTAAGAAAGCGAAATAGTGGCTGGCATTAAATCATTATAAGATTGCGTCAGCGGTGACAAAAAGCAGAAATAGTCTTATAAAAGATATATTCAGATGTCTCAGACTATCGGTGGGTTAGTTATTATCAGGAAATTTATGAATACCTGATTTTATATCATGTTGATGTATATGTTTGTAGTAATGGCGGAGGGCGAGGGATTCGAACCCCCGGTACCGTTACCAGTACAACGGTTTTCGAAACCGTCCCATTCGACCGCTCTGGCAGCCCTCCATATTATTGATAACATTGACAAAGATAATAAAATCTCTTATTTTCTTTTGCTGAACTCGGCCAATGCGGCATCTAAAAAGTCAACAAAATGATCGGCATTTAAATCATAGGCCTTGGGCTGAACCAGCATCTGTTCCTTTCCATCCAGTAAGACGTAATATGGTTGTGCATTAACCCCATATCTTGCAATCTGGAAGTCTGCATATTTCTTACCCAATGTCTTTTTCACTTTCCCATCGTAGGTTGAGGTGACCCATTCGCTTTCGGGCAGGTTGGATTTATCATCCACATACAAGGCAATCACCACAAAATTGTTGCGCAGGCGATCAAGCACACGTGGATCGGACCAGACATTGGCTTCCATTTCGCGGCAATTGACGCATCCGTGACCCGTGAAATCAATGAACACCGGTTTGTTTTGTTTGCGGGCACAGGCCATTCCCTGCTCGTAATCGAAGTAGCCTTCAAGTCCATGCGGCAAATGAAGGAATTCACCAAACTTAGGTTTATCGCAGATCTCAGAGCTTGCAGAGCTTAAAACACCGTTCGCATTATGAGGAGTTGTCATTTTGATTTCATCCCTGACAATCTGATGAATATCAAAATCAAGCGAAGTCTGTGGCGGAATATAACCCGAAATACCTTTTAAAGGCGCACCAAACATACCGGGAACCATATAAACCACAAACGAAAACGATAATATGGCTAATAGTAACCTTGGTACTGAAACAGTTTTAGTATCACTGTCGTGTGCAAATTTTAGTTTGCCAAGCAAGTAAAATCCCAGTAAAGTAAAGATAACTATCCAGATGGCCAGATAGATTTCGCGGTCAAGGATTCTCCAATGGTAAGTCTGATCGGCGATACTTAAAAACTTCAGGCCTAAGGCAAGCTCAAGAAATCCAAGTACAACCTTTACCGAATTGAGCCATCCACCTGACTTGGGCAGATTATTCAACCATGCAGGGAATAAAGCAAAAAGCGTGAACGGTAAGGCAAAGGCCAGCGAAAACCCGAACATTCCCACAATAGGTTTTAACACTTGTCCTCCGGCTGACTGGACTAATATGGCTCCAACAATGGGTCCTGTGCAGGAAAATGAAACCAGGACAAGCGTCATTGCCATAAAAAATGAGCCCATCAATCCACCGCGGTCTGCCTGTTTGTCTGACTTGTTTACCATCCAGGAAGGCAAAACAATCTCGAACATCCCGAAGAAAGAGAAGGCGAACAGCATGAAAACAGCGAAGAAGATCAGATTGGGCAGCCAGTGAGTACTGAGCCAGTTAGCTATTCCAGGACCAAATATTACAGAGACCAGTGTTCCGATAACAGTATATATGGCAATGATTGAAAGCCCGTAGAAGGCTGCATACAGTCGTGATTTAAGCTTTGAGCCGCTGTTGTTCATGAAAAATGATACCGTCATCGGGATCATTGGAAATACACAGGGTGTTAATATGGCTGCCAGACCTGCCAGGAAGGAAAAGAAGAGAAAATAGAGCAGATTCCCGGATTTAGGCTGCAGGTCGGATCCTCCCAAAGGCAAGACAGGAGTACTTACTTCAGCTTTGGAATCTTTTGATTTAAGATGATATGTAAATTCGGCTTCAGCAGGAGGAGTGCAGGTTTCGTCGTTACACGACATAAATTCTACAAAGCCTTTAATATCGCTCTTTGCTGAATTCTTCAACCTGATTTTTTGAGTCAGCACAGCCTGACGGGTAAAATACCGAAGCTTCAGGTTAAAGGTTTTGTCAAATATCTCAATTGGTTGGGGATCTTTACTTAATTCACCGACAAAGGAAAACAAAGTGGAGTCAGCATAATGAATGGTTGTTTTAACAGGACCCCCATCAGGCAGCTTAGTATCATATAAATGCCAGCCTTCGTCAATGACAGCTTTAAAGATAAGTGTGGCTTCCTGACCATCCTGTTTGGATTCAAAAGTCCATTTCACAGGTTCAAGAATCTGAGCTATCCCTTGGTAACCGATCAAAAATAGAAAACTTACAAATAGAATAATCCGCTTCATGGATTGTATATTGATTAATTTAGAAAACAAAAATACACAATGGATTTTATCTATTTATGAAAACTGTCATCGAAAAGTAAGAATCTATAGAAGGGAAGCAGATCGGAAGGGTCATAAAAAATCCCGGCAGTTCGTACCGGGATTATTTAATGAGATTAAAATACAATCTCTTCGTGATTTTCATCAAAGAAATGGTACTCTGTTAAGGTATAAGAGATCATTTCCTGAACCTGAATGTTTTTCATGTATTTGAAGGCCCATTGATGTTTTATGGACCAAAGACCTTTATTCAAAAAAGCAGCTAGATAAGGATGGGTTTTAATAATTACCTTGCTTTTATTTAATTCTTTAAAGATATACCTGACTTTACTTTCCAATTCGTCCACCAATAAAACAGTAGGTGTAATTTTTCCTGTACCTTTACAGGATGGGCAAACTTCGGCTGTATCAACATGTTCTTCAGGACGGACACGTTGACGGGTGATCTGTAAAAGACAGAATTTGCTCAATGGCAATATGTTGTGCTTGGTGCGGTCAACAGCCATTGAATCTTTCATCCGCTCATACACTTTATGTCGGTTTTCAGCCAGATGCATGTCGATAAAATCGACTACAATAATACCGCCCATATCTCTCAACCTCAGTTGACGGGCGATTTCTTCAGCAGCAGCCATGTTGACTTCAAGAGCATTTGTCTCCTGGTCAATTCCGGCCTTCGAACGGTTTCCGCTATTCACATCAATGACATGAAAGGCTTCTGTGTGTTCGATGATCAGGTATGCTCCATTTTTGAAGGATACTGTTTTTCCAAATGATGCTTTTAATTGTTTATCAACCCCATAGTATTCGAAGATTGATTGATTGCCCTTATAGAGCTTCACCGTTTTTTTCTTCTCAGGGGCAATTGATCCCAGATATTCAGTAATTTCTTCACATACAACAGGATCATTTACGATGATACTGTTGAAGTTGGGATTATAGATATCCCTCAATAAAGCGGTTGTTCTTCCCAGTTCGCCTACAATAAGCGAGGGAGCATTCACCCGTCCTAATTTCTGAAATGTTGTCTCGAATTTGGTCACCAGGCGTTTAAGTTCCTGATCCAATTCGGCCACACGTTTATCTTCTGCTGCAGTACGTACGATTACGCCGTATTTCCTTGGTTTAATGCTTTGAATAAGCTTTTTAAGCCTGTTCTTTTCCTCATTGGATTCAATTTTCTGCGAAATGCTTACTTTTTCGCTGAAAGGCATCAATACCATGTTACGGCCTGCAATCGACAGTTCTGAAGTTAACCGGGGTCCTTTTGTGGAGATAGGCTCTTTGGCCACCTGCACCAGGATGTTTTGACCGGTTTTAAGAATATCCGAGATTTTTCCATCCTTATCGATATCAGGTTCAGACTGAATCTTTGAAATGGAGGTAATTCTGTTGTTCTTCGATGAGGCCATTTTGAGAAACTTATTCAGCGTCGCAAATTGGGGCCCCATATCGAGGTAATGCAGAAAAGCATCTTTTTCGTATCCAACGTCAATGAAAGCAGCATTCAGACTGGGCATTATTTTTTTTACACGTCCAAGATAAATATCTCCAACTGCAAATTTAGCCCCTGTCATTTCCCTGTTCAGTTCGACCAATCCTTTATCTTCCAATAAAGCAATTACGACTTCCGAGGGAGAGACATTTACTATTAAGTCGCTACTCACAACGTTCTATGTTTTTAACAAATTTCAACTACAGACTAAAAACAGATTAAACCTAAAGCACAAGAATGCTTTAGGTTTAATACTTACAAGATCTTTAAAAGCTAATGCTTAATAAAGCAAGACTATTTTTTCTTTTTATGTCTGTTCTTTCTTAGTCTTTTTTTACGCTTGTGCGTAGCCATTTTGTGACGTTTCCTTTTTTTTCCGCTTGGCATAATAAATTATTTTACTTGATCTTTAACTTGTGCAACAAATGTTTTCGCTGGTTTAAAAGAAGGAATGAAGTGTTCAGGAATAATAATTGTAGTATTTCTGGAAATATTCCTGGCAGTTTTCTCTGCTCTTCTCTTTACTATAAAACTACCGAAACCGCGAAGATACACATTTCTTCCTTCAGTTAGGGAATCCTTCACTGTTTCCATAAAAGCTTCTACAGCTTTTTGCACTGTTACTTTTTCAATTCCAGTGTTTTTACTTACTTCGTTAACAATATCTGCTTTTGTCATCTCTTAAAATATTTAATTATCAACAATTTATATTTCCGAAACATTTGGTGTGCAAAAATAAAAATTATTTAAAAATTAGAAACATTATAATTCATTTATTTTTACAATTTCGAAAGATTTTAAAGTAGTTAGATAAAAAATGGACTTTTTCAACTCTCCGATACATTCCTGGTATTCGTTATACAAGCGTGATTTGCCCTGGAGAAAGACACGTAATCCCTATCTGATATGGTTATCTGAAGTTATCCTCCAACAGACCCGAATAGACCAGGGATTAAGCTATTACTTAAGATTTACAAGGGAATTCCCGACTATTTCGGATCTGGCCATGGCCTCTGAGGATCAGATTCTAAAAATCTGGCAAGGATTAGGCTATTATTCGAGGGCCCGTAATCTTCACTTTACCGCAAAATACATCCAGCAGCATTTTAATGGAAAATTTCCTGAAGATTACCAATCCATTCTTTCATTGAAAGGTATTGGTGAATATACGGCATCTGCAATTGCCTCTATATCCTTCAATCTGGAATACCCCGCCCTGGATGGCAATGTTTATCGTGTACTCTCGCGGTTTTTTGGAATCTCAGAGCCAATCGATACGGGTGCAGGGAAGAAAATATTCTACAATCTGGCAAAAGAACTGATAAAAGGTACCGATCCTTGTATGCACAACCAGGCAATGATGGAATTCGGTGCATTGCAGTGTACTCCGAAAAATCCCGACTGCCGAATATGCCCCTTAAACGAACAATGTTATGCCTTTTCAACAAAAAAAATCAATGAATTGCCGGTAAAGCAAAATAAGACACTCCAACGTGACCGGTATTTCAATTATCTCGTCCTTACGAATAATAATGCTACCTGGATGAGAAAACGAGTGGGAGAAGATGTCTGGAAGAACCTGTATGAATTCCCATTGGTCGAAACAACTGATGAAATAAGTATTGACGAATTAATAGAACAGAAGGAGTTTCATGAAATTGTCCGGTCATACCAGTCCATCATAGAAAACATTAGTAACTGGAAAATTCATATTTTAACCCATCAACGAATTCACTTTCGTTTTATCCGAATCCGGTTGTCTGATGAAATTAATGTACCTGACAATTTAATCCGGGTAAATAAGGAAGATATTTTTAACTTTGCTGTACCGAAATTGCTTGAAACGTACCTCAATGAAAATGGGTTGGATGTATTGTCCGATAGAAACATTGGAGAGAAGCATTGATTTTTGGTTAAATCATAAATTTTGCTGAACAAATGGTAAATAAACGACAGAATTTATGTAAATTTATTACTTTATAAACTCTAAAAAAATATATCCAATGTCAGTCAACAAAGTAATTTTGGTAGGTAATGTAGGTAAGGATCCTGAAGTCAGGCATCTCGACAAAGGTGTTGCAGTAGCAAATTTTTCACTGGCAACAACCGAGAATTACACCGCAAAAACAGGTGAAAAAGTAAGCACAACCGAATGGCACAATATTGTTGCCTGGAGAGGTTTAGCCGAAACTATTGAGAAGTATGTAAAGAAAGGGAATATGCTATACCTTGAAGGACGCCTTAGAACTAGCACATATGAAAAGGATGGTGTAAAGCATTACAAAACAGAAATCTATGCAGACACCATGCATAACCTTGGAAGGCGTGAAGAACAAGGAGAAATGGCTAATCAGCCTCAACATGCCGAGGTCGCGCAAGTTGTAGCTGAACCTGATTTCAGTCATCCGGAAGAAGACGATTTACCATTTTAATAATTAAATCCCAGTTAATTGGAAACAGACACGTTACCCACATTGGCCGCAATATCATGGAATATTCAGTTTCATCCTTTAACTACAGGTGTTGCGATCAGCTTGGTGGTAATAATCATTTTACTGGCTTTTTCTGCTTTAATCTCCGGGTCGGAAGTTGCTTACTTTTCGTTAAGCCCTTCCGAACGACATAAACTCTCAGGAAAAACTACAAAAAGCAATTCTTATATACTTAGGAATCTGGAATATCCGGAACAATTGTTGGCTACTATCCTGGTAGCCAACAATTTTATTAATGTTGGCGTAGTCATTTTATCCAGCGTCACCGTTGAATCAATTGTCGACTTCTCGAAAGAGCCCATTCTTGGATTTGTCGTACAGGTATTGGTTATTTCATTTATTATCCTGCTTTTCGCCGAAATAATACCAAAGGTCTATTCAACACATCATGCATTGAAATTTGCCCGTTTTATTGCCGTTCCAATGCATTATCTCATGAAGATTCTCAAACCGATTAATTCGGTTCTGATTTATTCCACCTCATTTCTCAATAACCGTATTCAGGCTTACAACAAACACATCTCTGTCGATGAACTTTCACAGGCACTGGAGCTTACTTCCCAGACTGAGCTAAAGGGTGAAAATGAAATACTAAAAGGGATCGTGAAATTTGGAAATAAGAGCGTTGTTGAAATCATGCGTTCAAGAGTAGATGTCGTATCAGCAGATATAGATTATCCCTTCAGTAAAATCCTTGAACTGATTACCGAAACCGGTTTTTCAAGAATACCTGTATATTCTGAGACTTTCGACAATATTAAAGGGATTCTCTATATTAAGGATTTGCTGCCTCATGTGCTTAAAGGAGCAACATTCCGCTGGCAAAGCATTATCCGACCACCTTTTTATGTACCTGAAACAAAGAAAATAGATGACCTTCTGGAAGAATTCCAGAAGAATAAAGTACATATGGCTATTGTTGTCGATGAATATGGGGGTACTTCAGGAATAGTAACTTTAGAAGATGTTCTCGAAGAAATTGTTGGAGAGATAACTGATGAATTTGATGAAGAAGAAAAGCTTTATACAAAAATCAGTGAAAACAAATATCTCTTTGACGGCAAGATCATGCTCAATGATTTCTACAAGATAACCAAATCGGAAGACACTATCTTTGATGAAGTAAAGGGCGAAGCGGATACCCTTGCTGGTCTGATTCTTGAATTAAAAGGCGAAATTCCTTTAAAGAACGATACCATTACTTACAAGAATTTCGTTTTCTCCATTGAAGCAGTAGACAATAGGCGAATCAAACAGATTAAAGTTGAAATAACAAAACCAGAGCTATAAATTATATGCCCAGAATTCCATCTATTTTAATCCTGTTGATCCTACTGATTGCCATTTCATGTCAAAAGGATTATACTCCGAAACCACGTGGCTACTTTAGGATTAGTTTTCAGGAAAAAACTTATCACATGCTGGATTCCGCTGCGTTACCTTACCGCTTTGACATTCCCGGATACAGCAAGATAGTACCTGATCATGACCGTAAGGCTGAACCATATTGGGTTAATCTGAAATTTCCGGCACACAAGGCAGAAGTAAATATCAGCTACAAGACGGTAAATAACAATCTTGCAGCATTGATGCAGGATTCACACGAACTGGCCTATAAACATTCGATCAAGGCAGATGCAATCAACGAAAAGGTTTATATTAATCCCGCAAAAAAAGTATACGGCACCATCTATCTGATAGAAGGGAATGCAGCCTCCCCGCTCCAGTTTTACCTGACCGACAGCACAAAACACTTCCTGCGCGGTGCCTTATACATCCGTGAAGTTCCCAACATCGACTCCCTTCGTCCCGTGATCGACTATTTAACTCCGGACGTAATCCATCTGATTGAAACCACCGAGTGGAAACATTAAATGCCTATTTATAAAACCATAACAATACCTGACGGATTAATTGGAGTTTGGCACCTGTCTGAATCTTCCGCTGATCTGTTACCCAATTTTTCCTCCAAAGAACTGTCCGATCCTGCTTTTCTGAATTATACCCATGAAAAGCGAAAAGCAGAATGGCTGGCCACCCGTGTTCTAATCAAACAATTAATAGGTTTAGATTTCTCAATCACCTATACCTGCACCGGCAAACCAATTTTGAACCATGCTAATTACAAATACCTGTCCATTAGCCACGCCTATGACTTTGCTGCTGTTATCCTGCACAAGCACCTGAATGTTGGGCTTGATATTGAAAGCATCAGCAGAAACTACAACCCGATTGAAAAGAGATATCTTTCAGAAGATGAATTGATTCAGGTGAATAGAATCCCAAAATATCAATGTCTATACTGGTGTGCCAAAGAAGCTGTATTCAAGTTGGTCCCTGAGGATGGTATTGAATTCAGGAATCAAATTCAAATTCCATCCTTTAATCCGGAGACGGAGAAAGAATTTTATGCCCGTTTTATTGAAGGAGCCCGGGAATTGGTTTATAAACTTCACTTTCAAATATTCTCTGAACATTGTCTGGTTTGGGTAATCGATACACCATCAGAAATCCATTGAAAATGAAACCGGGTAGATTTACCTGAAAGATAATATCCAATTTAACTTCAAAATACTGCATTTCTCTAATCAATTTCCGGCTTTAACTGTTTATTGGTTAACTTACACATTATTAAATGAAACAGCCTGAATCACATATACTCGTCATTTTCGGAGCTTCGGGTGACCTGACTAAACGCAAACTGATCCCTGCCTTGTACGAACTGCATACTCAGAATCTCCTTCCTGATCATTTTGCCGTGTTGGGAGTCTCAAGAACTGATTATACAGATCTGCAATTTCAGGAAAAAATGAGGGAGTTTCTACCATCGAATTCTCACAACCAAAAAGATATTGATGAATTCATGATTCATCTTTATTATCAGACATTATCAACATCCGATTCAGTCGATTATCCTGTTTTGAAGTCAAGACTTAATGCTCTTGGGAAAGATTTGTCGATTCCCGAAAACTACATCTATTACTTGTCGACTCCCCCTAATTTATACCAGATCATTCCACAAAGCCTGGCTGAAGTTGGATTAAATGACTCCTCCAATGGATTTAAACGTCTGATTATCGAAAAGCCTTTTGGTACTGATTTAACCAGTGCACAGGAACTCAATAAGAATCTGCTCAACTATTTCAAGGAAAATCAACTATACCGCATAGACCATTATCTGGGTAAAGAAACCGTTCAGAATATGCTGGTCACGCGGTTCTCGAATGGCATCTTTGAACCTGTATGGAACCGCAACTTTGTCCATCATGTCGAAATCACTTCAGCGGAAACACTTGGAGTAGAAGAGCGCGGAGGTTATTACGACCATTCAGGAGCCATGCGCGACATGGTACAAAACCACCTTATGCAGCTTGTTGGGCTTGTAGCCATGGAACCGCCTGTAGTCATTGATGCGAATGCAATACGCAACGAAACGCTGAAAGTCTTCCAGTCATTGCGTCCGATTACCGAATCTGAAGTCGCAAAGCATGTCATCCGCGGTCAATACCTCCAATCGCATATCGGCAAGGATCTTATCAAAGGATACCGCGAAGAACATGGTGTTGATCCATTATCGAGGACTGAAACTTATCTGTCCATGAAATTCTTCATCGATAACTTCCGTTGGGCTGGAGTTCCTTTCTATATCCGGACAGGTAAAAAACTGCCCGCACGGGTCACCGAAGTTGTGATCCATTTCAAAAATACCCCACATCATTTGTTTGGGACAGGAGCTTCTCCCGATCATATAAGCAACCAACTGATCCTTCGGATTCAGCCTGACGAGGGAATTCTGCTGAAAATTGGGATGAAAGTCCCTGGGGCAGGCTTCAATGTACAAACCGTAAACCTGGATTTCCATTACTCTGAACTCTCCGACATCTATCTTCCTACCTCATACGGACGTTTGTTGCTCGATTGCATGCAGGGCGATGCAACACTTTATGCACGTGGTGATGCCGTCGAAAAAGCATGGGAATTTGTGCAGCCTATCCTGAATGCATGGCAGAATAATGCTGACATTCCGATTTATGGATATCCTGCCGGAACCTGGGGCCCAGAAGTAGTTGACGGCTTGATGGAGGAAGGCCAATGGCGTTATCCCTGTAAAAACCTTGCTCATGACGGAGAATATTGCGAACTGTAGGGTCAACCCTGTGTGTTTGACCTCAATTGGTCAAACACACAGGGTTGACCCTACAAAAAAAATCTATTGCACGATGAATGGGAAACTGCATATATTAAAAGATCCTGAAGAATTAGCTGATCATTTTGCTGATCAATTGATGGAAGAAGTTGATAAATTCTCTGGTCTATCTTTTCACCTGGCTATTTCAGGAGGAAAAACCCCTGATCTTTTGTTTTCCGCATTAGCCAATAAGTATACTGAATCACCACTCTGGCAAAAAGTACATTTCTGGTGGGTGGATGAGCGCATGGTACCAATGAACTATTCTGAAAGTAATTTCGGAGTGGTCCAAAGATTACTTTTCCCATATATTATTATTCCAGAAGAAAATATTCATCGTATCAAAGGAGAAAATGATCCTGAAGCGGAAGCACTCTCCTATTCAGCACAAATAGAGGAAAACCTGAAACAATCAAATGGCTTCCCAGTTTTCGATCTGATTATATTGGGAATTGGGGATGACGGGCATACAGCATCGATCTTTCCAAATCAGATGGAATTGCTTGGATCAGACCGGATATGTGAAGTTGCCACTCAACCCTTAACAGGACAGAAACGCATAACCCTTACTGGTAGAGTGATTAATAATGCAGACAAAGTATGTTTCCTGGTAACTGGTGCCGCTAAGGCCAGACGTTTATCAGAGATCTGGGGCAATCAAACCATGGCCAACCTACTTCCTGCAGCTCATATTCAACCAGCCAACGGAAACCTGGAATGGTATATCGACGAATCAGTATCAGTATTCACGCAATAAAGTAATCCTACTTCACTTCAAAATCATCAAAGGACGCATAATTATACCCTGAACCCAGTCCTGCAAGCCCATGTGTATATTTGGTATTTTTCAGTGTAACCACTTCCTTGTTATTTACATGTACAGAAATGGTACTCCCGCTAAACTTCAAGGAAACAGGCTGCCACGCAAATGCAGGGAAATCTGCCGAACCCGAAGCAATAACCTGGCTGCCGGCATATAGTGACCATTTATTGCCAGTATTAATCACAAATACATACCCTTCAGGATAATCTCCTCCCCTTTTCATTTCCATCACCCGGCCCAGTAATTTTGCTGAACCGGTATTCTCCGAAATATATATATCCGCATGAACTTCGTAGTCGGTCCAGGTGGTGTCGCCCAAAATGGTTTCCACAGAAGGGTTCTGACCCACTTCCCACTCGATTCCCTGGTGATCGATCAACTGTTTCAGGCATTTACCCTTCCCATCCTCCCGTTGCTGCACTTCGAACACCCCTGCCTGGTCCATAAAGTATTTGGGCAGTTGTCCATTAGTCTCCCTCTCAAAATCGGTATGATAAGGAAACGGGAACGCTTTGTTTTCCGGCGCTTTATAAAAACCCTTCATCTGTCCGGTAGTCGTGGTAATAGAATAGGCTGATTTGCCCTCTAGCTGAATAGTGAACCGATTGTTTCTGACTTTCAGGTCGGCTTGCCGCTCAAACTCATCTTTCCCGCGGGTTGTTTTCCAGACATGCAGTACTTTTCCGGCCAGTGTTTTATCCAATTCAAAGGTGACTGTTTGCGTGCCTGTCGTATCTGCTGTTTCAATAATCAAGCTGTAATCCTTTTCATCCAGCGATTTCAATGTCACGTAGCTTCCTTTTTTCAGAAATCCGCAACCCGAATCCACATACCGCCAGCCAGGTTCTGCAAACTGTGTGGTATGCGCAGCAGCCCAGATGGCAGGTTGTACTTCATAATGTCCGCTCCAGGGTGTCTTTGCTATCATCAATCCAGAATTAGGTAATGAGAGGTTGTCAAAATAGCTTGTAATCAGGCTCCAGGTAATGACATTGGTGATCTTACCCACAATGTAGCTCCGGTTATACAATTTGACCAGGTATTCAAAACCGTCCCAATCACCCTTCCAAGGTCCGGCTTCGCTGTTATGAATGGGTTTATTTGATTTTAAGGCAGTTTCCGAAGACCCATAGACTGGCTTACCCCACCATTTATCCCGGTCAACGTAATGGCTGCCTATAGCATATACCGCGTCCGAAAGTTCCTTGTCGTTCTTCATGTCATCGGCAATCTTCCAGTCAAATATATCTGCCGCGATAATCTTAACACCCGTCAGTCCATTGTTATTCAGTGTTTTTCTCAGAAGTTTTATCCACTCCTTGTCGTAAGGCCGCTCATTCCATATCCCCGTGTAATCAAAGCTGATACCCTGGACCTCTTTGGCACCTTTCAGATATGAAGCGATGTAATCGGCATTATCCTGAGAGTAGAAAACACCGTTACCGATCCAGCCGGGACAGCCCCATTCAAGGCAATCGGTGATTATTCCCGGATTGCGTTTTTTTGCTTCTTTCAAAACCAGCCATTCATAACCTCTTTGGAAGTATTGTGGCTTAGGGTTCAGAAATTCATCCCGGGTATGTGCATGACTCGGTTCAGTTCCATCGGTCGAATTGATGTCCCCTCCAATCTCCACTTTTATCTGCTGAAGATTTGCACCAAATTTAGGTTTGAACAGGTAATCGAATACCTGGCTGCGGATCTCCTCCGGGTAATCCATCAGTAATTTCGAAGAGGCTCCGGCACTCAAAGCACCAATCCCTTCAAACAACCGACCCTGATGATTGTCTGTAATCTTAATGATCACACCTTGAGAAAAAGATGTAAGAATGGCCATCACAACCATAAATACCATTGCAAGGAGTTTCTTTTGCATATTGAATCTATCTTAAGAGACAGTTTGAAATTCCCGTAGGGAAAACATGTGGGTAGAAAAACATTCGTTTCCCACGGTTAAATTGAACCATACGGGACAATATATTGACGTATTTGATAAATATTCTACTCATATTTTGTTCCTGACGGAACAATCCAGTAAAATTTAATCAGTCTCTTTATGATATGGATTATAGAATCACCTGGCCAAAGATCCGGCCATTTACAACACCCTGCAAGATCGACCCCATTAACTGCCGCTGAATCCTTTTCTCACCAGGTGCCCGGCATAGGCGCCGATTACTCCGGGTATCAAAGCCAGAAAAGAACCGTAATTGTGACTAGTAAAGATGCTCAACAATGGGATCCATGCACTTACTAATAAGGCAATGAGCCATGGTTTTTGTCCTGCCAGATATCCGCAGACGAAAGCTGCAACCAGAACCATGAATACCGAAATACCCGTGTCGTCCCAGTTAGGACTTGAGTCAATCCAGGCAATCGTAATCCCAAACACTATAGCAAGTATAACGGCAGGAACAAAGAATCTATTCATAACTGGTAGTTTTTGATTAGGTAGCATTATGTCGTCAGGATTCTAAAACAGATCCGAAGGTAACTATTTGATTCATTTTTGATTATTCTTCCGGCTATTTTTTTTGCCCCAGCCATTTCAACGCATCCAGTATCAACTGATCCTGAACCGCATTGTCGAAGGTAAACGACAATTGCTTGTTGGTTTTGTTGGCATAGTCCATGTCGTTGTGTCCCATATTGATGTAAATCATACGGTACTTCGCGTTGGTCCATACCACCGGGTAATACCCGCTGTGCCATATTTCATAAGGCTTTGGGCCTGTGCCAAGCGGGAAGCTTGTCGAATCGATGGAGGCCAGTATCTTAATATCGGGATTCTTCCTCAGATCGTTTTTCCAGCGGTACCACTCGTTGGGCTGTGTCTTAAACTTCTCAGGCAAGTTTTTCATGGCCGGATGATAACGGTCTTCGACCTTTAAAATGGCAGATGTTGGCCCCCAGGTATTGCTGCCATATTCACCGGATCCAAGGAATTTCTCATGATACCAGTCCCAGTTTTGAGGATAAGCCGATGGCGTGAGTGCGAAGGCGCTAAAATGAAAGCCCATAAAACCACCTCCCTTTTCCATGTATTCCTGAAAGGCTTTTCGCTGTAAGGCTGAGTCGGGACGGGTATCGAGGAAAATGACCACCTGGTAATGACTGAGGAATTCGGGAGTCATTTTATTCCAGTCATTGGTCGACTCATAGCTGAAATGATGTTGGACGCTCACCTTCGAAAACCACTGATTGGCTTCATTTACAAAACTGATGTGCGCCAGGTCGTTCTTTCCTGTATAAAAGGCAATAACTTTAAACTTTGGTTGGTTGCCAAGGGTCATAAAGCTTAGACCCAGAATGCAGCAAAGGATCACAAAACAAATTCGTTGGACAGGTTTAAACATAGCTGGTAGTAAGTTAAGTTTAGGAATATGCGTAAAAATTCAAAATGGTCCTACAAAATCAGGACTAAAACACATCTTACAAATCCATTGCCTTATCCAGGATGTAGTCCTGAAAATCCTCCTTCTCCATGCCATAAACCTCAATGACTTTCGAATATTCGAGGGCCTCCGTAGAATGACAAAGGTTTTTTACGATACACCAGCTATCTCCTTTAACCAGATCACGTGGCACACCGTCAATCGTCATACGTATTCTTCCCTGAAGCAGATATCCCGAATGGTCCGTCTGATGCACATGTTCGGGCAGAAAAGCTCCCTTTTGAAACTCAAGCTCGGTCATCAGCATTGAATCGACCTGCTGCGTAACTTTAAATTTTACACCCTCTACTTTCAGATTATTTACTAATTCCTGATGCGAATTATACATGGTATTTTTCTTAGGTTGTTGTTCAGTCTCCAAAAATCTTCTATCCTAGACATCCAGGTCCTTTGCCTGAGATAAATATTTCAAATAATCCTTCCTTACAGGACTAAATACTTCGATGACCATCGAGTCTTCCAGAATTTCAGCATGATGCCGGACACCGCTTCCGATGCTCCAGCTATCTCCCGGAAACATTTCCTTTTGGTCCTCCCCAATAAACATTCTGATCTTTCCGCTGACCAGATATCCTGTTTGTTCATTCGGGTGCTCATGCTCCGGAAGGACGGCCCCTTTCTGAAGCCTGAATTCACTCATCAGCATCGACTCACCGTAACACAAGGTTTTAATCCTGATCCCGGTTAATAGTCCCGTATAACCATGCATGGAATGAAAAGCATACATCCGTATATTGTTGAATATTTAAACATTAAATTGAGGAATACGAGTTAAAGATAATATTCTGATTGTTCCAACATCCGCCAGTCGTTTAATTTATTTCGGATATTTAGAATTATTTAAGACTGTCCTGTTTCACTTGATTTTTCCCAGATAGAAAGTTGATAAAAATCAATAGTTTCCGCGTATTACCGGTATTAAAAGAGGAGTTGAAACTGTTGAAGAATGAGTTATCCGTCAGTAAAAATATTTATCTTTGACATGTAAACTAAATTCATTTAAGCCTGGCCCTTTAATACCTTTCTTTGGTATATATACCTTTTCACCTAACTTTCCCGATAGGAATGTATCTCTATTCTTTCATACCTCTTTCTTATTAAATTCGTAACAAATTCGAATTATATTCGAATTTAATAAGAAAGAGGTATAAAAGAGGTATGAAAGAGGTAAAAATAAATCTACTTCCAATACCTTAGTAATTCATAACCTGAACAGGATACAACCTTTCAGGAAAAATGAATGGTGATGTGAAAAAATGCGATTTTGCAACGGGACATTGTCGTTTTATCAATTATGGATAGTGTTAAGGGAAACACAGATTATTGATGCTGTCCTCTGTTTACAAACTTTCTCCGGTTATTTCTTCTTTTTAATCATATTCGTGACGTCTTCAACAAGGCCATCCTTATCCTGAAAGTCCTTGCGGGTGGTTATCCGCTCAATGTCAGGCTGAATACCATTTCCTTCGATCAGCTTTCCCTCCAGGGTATAGGCCTGCCAGGAGGGGATATAAACGGTCACCCCATTGGATAATACGTAAGGGATTGGATTGCCTGAGCTTCCATAAGTCTTCATTCCGACAATTTTGGTATTTGGAACCTGTTTCATCATCAGTATAAACGACTCGTTGCTGCTCATTACATTTGGTCCGGATAACACATATATATTTCCTGAATACTTCAATTTACGCTCATTAGGATAAAGTTTCTTCAGGAGCTCTTTATCAAATAATCCGGTCTTTTCGTTGTAATTTTTCACCTTCTCGTAGGCAATCGAATCCGTTACAAAACAGGAAGCAAGTTTGCGTGCATAGGTTTCATTTCCACCGCTATTATCACGGACATCGATGATCAGGTTCGGATAGACAAGCAATCCTTTAATTACCTCAAAGGCAGGGATGTCAGGATTTGTGGAATTACCCCAGTTTTTTAAGGAAAGATTGTCCAAATCGGTATTCCAATCAAGCAACAAAATGTATCCAATACTGTCAATAACACCGGCTTCGACCGCGAAGTTTTTGCTTATTTTCTTCTCTTGCAGCCTGGAGAATAGTGCTACTGAATTGCTGTTGTTGTCCACCAGGCGCAACTTTCCTGTTTCAAAGCGTTGCCCTTCCAGTTCGATCCATACATGCGGATCTTCGGCAGTTCGTAATAGCTTGATTAGGTTAAGCGCGAACTCCGTAGGTGTTTCAGCATTTTCAAGCTCCGATCGGTTCTGTTCCAATATAGTTTTCCAGTTGATTCCTTTCAGGGAAGCATAGGAATATTTTTGTGAAAATATTTCCATCAACTCCTTGCAGGCCTTTTTATTCAACTCCACAGATGAAACAGTTTTGGTTTGAAAATGCAGATCCGCGGGAATTAAAGGGATACCCTGTGTATTAATGAAATTTTGAAATTTGGGACTATTAAATGCAAGAGAGTAAAGCCGGTTCGGGAAGAGTTTCACCGGAATGGAGAGAGTTCTTTTATCGGTCCAATGAGGTTTCTGAGTAATCTGGGGCATATTCTTAGTATCAGGAACAGAATACCCTTCTCCCATATCCTGATCGAACCTGAGTATGATTTCGGTCAGTGCAGGATCAACCTTGCAATCACCAAAGGCAGGAAGGGTACTAATGATTTCAGGAGCGGTGGCGTTATTTTGCCCCATTGAGAGCGCACATATTAAGGTAATGCAAAGCAGAATCAGCATTGGTTTTTTCATGGTCTGGTTTATTAGGATAATTTTTATGGGTTGAGTATTGAACATCAATACTATTGAATTTTGGTTCAGGCTAAGTTAAAACATAATATTCAATAAATGAAATTATATTATTCCAAAATACGTAATGAATATTGCTAGTATGAAATCTGGAATAATATAAATCCAGACTTCTCCAAAGGGTCAAAATTTCCGGATATCAATTCCTTACTTAAGCATATAATAAAACAACAGAAACCCCGGGCACAAAAAAGCACCCGGGGTTATAATCAATTGAAAAACTGATCTACTTGTCTAATATCAAATGCTTTGTGTAAAGCTTTTCATCAATAATAACCATTACAACATATATCCCATTTGCAAACGAGGAGGATGTGAGAATTGTCTTTTTTAATAGGCCATTAACCATCTCAGCATCTTCTAAGTAAAGGGTTTTACCCACCATGTCAACCAATTTTATTTTAGCTTTGGCATTGATGTTGTCCTCACCTTGCAATATTAAAGTAAACTCTCCTCTCGTAGGATTTGGAAATACCTGAAAGGATTCGTTCGGTTGGATTTGCCTGATATTGATTGTATCTTCTGCAGTAATGGTAGATTCAGATTTCGTAGCGATCAGGGTTTTAAAGCTTGCGCTACCGGTGTAACTCAACCAATTGGCACCACACTTAGCCCTTATATGCCAGTTATAACTTTGATTGGCAAGCAGTGATGAAAGCGTGACTGATCGCTGGCTTCCTCCCAGCAGCAAGTCTATCCATACTGATCCGGTATTAGTTGTCTTGTACTGTACATCCCATTGAACGGGATCATAGACAGCACTCCAGTTAAGTTTGGCGCCCGAAGAAGTAATGTTGGTAGTAGTCAAACTTGTCGGATTCTGACAAGGGTTGTTCACTGTTAATAATGCAGCAGATGAAGTAGCTTTGGTACACGTACCAATTACCAGACAACGGTACTTATAACCATTCATCGATAAAGGCACTACCGTCAGACTAAGTGTTGCGTTGGTTGCACCTGAATAGACTCCGCCGTTTGAAAGGTTGTTGTAGCTTGTTCCTCCATTGGTGCTTATTTGCCATTGATAAGTAATCGATGTACCTGTTGCCGTTACACTAAACGATGCATTACCCAGAGTAAGTATAGACTGATTAACCGGATTAGCTGAAATATTTGTTTTCGGGTTAACCATTACAGTAGCAGTAATTGGGGTACCTGTACAACCATTAAATGATGGTGTTATTGTAAATGTAACCAGTACAGGCGTTGTGATTAAATTGGTCAATGTCCCGCATATATTTCCTGTTCCACTGCTTGCTATATCACTGCAAACAACTGTATTATTTCTTGTCCAGTTATAGGTTGTACCACTCAGAGAACCAGTTAATAAAATGCATGTTATAGATGATCCAGAGCAGATGGTTTGTGTTGACGGCGTCGCCACAACAGTAGGCGTTGGTTTTATCAATACCGTTGCCGTGATGGAAGTGCCGGCACAACCATTCGCAACCGGAGTAATGGTAAAAGTTACCGTTTGAGTTGTATTGGTTGTATTGGTTAAGGTAGCGCTGATTGAACCAGAGCCACTTGCCGCTACACCTGTCACAGAAACTGTATTGTTTCTTGTCCAGTTATATACTGTGCCACTCACACCACCAATCAATGCGATGGTTGTAAGTGATGAACCTGAACAGATCGTTTGGGATGATGGTGTGGCTATTGCATTTGGTATTGGGTTCACTACAACTGTTGCAGTAATAGCAGTACCATTACAACCATTCGCTGTTGGTGTAATCGTAAATGTTACAGTTATTGGTGCAGCCGTAGAATTCGTTAATTCACCGCTGATATTACCTGCACCACTGGCTGGAATTCCCGATACTGAAACAGTATTATCTCT
>TBL_comb47_HYPODRAFT_10002580_pt1 | contig 22201 bp, 22 predicted proteins | sample TroBogypolimnion_40_FD_10682 | JGI IMG/M metagenome (IMG submission 10682)
AAAATTGCAGCCAATTGTATAAATAGAAAAGATGAGTACTTCATTTAAAAATGGCAGCGGAATAAATAGCCTGCTAATAGCCACTAGACCAAATGCAATGAGTATTCCGCGCCACCAGCGCCATGTATCTAACATTAAAGATCCTCTAGAGATACTGCTCACAATTATTGGGGTTAATCTCATCGCGAGTACTCAGTTCGGCAACAACATGGCCTTCTCTAATTGCGTAGACTCTATTAGAGATAGCGCAGACCAGGGGCAGATTTTGCTCGACGATGATAAGGGATGCCTTTTTACTGAGATCTGTAAATACATGGCGTAAGTGGGTAACAATGCTTGGTGCCAAACCTTCTGTGGGTTCATCAATCAGAAGGACTTCAGGCGCACCTAGAATGGCTCGACCAATCATCAACATTTGTCTTTCGCCGCCACTTAAAAACCCGGCTTTACGATCAATCAGGATTTTTAACTTTGGAAAATAATCAAATACCGGATCCCAGTTGTAATCATTGTTGGCATAACTGCCCAGTTCTAAATTTTCACGAACAGTGAGATCTGAGAATACTTTTTTGTCCTGAGGTACATACTTCACCCCAGACTGTGCAATTTGATATGGTCTTAAACCAATGAGGTCATGATCTATGCTTTTGATTTCACCAGAGCTAGGATGCAAAAACCCGGAGATGGTTTTGAGCAGGGTGGTTTTACCCGAGCCATTGCGTCCAACACAGGCGACTATTTCATTTGGATGCAGCTTGATATTGATATCAAAAAGGACTTTTGATTCGCCATAAGCTGCATTTAATCCAATCACTTCTAGGGTTGTAGGATTATTCATTTTCTACACCATCTTCAGATTCTATTTGCCAGTAGCTTCTTCTTACCTCAGGATGATTAAGGCACTCCTCATACCCACCTTCGGCAATCACACGACCTTCGTGCATCACAATCAAGCGCTCAACAAAGTTTTCAATATGGGAAATTTTGTGCTCAACCAAGATGATGGTTTGTTTGCCAATGTGCTGGCGCAATACATCTAGTACACCTTTAATTTCAGATTCAGCAAGACCAGCCAGAGGTTCATCTAGCAGCAGAACTCTGGGTTCTGCAAGGACGGCCATAGCAATTTCTAAGCGGCGTTTTTCACCAAGGCTGAGGTGCTGCACCAATTTATCCTTCACGTCTTCCAAGTTGAAGGTTGCAAGAATATCTAAAATCTTAGGATTTTGATAATGGGATTTGCGTGTTGTCAGCAATAAATCTTTAATCGATGAGGCGTGATTCTTCCGAAAGTAGACCAGCAGAAGATTGTCGGTGACAGTTAAATTATCAAAGGTTGAAGTGAGCTGAAATGTCCTAGTGAGTCCTTTTTCAACACGATCTTGAGCTGACATCTTAGTGATATCAACCCCTCTATAGGTAATAACGCCTTCGTCTGGAAAGAAGAGGCCTGTTAGGAGATTAAAAAAGGTTGTTTTACCTGCTCCATTTGACCCGAGAATACCAACTACTTCAAACTCTTTTACCGTGAAGTCGACACTATTTACTGCCACAAGATTTCCAAAGCGCTTGGTAACGCCTTGTGCTTGCAATATCACATTACTCATGAAGTTCTATATTAAGAAATCCCCCACGTATAAGAGTGGGGGATGGTATTAAGGTATTAGTAACCTAAAGACTTCAACGATGGCATTACTTGATTGCCACCAGCAGAGCCAATGACAGAGAATAAATCCCATTCATTTTTTTGCTCTTTAGCGCCTTTTCCTTTAACTAAGAAGGCCGCATATTTATATTCAGCAGCATGGTCTTCACGCCATTGTGCAGGGCCCTTAACATTAGTATTAAAGTTTCCGCCATTAGCGAGTATGGCTGCCGATGATTTTATTGGATCGAAAGATTTTGATAATTCAAAGCCTCTGAACATTTCTAGATACGCAATATATGCAATAGCTGCATAGGCATCTGGTGGACGACCATACTTTGCACGATAGAGGTTTGTAAATTCTTTAGCACTCTTAGCCACTTCTTTATCTGGGAAGTTATCGAGGTCATAGTAGAAGTAGTGCATTGCATAAACACCTTCCAGCGCTTCTGGTGGCAAGCCTTTGGCAACTGTATTCGTGATAAATGCATTGAAGATGGTCATATCTTTATTCAGGCCCATTTGATTGGCCTGTTTTAGGAGAGCAACAGCATCAGCAGCAAATTGAGATGCAATGAAGACATCTGGTTTAGCTGCTTTAACTTTCTGCAAAACGGTGGTGTAGTCAGCTGTACCAAGAGATAGCTCATCGTAACCAACGATTTCAGCACCATACTCTTTAGCAGCGGCATATACGCCATCACGAATATCCCACCCAAAACTATCGGCGCGAGCTAGGAAGAAAATTTTCTTCTTGCCTAAAGTTTTAACTGCTGCTTGACCGGCCATGTAACCAACAGTCCATGGGCTGTAGGCCGTTGCAAATGTGTTGGAGAGAGCTTTCCTTTTTCAAAGGCTTCTTTTGACATTACGCATACTGGGAAGTAGGGCAATGGGTCTTTATGAACCATCGCATTAATGGCATAAGCAAGCGGTGCAAAAGTTTGACCACCCAGTCCTTTGACGCCTTCATCTACCATATAACGGTAGCGACGAACGCCGACGTCTTGTTTGGCTTCGTCATCGGCAACCACGCCTTCAACCTTAACTTTGCCGTTAGGCATGTTCAAGCCACCACGCTTATTTACGACATCGATTGCTAGTAATGCGCCATCACGTTGTGTCTCAGCTACAGCGGCAAAAGTACCCGTTAAAGGCAGTAAGATCCCGACTTTTATTGGCGCTGGATCGGCAGCGTAACCAGCCTTTGCAGCAAAGGCACTAAACAATGCGAGCGATAAAGCCCTCAGTAATATTTTGTTCATAGTCTCTTTAATTTATTAGAATAGTAGTGGGATACAACTTCTAAAGATTACCTTATATCTAAATTGATGTGACTAGTTAGAAACCCTTATTTCTATAGATTAATCTATTTTGAAGGTCATTTAGAGACCTTCACAGTCGATTGCTCGGTAACCGACTGGACAATCGCTTCAAATAGGGCAATCGTTTGACTCATCTCTGCAGTACTAATAGGATAAGGTGTGCTGTTGTTTGTTAAGACTGCAGTAGCAAAGGCCTCTAATTCATATTTAATGGAATCAATCGCTGGAAAGGTGTACCGCTCCATACGACCACCACTCAGTCTGAGAACGCATTCTGTTTCGCCTATGGCCTCTACAGATCCCGCATCACCGAATACATGAATGCGCCAAAAAAAGGGGGTGGCCCTGATCATGGCAAAGTAGGCGCTAATGCCATTATCAAAACGCACATTGACCGAGCTTGCATCGCGTGGATCTTTGCCTGACCTAAAGCTAGCCACATGGGCCGAGACTTCACTGGCATTACCGGCTAAATTCACTAAGGCATCGATAATATGAATACCGGTTCCGGTTAAACCGCCTGCAGGCGACTCAGTGGGTTTATCGCGCCATTCAGAAAAGAATTTAGTGGAATGTTCATTGCTATAGTGACCTTCAATATGCATCATGTTTCCAAGGGCACCAGTCGCAACCACTTCTCGTAATTTTTGCATTGAAGGCCAAAACCGTTTATTTTGACCGACTCCCAACACAACGTTATTTTTAGCGCATGCCGCAATAGCCATTTTTGCATCATGGTGTGTGAGGGCCAGAGGCTTTTCACAAAAAATATGTTTTCCGGCATTAGCGGCTGCAATAATTTGCTCAGCATGAAGCGAATGAGGTGTTGCTAGTATGATTGCCTCAATTGTAGAGTTTGATAGTGCGTCAACAAATTTATCACTGACTTTAATCTGATGAGATTGACCATAAGCTTCGGTATCTTCCAGATCTTTACTAACAATCATCTCAAGATGGATTTTGGAGGAGTCTTCTATGGCCTTAGCCAGATTTTTTCCCCACCAACCAAATCCAATTAATGCTACTTTTACCTGCCTTTTCATTTGCTATTTATCCTGGAATATGGAAACGTTTTAGTTGCGATTCGTCGACATCAATGCCTAGACCAGGACGATTCGAAATGGTGTACATGCCATTTATTGGCTGTGGTGGTGAAGTCACTACATCTTCAGATAGGTAAAGATGGCTTGGACTAACGCCCCAGTTCACATAATTTAAGGCTGCACTCAAATGAAGAACAGCAGCTGATGCTATTGATGTTTCAGCTATCTTTCCAGCGAGATTAATTTCTAAATTAAAGGCCTCGCAAATATTGGCACTTCGTAAAACCCCTGTAATGCCGCCTAGTTTCAAAGTCTTGAGAGAGACCCCTGAAATCCCATAGCGGGTGCACTTGATGATGTCTTGAACGCTGGTGATCGATTCATCTAGGCCAATAGGCGCGATCTTAAGGCTACAGATTTTTTCAAGTCCATCTAGATTGTTTTTCGCAAGTGGCTGCTCTAAAAATTCAATGTGGGCATCTTGAGTTTTTTGTAAAAATGCTATCGCTTCCTCGGTCGAATAGCCGGTATTTGCATCAGCACAAATTTTTGCTTCTGGCCCAATTGCTGCTCTGATGCTAATGGCAGACTGAATATCTTCCTCAGGAGTTTTGACGGCGAGTTTGAGTTTGAAAAATCTATAGCCTTGACTAAAATATTTCTTGGCATCAGCAATATCAGACTCAACCGAATTTGTACCCACTAGATACAGCGGGGCGATTTCATCCCGCCTCTTGCCGCCCATTAAGGTATATGAGGGAATATGCAGGTGCTTTCCAAGAGCGTCATATAAGGCGATATCAATAGCAGCTACAGGGCCACTCGCTTTAGGGTAACGCAAGCAGAGTTCTTGGGTAATGCCGGATAGGTTGAGAATATCTTTCCCAATAAGATTCTCTCTGAGGTCAACAGCAAACATCCGGTGCATCTCTTCGAGACTCTGTCCGCCGTGGCTTGGAGCTGCTGTGGTTTCTCCCCAGCCAATCACACCATTGTTGGCCTCAATTCTGACAATCAGTGTTTCAGCATGGGTAATGCGTGTGCCAGACATTAACATCGGCTTGATGAGGGGAACCTTTAAGGCAAAGGCATTGGCATAGCGTATGTTGGTTGGATTCATTTCTATTTCAGTTCAGTTCGGCGAATTGCTTCAGCAATAATGGCGTTATCTTTCTTGCCTTCACCCGCATCAATGCATGACTCTAGTAGTGCAATATATTGAGTAGCGAAGGGGAGGGCTTGCTTTGCTTGATTAGCCAATTTTTGTATCAGGCCAAAATCTTTTAAGCTCTGATCTACACGACTTTGTGGGTTGTCGTAATCTTGGCTGGCCATTAGCGGGCCTTTAATCTTCATCACGCTAGATGCTGCCGCTGAGTTTTGTAAAATCTCCAACAGCTTATTTGGATCTAAGCCAATACGACTTCCAAAGACTAGGCCCTCTGCAAGCGCGGCTCTATGCAATCCTAAGACTAAATTGACTGCTAACTTGGATTTGCTAGCCGTTCCAATAGGGCCCACATGCATTTTCTTTTCACACATAGCGCTCAGGATAGGCGCTAATTCCTCGATTAGGCCTTCATTACCCCCCATTAAGCCTAATGAGTCACCATTGCTGACTTGCTTACTAGTGCCAGAAATTGGCATTTCGAGAAAGCGCACGCCGTGTTGCTCACAGGCCTCTGCGATCTCAATGATTTCATCAGGTTCGCAGGTGCTGGTACAAATTAGATTGTCTGTAATACGATCAGCATCCTTCAGCAATCCATTTGGACCCAGGAGTAGGCTTTTGATTTGCTTGCCATCGAATAAACAGAGGATGAGGGTTTCACACAGTTTTGCTAATTCGTTTGGTGTTTTGCAGGTTCTTAATGCCCCAAACTCGGCGCATCGTTCTTCGTTGATATCAAAACCTAAGATTGAAAGCTGATGGAATTCCAGTCTTTTTGCAAAAGCTTGACCCATCAGGCCTAAGCCAACAATACCAATTTTTTTACCATCACCCATCATTTAATTCAGCGGTGTAATGTTAGTAAAGGGGTTTGCTAGAGATTGATTCATGAGCTCATCTGCAGATAGCTTGGAATATTTTTTACTCGAATCATCAATAGCTTTGATCATGGCCGAGGAAGGATATGAAAGAGACTCCATCCGCTGACAAAAGCTGGCTTCAACACCGGCCAGTTTATCTTTCCATTGATTGATCTCATCACCAGAGATGTCGATGAAGGTCATGCCAGATTCTTTAAAAGCTAAACGCGCTCTTGCACCAGCTAGACCATAAAAGAGTTGGGCGCCTGCTTGAGCAAGGCCCCTGAGCCACTGATTGACTATTAGCTTTAATTCAGGAGAGAGCTTATTCCAGAAGTGGTGTGAGAGCCCGTACTCTAAATTAACCCTGACTAAATTTGCAGAGGCTCGGTAGTGAGCATCTTTATAGATTCCTGCAGTATGCGCAGCGCTATCAGAAATAGAAACAGCTTCTACTTCTTGATTGGCAAAACGCTGTTTAGCTTCAGGTGTGCTGCATCCAACTGCTATTGCTCCAAGCGCTGTATAAATATCAAATTCCATGCCATCGCTGCAGGCAATTTTTTTACCCTGTAGATCTTCGAGGCAGGATATCGGTTTGCGACTAAATAAATTGTATTCACTAGTCGCTACCAAACGACCCATCAGAATTTGGCATTTTTCAAAGTCATGCTTGAAGTATTTGTGATACAACTCTTCCGAAACGGCTGTTGCAACCTCGGCACTTGGAAAAATAAAGGGGAGGCTGAGGCTCTGTGCAGCAGGAAAGGCAGATGCATCCCATGCTGAATATACTGGGCACATGTCGGTTTTTCCACTAATCAAAGCTTCTATGCCATCACGCTCTTTATGAAGGCTACCGCCCCAATAACCCTCGACCTTTACGGATCCTTTGGTCATGGCAATCAGCCTCTTAAATGCAGGCTCAAATACATCCTTAACAGCTGGCGAGTCACCAGGGATGTGGGCACTGATTTTGAGGGTAATGGCATCTGGCTTGATGCTGAGATCTTCGCCATCGGTATTAAGCCAAGCTCGAGCAACACCTGTCTTGGAAATTACCTCCTCAACTGAATCATTTGCAAAAATTTGATTAGGATTCATTCAATCCCCTGATTTGAGGTTAGCTTCTTTTACAACGCGACCGTAGCGTTCCATTTCAGCAAAATAAAACTTTGAAAACTCTGCTTGTGTGCCACCAATCACTCTAAATCCTTGCTTTTCAAATTGTGCTTTAAAGCTTGGGCTTGTCAGGATCGCTTGCGTAGTTTGATTTATTTTGTTGATGATGTCAGGATGAGTGCCAGCCGGTAAGAAAATTCCAAACCAAGTTTCAACCTCGACACCAGGTGCACCTGCTTCTGCCATAGTAGGAATATCGGGAGCCATTGGCGATCTTACTGAGGAGGTAAGCGCTAGTGCTCGGATCTTACCTCCGCCTAGATGTTGCATGGCTAAGGGTAGAGTTGGGAACATTGCATCTACTTGGCCTGCCAAAGTGTCACTTAAGGCTTGAGCAGTCGATTTATAGGGCACATGCGCAATATCAGTCTTAGTGACGTTTTTAAAAATCTCGCCACCAAAATGTCCGATACCACCATTACCCCAAGATGCGTAATTCAGTTGACCAGGATTTTTCTTGGCTAAAGCAATAAATTCCTTGGTAGTTTGTGAGTTGACCTTGCTAGTGTTGACAACCAGAACTAAGGGTACCGATGCAATCTGAATAACTGGAATGAAGGCTTTCTTAGCATCGTAAGTTAGCGTGCTCATCCAAGGATTTGTGACAACTGAGGTCGACTCAATCATTAACGTATAGCCATCTGGTTTAGCGCGAGAAAAGTATTCTTCCCCGATGGCACCATTTGCACCTACGCGGTTATCAACCACAACACTTTGCCCTAATTTTTCAGTCAAAACAGGAGCAAGGTTGCGGGCGATTAAGTCAGCGGTGCCTCCTGCCGACATCGGAACAATTACGGTGATGGGGCGATTGGGGTAGTTTCCTGAAATTTGAGCCCAGCTTATACCGCTAGTACTCAAAAAAATAACAAATGTTGCTATTAGCTTATGAAAGCTCAGCATGGGTGTCTCCTCCACGAAATGTTATTTTTAATGTTTATTTTGTTATGGGCCTATTTGAATCCATTCCTCAGGGCTATACAAATACCTTTTTTATGGGTTAAGCTATAACAAATTGTTATGGGTAACTAAAAGTTGGGGTTTAAAAGATGGAATTACGCAGCATTAAGTACTTTGTTGCCATAGCCGAGCTGGGGAACATATCAGGTGCAGCCAAAAAGCTAGGGATAGCTCAGCCAGCCCTGACGAGGCATATTAAGCAACTAGAGGAAGAGCTTAATACCACTTTATTAAACCGCCTTGCACGTGGGGTCCAGCTAACCGCATCAGGAAGGGAGTTTTTGGAATATGCCAACCGTATCCAAGCTGAAGTGGCTCAAGCCAAACATGAGATTACGGGCCAAGGCATAAATCCTGCGGGATCCCTGGTTTTTGGCGCTAGTCCAACTATCTCGACTATCTTAATGCCTAGGGTGGTGGCAGACTCTTTACATGAATTGCCAGACATCAATCTGAAGCTGATCGAAGGCCGCAGTATTCGTTTATATGATTCCTTGCTAACCGGTGTATTAGACATGGCCATATTGACTAATCCACTGCCTTCATACAAGTTGCATTTAACACCCCTAATTACAGAGTCATTGTGTCTTATTGGCATTGCCAACCAACTTCCCAAGGGTCGCGCAACCGATTTAGAGGTGCTGGAAAAAATGCCACTAATACTGACGCCAGGTATGCTATTTCTTGTTGATCGTTTTCAGGCTAGAAAAAAATTAAAATTGAACGTGGTTGCCGAGATTGAATCGATCGAAACAATTCGGAGTTTGGTGAAGGCGGGCGAGGGTGTGACGATTGCCCCATCTACTGCGTTCTTCGTTGAACTCAATAAAAATGAGCTAGATGTGCTGACATTAGAGGTCGATGGTCTTCATCGAGAATTAGTGCTCGCCTCACGAACTGATAATGCGCATTTGCCAGCAGTCCGAGAAATCTCGAGAATAGTGCGATCCGCTGTTAGTAGTCAAATGCTTGATTGGGCTACTAACAGGGTTTAACTCAATATTACAGTTTAATTTTGAGTAATTTGGCTGCGTTTAAGCCTTCAATTTGTTGGCGTTGATCTTTGCTGAGTTTCTTTACAGAGCGAATCAAGCCGAGTGGGTCAACCTCACCCATGTCGTAAGGGTAATCAGTACCCAGCAGTACATGATCAGCACCATACTGCTCAACCATGTGGCCGAGCATAGTTGGATCAAATGTGATGGTATCAAAATACATTTTCTTCAAATAGTCTGAAGGCTTTTTCTTGATGACAGTTCGGCAATCAGGCCGTGCGCGCCATGCATGATCCATGCGAGCCCAATAGTGAGCTAGGTAGCCGCCACCATGGGGAGCCACCACTTTTAGTTTTGGGTGTCTTGCCATCACACCATCAAAAATCAAATGGCTTAATGCGATGGTAGTATCGATTGGGTTACCAATAACATTGTTGAAATAGTGATTCACATAGCGATCAGCTTGCGTTGTTCCCACTGGGTGCAAGAAAATGACAATACCTAGTTCCTCAGCCTTAGCAAAAAACTTTTCAAGACCTAGACTAGGATCGGTAAGGTTTTTACCATTGACGTTGGTGTTGATTTCTACGCCGCGCAAGCCCAGTTTTTTTACGGCATACTCTAACTCTTGAACGGCTAATTTTGCATTCTGAAGTGGGACTGAACCCATACCTACAAAGCGGTCTGGATGCTGAGCGACCAAAGAGGCAATACCTTCGTTCACCTCACGAGCTAGACTTGCTCCAAGATCAGGTTCAGTGAAATAAAAATATTGAAATGGAGCAGGACAAACGGCTTGAATATCAACGCCCATCTTATCCATATCTTTGATACGTTCTTCAATTCCAATCAGTTTGGGATGGCGATCACGCATTTGTTTAACATTGACTTGGCGTGTGAGGTCGTTGGCAAAAATAATTGAAGTGTCATATTTGCCAGCTTGCAAGTGCTCTGTGTGAGCTGCAACTACAGGGTTGAGGTAATGACAATGAATATCAATCACCTTTGAACGACCTTTCTTATCCTTAACAATCGTTTTCTTGAGGCTTGAAGCTACTTTCTTTGCCACAGGCTTGCTTACAGAGCCAGCAACTTTCTTGCTCACTGTTTTCTGCTTTGATCCCTGTTTTAGGCCGGCAATAAATTCATCCGCAGATTGTTCTGCATAAGATTGAGACTGGTCATGACTATGAGTTGGGTCGCTACAGAGCGGTGTGCATGTAAAAAACATATATTTCCTTGATAAAAATTAGAATACGCCTAAATGTTGTGTAACAAGCTCGGAATTGGCTCGAACCTCACTTGATTCTCCCTGGTAAGCAACGTAGCCAGTATTGAGAACGACAAAATAATCAGCCAGATCCATGGCAATGCTAAAGTTCTGCTCTACCAAGATAATGGACAGACCTTCTTCTTTGAGTTTGGAAATCCCTTTGCTCACTTCATGCACGATCAGCGGTGCAAGGCCTTCAGACGGCTCATCTAGTAGTAAAACGTCAGGATTGCCCATGAGTGCGCGACCAATTACCAGCATTTGCTGCTCGCCACCTGAAAGGGTGCCAGCTCTTTGATGCTGGTGATCCTTGAGTTGTGGGAAGAGTTCATAAACTCTTTCTACTGACCATGGATGGGTGATCTTGCGTTTCTGGGCTGCAATGATGAGATTTTCGTAAACACTGAGATTGGCAAATACTCTGCGACCTTGTGGTACTAGGCGAACGCCAGAACGTGCAATATATTCTGGTTGTAGCTTATGAATTTCTTTCCCATTGCTAATAATTTTTCCAGCGCTTGCCTTCAGCAGGCCTGACAAGGTCAGCATTGTGGTGGTTTTACCGGCACCATTACGACCTAGCAATGTCAGTAACTGGCCTTGCTTTAAAGAAAAGCTGATGTCATGTAACACATGGCTATCGCCATAGTGCGCATTAACCTTGTCTAAGGTTAGGATGTCAGTGGCCAAGATATACCTCACGCGTTCTCGGATGGTTCACTACAAAATCTCTGTCACCTTCAACAATGAGGCTACCGTAATGGAGTACTGAAATCGTTTCTGCAAAGCTCAGCGCTACATCCATATCATGCTCAATCATGATGATGGTGGTCGTCTTTGGAATGGCGCTAATTAAATCTCGTACAATCATCCGCTCATCAATAGAGAGGCCAGCCAGCGGCTCATCTAGCAAAAGAAGTGATGGGTTTTGCGACATCGCTAAAGCAATCTCAACACGCCTTTGCTCGCCGTAGGAAATCTCACTAATAAGCATATCTGCGCGATGTTTAAGACCTACTTGATCTAGCAACTCTAATGCCCTGAGATAAATAGGATCATTTAGTTGTAGCTTTTTGAGTGCCTCCCATTTGCGTTTGCTAGTTCCTAGCATTGCTAAGGCGACATTGTGTGCCAGCGTATTCTTTGGGAATAGGGTAATAATTTGATAAGTTCTGCTAACGCCAACGTGAGCACGAAGATGGGCTGGACTTTTGGTGAGGTCTCTTCCAAACACGGCAATTGTTCCGCTGTCAGAAGCCAGTTCCCCAGAGATTTGATTGAATAGGGTGGTCTTGCCGGCACCGTTTGGCCCAATGATGAGACGTCTCTCGCCTGGCTTGACGGTTAAGCTGAGGTCTTGAGTGACTTTGACACCACCAAAACTCTTATTCAGGTGTTTAATTTCTAATGCGTTACTCATTTCGTTGTATTCCGCAAGCGACTGATTTTATCTGCAACCCATGGCGTAATTCCGCTTGGCATAAAGAGCACGATGAAGACAAAGACTGCGCCTAGTAGCATATTCCATCTCTCAACGTAGCCCGAAACATAATTCTTCAGAATCATGACCAAGAATGCGCCAATAATAGGTCCCGTTAATGTACCGGCACCACCCGCAATCACACAGAGCAAGGCTTCGGCTGACGAAGTAATCGACATAACAGTTGGATGAATGTACTTATGGAAATAGACATATAGAAGTCCGGCTACTGCACCAAAGAAGCTGGCAAGGACAAAGGTAATCCAGCGAATGAGCCATACATTGAATCCAAGAGCAGTCATTCTCTTCGCCTGGTCTCTTGTGCCGCAAATGGAAGCTCCAAAGGGTGAATGCACTAATCTAGTGATCAAGAGCATGCACGTTAGGAAAATAATTAAAACAAACCAGTAAAAATAGTTACTTTGATCTAGGTTGATATCAAAAGGCATTGGCCTAGTAATGCCAGAAATACCATTATCACCGTTCGTCATTCCAACCCATCGATAGGCTAATCCCCAAAATATCTGGGATAAAGCTAGGGTGAGCATTAAAAAACCAAGACCAGTAGCTCGCAATGCAATCCAGCCAAATAACATACCCATGACTGTTGTAGCCGTGAGCGCTATTGCCGCAGTTGCGCCGTGACTCAGGCCAATTTTGGTGATAAGCCAAGCGGTGATGTAAGCAGATAGACCTAAATACACCGCATGTCCAAGTGAAGTTAATCCACCATAACCAACCAGAAGATTTAGGCTTGAGGCAAAAATAGCAGCAATCAACATCTGACTAGCTAAGTTGATGTAGTACTCTCCGCTATAAAAAGGAATGCTAATCAGAAATATGATGGTTAAAAATCCAGCAAGTTTTTTCATGTGCGAATCGTTCCAAAAAGTCCAGTTGGCTTGAACGCAATGACGACAACCATCGGTAAAAATAAAATCACATAAGCAAGGTCTGGCACTAGCGCGATACCAAAGCTGTAGATGAATCCAACAATGAAGCTGGCTATAAAGGTGCCCACCAAGCTACCAACACCACCCAAGATAACGACAATTAATGCCAGGGGTAGCATGTCAGCATCTAGTCCTGGGTAAGCATTGAAGATTGGGCCACCTAATGTGCCGCCTAAACCAGCCAAGCCTGCACCTAAACAAAAAACAATCGTAAAAAGCTGTGAAGCAGGGATGCCAACAGCGCGGGCCATTTGCATGTCATCAACGCCAGCACGAATCATGGCACCCAAACGGGTTTTCTCGAGGAGTAGATAAAGAGCAATACCAATGATGCAAGAAATAACCAAAATCACAAGTCGATACGCTGGGAAGCTGATACCCAAAAACTGTATCGGTGACTGAAACATGGCAGGCGTCTCAATTGGAATTGGATCACCACCCCAGATCACCAAACAAAAGTCGGCAATGATAAAAGCAAGACCTAGAGTAGCGAGCACTTGACCTTGAGGGTTGCCAGAGAGTCTGCGCAAAATGAGGCGCTCAATAATGCCGCCAACAATGGCGATCACGATCAGCGCAGCAGCAGCAGCAGTAAACATCCCATAACCAGATCTAATAACGGTGGCACCAACATAAGCACCCAGCATAAATAAAGCGCCGTGCGTTAAGTTCGCGATCCGCATCAAACCAAAGATGAGTGCAAATCCGGAAGATAATAAAAAGAGAAGACCCCCTAAAGCTAAGCTATTGAGGGTCTGAATTGCCCATATCTGCATGTTCAGTAAGACCTATGATTCAAGATTTTTCGCGGGTGGATAGTCTCTTGTGTAAACCGGTTGACCCAAGAAAGACTTAGGATCATATGTCCAGAACTGACTTACGTTAGTGTATGTACGTAGCACGGCGTTGACCAATCGTTTATCTTTTCTCTCAACTTGGCGGATATAGACATCGCCAACAATATTGCCGTATTGATCAAACTTCACTGGACCTCTAGCGGTAGGAATATTGGTTTTCTTCAAAGCAGCCATCAGAGCGTCTTTGTTGTTGGCGTCACCATTAACAGCATTAAGAGCGTTTTCTAACACTGCGCCGCTAACATAAGTACCTGCTGCATAGTAGCCAGGGTCATAGCCAAACGTTTTGCGGAAGCCGGGGGCGAATTTTAGGTTGATTGGATTATCCAGCTCTGCGGAATACCAGCACACTGTCTGAATACCGAGCGCTTCGTCACCCATATTTTTGAGTACGGATTCATCGAGTGCAGTCATGCCGCCCATGATGGCCATTTTGCCGCGCAAACCGTACTCGTTAAATTGACGCACAAAGCGGAATCCGTTTGATCCAGCAAAGCCTAAAAAGATACCATCAACGTTTGTTTTGAGTTGGGCTAAAAAGCTACCGTAATCTGGCGCTGTAAGAGGTGGGAACAACTTTTGAACAATCTTGCCACCATTTTCCTCAAATACCCTTTGGAAGCCAGCATTCATTTCATGGCCATAAGCAATGTCATCTGCAATCATGACCATACGCTTGAATTTCATAATCTTGGCGCAGTAGTCGGCCATGACGTGGGAGCATTGTGCTGAGGAGGATGTAGCACGAACAAACCAAGGGTTTGGTTTGCGTTGTGTCATATCTTCAGCCGCAGCAACCGAAAGGGTTGGAATCTTTTGAGTCTTAATGTAGTCGTCAATAGCAAGCGCTTCAAATGCAGCCAAAGGGCCCATGAGCACTTGTACCTTATCGCGCTCTACCAGTTCTTGAACCTTGGTTTTGGTATTTGCTGGAACTCCACCAGTATCTGCAACAACCAATTCAACTTTGCGCCCAGCCATCATATTATTGCGCTCATTAAGATACATCATGATGCCGCGCTCCATATCAATACCGCCGGAGGCAAGAGGACCAGTCTTTACTGTGAGTAGGCCAATCCTAATTGGCTCATTAGATTTTTGAGCATTCACTAATGTTGGGACAGCTAGGCCAAGACTTGCAGCACCAGAACCCACCAAAAAATCGCGACGATTGATTGTCATTTTGTCTCCTAATTGATATTTTTATTTGATACTACTTTTGTTATTCGTTAAAGCTTACACTATTTTCGAGGAATAACTGGTAACACTAGGTAGCTTGGTTGATTGGGATCGAAATGAATAGTAGTGTTTCCGTTATATAGTAATGGGGCCCTATCTCTTGGCTCATTGTGTAAAAATGGCCCACATCCTAGTAACTCATTCTTAAAGTTCGACAATTTCAAGCCTGTTTTTTCCGCAAAAATATAGTCCTTGCCGCGGATAGATAGCCCTAGGCGGTATCCAACTGGCAAGACAATTGAAGTGGGCCAGAGCTCAATATCTAACGCGACTTTTTCGCCCGGTTTCAGCATTTGACGTTTTTGGTGCTTGTGATAAGGGCGATAGGGTTTACTGAGGGCCTCATCGAGCTCCCGGTGGGAGGCGCGCAACCATCCTTGCGCAATTGGAGTGTGTGGATCTATAGCGCCGGCAAAAGTAATCTCCCTTAAATCCGGTGTGTATGCTCTGAGTACGGCAAATAAGTCAGCATCCGAGGTGTCCGAGGAGATTAGTAGTTTGAGTGCCAATGGCCCAGTGATTTCAGTTTCTTGCTGAAGTGGCTCTGATAGGAAGCTAAGGCCATCCCCTTGGGCTGCAAAGGCAATAGATGAAGCTGTTTTACTGAGATTGGTCTCTTTGAGTTGGCCATTATCTTGCAGGTACATTTTTTGCCAAATGGTTCTATCAATTGGCCAAGAGCTTTCCTGGCGCTCAACAAAACCCTTGGGGTGCCGAATTTGCAGGCGAACTGGTTGTTCTTTATCCCAGCCGTTATCCTCACCTTTTAAAAAGTGGGCAAAAAATCGCTTTTGTAGCGCTACCCCGTAATCGGTATAAAAGTGTGTCCAATGTTCTAGGCCATGCATTTCCAGCCATTTATTCTTTGAGGCTGCCCTGATAAAGCTTTCTGAATTACCGCGCAGATGCAGGCCTTGTCCACCCCAATTGCCTGCAGAGAGAAATGGCACGGTAATCTTGTCCCAAGCGGCAGAGCGAGCGCGATGGTATTCATCATCCAAAGGATGTGAAAGGATGTCATCACCAAATTGACAGCGGTTTTTTGCTAATTCAGACTCTGAGAATGTTTCATCACCACATACCAATGCACCAGTGGCAGGGCTTCTAGGGCCACGCTCACCTAATCCATATTGGACAGTTTTGACTTGCATGTCGTACCAGTTAGCCCAAAAGGTCGATAGGATGCCGCCGTGGTGGGTCATATCTCGATACCAGTCTGCAGCACCTTCCCAGATACACATTGCAGCAAGGTGGGGAGGATTTCTGCTCGCAACTTGCCATTGGTTAATACCAAAATAAGAGACGCCAGACAGACCCACTTTGCCGCTTGACCAAGGCTGAATCCCTGACCACTCGATGCACTGATAGAAATCATCGGTTTCTCTAGGGGAGAAGTGATCAATAAAGCCGGGAGATCTACCGCAACCTCGCGAATCAACGCGAACACAAATATAGCCCTCCGGAACCCATTTTTCAGGATCAACTACTTCCCAGTTCTGGAACAAGTTGCTAGATCCATGGGGGACATCAGGATGGTCCGTAATCATTTTTTGCCAAGCGCTTGGGTAGCCTTCCTGAAATGCCAGACCTTTCGCATAAGGGCCATAACTTAATATCACCGGATATTTGCCTGGTTTTTCAGGGCGGAAGACATCGGCGCGAAGAATGAGTCCATCATCCATCTTGATCGGAACATCCCAATCAATATTCATGCCTGCTCTAAGCTCTGTTTGGACTGTGGAATTATTTTTTAGCATATGTCTCCTCAATACAGCCTTTATGGTTAAATACTTTTTTCTAGATAATATTGCTTTTTTCAAAAATTAAAAAAGAATGCGCTACGCATTCGAACAACAGGAGATAGTATGAAGCTGGGCATTCTCGGAACAGGCCGGATGGGATTCGCCATCGCTGAACATTTATTAGATTTGGGCTATGTCTTAACGGTATGGAACCGAACACCTGCAAAGGCTCAAGGACTGGTTGATCGAGGCGCAGTATTGGCCAAAACACCAGCTGATCTTGCAAATGCTTCAGATGTCATTATTTCTATATTGACGGATGCTGCAGCAATTAACGCAGCTTATACTGGATCAAATGGTGTTCTTAGTAGCGCATTAGCAGGCAAGATTTGCATTGAGATGAGTACCGTTAGACCAGAGACGCAGATTTCCTTGGCGAAAAAAATTGCTGCACAGGGTGGTGCGATGGTTGAGTGCCCTGTAGGCGGCACAGTCACACCAGCACGTGATGGCAAATTATTGGGTTTAGTTGGTGGCGCAAATGGCGATGTTGAAAAAGTCAGACCTTTACTAGAGAAGATGTGTCGTCGTGTTGAGCACGTTGGCGATATTGGTGCTGGTACTAGTTTGAAGTTGGCTATTAATCTTCCGCTATTGGTCTACTGGCAGTCTCTTGCAGAAGCTCTTGCTTTGGTTGGGTCAATGCAGATTGATAAGGCTAGAATTTTAGATATCTTGTCGGATACATCAGGTGCCCCGATGATTTTAAAAATGCGGATCCCCGCAATACTGGCGGCCTTATCAGGACAGCCAAGCTCAGGAGCCCATTTCAATATTGATTCCATTCGCAAAGATTTACGCACCATGATTGAAGAGGCGGCCGCATCTGGGTATGCATTACCAGTTACTTCGGCAGCGCTGTCATCCTTCAATGATGCCTCAGCAGCAGGCTTGGGGGATGGTGATGGTACAGAATTAGCTGCGTGGTGGTTGGAGAATTCATGTCAGAAATAATTTCATTTCATTTGGATGGTCAAGCGCACTCTCAAGAGCTCGACCCCAATGCAAAACTGCTGTACACCATCCGAAATGATTGCGATGCTAAAGAGGTGCGCTTTGGTTGTGGGGCTGGCAATTGCGGCGCTTGTACAGTATTAATTGATGGTATGCCTGAGCAATCCTGCACAGTTCCTAACTGGGCGGTTGCTGATAAAAAAGTTACCACTGCTGCTGGACTAAAGGAAGATGCTATTGGCAAACTTGTTCTTGATGCATTTATTGAAGAGCAGGCCGCCCAATGTGGTTTTTGTATTAACGGTATTTTGATGTCAGTAACGGCCTTGTTGAAAAAAACTACTAAGCCTAACAAAGAGCAGATTAACGAGAGTCTCAACAGACATTTGTGTCGCTGCGGTACCCATTTAAGAATCTTGCGCGCTATTGATCGTGTCATTCATCAGTTATCAACATCATGAGCCAAAATATAAAAAACGCTTTACCTACAAGCCTTCAAGCAAATCCACTATTGGGTAGCTGGATTCAGTTTGGCGCAAATAACACACTGAGAGTTCTCAGTGGTAAGGTGGAAATTGGGCAGGGCATTAATGCTAGCCTTAAAAAAATTGCCACTTTGCAACTGGGCTTAAATCCTGTGCAATTGGACTTCATAGCGGGCGATACACAAATATGCCCTGATGAATGGTACACAGCAGGGAGCCAATCGATTGAGGTGGGTGGACATTCATTGGCTTTTGCATGCAAACATTTTAGAAGTTTTTTTGAGGCTGCGGCTGCAAAAGCGCTCTCTTGCAAAGAATCTGACCTTATTTTATCAAATGGCATCTTCAGTTTTAAAGGTCAGTCCATCTCTTACTTTGATTTGCAAAAATCCGTTGAGTACAAGACCTTCCAGATTGATCAAGCCTGGACCGGTGAATCATTTTCCTTGAAGGGTGAAAAGTCTTCAGTAGATGGTTTTGCAAGAGATGATCTCCATGAAAAAATCGGTGGCAAAGGATTCATACAAGATTTAGTCCTGCCGGATATGGTTCATGCGCGTATCTTGCGTGGACCGCATGCCCATTCTGTTGCTGACGATTGGCATTTAGATAAATTGAAGATGCTAGTCGGAGTAGATCAAGTTTTTGTAAGCGGTCAATTTGTTGCACTCATCAGCCTAAACGAATCTGCTCTGGTTACCGCTTATGAAAAAGCACAAACCCTGATTACATGGCGCATCAAATCGGTTTTGCCACAAGAGAAGGGTATGGAAGAATTTCTAACTGGCTTGCCATCAGTGAGATCTGAGCCCATTGTTGAGGGAACTCCCAAACAAGGTTCTGTAAAGCATGTTGCTCGGTACTCTAGGCCTTATATAGCTCATGCCTCAATCAGTCCTTCATGTGCTTTAGCAATGCCAACAGAGGATGATTCTTTATCCGTATGGTCACATACACAAGGTCCTCATAAGTTGCGCGATCAATTGGCATTGGCACTGAACATGCCTGCTCCAAAAGTCCGCGTTATTCATGTATCTGGACCTGGTTGCTATGGACATAATGGCGCAGATGATGTTGCCTTTGATGCAGCATTTTTGGCACAAGAACTACAGCGTCCAGTACGCGTCCAGTGGATGCGCTCTGATGAGATGTCTGCCGGTCCAGTAGGTGCTGCAAGTTTGGTGGAGCTCGATGCCTCCTTGGACGATAGCGGCTCAATTGTGAGCTGGGATGCGACTGTCTGGAGTCATACCCATATCGCTCGTCCTGGTTGGGGTGAGGGCATTAATTTACTGGGCGCCTGGTCTACGGCAAAGCCAGTTCCCGAGCCAAAACCGGTTGATATGTTTTTGCCAGCAGGAGGGGGGCTCAGAAATATCAAACCCTATTACGACTTACCTAGCCTTAAGGTAAATCATCATTTCATTTCAGAATCTCCAGTCCGCGTTTCTGCACTTCGTTCATTAGGTGCCTATGCAAATACATTCGCCATTGAGTCTTTTATGGACGAGCTTTCAGAATTATCGAATCAGGATCCGATTGCATTTCGTTTAAAACATCAAAGTGATCAGCGTGCTCGTGATGTTTTGGAAAAAGCTGCGCAGATGTCTAATTGGAAGGCCTATCGTCAAGAACTCTCTGAGGCTCAAGATGGTCGTGGCCTAGGCATTGGCTTTGGTCGATACAAAAATAAATCTGCTTTTTGTGCTGTTGTGATCGAAGTTGAGGTTGCTGAAGCAGTTAAGGTCAATAAAGTATGGATGGCTGTTGATGCAGGGGAAATCGTTCACTTTGATGCGCTCTTAAACCAGGTGGAGGGTGGCATTATTCAGGCCCTCAGCTGGTCACTTAAAGAAGAGGTTCACTGGAATGAAGTGGGCTCCACCACGATTTCATGGGATGACTACCCAATTCTCAATTTTGATGAAGTGCCCGCCGTAGAAATCGAGTTGATCGATCGCCCTGGTGAGCCTGGTTTGGGTAGTGGAGAGTTGGCCGCAGGACCCATTGCAGCTGCGCTTGCAAATGCAGTGACGCATGCCCTGCAAATGCGCCCACGTCATTTGCCATTCACGCCAGATCGATTAAGCAAAATGATCATGGACTCAAACTAAGTTAAACGCTAAACAAAAAGGTTTTTATGTCACATACAGTCTCACTCGAATCCATCTCCTTAGATTCCGCACTCAAGATTGCGCAACTTACCTTAGAGCATGGTAAGACTTCCAAAATGGCGCCGTTAGCTGTTGCGGTGCTGGATGTTCGTGGAACATTAAAAGCTTACCTAGCAAGTGACGGCTCAAGCTTGTTGCGATTCGAAATCGCACATGCGAAAGCATGGAGTGTACTTGGCATGGGTTTAGGTGCGCGTGAACTCGAAAGAAGGGCGTCAAAAGTTCCACTCTTCTTTAATAATTTGCAAACTTTAAGTAACGGAAAAATGCCCACAGTGCTGGGTGGTATTTTGATTCGCAATTCAGCAGGTCAAGTGTTGGGTTCTGTTGGTGTGAGCGGAGATACTTCTGCTAATGATGAAATTTGTGGTTTAGCTGCAATTCAGAAGCTGGGCTTAGTGGCGGACCACGGTGATCCTCATTAAGTATGTTGAATGTTCCGATATTACTGTTAACTTAAAATTAAATCTGAAGATAAATTCATGATCAAGCATACTTTTTTCAATATTAATATATTGCTACTATTCTTATTTATTGGATCCACTGCATTTGCTCAGGGCTATCCAAATCGACCCATCAAAATTATCATTCCTTTTCCGCCCGGTGATACTTTGGATATGATGACCAGAATTATTGGGCCTAAGATTAGTGAGCGCATCGGGCAGGCTATTGTGATAGAAAATCGTCCTGGTGCATCAGGCGTGATTGGTATGGATTTAGCTGCCAAAGCAAAGCCTGATGGTTATACCCTGGTTGCTGCTCAGGCTGGGACAATGACGATGCTTCCTCACACCACTAAAATTGTGCCCTACAACCCAATAAAGGATTTTTCCTTAATTTCGGTGTCTACTTTTAACTATATGGCGATTGCAGCTAGCCCTAGCGCACCCTTTAAAACTTTTCCACAGATGCTTGCGTGGGCTAAGGCTAATCCCGGGAAATTGACCGTTGGCACTAATGGGGAGGGCGGCTTTCCACATATGACTTTCGAGCGTCTAGGTATTGCAGCTAATATTACATTTACTCATGTGCCATATAAGGGTGCATCACAAGTCATTACAGATCTAGCGGGCGGGCAGTTGATGGCAGGCGTTGCCGGTATTAGTAGCTTTGCTCCCCACGCGCGAGGTCAGACTCTAAATCTTATTGCCATTACCAATAAAGATCGGGTTGCACTTTGGCCAGAGACCCCAACAGTTGCCGAAACTATTCCTGGGTGGACATCTGGTGGTTGGTTTGGTTATGCTGGACCAGCTGGCCTCCCGCGCGATGTCGTGATGCTGTGGAATGCAGAAATTAATCGAGCCTTTAAATCGCCTGATGTGATTGAACAAATGGTAGCAGCTGGGTTAATTATCTCTACAGAATCGCCAGAATATTTTACCCAGGTAGTTGCGAGTGATTACGCCCGTTATGGGAAGCTGGTAAAAGATATTCACTTTGTACCTCAGTAATAACTGAGGTACAAAGTAAAGGCGCTTTACTTCTTAGAGCTCATGCGTTTGAGAACAGCATAAACAGCCGCTGTGTCGTGGTCTGCATGACCTGAACCCATCGCAGCGTTATAGATTCCCTGACAGGCAGCAAAAGTCGGCGCGGGGGTGTTGCTAGCAGCTAGCGCTTCTGTAATCAGTTTCATATCTTTTTGCCAGGTAGAAACTTTCATGGTGGCTTCTTCCCAATTACCTTTTGCCATGACTGGACCCCGAACATCTAGCATTCTGGAGCCACCGGCACCGTCTGAGAGAACTTTGGTAGCAAGAGCAGGGTCGATGCCGCAATTTGCGCCAAACAGAAGTGCTT
>TBL_comb47_HYPODRAFT_10002581_pt1 | contig 22198 bp, 12 predicted proteins | sample TroBogypolimnion_40_FD_10682 | JGI IMG/M metagenome (IMG submission 10682)
ACCGCCCGCCCTCTCGGGCGACCTGCCGGTCGGTTGGGATCCCGGCTCCAGCCCCAGCGGCCCTTATGGCCATTACCCAGGGTTCACCTTCAGCGACCGGAACCACGACTTCTGGATCTATCGTGGGGTGCATGCCGGCCTGCCACCCCTCCAGGCGGGAGATTATAATCCCACTAACAACTCCTTCGGCCCGCTGCCGCCCGCGAAGGCGGTAGTCGGCAACAGCTTTACTTACTACCTCCACACCTCGCGCCGCACCGGGTCCCTGACCGCCGCCGCGAACTTCCTGCCCGGCGGCTTGAGCTTCTCCAACGGCTTGAGCGGGTTGGCGATTGTCGGCACGCCCATGGCCGCCGGCTCCAACTACCTGACGCTGACCATCCAGGATACGGGGGACAACAGCACCGTAACCAACTACCTCTCACTCAACATCGTCAGCAATGGGACGGTAGTGGCCCAGGGGCCGTTGGTCATAACGAGCACCAATCAATATTCAGCCGCGATGGTCACCTACACCAATCGCCCGCCACACCTGGCGCAACCACCCACCCCCACCAACAGCTTCACCATGCGCTATTACTACAAGACCCTGCCCGGTTTTGCCTGGCCTGGCCTTGGCAGTCCGCCGCCTGACGGTTCCGTGGTGCCCTATCTCCGGCCCCTGACCAACGGCGTCTATGCCGGCGATCCAACTTCCAAGTACACGCCCAGTTTGAGCATCGTCTTCCGCCCGGTCTGGCCGTCGCTCATCAGCGGCCCCAGCGGGGCGATCCCGTTGCCGACCCTTTCGGCGGGCGAGACCCTGGCCAAGGCCAGCCACGGGCTGGCCGCCGTGCGCGGCCAGAGCAGCGTGCAGGTCCTCTACCAGCAGTCGATTGCCCTGAACCTCACCAATGCCCCGGCGAGCGTGGTACTCCACGATCCCACCGTGGCCAAGAAATCCTATTTGGGTGCCCTGCCTGCCAGCGTGCAGACCAGTTCCTACCAGGGCCGCACTTATTTCCCCGTGCTCCCGCCGCACCTGGTCAATCGCCTCTACTACGATGCCGGCAGCAGCAACCTGGTGTTTCAGGGTCAATTCGTCGACGACACCGTGGGGGACAGTTATCTCCTGCTCAACGTGCTCCGGGGATCGGATTTGGCCACCGTCAACGCCCTTTGTTACGTCGGGGACACCGCCTACTCCGCCTGGAGCGCGGCCGTGGCGAACCTCAGCGCGCGGGTTTACACCTTTTTCCAGGACCCTACTCGCCCCGGCAGCTATGTGGTCAACACCAACCTGACCGTTACCCGCTACGCCGCCGACCTGGTGGAGGTAACCAACTCGGACACCCAGGTGGATTCCTACGCCATGAGCGCCACCGGCCCGGGATTCGGTTACGTTACCTACATCACGGCCAACGGTTTGAATCCGGCCCATGCCACGGACCCCGTCACGGTCTATATTGCGCGCGTGGCTCCGCCGCTCTACCCGGGTGAAATCAATCAAGACCCTGGCCGCGCCCAACCCGCTGAGCGAGTTGACTACTTTCCAGCACAGTGTCGATCTGGCCGGGCGCACGGATAACTACGTTTACGACTGGCGAATCATGCCGCCCGTGGACGGCCAGGCCCCCGCTCCGGACGCGCCCGGCGTTTTCCCGATCACCTATACCAACTGGGTGGTGCTGACCAATGGTCCCGGCGCCTCCCACGTCATCCTCGGCGGCGCCGGGGTGCAAGCCCTCAGCGATAACTACGTGACCATGCGCTACCGTTCGATCGACCCGCTGGCCGATCCCTCGATCACCAACTGGTCCGCCTGGACGACCCCGGCCCTGGCCGAAGGCTGGATCAAACGTGTCCTGGCTGGCATCAATCCCTTCAATCAGCGCACCACCGACTTGTTCAACAACCCCGCCAACACGACGGCCTCGATCATCAGCCAGGCTGGCACGCGCTGGGAAGGGGATGTGGCGTTGAACCCGGACACCCTCAATAATTTCGGCCTGATCGAGATTTATGAGACCGTGATGAACCGCGGCAAGAACCTCAGCATCAACTCGGGCATCAACTACGGTCCCGCCAATGACGCGCTCCTGCTGGCCGCCGGCTACTTGAATGACCTCTACATGACGTTGGGCAACGAAGCCTGGGCCAACTCGGCCAATCCCACCATCGGCTTCGGCACGTCCGACAAGACTTACGGCAACATCGCGACTGCCCTCTTCGCGTTCAAGGGCGAGACGGCCTCGTTGCTGGAACAGGAATTGGACCTGCTCCGAGGCCGAAATGACTTCCTCTCCCCCGGGGTGGCGCTCAAACCGGTCTATAACCGACTGTACTGGAATTATACCCTGGGCATTAATGCCGGCGAGGTGATCTACGCCCTGAACTACAACATTACCGACCAGAATAACGATGGTGTGGTCAACGCCGCCGACGCCGCCATCATGTATCCCCAGGGCCATGGCGATGCCTACGGCCATTTCCTCACCGCCCTGATGAACTACTACTCACTGCTGATGAACCCCAACTTCGATTGGGTGCCGCGCAGCGAGGCGGTCAGCGTGCTGGGCGCCACCGTCTCGGTCGATTACCAGGACGAGCGCAAGTTCGCGTCCGCCGCCGCCGCCCTGGCCCGCGCGGGCCGCCAGGTCTTTGATCTGACCTGGCGCCAAAACTACCAACCCGGCACCAGCGCCGGCTGGGGTTACATGTCCTCCAGCCAACCCAACCTGAGCCGGAGCTACGGTGGCACGAACTACGTGACCGAATATTGGGGCCTGGATCACTGGGCCGGCCGGACTATGTCGGGAGCCTACGTAAACTGGGTGGTGGACAACGCCATCCTGCCGGCGGTGGACCCCGACCCGACCCACCAGGGAATCCAGAAGATCGATCGGACGACGGTGCCCGAACTGCAGGAATTGCCCACCATCGCGGCCCAACTCCAGGCCGACCTGGACAATGCCGCCGGGGGCCTCACCCCGCTGGGCCTCCCGCAAAACAGCGTTCCTTTTGATATCGATCCTTCACTGGTGACCGGTCCCAATCCCACCACGCACTTTGAGCAGGTGTATGCACGGGCGGTCGCCACCCTGAACAACGCCGTCGTGGCCTTTAACGACGCCCAGGGCGTTACCCAATTGATGCGCTCGGAAGAGGACTCGCTCTCCGGATTGCAGGATAGCGTCACCAGCCAGGAATTGGCCTACAACAATCAGCTTATCGCCCTGTATGGCTCGCCCTATCCCGATGACATGGGCCCCGGGCAGACTTGGCCCCAGGACTACACGGGACCAGACCTGATCCATTACATGTATGTCGAGAATCCGGAATTGCCCTTTAACGGTGGGGTTCCCAATGCCGCCACCAATCTAACCTTTCAGATCGACCTCCAGCAACTCCCGCCGGATTGGCTGACCAACCTCTACCAGAATTTCAACTTCATCACGCAAGCCACCTCGCCCACGTACGGCGTTGGCGCCACCAATGCCATTAGCTTCTCCATTGGGCCTAACGGCTTCTTCGGGAAACCCTCGAATTGGACCAGTCAGCGGGCCTCGCCCGGCTCGGTCCAGCAAGCCATCTCGACCTTAATCGCCGCCCAAAACTCCCTGCGCCAGGAGTTGAGTGACGCCCAGGCGGCCAAAAACAACCTCGACAAAGCGATCAGTGTGTTCACCGCCCAGGCCGTCACGCTTACCTCCAATGAGGAACTCCAGAGCCAGATCCTGGGCTATCAGCAAGACATCATTGCCAAACAAACCCAGTTCAATATCGATGACCGGTGGATTTCCCAAGCCGTGACCGCGTGCAGTGACTTCGCGGTGGGCTTGGGCATCAACGCCCCGAGTATCGTGGTCGTGGGCACGGCCGTGGGCAATGACCTCTCCAAACTCAGCACCCTCATCGGCTTCATTACCCAGGAGGCCATCAAGCAAGGACTCCTCGCTACCGACAATGGTCTCTTCCAATCCACCTACTCGGATATCCTGGGCATTCAGGACGATGTGGTCGGCCTTCAGTCCGAGGTCTTGGTAAACCAGCTCAATTTGACGCTGCAAACCCAGGTGATGGCGCTCAGCGCCCAGTTAGCCACGGTCCAGGGTCATCTCAGCACCATCAACCAACGCCTGCGCGGCTTGGATGACGCCAAGCGCGCCTACCAGGCCCTGCTGGCCCAGGGGGATCGCCTTCAGCAAGAGCGGTTGACCTTCCGCCAGCACGCGGCCGCGCTGGTTCAGGGCTACCGGGTGCGCGACGCCGCCTTCCGCATCTTCCAAAACGAAAAGCTCGAGCGTTACAACACCCTCTTTGACCTCGCCGCCGAATATGCCTTCCTGGCCGCCCAGGCCTACGATTACGAAACCGGCCTGCTCAATACCCCGGCCGGCAAGGCCTTCCTCAACCGCATTGTCAGCGCCCGCGCCCTGGGCGTGATTGCCAACGGCCAACCACAATACGCTGGCAGCGACACCGGCGACCCCGGCCTCTCGAGCGCCCTCGCGGAAATGAAGGCCGATTGGGATGTGCTCAAGGGGCGGTTGGGCTTTAACAACCCCGACGGCTACAGCACTACCGTCTCGCTGCGAAACGAGAATTACCGCATCCCCAGCACCACCGATGGAGACACGAATTGGAAAGATGTCCTCCAGGGTGGCCGGGTCGCGAACCTGCTGGCCGACCAGGACGTGCAGCGCTACTGCCTCCAGATCGATGACGGCAGCGGCCTGCCCGTGCCCGGCATTATTATCAGCTTCCCGACCGTGGTCGCCAATGGTTTGAACCTTTTCGGCCAGACCCTCCAGTCCGGAGACCACAACTACAGCCCCAGTTCCTTTGCGACCAAGATCTTCGCGGTGGGGGTGGACTTCGACGGCTACATCGGCATGGATAACCCCCCCGGCACCAGCGGCGCCACTAACTCCACCTCCGACCCGAACTCCCTGGCAGCCACCCCTTATGTCTATCTCATCCCGGTCGGGGTCGACTCGATGCGCAGCCCGCCCCTCGGGGACGCCAGCACCATCCGGACCTGGAACGTCGCCGATGTGGCCATCCCGCTGCCCTTTAATATCAGCGCCTCCGTATTTGCCAGCAACCCGTTGTGGCAATCCAGTGCCTCTCTTTCGGAACAGCTATTCGTCGACCGCAAACATCAGGCCTTCCGCCCCGTGTCCACCACCGGCGCCTTTAACACCAGCATCTATGGCAATAATGCCTTGTCCCGCACGGAGTACATCAACAGCCGCCTGATCGGCCGCTCCGTCTGGAACAGCAACTGGAAGCTCGTCATCCCGGGCCGAACCCTCCTGAGCGACCCCAACGCCGGACTCGACCGCTTCATCAATAGCGTCAAGGACGTCAAACTGTATTTCATCACCTATTCCTACTCGGGCAATTAACCCTTTCCCGCCTCCATGTCTATGAACTCGACACGCTCTGAACCTCGGCCACTGGGCTTAGGCTTCTCCCTCGGGGCTCGCGCCTTCGGCCTGGCCGCCGTGGTGGCGGCCGGCTGGCTGGCCCGGCCCGCCGCCGCCTTTCCGCCCCTCCCCCACCACGTCCTCTACGGCTGCGTCCGGGACGAATACGGCACGCCCTTGACCAAGGGCGGCGGGTTTGTCTTGCTGGAGACCCCCGCCGGCGTTCAGATCCCGGGCACCCTGACTCCCGGCCTCGCCCCCGGAGTGAATTACCAACTCGTCGTACCCATGGACGCCGGCCTCACCGCCGATGCCTACGAGCCCTCCGCCCTTAAAACCACCACTCAGTTCAAGCTCTTCGTGGTGATCGGCTCGACGACCAATCTTCCCATCCAGATGTCAGGCAATTTCACCGCCCTGGGCAAACCCGGCCAGCAAACCCGGCTCGATTTGACCCTGGGGGTCGACAGCAACGGCGACGGCATTCCGGATTCGTGGGAATATGCCTTCCTGGCGGCCCTGGGTTTAGATGTGGACTTGGCCAGCCTCCGGCCGGGGTTGGACTATGCGCACGATGGCCGGACGCTCCAGCAAGAGTTTTTCCTCGGGAACTATCCCTTCGATCCCGTCGACTCGTTTAACGTCAGCCTCGTGAGCCTCAACGGCGCCGCGCCCCTCCTGCAGATCACCACCATGACTGGCCGCTCCTATACCCCGCTCGGCTCGACTGACCTAAAACAATGGGTCCCAATGTCGTTCACTATCCCCGCCGAAGGAGCGAACGGCCCGACCCACAGCTTCTATTACGCCCCGGATATTCGCACCCTCCAGATGCAGGCCATTCAGCCCGCCGCCGGCCCAGCCCTGCGCTACTTCCGCCTCCTGCTGCAATAGTCCCCAACCTGCGGAATCCCATTGCCAAGGCGCACGGGTTCCTGTTTGCTGGTGGTCGGCGCCGCCTGACCTTTGTTTGCCTGGGTCGGCCGGGTTTGCCACCATGAAGCATCAGGTATCATGAATGGTCTTTCGGTCAAGCTGGCCAGTGGGGTTCGCTGCCCGTCCGGCTCGGTCAGGGCCGGCTGCTGACTATGTTCCAGCGCGTCCCTCAACCCCCCCTGAACGCGGCCCTGCGCGACCTCGAGCACCACGATTTCTGGGGCGGATTTGTGGTGGCCCTGATCGGGCTGGTGCTGGTCTTCGGTGGCGTCCGGCATCTGACCGGCATCGAGACGGTCGAAGGCGGCACCGCCACCGAGATGCAGTTGATGAAGGCCTACTCGTTCAGCGGGCTGGCAGTTCCCCGACCAGTTGCCCGTGCCGCGCCCGCCCGAGGGGAACGACCTGGCGGCCTTGGACCGGTGGATGAAACAAAACGCCCATCCCGTCGCCCCGGCCTGGAAGGTGCGGGTGGATTTGGGCGCCAAAACCGCCTGCCCGACCTGAGCGAAATGAACGACGGCCACATGGCGTGGCCGGCCACTTACGGCCCCCTCGCGTACTGCCCCCTGGCCCATCCATCCTCATCATGAACTGCACCAAACCAGAGTGCCAACCGCACCAGCCGACGACGCTCGGGCGGAAGCTGTCCCGCGGCCGCCCCTGGGTGCAGGCGGGGTTCCTCGGCGTTTGGCTCGCCCCGCTTGGCGAGTGGCTCCACGGCATCCCGGGTTGCGTCTTTCACTGTTATTCATGCCCGCTCTCGTCTTTCGGTTGTCCCATCGGCATCCTCGCCAATTACGCCGCCCTCCTGCCCATCAGCGCGGAGGTCCCTTACCTCTTGCTGGGCATGTTGCTGGTCGTCGGCGCCCTGACCGGCTCGTTGGCTTGCGGCTGGGCGTGCCCGTTCGGTTACGTGCAGGACCTCCTCGCCAAGCTTCCCACCCGCAAATTCTCCCCCCCCGTTTGGATGGGCTATTTCCGGTATGTCGTGCTGCTGGCGCTCGTTCTGCTGCTGCCGTTTCTCTTCGGCCGCCAGGGCATCCATTTCGAGGACCAGGTCCTGTCCATCTGCCGGGTTTGTCCGGCGGGCGCGCTCGAGGCCGGCTTGCCCTACTCCGTGAGGAGCCTGCTCGCCGGAGACGGTTGGGTCATGAGTTGGTTCAAAACCGGCCTGCTCCTGGTGTTTCTGGGCGCGGCCCTTTTTATTCATCGCCCCTGGTGCCGGCTGTTTTGTCCCCTGGGCGGCATCCTGGCGCTGTTTAATCGGTTCAGCCTCTTCCACCTCCGCTTCAATCCCCGACAATGCGTCGAGTGCAACCTCTGCCGCAGCCGTTGCCTCATGGGGGTCCACTTGGACCAACGGGTCAATGTCACCGGCTGCATCCGCTGCCTGGAATGCGCCAAATGCGGCGCGCTCGAACCCGGCTTTGCCTGGCCCANGGANTCGGGCCTGGCCAGCGCGAAACTTGGGCCGCCCCGCAGCCCGTAGCGCAGAAATTCTTTCGCCGCATTCCCTTCCCCTCACCCGCCGGCGGGGGGAGCCAGGTAAGCATCGATGCCCAGGGCGGCCCGGCGGGCGTCCCGCACCGTGTGGAGCACCAGGCTCGGCCCGCGTACCAGGTCGCCGCCGGCAAAGACGCCCGCCAGGCTCGTCATCTGCTCCGAGTTCACCTGGACGCCACCGCGCGCGTCCAAGGCCAACTCCTCGAAGCCGCCGATGCGTGGGCAAGGCAGGGGCTGGAACCCCAGGGCCGGAACTATCCAGTCCGCCTCGATCTCGAACTCGGTGCCCGCTTGAACGGGAGGCGTCACGCTCGAGGGGTGGTCTTCCGAGCCTCGGCTCGCCGCGGCCGCTTGCGTCCGGATAAGGCGCAGCCCGCGCACGCGCCCTGGCGCAGCTCCCAAAACCTCCAGCGGCACCGCCTCGAACAGGAAACGAACGCCTTCCTCGACCGCGTTCTGGTATTCCTGCCGCGAGCAAGGCATCTCGGATTCGGTGCGACGATACACCCCCAACGCCTCGCGCGCCCCGAAACGCAGCGCGGCCCGCAGGCAATCCAGGGCCGTGTCACCGCCCCCGATGACCACCACCCGCCCGCCCGTGACGTTGATGGACGGCAGTTCCAGCGGAATGCCCGTGGTCTTCTGCAAGAGAAACGGCACCGCTTGAACCACGCCGGGGAGTTGGGCCTGCGGGATCTCCAACGGCCGGGCCTGGCGGGCATCCAGACCCAGAAACACCGCATGGAAATCCTGCCGCAGACTTCCCAGGCTGACCTCACCGCCTAACTTTACGCCGAACCGGAACGCGACCCCGCGTTTGTCCAGGATCTCGATGCGCCGCTGGATTAAGGATCGGTCCAGCTTGAACGCCGGCACCCCATTGACCAGTAATCCGCCGGGCACGAGCGCGGAATCCAGCACGGTCACGGCGTAGCCCCGCTTGGTCAACTCGTCGGCGCAGGCCAGCCCCGCGGGCCCGGAGCCGAGCACCGCCACCCGCCGGCCGTTGGGCGGCGGCGTGCTCGCGTCCAAATGTCCGTGCGCCGCCGCGTACTCGCCCAGGAATTGTTCGATGGCGCGAATCGAGACCGGCTCGGACACCCCGCTCAGAATGCAGTTCGCCTCGCACAGGCGCTCGTTCGGACAAAGCCGGGCACAGATCTCCGCCAGGTTGGACGTCGCCCCCAGCGTCGCGGAGGCCTCCAGAAACCGTCCCTCGGCCGTCAGTTGCATCCACTCGGGAATGGGATTGCAGAGCGGGCAGCCGGTCACACAACTGGGATTGGGGCACTGGATGCAGCGGCTGGCCTGCTCGCGCGCCGTGGTCTCGTCCAGCAGACCGTAGATTTCCAGGAAGTCCGCCACGCGTTCCGAGGCGGATCGCTTCGTCATGCCCTGGCGGGCCACTTCTCGCCACGCGAACTTCGAAGTTGTCATGCGTTATGAATCAGGCCAGGAGCGTCCGCCCCGGGATGAGCACGGGGTAGCTGCCGCTGGCGTCGGGTTTGCTGGGGGATTCCATGCCGTCGTGGCAATCCTCGGGTTTGGGCGGGTAGAAGAACTCGGACTGCTGGGCCTGTTCCCAGGAGATCTCCTTGCCGGTGTAGCAGGAGAGCTGGCCCATGACGGTGATCATGGTGCTGCGCGCCATGTAATCGCCACAGTTAATCGGGTTGCCGGAGCGGATGCCGGCGAAGAGCTTGTCGTGTTCCACCTGGTAGGGATTGCATTGGCCCTGATAGCGCCAAGGGTGCTCGCCCTGGATGCGGCAGGAGGTCAAGGAAGCCCGGCCCTTGGCGCCGAAGATCAGGCTGGACGACTCGTCGTAGCAGCCGGCCGTGGTGCGGCAGAAGGCATAGACGCGCACGCCCTTGTCGAATTCATAAATGACGGAGTGGTGATCGAACACATCCCCATACAGTGGCTCAGTCATCGTCGACCGTCCGCCGAGGCCGTGGCATTTAATGGGCGCCGCGTTGCCCAGCACCCAACTCGAACGATCCAGGTTATGGACGAGGGACTGCGGCACATCGTCGCCGGAGAGCCAGCGGAAGTGGTACTGGGTGCTGCATTGCCACTCCAACTCGCTGAGCCCCGGCTTGCGCTCGGTCACCCCGTAGGGCGCGCGCAGGAAGTTCTCCTCAATGCTGACGATATCGCCGATGGCACCGTCCTGGATGCGCTTGACGGTTTCGATGTAGCCTTCGTGGAACCGGCTCTGGAGCCCGGACACGAGGCAGAGTTTCTTCTCGCGCGCCAGGTCCGCGGCCCGCTTCATCAGCTTCACGCTGCGCGGATCGATGCCGTGGGGTTTCTCGACGAAGACATGTTTGCCGGCCTCGATGGCCGCGTTCGCGTGGAAGGGGTGGAACTTGGCGGCGTTGGCGATGAGCACCACGTCGGAGGCCTCAATGACGCGCTTGTAACCATCAAACCCGGGAAACCGATGGTCGTCAGCCACGGTGACCTGCGCGCCTTTGGCGGCCTTGATCTCCTCGCGCTTGGTGTTGATGCGATCCAGGAAGATGTCACACATGGCTACCAACCGGGCGCCGGGGTCGGCGGTGAGGGCCTCGACGATGGCGCCCGAGTTGCGGCCGCCGCAACCGATCATGCCCACCTTGAGGATATCGCTGCCGGCGGCGTGGGCGCCCCGTTCGACCGTCAGCGCGGCGGTCCCCCCCAGGGCCGCGGCGGAGGCCGCCAGCGAGGAGGTCTTGAGGAAGTTCCGGCGCGTCACGGAGGCGGAGGCCAGAGGAACAGAAGTTTGATCGTTCATAGCAGCATTGCGGGTCAGGGTTTAACGTTGAGTTTCAGAATGGTGATCGAATAGGGCGCCAGGCTGTAGGTGAAATCGTCGGTGCAGTAGCCGATCTTCGAGGTCACCGGCCGGATCTTGTCGGGCTCGGTGATCGAGTTGGTGTCGGTCGGGTCCTTGGCGCTGAGCAGGACCGCCTCGCCTTCCGGCGCCACGGCCCGAGCGCCCTGGAGGCGGACGTGGATGGGCTGTGCGGCCGCGGCCCGGTTGACCAGCTTGATAAACACCCGGCCGGTCTTGGTGTCACGCGTGACGGAATAGGGCAGCACCTGGGCGGGCGGTTCCTGCCAGGCGGCTTTGACAATCGCATCACCCCGATGATTGCTGAACATGACCTGGGCCCAATAGGCGGGGGAACCATAACTGCTGAGGCCGTCGTAGCCGATGAGATCGGTCTTCCATTGCATGCCGCCGGGGTTCACATTGACGAAAAGCGGCGCGTAGGCCTGCATGATCACGATGTCCGAGTTTCGCTCCATGGCGGTCATCCAGGCAGCGTCCCCGAGCGCCGCATTGAAATTGGGCGTGGGCGACCCTTCCCGCGTCGCCCATTCCCCGACAAAGATCTTCGGTCCCTTCCGATCGGCGTTGTCGTAATGGTGGAGGTCGTTGAAGAAGATCTCGGCCCGGCGGTAGAAATGGTCATCGATGACCTCGGGGACGCGGCTCTTCACGCGCATGGTGGCGATGAGTTGGAGTTTGGGGTAACGGGCCTTGAAGGCGTCGAAGAACTGGGCGAAGCGCTCATCATAACTGCGGGAGCGGTCGAACGAGTCCTCGTTGCCCACCTCGATATAGCGGAGGGCGAACGGTTTGGGATGGCCGTCCTTGGCCCGTTGCGCGCCCCAATAGGTCTTCTGGGCGTCACCGGTCAGGTATTCCACCTCTTCCAACGCCTCCTGCACGTAAAAGTCGAGCAACGGCCCCGGTTCAACGGGTTGCTGGGCCAAGGAATAGCCGGCAAACACCGCCAGCACGGCTTCCATGTCGAGATCCTCGCACCACTCCATAAACTCCAGCAGGCCCAGGCCGTCGGTTGATCGATAGCCCCAGCAACTGCGGTGGCCGGGACGAAACGGCAGCGGCCCACGGGTGGCCTTCCAATCGAAACGCTCCCAGAGCTTGTCGCCCTCGACGTAATTGCCGCCGGGGAAACGGAGGAACTTCGGTTTCATGGCCGCGAGTTTCTCCATGATGTCCGGCCGGTTGCCGTTGGCCCGGCCTTTGTAGGTCGGCGGGAAGAGCGACACCAGGCTCAGCCAGAGCGTGCCGGGAGTTTCCGTCGAGATGACGAATTTGCAGGCGGACGTGATCGGAGCCTCGGCGGCCGTGGTGAGCGGCACCTCGATTTTCTGCCAGCGCGCGTTGACCGCCGGGGTCTCGCCCCGGGCATAGACTGTGGCGCCGTCGCTGCTCTCCAGGCTCACGGTGAGCTTGCCGGCAAACTGGTTAGTCCGGTCGCTGCCGCCTTTGACATAGAACGAGGCATGGTAGGTGGTCGCTGGCTTGACCGGAATGCCCCAATAGCCTTCGTTGGCGATCGCAACGCGCTGGCCCGACGCGGCGGCTTTGACCTTCACTTCGAGGCTCACGGGCAATCGATCGGTAAGCGGCTTCTTCTCCGTCAACGCCATCTCCGCCTCGGCGCCGGGGGCTTTGACCAGTTCCCAGTTCACCGGGCCCTTCTCGTCATTCCGGAAGGCGCGGTTCCGGATCAATTCCCCGTAGAGCCCGCCGTCATAAGAGAAGTTGATCTCTTCGGTCATCAACCCGTGCAGCAGGGGGCTGGACGGCACGGTCGCGGCTTTGAGATCGATTTGGAGCAGCGGGGTGGCGGGCGGGGTCTGGGCTGGGACGCCGGGAACGAAAAGGAGCGAGAACGCGAGCAGGAACTTGCCGGGTCGTTTCATATCGACTCCCATCCTACCAAAAGGGGGGACGGCGGTTCTAGAGGATTCGGTGGAAAATATTCTGAGACCGAACCACAGGACGGCGGCACGCGTCACCCGAGCATTCTCCTCCGGGTGGAGCGCGGCCGGGCTTGGGGGGGCTCCTTTTCCGCTCCTATTTTTCCAGGCTTAATCTCTCGGTCTCAAGCTCCCCTCATTTGAAGTTCTCGCTCAGCTTGTGCCAGGCAGTCATGGACCGTTCCAGGTGTTCCCGCGTATCGCCGCCAATCCCGTAACATTGGAGGCCGATGTCGCCTTGGTAACCGAGTTCCTTGAGGGTCTTGAGCAGGGCGCCGACGTCGAAAGAGCCTTTGTCCAACGGTTGGATATATTTAGCCCAACCGTCCTGGTCGTCAAAGGTATCGGCGCCGTTGATGGACACCGCCCAGAGCCAGGGCATGGCCTGACGGAGCAGCGGCTTGTAGTCGCGCTGCTTGTCCACCCGCAGCCAATGGCACAGGTTGAACATCACCCCGACATTCGGCCGATTGACCTTCGCGGCCACGCGCGAGCAATCCTCGATCCGCTCGATCCAGTTCCCGGTGTGGGGATAGAGCAGCAGTTGCGAGCCCGAGTCGGCGGCCAGGTCGGACATCTGACGAGTCACGGCCACCCCGCGATCGTCGGCGGACGCGTCCGAAGCCTTGGCGCCACTGAAAATAAGGAGAAACTGGACGTGCCGCCCTTTGACCAAACCGAGGGTCTCTTTGAACTTCGCGACGTCGTACGGCGGCTTGCCGGGGGTGATGTCCACGGTCATGGTGATCTGAAACAGCCGCAGGCCGGCGGCATCCAGCGTCTTGAGCCGCTCGTCCACCCGGTCGAGCCAGATATGGCCGACGCCGGGATAGCCCAGTTCCTTGAGCATCACCGCCTGTTCGGCGAACGAACGCTTCTTGGCGTCATGCCAATCGATGCAGAACGGGAAAAAGGCCGGCCTGGCCGACGCTCCCACCGCCGACGCACCGGCTGGTTTGACGGCGTTAGCGGGCGCGGCGGTTTGGGCGGACGCGGTGGCAGTCAGGGCCAGCAGCGCGACGAGAGTCTTGAGCGTGTAGCACATAGTGGACTCAGGTTAATGTGGGGACACGGTGGGGACAATGCCGAAACCACACCTTTCCCGGTCGCGCTTGCTTCCCTGGTTTGGTTCCGCGAGACTTGAAAGGTGAACGTGCGGTTTTTGCTGGGGCCGGCGGGCAGTGGAAAGACCTACCGCTGTCTGGCCGAGGCGCGCCAGGCGCTGGCAACGGCGCCTGAGGGATCGCCGTTGCTCCTCCTGGCCCCCAAGCAGTCGACCTATCAACTCGAACGTCAACTCCTGGCGGACGGAGCCCTCGCCGGCTATACGCGGCTGCAGATCCTCTCTTTCGACCGGCTCGCCCATTATGTCTTCGAGCGGCTGGGACGGGCCGCGCCCAGGCTGCTGGATGAGGAGGGGCGGCTCATGGTGCTCCGCGGGTTGCTGGCCCGCAAGCGGCAGCAGTTGAAACTCTTCCGCGCCAGCGCCCGGCTGACCGGCTTCGCGCAGCAGTTGAGCCGGGTTCTCCGCGAACTGCAACGCCACCAACTCACCCCCGAATCGCTCCGCCGGCTCGCGGGCCAGGTGGGGAAGATCGAGGGCCTGGCCCTGAAACTCCAGGACCTGGCCACGCTGCTCGAGGAATATCTCGGCTGGCTGCAGGCCCGCGGGTTGAAGGATGCTGACTGTCTCCTGGACGCCGCCGTGGCGGCGCTCAAGGAAGGCCTGACCGGAACCGCGCGAAACGCCGGCGCCCCGTTAGCGCCGCTGGGAATGGGCATCGAGCAGATCTGGGTGGACGGGTTCGCCGAATGGTCGCCGCAGGAATTGGAATTGTTGGCGGCGCTGCTCCCGCATTGCCGCAACGCCACCTTCGCCTTCTGTCTCGACCACGCGCCGGCGGGGAAACTCTCCTGGCTTTCGAGTTGGTCGCTGGTGCGGCAGACCTTGGACGAGGCCGGCCGCAGGTTCGCCGCCATCCCTGAGGTGGAGGTCACCGTCGAGGTGCTCGCTCGCGCGGCCCCAGCGGCGCAAGGCGGCCGCTTTGGGCATAACCCGGTGCTGAGCCACCTCGAACGCCATTGGGCGGCGCCGCAGCCTTATCCCACGGCCGCGGGTGCGCTCGCCGCGGAAGCCGCTGGCGAGCTCGCCCGGACGATTCGCGTGGCGGTCTGCGCGGACCCCGAGGCGGAGGCCCTGGTGGCAGCGCACGAAATCCTGCGGCACACGCGGGCGGGCGGGCGATACCGGGAGGTGGCGGTGGTGCTGCGGAAACTTGAGGGCTACCACGAGCCGCTCCAGCGCCTCTTCTCCCGTTATGACATCCCCTTTTTCCTCGATCGGCGCGAGTCGGTGTCGCATCACCCGCTGGCGGAGCTGACGCGAGGGGCGCTCCGAACGGTGGCCTACGGCTGGCAGCACGAGGACTGGTTCGCGGCGTTGAAGACGGGGTTGGCGGGCGCGCAGGAGCAGCGGATCGATCTCCTGGAAAACGAGGCCCTCGCCCACGGGTGGCGCGGGGCGGTGTGGCGCCAGCCGATCCGCCTCCACGACCCGCTCCGTTCCGCCGAGGACGCGCCGCGCCTGCGCGAGCGGGAACGCGAACTGGAGGCGTTGCGGCGGGAACTGGTGCCGCCCTTCGAGCAGTTGGCCCTGGCCCTCGGCCAGGCGGGCAACCGCCCCACCGGCCCTCAGTTGGCGGCCGGCCTACGCGAGTTCTGGGCTGGGCTCAAGGTTCAGGAGGAACTCGACGNCTGGGCCGCGGCGGAGGTCGCGTCCGCGGATTATCGCCTTCCCAAATCGGTCCATGCGACGGTTTGGGAGCANACCAACGCCTGGCTGGGGAACCTCGAGCTGGCCTTCCCGCAGGAACGGTTGTCGCTGCGCGAATGGCTGCCCATTCTCGACGCCGGCCTCGCCAACCTCACCGTCGGGGTCATACCGCCCGCGCTGGACCAGGTGTTGATTGGCGCCATCGACCGCTCCCGCAATCCGGAGCTCAAGCTGGCCATCGTGCTGGGTCTCAACGAGAAGATCTTCCCCGCGCCGCCCGAGGGCAGCACCTTGCTGACCGACACGGATCGCCTCGAGTTGGAGAAGCACCACGTCCGTCTGGGCGCCACGGCCCGCCAGCAACTCGGGCGCGAGCGGTTTTATGGCTACATCGCCTGCACCCGCTCCTGCGAACGAATTGTCCTCACCAGCGCCCAGCACGACGACACCGGCGCCACGCTCAACCCTTCCCCCTTCCTGAGCCATCTGCGCTTGCTTTTCCCCGCGCTGCCGTTCGAGACCGTGCCCCCCACCGCCGATTGGCGCGCGAGCGAACACCTCAGCGAATTGGTGACGCCCCTGCTCCAGGCCGGCTGGCCCTTCGCCCCAAGGACGGCGGCCGGCCCCCCGGCCACGTTGCTCACCCGCCTCCCGCGTTTGGCCGCCATCCTCGAGCACTTGCACCAGTTCCAGAGTCCGGACCTCAAGGAACCGCTCGACCCGGCGCTGGCTTCCCAATTATACGGGTCGGAACTGCGCACCTCGGTCAGCCGCCTGGAGCATTTCGCGGCCTGTCCCTTCAAGTTCTTCGTCCACTCCGGACTGCGGGCCGAGGAGCGGAAGCAATTCGAGCTGGACGTGAGAGAACAAGGGAGTTTCCAGCATGACGCCTTGGCGGAGTTCCACCAGGAATTGCAGCGGGCCAATCGCCAGTGGCGAGACCTCACCCCGGTCGAGGCCCGGGCCAAGATCGAACAAGTGGCGCGCGGCCTGACCGCCAGCTATCGCGACGGTTTGCTCCAAGCCACCGAAGAGAGCCGCTTCCTGGCCCGGATCATGACCGAGTCCCTCCAGAACTTCGTCGAAACCATCGTGGGCTGGATGCGCGAGCAATATCGGTTCGACCCGGTGGCGGTCGAGTTGCCCTTCGGCGAGGATGCCCGCTCGCCCGCCTGGCAGGTGCCCGTGGACGAAACCCGATCGCTCGCCTTGCAAGGGCGGATCGACCGGGTCGATCTCTGCCGGCTGGGCGAGGGCGCGGAAGCCCTGTGCGTGGTGCTCGATTACAAATCGAGCGAGAAGAAGCTGGAACCGTTGCTGCTGGCCAATGGGTTGCAACTTCAGTTGCTGACCTACCTGAACGTCCTGCGCCGATGGCCCGACCCGCAAGCTCGCTTCGGCGTCCGCAAGTTAATCCCTGCCGGGGTGTTTTATGTCAGCCTGCGGGGCAAATACGAGCGTGGGCGCAACCGCCGCGAGGCGCTCGCGGAGGCGGCGGAAACCCGGCGCCTGGCCTACCGGCATGCGGGCCGGTTCGATATCGGCGCCCTCCGCCAGCTCGACGCGCGGCCCGACGCCACCTCTGGCGACCAATTCAACTACCGCCTCACCAAGCAGGGCGAACTCTATAAGAGCTCGGCCGAGGCCATGGAAGGAGACCAATTCACGGCCTTGCTCGACTCGGTGGAGGCCACGCTGCGCGAGATGGGCCGGCGGATCTTTGCCGGCGACGCCGAGGTGTCACCGTATCGACGCGGGACGGAGACGGCCTGCGATCGGTGCGACTACCGTGCCGTCTGCCGGATGGACCCCTGGGCGCATGGCTTCAGGATACTAAGTCTTTAGGGGCTCGAAGGGGGCCCGGGGCACGGTTCCCTCGCCTGGCGGAGGGCAAATGGCTTGGGACAGTTCAACTTTGTGGGGAAAATCCGCCGCGGCGGTTGGCAACGTGGGTCTGGCTGGCTAACACCCCGCTGGAAGCAGGGTGTTAATGACAATTGGAGCCGGTCGACCAAGGCGAGTTGCGCCCAATTGCTGGCCGGCTAGAAAATCGGGCTTGCATTCACCGGATTAACGGCTATGTTTTCGCCCTCCCGCTCCGGAATCCGGGGCGGGCACGTTTTATTTTATTAGCCTATGCCAACAGCAAACGATCTTCGCCGCGGAATGGCGATCAGTTATAACGGCGATATTTCGGTGGTTCTGGACAGCCAGCACCGGACGCCGGGGAACCTGCGCGCCTTCGTGCAGGCGACCCTCCGCAGCATCCGCACCGGCAAGTCCTCCGACGTGCGTTTCAGCTCGACGGAAAAAATCGACGTCGTGCCGATGATGACCCGCAAGATGGATTTCAGTTACAAGGATGGCGAGGATTTCGTCTTTTCCGACCCCGAGAATTACGAGACAGTGACGTTGCCCCCCGAGATCGTGGGCGACGCCAAGAACTTCCTCGTGGAGAACGGCGGAGTCACCGTGACCTTTGTCGATGAGAAGGCCGTTTCCATCGAAATGCCCTCCAGCGTGGTGCTGAAGGTCGCCGACGCGCCCGAGGGTGTCCGTGGCGATTCCGCCAACAACGTCCAGAAGGCCGTCGTCATGGAGACCGGCATCACCGTGCAGGCCCCGCTCTTCATCAAAACGGGCGAGAAGATCAAGATCGATACCCGGACCGGCAAATACATGGAACGGGCCTGACGTGGCTATTTCATAGCCCTCTTGTGACGCAGACTTTTCAGTCAGCCGTGGCGCAGGTTTTCTAACCTGCGGGGCACACGCGGACGCCGACACCCTGCCGACTGGAAAGTCGGCGGAACAGCAGGCAGGAATGCCTGCGCTACGGGGGGCATGGCGGCCCCCTGGCCGGCATCTCCGTTCACCCGAACAAGTCCATCTGCGGCGGGGGCGTGAGGGTTTGCAGTTTTGCCCGATCGCGCTGTCGAGGACTCGTCTGACGGACGCCACCTTCGGGCGTGAGTTCCGACTCTTCGAGGTTGCCCAGGATTTCTTTGGCCCGGTCGAGGATGGTCTTGGGGACCCCCGCCAGGCGAGCGACCTGGATGCCGTAGCTTTTGTCCGTGCCCCCGGCCACAATCTTCCGCAAGAAAACGATTTGGTCGCGCCATTCGCGGACGGCGACGTTGTAATTCTTGAGCCGCGGAAGCCGGCCCGCCAACTCCGTGAGCTCGTGGTAATGGGTGGCAAACAAGGTTTTGGCGCCCACCAGGTTGTGGAGATGCTCGACAATGCTCCAGGCCAGGCTCAGGCCGTCGAAGGTGCTGGTGCCGCGGCCGATCTCATCCAGGATAACCAGGCTGCGCGGGGTGGCATGGTTGAGGATATTGGCCGTCTCGCACATTTCCACCATGAAGGTGGACTGGCCGCGCGTGAGGTCGTCACTCGCGCCGATGCGCGTGAAGATGCGGTCCACCAGGTCAATCCGCGCCTGGGCGCGGGCACGAAAGAGCCGGTGTGGGCGAGGAGCGTGAGGAGGGCGACCTGGCGGATATACGTGCTCTTGCCGGCCATGTTGGGCCCCGTGATCAGCGCGATGCGGGTTTGGGCGTCCAATTGCGTGTCGTTGGGCACGAAGCGCTCATCCCCGGCGGCCTGTTCGAGCACGGGATGGCGCCCATCCCGAATGGTCAGCGCGCCCTCATCCTCCACCGTCGGCCGGCAGTAGGCAAAGTGCCGCGCCGTCTCGGCGAAAGCGCTGAGCACGTCCGCCTGGGCCAGCGCCCCGGCGGTGCGCTGGATCTCGGGAAGGCGCCCGAGCACCTCCTCCCGCACTCGCTGAAAGAGTTCGTACTCGAGCTTCACGCTCCGCTCCTCGGCCCCCAGGATCTTGCCCTCCATTTCCTTGAGCGCGGGCGTGATGAACCGCTCCCCGTTGGCGATGGTCTGCTTGCGGACATAATCGCCCGGCACCTTATCGAGGTTGGATTTCGTGATCTCGATGTAGTAGCCGAAGACCGAGTTGAAGCGTACCTTGAGGGACTGGATGCCGGTCCGGGTGATTTCGTCCTGCTGGAGTTGGGCGATCCAGTCCTTGCCGCCGCGCATGGCCGTGCGGAGTTCGTCCAGGTTCGCGTCGAAGTGATCGCGGATCATGCCGCCTTCCTTCAACGCCAGCGGCGGTTCCTCCAGGATGGCTCGCCCAATGAGTTCCACCACCTCGGGCATTTCCCCCGCCTCGGCTTCGAGTTCGGCCAACAGGCCCATGGCGGGGCTTGCCTCCGCCTCGGCGGCCGAGGCCCCCTCGGCGAAAAACCCCTCCTGGATCCGCGGGGCGTCGGCGGCGGCGGGAGCCGACAGCTCACGCAAGGTGATCTTAAGCGCCGGGATTTGTTCGAGGGCCAACCGCAACCCGATCAAATCACGCGCATTGCCGGAGCCCGAGCTCAGCCGGCCGATGGTCCGCTCCAGATCGCGGACCCGGGCGAGCTGCGAGCGGAGGTTCTCGAGGAGGGGTGGGCGATCGAGTAGCCCCTGCACGGCGGCTTGCCGGCGGCGGATGGGGGGTGCGGTGGCGAGCGGCTGCGAGAGCCAATTGCGCAACCGCCGGGCGCCCATGGGCGTCACCGTCCGGTTGAGCGCGCCGTAAAGCGAGGCGTTCCGGGGGCTGTCCGCGTGGAGCGGTTCGAGCACCTCCAAATGCCGCAACGTGGTTTGGTCGAGGATGAGGAATTCGCTCCGCTGGTAGCACGACACCCGGGTCAGGCAGGCGGCATCGCGACGCAGATGCTGCGTCAGGTAGTGCAGGAGAGCGCCCGCCGCCCCGATAGCCGCCGTGCGATCTTTCAGGCCGAAGCCGTCGAGCGAGGCCACCTTGAAATGGTCGCGCACCGTGAACAACGCCGTTTCCGGCGCGAACACCCAATCCTCGTAGCCGTTGAGCATCCAGCCGGAAGCGGGGCCGGCGTGCGGACCCGAGGCGTCCGACCGTGCGCCGGCGCGCAGGATCTCGCCCAGGCGCGCTGCCTCGGCGGGATAGACCAACTCGGCGGGCTTGAGCCGTTCGAGCTCCGCCAGCAGGCCGGCCTCGCCATCAATTTCGGTAGTAATGAAATCACCGGTGGTCAGGTCGGCGCAGGCGAGCCCGAAAGCCCCGCCGGCCGGGCAAACCGCCGCGAGAAAATTGTTCCGCTCCGCCGCCAGCATCCGCTCGTCGAAGTGGGTGCCGGGACTGAGGATCTGGGTCACCCCGCGTTTGACCAACTGCCCGGCGCGGGCCTCTTCCATCTGGTCGCAGATCGCCACCTTGCGCCCGGCGCGAAGCAGGCGGCCGATGTAGGTATTGGCGGCGTGAAACGGGATGCCGCACATGGGAATCACCCCCCGCTTGGTCAGCGCCACGTTGAGCAACTGCGCCCCGGTCTGCGCGTCCTCGAAGAACAGCTCATAAAAATCGCCCAACCGGAATAGCAACAGCGCGTCCTTGGGCAGTTCGCTCTTGATTCGGCGATACTGCGCCATCATCGGAGTCAATTGGGCGTCGCTGGCCATACGCCCCAGGTTAGAAGGAAACCCACCAGCCGTCGAAAGAATTTCGCGGCCCGGCACGGCCGCCCCTTACTCCGCCATTCCCAGCAGGACGCCCGGCACGGGCCCTCGAGGGTAGCAAACCTCCAACTCGCGCAGCCGTTCCGCGCTCACCCGAAAATCGCGGGCGGAAAATCCCCGGAAGCCCGGGTCGAGCACCCGTCCGCCACGGTCGATGCCGAGAGCAGTCTGGAACTCTGCCAGGCCGGGGTAGGCCTGGTGCCGGCCCCAGGTCACGCCCCAATGAAACCACGCCTGGCCCGGCCCCGCGAAATAGACATTCTCCTCGAAGAGGATCTTCAAGCTTTCGAGGGTCGAGCCCGGCGGTGGTCCGGCGGTGCCCTTGGCCGCGTAGGCGTCCGCGTTGCCGGCCGGGCGGTGCTCCGTGCCCGCCTTGGGAGGTCCGCCCGCGGCGGGCCATGGGCGGCCGTCCTTCAGATCAAACCAGCCCCACACCTGGGCGTCTCGATTGTAAGCGAGCACGTTGCGGCGGATGAGCTGATCGTGGTTCCACACCGGATGCTCGGCCCGGTCCCCGATCCGGCTGGTGCTGCGGTTCTGCTCGCGGAAGGTAAAGCCTTCACGGTTCCCGACGATCAGGTTTCGCTCGATGACACCCCCGGGACTGCTCGAGAGGGTGATGCCGGCTCGCGCCCCCCAACCGCCCCCAGTCTCGGCGAAGCCGTTCCCCACAATCACATTATCCTGCGCGAGCAAGCCGAAGGAGATCTCGTAGAAGATCCCGCAATCCTCGTTGTCGGCGATGAGGTTCTGCCGCACCGTGCCATCCTCGTTGCCGATGTCGAACCAGATTCCATGCCCGCGGTTGCGCAGAAATCGGCTGTGCTCCAATACCGCCCCGCGGCAGAGCACCAGCTTCAAGGCGCCCGCCTCCCACCCGCGGTCGAAGCCCTTGGTGTTGTTATTCTCGATGAGGCACTCGGTGACCAGCAGGTGATGGGCCCCGTTGCCGCCGAACCCGAGCTGGCCGTTGTCGCGAAAGACACAGCGGCGGACCACTTGATCGGGCCCCTGGAGGGTCGCGCCACTGGCGTTCATCTGCTCAATCACGCAGTCTTCGAGCACATCCTGCCGGCCTGCCAGAACTACCGCGCCATGCTAGGCCATGTTGGCGGCAAAACGGAACCGCACCCCGCGCCACCGAACCGCATCGCCCTCGACGCGCAATAACTCCTGCCGCACCGAGGCCTCGGCCAGCACGTGGTTCAAGTCCCGATTCGCCGCATCC
>TBL_comb47_HYPODRAFT_10002582_pt1 | contig 22197 bp, 20 predicted proteins | sample TroBogypolimnion_40_FD_10682 | JGI IMG/M metagenome (IMG submission 10682)
TCTCTACAATTGGCATTGGCGGTGAGTTGCTCGCGGCGGTCTTCAATCCATTTGACCGGTTTGTCCAAATGCATGCACAACCAAGCCAGACAAATCTCTTCTGGCAGCAAGATGCCTTTGTAGCCAAACCCTCCCCCCACATCGGGGGCAACCACACGAATGCTGGCTTGGTCTAGACCCAAGCATTCGGACAGTCCTGCTCGGTTGATGTGCGGCATTTGCGCAGCACTGTACATGATCAGTTGCTCAAGTCGCGCATTCCATTGGCAGACCACACCACGGCCTTCCATCGGCGACATGACTTGTCTCGCAGTTTTGAGCTGTTTGGTGATTTTGTGCTTGGCACTGGCCCGTATTTGCGATAGCTCACCCGTTTTTTTGCTGGTTAAAAAGATGTTGTCCCCCCAGTGCTCATGGACCAAGGCGGGCGGTGCTGTGCGTGCTGTGATCATGTCCATGACACAGGGGATGTCGTCATAGTCAACCATCACTTGTTGGGCAATATCCTCGGCCTCAGCGCGAGAGGGGGCCACGCACATGGCGACCAATTCTCCGACTTGACGAACTTTTCCCTTGGCCAGTGGCCACTGATCACTGGCCTTGAAGCCTTCGAGCTGGGTTTGAGCTTGTATGGGTTTGACCCCATACAGGTCGTCCATTGTGAAGACCTGGCTCTCAAAACCAAGAGGTTTTTGAATGTTGCGCAAATGGGCATGCGCAACGCTTGAGCGAACAAAAGCCACTTCGAGCATGCCGGAGACGTGAATGTTGGCAACGTACTCACCTCGACCCGATAAAAAGCGATTGTCCTCTTTTCTGAGAAGGCTCGCGCCAACCCCCAGCCTGCTGCTTTGGTTCTTGTTCATCACGCGGCCATCTCTAACTCAGACAATTGTGGCAATATATTGGCATTGGCGGGGTAATAAATACCTTGGCGCAAACAAAAGTCTGGACTCAAGAGTCGATCTGCTTTCACGCGTGTGCCTTCATTGTCTTTGAGCCACCACTTGCCTCGGTGGTCGTTCAAGACGGTGATATCGGCTGTGCTTGAGACCTTCAAGCACCCGACCTCTTCTCCCAAGCCCGCCATGGCCGCTGGGGCAGAGGTCACCATGGGAATGATGTCTTGAAGTTTGAGGCCCAAGGCCAGCATGGTCGTCATGGTGGAGACCAATGAGAATTTGACGCTGCCAGCGAACATGTGCTCAGTGTCAGAATGTTCGTCGGGTGTTCCTGCGGGTTTGGGGATGTGACTGTTATAGCCATGCAAGTCCGCGCCCAAGGTATCAGGAACAATGCCAGCATCCAGTGAAATGCGGGCCATGTTGAAGCTAAAGTGTGAACCGTGTCCTACATCGATTTTCAAGCCCCTGGCCATGGCCTCTTTAACGATCGGGTGAACTTGCCCTTTGCGGTTGACAAATCCGCCTGGGTGACGTGTGAAAGGGTGCGCCAAAATGTCGCCTGGTTTTAACAGGTCGACCACTTGCTCCAGAATGGTGTCAGCATCGACACTTTGATCACCATCGTTGGGGACGGGCCAGAGTTGACCAAAATGGATGTAAAGCGGCAACTTGGTTTGTGTGGCTATTTCTGCGCAAAGCTCCATGACTTTCACGCCCCACCTGGCAAATCCACCCAATTCTGCATGGGCTTTGAGTCCTTTTACAATGTCTAGGTTGGCCATGGCGCTTTTGACGGTGGCGTCCACATCAAGGCAATCTGGTTTATAAAGAGATGGGTAGTAATGTCCCTCTAGTCCTCCCACCAAATAGGAGGACAAGAAGGCAACGACCTTGCTTTTTTTGGACTCTACAACATACCGTCTAAACGCGGGCAGGGTAATGCATGAGGGTCCTCCTTGATCAATCAAGGTGGTCACGCCCGAGTAAACCCCTGAGAGGTCCGCATCCACTCCAAAACGCCCGGTGACCAAATCAAAAACATGGGCATGGGTATCGATTAGGCCTGGCAGAACCAACTTTTCACGGACTTGTAGAGTCTGGCTTGCCAAATTGGCGTCAATTTGAGGGGCAATGGCGACAATTTTGCCGTCCTTGATGGCGATGTCCATCACGCCATCGAGTTGCTGAGTCGGATCGATCACATGTCCGTGTTGCAGCAAAGTGTCATACATCATGGAGTTTCCAATCAAATGCAATGATGAAGGGTTGATGGGTGCTGTGCACTGAAGATGGGGGAGTGAAGGCCGTTCTAGCGCTTTTACTGTTGATCCCAGATCGAAACTTCGATGGGGGTTGGCTTGAAGCCGGCCGCTGCATTGTGTTCTTGAGGGCAGTTAGAGATGACGGCGATGATGGGCATTTCGGCACGCAGTAAGACATGGTCACCGGGTTTAGATGTGCTTGGAACAATTTCAACTTCGCCGTGAGGCCCGACTGTGACTCGCATAAAAAAATTGATATTGGAGACTATGTCAGAAGTGGACATAGACCATTTGGCCAGTTCGGCGGTGAAGTTGGCGCGACAACTCTGGGTTTTGACAACGCCATAGCGCACGTAGTCAATTTCATTGCTGCAGCAACCGGCCAAAGTATCGTGCAAGCCACAGGTGTCTTCAACCAGGGTGAACATTTTTTTTGCAAGATCAGAATAAATGACGTGATTTTTTTCAATATAAAGTGATTTATTGAGCTTGACCGTATTGGGGATGTTGAGTCGATCGATAGGCAACTCGGCAGAGAAACACAAAAAATCGACAGCTTGCTGGCCTTCAAGATCGATAATTTTTAAAAATTGCCCTTTCTCGATTCTTCGAGACCAACGACCCTTGGCGGCGATCACCTCTTGGTACAAGGGCTTGACGAGGGTTTGGGTTTGAGACATGCGAAGATTCCTTCAGTAATAAAATGGATGCAAACATTGTTTCAATCGAAGCAATGTTGAGGTTCTTCTAGCATAAGTCGAGCCAATGCCAATGCCAATGAGGTCTGCGCCAATGACCGATCATCAGCATGAGCGCTCATCAAGCGTGTCCATGAGAACAAAGATCAGTGCCTGTGTTTTTCTAGAAGGCCTTTAATTGGGCGTGAAGGTTTGCACCAATATGGATTTTTTATGGCACCAAAATGGATTGTTTATTTTTAGACGGCACCAAAATAATATTTATGCAGGTATCTAGAAGAATATTTTGAGCTTGTTTCTCATCCTGTTCACACGAGTCTCGCACAAGACAGGGAGATCTATTTCATAACCTGATAGGTCACTGGCACATCAATTGCTAAACACTTGTGTGCGTTGAGTGGTTTGTTTTTTAAAGCCAAGCTTTGAAATCAGCACAAATGAATACACGATGTTTATTTCATACGAATGCCAATTGTTCTCCTCTATTTAAAAGGAATTTTCATGTTTTTACGTTCAGTCAAATCCAGTGCGTCTCAATCCAGTTCCCATGCTTGGAAAAGAAAAATTGTCAAGCTCACAGGCTTTGGCGTCTTGGCTTCAGTGCTGACTGTTGCTCAATTGCATATCGTCCTAGCGGCGAGCTTGGATGAAGTCAAATCTCGTGGCTACATAGCCGTTGCCACAGAAGACGATTTCAAGCCCTTTGAGTTTGTGGAGAATGGCACCCCCACAGGGTTTGATACCGAGTTACTCGGTTTGGTTAAGAAAAAAATGTCCATCGATATCAAGCAAGACATCATGCCTTGGCCTGGTATTTTGCCCGGTGTTACCACCGGTAAATATGAAGCAGCGGTCACAGCTGTTTTGGTGACAACTGAGCGCAAAGGCACTTTTGATTTCACCACGCCTGTGGCCGAGTCGACCACCTACTTCGCAACCAAAAAGGGCTCGAGCGTCAAGTCAGTTGATGATTTGGTGGGCAAAGTGGTCGGTGCTCAAACGGGAAGTGCGATGTTGGGCGACTTGAAAGCGCTCGACAGTGATTTAAAAAAGAAACACGGTGGCAATGGAATTAAAGAAATTGTCGAGTATCAGTCTTATCCTGAAGCTTACCAAGATGTGGGCAATGGTCGACTCGACGCAGTGGCCAATACACAAATCAATTTGAATTCATTGATTCAAACCCGGCCCGACATGTTTGTATTGGGTGCTAAGGTGGGTTCACCAGTCTACATTGCCTGGGCTTTGAAGAAAGGCAACACTGGGGTCCTCCAACTCTTGAATGGTGCGTTGTTGGATATTCGCAAGAGCGGCGCCATGTATCAATTGCAAAAGAAATGGTTTGGTGCAACATTTGAATCCATGCCCCAGTCTGTCAATTGATCTGAGAGATCTTTAGTGAATGCCAATGATTATTTCAGTATTTTGCAAGGGGCTCTATTAACGGTGTCCTTGTCAATTGTTAGTTTAATCATTGGTATCCCCCTGGGTCTTGGTTTGGCACTGATTCGTTGGGCCAAGCTCCCTTTGTTAAAAGACCTCGCCCATGTCTATGTCAATTTGATTCGGTCTTGTCCCACTGTGACGCTGGTGTTGTTGATTTATTACGCACTGCCTGAGTTTGGTGTTTCTTTGAATCCTTTGCCAGCGGCGGTTTTGGCGCTCACCTTGAGCACCACTGCGTTCAATTGTGAGGTTTGGCGAAGTGCCTTGGTCGAGTTTCCCAAAGATCAGCTCGATGCAGCTTATGCCTTGGGATTGAACCAAATCAATCGTATGCGATTGATTGTGTTTCCGCAAATTTGGCGAGCAAGTTTGCCTGGCCTCTTTAACGAAATAACGCTTCAGATCAAATCCACCCCAGCCGTTGCAGTTATCGGCATTGTTGAGATCACCCGCGCAGCTTTGCGGGTGGGCTCCAATACTTACGAGCCTTTGCCTCCCTTTATTTTTGCTTTGTTGATCTACAGTGCCATTGTCTTTGTCTTTTTGAAGCTTCAAAAGTATTTTGAGCTTCAAATGAAAGAAAAAGGCTACCTCTGATGAATGATTTCGCCATCATTTGGTCGCACCGAGACTCGGTTTGGGTGGGGCTGCTCAATACCCTGGTTTTGATTGTGTTGTCGGGTGCGATATCCATTGCCGTTGGATTGTTGCTGACACCTGTGCTGGTCGGCTCCCACAAGATGCTGGCCAAGATGGTTCAGTTTTATGTCGATGCAATGCGATGCGTGCCTTTTTTACTGTTTGTGTATTTGATCTATTTTGGTCTTCCTAGCGCGGGACTGAGGTTGTCCAATTGGGCTGCAGGAGCGTTGGCTTTGGTGCTCTACAACTCTGCCTATATGGCTGAACTTCTCAGAGGTGCTTGGCTGGAATTGCCGGCCTCCATTTTGGATTCGGGCCGATCATTTGGTTTCACAGGTTGGGGTTTACTTCGCCACATCATGGTGACACCCATGTTGATCAGGGCCTTGCCCATGATCGGCAACCAGTTGATCCAGATTTTGAAAGACAGCGCGTTCTTGACGGTGATTGCTGTGAAGGAGCTGACTCATGAACTCAATGGTATCCAGTCGACTTATTTTATTCCCTTTGCCTCTTTTATTACCGCTTTGATCTTGTATTGGATCGTTTGCATGGTGATGGAAGCGATGATGGGTTCATTTGAGCAATTCGCCGCTTCACGCAGGCCTTAAAGCACAACCCCTGAGGATTGTCCATGCAAGAGAAAACGCTCACTCCTGAATTGGTTTTGCAAATCAATGGTGTATCCAAAAATTTTTCAGGCAAAAATGTCTTGTCAGATGTATCTCTTCAGGTCAAAAAAGGCGAGACCGTCTGTTTACTTGGCCCATCGGGCTGTGGAAAGTCCACATTGCTCAGGTGCATCAATTGGCTGGAAGTGCCCGATGCTGGTAGTATTCATGTGGCCGGTGTTCGCATGGGTGTCAAAGACAATGGTGTCGTTAAAATGAGCGATCACGATCTCTCGGAAATGCGCTCGCGCATTGGTATGGTGTTTCAAAGTTTTGCCCTCTGGCCCCATTTGAATGTTTTAGACAACGTGATGTTGTCCCCCATTCATGTGCAAAAACGCGATAAAAAGACGGTGCGTGAAGAGGCACTCAACGTCTTGCAAAGGGTGGGACTGGAGGAGCATTGCCAGCAATTCCCAGCCAAGTTATCTGGTGGGCAAAAGCAACGAGTGGGCATTGCTCGGGCCTTGGCCATGAAGCCACAGGTGCTTCTCTTGGACGAACCCACCAGTGCGCTCGACCCCATGCTGGTGGGCGAAGTGTTGTCGGTTATTCAGTCTTTGGCTCTTGAACAAGTCACCATGGTCATCGTCACCCATGAAATGCAATTTGCCAAACAAGTCTCCAATCGGGTTGTTTTCATGGACCAAGGTCAAGTCGTTGAGTCGGCCGATCCGGAGCGGTTTTTCAATCACCCACAAACAGAAAAAGCCCAAAAGTTTTTATCCCGTTTCCATGGTCTGGGTCACCCAATTCATTGAGTTGATTGTGTTCAATTCGTCACCAATAGGAGTCATCGATGACTGTGTCCATGAAAAATTATGTGAGTGTGGTCTCTGAAACCATTGATTTGCAACTCGATGCGTCTCAGATTGAGCGTGTCGCCATGCATTTGGAGCGCACCAAGCTCATGTGCAAAGAATTGATGGATTTGGATTTTTCACCAGAATGTGAATTGGTCGAAATTTATGTTCCTGCCCCTTACCCCGTGCAATTGCCCAATCGGACATTGTGAAGAGCACCTTTTTCTTTTGAGCACATTGTCCTGATGAAACACACCATCCGCGATCGCATAGAGCAACAGATCCTAACAATAGAACGCCTCGATCCTGCTGTCAACGCATTCACGTTCAGAAGCTTTGAGCGAGCGCGTCTTGAAGCAGACCGTGCTGACGCCTTGATCAACAGTGGCGTGCCCAACTCACCTTTGTGCGGTGTGGGCTATGGCGTCAAGAATTTGTTTGATGTTCAAGGTGTTACCACCTTGGCGGGTTCCAAAATTCTGGCCCAATCGCCACCGGCTTCAAGCGATGCCGTCTTGGTTGAACGTCTTCATCTGGCGGGCGCCATTATGCTTGGTTGCCTCAATATGGATGAGTTTGCCTATGGCTTTACCACGGAGAACTCGCACTTCGGGCCCACGCGCAACCCGCATCGGCTCTCTTGCATTGCTGGAGGCTCCTCGGGTGGCTCTGGCGCGAGCGTTGCCGCTGGCATGCTCCCTTTTAGCCTGGGCTCCGACACCAATGGCTCGATCCGTGTACCCGCTTCCCTTTGCGGAGTCTGGGGGATCAAGCCCACCTTTGGTCGGCTGTCGAGGCGCGGAACCTACCCATTTGTCAACAGCATTGACCATTTGGGCGTGTTGGCCAACAGTGTTGAATTGCTCAGTGCCAGTTATGACGCCATTCAAGGCCCCGACCCCTTAGATCCTGGGTGTGCGGCCGAGTCCATTCATGAAACTTTTACCAGTCACAAGCTTGGAATCGAAGGGCTGCGCATTGGCATTTTGGGGGGCTATTTTTCCGATCACGCATTGGTAGATGCTCACTCTTCGGTTGAAATGGTCGCCAAAGTTTTGGGCGCCTGTCAGACCGTGACATGGCCGGATGCCACCCTGGCCCGGGCCGCGGCATTTGTGACCACCGCCAGTGAGGGGGGTATTTTGCATTTGGAAGAACTCAAACGTCAAGCCGATGAGTTTGAGCCTTTATCGGTAGACCGCTTCTTGGCCGGTGCTTTGCAGCCTGTAGAGTGGTATCTGAAAGCACAGCGATTCCGACGACTTTACCGGCAAAAGGTCAATGACTTGTTCAAGGACTGGGATATTTTAATTTGTCCTGCCACCCCAGTGCCAGCCATAGAAATTGGCACCGAATGGCTAGAAATAAACGGGCATAAGTTGCCTGCGCGTGCTGCGATGGGGATATTGACGCAGCCCATTTCCTATGCGGGTTGTCCTGTGGTCGCAGCCCCGGTTTGGCCGGACTCAGGAGAGGGTTTGCCCTTGGGTGTGCAGATTATCGCTGCGCCTTGGCGCGAGGATTTGGCCTTGAGGGTGGCGCATGTTTTGCAAGTGTCAGGGGTGTGTCGTGTGAAGTTGCCTGTTTTGAATTGAACTCGGACATGGTTGTTTATCCCAAGCTCAGAGTCGGCCAAGTCAGTTCAATACCCGTGCGCTCTTTGAACGCCACCACATCCTCAGGTGTATCGAGGTCGGTGGCGTAATGGTCGTTGTCACACTCGAGGACCATCACTTCCTCTTCGTGCAAACGTCTCCATTCTTTGACACCCATATCGCTGGAGCATGCCAGAATGTTTTCTCGGGCTTTGCCACTGAGCAACACGGGGTTGCCGGGTTGGCCTTTTACCCTTGGGTAAACCACCGAGATTGACTTGGCGCATTGATCGTAGAAATGGATGAGCTCAGCGATGTCTGATGTTTCTATCAAGGGCTGGTCAGCCAAAGCCATGATGATCGCATCATGGGTGGGCATGAGGTGCAAAAGACCCAGGCGTTGTGATGAGACTTGACCGAGGTTGGGTTCTGGATTATCGATGAAGGTGACTGGACAATTCTTTAGGGCTGCTCTCACTTCCTTGGCGTAATGGCCTACCACCACCACCAGATCGTGAACCCCAGCATCCAAGAGCGCCTGGGTGGTTCGAACAATCAAGGCTTTTCCATCAATTTCCAGCAAGCATTTGGGCTTGTAGCCCATTCGTGAAGCAGAGCCCGCGGCTTGAAGAACAGCACCAAGTTGCATGGGGAGTGGATGCGTGCGGTTAAATTTTAAGGTTCAGTGGGCGGTTTAGTCGGCTGAAATCTTAGCGGCACTGACCACAGACCGCCAGCGGACCACCTCTTTTTTGACCAAGTCGGCCAAGGCCTGGGGGGTGCTGGTTTCCACTTCTGCGCCTTGGTCTTCAATTTTCTTTTCATTGGCCTTTTCGCTGAGCACCTCATTGAGCTCTTTGTTCAAGCGCTCAATTACCACTTTGGGTGTTTTGGCGGGTGCAAACAGTCCATACCACTGACTGATGTTGACATTGGGAACACCCAGTTCTGTGAGTGTGGGAATTTCTGGCATGACAGACGAGCGTTTTTCGCCGGCGATGGCCAATGCGCGCAGTTTGCCTGCCTTGACCTGCGGGTAAGCCGTGAAGAGACTGGGGAACATGACCTGGGTTGTGCCGCCAATGGTGTCCACCACCGCAGGTGCTGAGCCTTTGTAGGGAATGTGCACCAAGTCAACGCCAGTGGAGAGTTTGAAGAGCTCACCAGCCAAATGCGGCGCAGTGCCTTTGCCCGCTGATGCGTAACTCATGGTGCCCGGTTTTGAATTGATGAGGGCAATGAGCTCCTTGGGGGTTTTGACATTCAAGCCCATGGTGGTGACCAGCAAAGTGGGTGAATTCGCAACAAGTCCAATGGCTTCAAAATCTGTCGACGGATCGTATTTCAGTTTTTGCAAGGCTGGGTTGATGCCATGGGTGGCAATGTAGCCAAAAAGAATGGTGTGGCCGTCGGGTGTGGCGCGAGCGACAAACTCACAAGCAATGGCGCCATTGGCTCCCGCTCGGTTGTCCACCACCACCGATTGTCCAAGCCGTGTAGACAAGCCTTGGGCAATGATTCGAGCCATGGCGTCATTGGCTCCTCCTGGGGCGGTGGGTACGACGATCGTCAAGGTTTTAGAAGGAAAGCTCTGCGCGAATGTGTAGGAGCACAGGCAGCCCAATCCCGCCATGAAGGCCAAGGCAAGGGAGGTTTTAAGAAATACTCTTGTGCTGGATATCATAAAGGGCAATCTCGGTTAAATCGAAGAGGGATTTGTTGTTGGGCGTGAGGGTGCTCAACGCAGTTATGGCGTTATGGCGTTNTGGCGTTGTGGCGTTGTGGCGTTGTGGCGTTGTGGTCAAGGCACATTACTGCAATTTTACTCCCTCGACAATTGTATGCGCGATCCTTCGAGTCGTTTTTCCAGGGCTCGCACTGCCACGTGCACAAGTGTTGACGTGGCTCATAAGGGTAAGCCACAAGCGCTCCCCATGCCGAAGTGGATATGATTTTTAAATGGCGAGGAAATCAATCAATGAGTGAAATTTTGACACAGAGGTTTTGAATGATATTTGGATTAATTGGTTTGGGACGCATGGGGCAAGCCGTGGTGCATCGTCTTCAGTCTCAGGGTTTTGATGAGATCTTGGTTTGGGATAAAAATGCCCAGCGCATGGGCGCCGCCAAGCAAATGGGGGTGATGGTGGCCGAGAACGCTGAGGAGGTGGCGCAAAAGGCCTCCATGATCATGTCTCTCATCAACGATGATGCAGGCGCCAAGAGTTTGTACCTCGGTCCACAAGGGCTCTTGCAAGCATCGGTCGAAGGTAAATTGTTTATCGAGTCGAGCACCCTGCAGCCGCAGACCGTGCGCGAATTGAGTGTTCGTGTGCAAGAAATGGGCGCACAACTCATTGGTGCGCCCATCATGGGGACCATACCGACCGTGAAAGCGGGTTTGGTGTTCATCCCCGCTGGCGGGCGTTTGCAAGACATTGAGCGGGCCCAACCAGTTTTGAGTGCTTTGAGCATGTCAGTCAAGCACATGGGGGCTGTCGGCAGTGGGCACGCCATCAAATTGGTCTCCAATTTGACGATGGCGGCTTATATTCAGTCTTTGTCCGAAGGTCTGGCCATGGGTTTGGGTGAGGGCTTGGAGATGGAGCAAATGTTGGAGGTGCTCGCCATGTCACCGACGGCCAATGCGTGGTTGAAAAATAAAAAGAATGTGCTTTTGGGTCATTCAGAAGAGACGACCCTAGATATCAACAATTTGCGCAAAGACATGATCAATGTGGTGGCCTGTGGCTCTGCAGTGGGTGTTCCTATGGGGTTGTCAAGTGCCCTCGTGTCCAATCTGTCGGGTGCGGTGGCGGGTGGTGCTGGGCAAGAAGACATTGCCCATTTGCCTCAATTTTTCATTGAGAAGATGGTACAAAACCCAGCTTGAACGCATTTTTCTTCTGCTCTACAGCGTGAGCAATCCGCCTCAACGGTCTGGGCGTTAAACCCAAATTCACAAAAAGTATAAATAAAAAAAGCCCCGACTCAATCAGGGCTTTTTTGCGATATTGTCAGATTTGAGCGTGGATGAAATTTATTATCAATTGACCTGCATTTTGACACCAGGAGCGGCCAAATTTTTCGGCCAAACCATCAGCCACTGACCGTTTTGGAGTTGTTTGACATGCATCAAATCATCGCCGTAATTGAAGGGCCCATCAAATCTCACTTTGCCCACGACGGTATCGACTTGGTTGGTTTTGAGCCATTTGGCAAGCAAAGCGTCATCAAGACTCTTGGTGCCCGAGACAGCGGCTTCCAACATTTGCCAAGCGACAAATGAGCTGGCGGCTTGAACTTCCACTTTGGTGTAGGGTAAGCCTTCGGCCTTGGCTTTGATGTCAAAATTTTTGATCAAGGTCTCAGCGCCTTTGTTCTTGGTAAAGGGCGCGTGCTCTTCAAATGGAGAAATAGCAAATGAGCCTTGCCCTTCGGGTGCTGCGGCCAAGATGCCGGGGGAGGGGTAGACGTGGGTGTGCAAAGGGGGGGTGTAATCGATTTTTTTCATCGCTTCGAGCACTTGATTGCCTTCGGCACCAATGTCGCCAATCCAGACCAAATCAGGTTTGGCATCTTTCACACGGGCTGCAATGGCGGAGAAATCGCGATTGCCAAAATCCCAGTCCAAATAAAGCACTTCTTTCAAGCCGCGTTGCTTGGCCACTTCTCTGGCGCCAGTGGACAAAAAAAGCACAGAAGGGAATTTGCTCGTGATGATGGCAATGGTTTTGGGTGGTTTGTCCAGTGAAGCCATGGCATCAAAGACCGTATTGGGGACGGTTTTTTCTGGATAAGATCCCAACGCCCATGCGGGAAACTGTTTGTCGTATTTCGCTTGACTTGGAATGCCGAAGGTGTGGTGAATGAGCAGTTTATTGTTGCGCTCGGCCACCACCATGGCCGCCAAAATAGCGCCAGTGGCATAAGGCCCCATGAGCAAGTCGACTTTGTCGCTGTTCAAGAGCTGCTCATAGAGCGTACGGGCCAATTCGGGCTTGGATTGATCGTCCTTGAGCACCCATTCGACTTTGCGGCCCAAAAACCCCCCTCTTTTGTTGATGTCCTCAATGGCGATTTCACCGGCCAATTTGTGCACCACGCCTGTTGCCGAAAGTGGGCCCGTGAGTGCCAAGGTGCTGCCGATTCGAATTGGAGGGTTGGCCTGGGCAAACACAAGACCACTCAAAAGACTGAGCAATAAGCCACCCATGATTGCCGGCAGCTTTGTGCTCAGTTGGATTGCCAATTTGAAGATGCGGTTCATTTCATTCCTTTAAAAACAGAACATTTCTTCATGGTATTTTAAAGATCATGGTTCAGTTGGAATCGGTAATTACCCTTTGACTTGTGATGTGACGCTGCGCGATGGGGGGGCCCATTGGGGGACAATCGAAATTGCGTTGGCCCATTATGCTAAGGCCCTATTGCCTCCAAGCTTGGCTTAGAGAGGCGTGGCGCGACGCGTCTTCGCTTTTCTTCATTCAATGGATTGAGCTCATGGAGTATTCTGGCGGTGTTCATCACTCGAGAATGTGTGTCATCAACAAAGCCCAAGACTTTGCAACCAAAGGGCAACTGTAGAATGACTGTGAGGTGGGCTCATCTTTTGTGGCCCTCATGTTTTTTTGTATGAGAGGTGTTTTATGGGTGCAGAATTGTCGGAAATACTGAAGAACAATGTTTTGGAAAAGCTCAGGGCCAATCAAGTGGTTTCTTCCATGACCGTCAAGTTGGTCTCTGGCATTGAGATTGCTCAGATTGCCAAAACAGCGGGTTTTGATTCGATCTACATCGACTTGGAGCACAGCAGTTTTTCTCTGGAAACCACGGGTCAAATTTGCATGGCCGCCATGGCCATTGGTGTGGCCGCCTTTGTGAGAGTGCCTGACAACTCTTCGCAATGGATCTCCAGGGTCTTGGATGGCGGTGCCTTGGGTGTGATTGCCCCTCATGTGCAGAGCAAAGAAGAGGCGCAAGCGGTGGTGGCCTATGCCAAGTTCCCGCCCTTTGGCGAGCGTTCAGCGGCAGGCGTCATGCCCCATTTGCAATACCGTTCATTCCCCCCGGACAAGGCTTATCCAGCTTTGAATGCCAACACGATGGTGATTGTTCAATTTGAAAATCAAGCGGCCCTGGATCATGCCGACGCGATCATGGCGACACCTGGCGTGGACATGGTCATGATTGGCTCCAATGACTTGCTCGCCGACATGGGACTGGCCGGTCAGTACGATCACGTCAAGCTCAAGGAGGCCTACGCACACACCATTGGGGTGTGTCAAAAGCACGGGAAATTTTGCGGGGTTGGGGGCTTGTCGTCAAGACCGGACTTGGTCGCGCAATTTGTTCAAATGGGTGCGCGTTATGTGTCCACTGGCACCGATTTGGCGTTTCTCTTGGGGGCTGCTACAGAAAAAGCCAAGCAAGTCAATGGCTTGAAGGTGTGAGGGTTCAACGACTGCCACTCACGGGTGTGCCCCCGTTCAGATCATGCGATGGCTGTAAACCCCCCGCCTGGACTCTTGCTAGGCTTCAAAACCAAAGAGCCTAGAGGGGTTGTCGCTCAAGATTAATTTTTTTTCGTGATCATTGTCACACCAGCGGTCCAGTAAATTAAAAAGTGCGACCGAGCTGTGCTCCCCAAAAGACAAGTGAGGGTAATCGCTGCCCCAAATGATGCGGTCTGCGGCTACTTTGATGAGGGCGCGCGCCATGGGATCTGCATCGGTGTAATGGTCAAGCTTGGACATGCGGTAAATGCCGGTGAACTTGACATAAGCCAAGCGTTGTCCTTCGCTCACGAGTTTCAACAAGTCTTGGAACCCTGGGGCATTGACGCCGTCTTTGGCCAAATTCATCCCCATGTGCGCCATGGAAAAGGGAATGGTCAAGTGCTTCATGAGTTCGAGCAGTTCTGCGGTCAGCCACCCAGGGAGCAAAAAATCGAGGTGCCAGCCCAATGTCTTGCATTTCTCCGCCAAGGTCTCGATGCGAGGTGTCATCTTTTGCGCCAAGCCGGCCTCATAGGGGTGAACCGGGCTCACATTGATGCGGATGCCTCGCACACCCAAAGCGTGCAGGGTCTGCATGTGCTCCAAAGTGACGTCGTCTTCCAAGTCCACCACACCACGGCAACGTTTGACGCCCACCGCTTTCATGGCGTCGAGCATGCAGCTGTTGTCACGTGCGTACGCACTCGGCTGCACAAACACAAAGCGTGTGAGCCCCAAGTGCTGGGCCAACTTTAAATAGTCCTCGAGTGGCGCGAGCGGGGGGGCATACCTTAAATCTGCGCCATAGGGGTATTGCGCAGCTGGGCCAAAAACATGAAAGTGTGCGTCGCAGGCCAAGGCAGGAGCGGTGAAGATGGGTTTTTCGGAAAGATCAAAAGACATGGTGATGTATGCGTGAATCGGTGAGCCAAGGCGCGTTTGAAAAAATCACACATTGAGTGTGATGGACGTGCGAACTGTAATGGTTGATGAGCTCAATGGGGCTGCTCGAGAAGCGGTCTCATGCTCATTGAGACGTCAAAGATTTTAGCCCAGCTTTTTTGATCACCTCAGCCCACATGGCCGATTCTTCCCTAACCAAATTGGCGTATTCGGTCGGTGTATTGCTCGCAGGTTTAACGCCTGCGGCAGCAAAAATCTCTTGGACTTTGGTCTGGGTCAAGGCATGGACGACTTCTTTTTGCATTCGATCGATGATGTCCTTGGGTACCCCGGTGGGGGTCATCAAGCCAAACCAATACATCATTTTGTAATTGCCAAAACCAGATTCGGCAAAGGTGGGTACTTGTGGCAAGAGTGGGCTGCGTTGTGTGCCACTCACGGCGATACCTTGCAAACGCCCCTCCTTGATATAGGCCTGCGCGGAGCCCACCGACCCAATGGCCAAGTCCACTCGGTCGGCTGTCACATCGGTGATGGCTCCAGCAATGCCTTTGAACGGAATGTGGGTGAGTTGGACGCTGTTTTGAGTAAGAAAGGCTTCCATCGCCAAGTGGGCCGAGGAGCCAATGCCACCTGAACCGTAGGTGAGCGCGTTTTGATTTTTTTGGCCAAATTGAACAATGTCTTTGAGGCTCTTTAAATTCAAGCCCGGTCTGGCCACCAGCACCGCGGGGGACTCTGCCACAAGGGTGACTTGCGCGATATCTTTGACTGGGTTGTAAGGGAGTTTGTCATAAAGAGCGGTGGATACGGCAAACGAATTGTCAGTGAGCAAGAATGTGTAGCCGTCAGGCGCGGATTTGGCCACTTGATCCGTGCCCAAAGTACTCCCCGCTCCACCTTTGTTGTCAACGATCACGGTTTGTCCGACCTGTTTGCTCAGTTCCACGCTCAGCACCCTTGCAGCGGTGTCGGTGAAGGAGCCCGGCACAAAGGGCACGACGATTTTGATGACTTTATTGGGCCAAGCATTGTTTTGTGCGCTGACATTGAGCGAGACACACCACCACAATGCGACACACCATAAAAGGTTTTTGAGGTTCATGAGGGGGGTCTTTTTAAATGGGTTTAACGGGCGATAAAAAAACGGTACACAATCCGCAGCCATGATGCGGCGGATGGATCTCTTATCAAGCTTGGATTGAGGTTTATTGTGGCTTGATATTGGCCAGTTTAACCACGTTGCTCCATTTGATTCTCTCTGATTTGACAAACTCGGTAAACTGTTCGGGATTTTTACCGCCCGTCAAGGACCCTGTGGTGGCAAAGAGTTCATGAACCTCTGTGCTCGAGAGTGAGAACACCAGCGCTTTGTAAATGGTTTGAACAATCTCTTTGGAAGTGCCCGCTGGTGCAAAAAGACCATTCCAAGCCGTCGTGTCCATGCCCGGCAAGCCCGACTCGGTCATGGTCGCAATTTCTGGGGCCATGGGCAAGTGAGCAGAACTCGCGACAGCCAAGGCTCTGATTTTGCCGCTTTTGATGAGGGGGCCCAACACGGCCCACACGCCAAATCCCACATCTAAGTGACCTGCGATCAAATCGGGCGTTTCAGCGCCTGGTGACTTGTAAGGCACCTCCAAAATCTGGATGTCTGCGGCGAGCTTGACGCGCTCGCCCATCAATTGGATCAGTCCACCGGCTCCCCCAGAGCCATAGGTCAGGGCATTCGGTTTGGATTTGGCCAAATCAATCAGCTCCTTGAGCGTTTTCACGGGAACGTTGGGGTTGACCACCAAGATCAAAGGGCCCGATTCAATGTCGCCGATGGCAGGCAGATCTTCTCCCAAGCGGGTGCCTTTTTCAGCGGTGAACACATCGTTGAGCAAGTTGCTGATGTTGGCGTGCAAGAAGGTATACCCATCTGGCGCGGCTTTGGACGCTTCCCGTGCCCCAATGGCACCGTTTGCTCCTGGACGATTTTCAATGATCAAGGGTTGACCCAAAAACTCGCCCATCTTGGGGGCGACTTGGCGCATGCGCACATCCGGTGCTGAACCCGCCGTGGCCGGGACAATGATCACAAGGGGTTTTTTTGGATAGTTTTGTGCATGGCTTTGCAGCACGGTCACGCTCAGCAAAACCATCAAGATGCTAGCGAGGGGTTGCAATTGCTTTGTCATGTGAAAGAGGGGTTTCATGGTTGACTCCTATTGAAAAGGGCTGTGCAAGGGGCGGGCAGAGTCCCGTTACACATGGGTCACGTGACAAGGGATGCGATTGAGCTCTTCGCATCCGCTATCGGTCACGACCACCGTGCCCCCAATGTTGACGCGGTGACTCTCCCAGCAGGCATTGGGCTCGAAGGCGAACACCATGCCAGCTTGGATCACGGCTTGCCGAATAGGCGCTGAGGGCTGGCCCATGAAGGTCACGCCCATATTGAGTTTTTCCGTATTGACTTGACTCCTGCCGGCCAAAAAATGCGGTGAAATTGAGTGCACCAATGGGGTGTAAGCCCAGTGTCCCGAGGTCTTGAGGGGCTCCTCCATGGCTTGCACCAATTCCTGAAAGGTGATCCCAGGTCGCAAGGCTTTGATGCCGGCGTCATAGGACAGCCTGGCCACTTTTTCGCACCCTTGGTTGACGCTGTCAATGGGGTCAAGTGCCACGGTCATTTGAACTTGAACCTCTTGATTGCCACACATGGGCATGAGTTCGGTTTGCAGCAAGTCACCGCGCTGCAAGACCCTGGGTTTTTCGCCGCGCGTGCTCCAACGTGGGGGGCCCCATGAGAGCGTTGCGGGGCCCGAGTTCATGACCAAGGCGGGATAACGCAGGCCGATGCCAAACTCAAGCATGGCCATGCTGGCGTGGGCAAATATTTTCTCTTCACCCACGCCAGGTTTGGCCAATTTTGCCACCACCTCGCACGCGACCTCTGCCGCATGGGCGGCGTAACGAATTTGGACCAACTCCTCAGGGGACTTGACGAGCATCAGATGGCTAAAGAGTTCAGAAACATCTTTGAACTGTGCTTTGGGGAGTGCTTGGGTGAGTTGCATCCAGAAGTTGGCGGGGATGGCGCCATACACTTCGGTGGGTGCTTGGGAAGTGAGTCCCACAACGCCCAACTGCTCTTGATCCAAATGCAAATCTTTGAACCATTGCGCCACCGCTGTGCCATTGGTGGCCACACGGTAGTCTTGTATCCACAACTTGTGCCCTCGCTCTTCGGACCATCTCGCCCTCATCACCCGCAAGTGTGCCCAGGTGATCACCACGGGCTCACCTTCCAGCGGAAAGAGAACGCAGCCTTCGTTGTAGTCGTCGCTCAGATAACTCTCATACATTTCACGTGAGCGAAATCCTGCGACCAACACCGCTTTGAGGTGTTGCTCACGCATCATGGTCCTCACCCGCGCCCAGCGGCGGTCGCGTTCGTTGATGCTGAGCTCTGGCGGTTGGGCTTGAGTCATGGCTTACCTTTGTTTGAAATTTTTCAGAAATATTAAAGTCAATTTTTAATGGATTTACTCAACTTGATCAATAGCGTTTATCCCCATTGATCTGGGTCGGGGCGCTATTTCAACACCTGTTTTAAAGTTGATTGTCCAAAATCAAAGCCCCTGGGCTTTGAACTCCAGGGGCTTGTGTGGCAACGAGACTTGAGAGGAAGCGTCAGTTGAAAAATGCTTTCAACTTTTCTGCCCAACCGCCTTCATTGGGGGAATGCTTGACCCCTCCTTTGCGAAGAGATTCGTCCAACTCTTTGAGCAGCTTGCGTTGGTGTTCGGTCAGTTTAACGGGTGTCTCCACCGTGATGTGGCAATACAAGTCACCGTTGAAGCTCGAGCGTATGCCCTTGATACCTTTGCCCCTTAAGCGAAATTGCTTGCCCGTTTGCGTGCCTTCTGGAATGTCAATGGCCGCCTCGCCTTGGAGGGTGGGCACTTGAATCTCACCGCCCAAGGCGGCAATGGTAAATCCAATGGGCACGGCACAATGCAAGTCGTCACCGTCGCGCTCAAAGATGTCGTGCTTGTGAATTCGAATTTCTATGTACAAGTCCCCAGCGGGACCGCCATTGGCACCGGGCTCGCCGTTGCCCGTGCTCCTGATGCGCATGCCCGAGTCGATGCCAGACGGGATTTTGATCTCGAGTGTCTTTTGCGTCTGGATTTTGCCTTGTCCGCGACAAGGGCTGCAGGGGTCTGAGATGACCTTGCCCGCACCACGGCAGTGGGGACAGGTTTGCTGCACGCTGAAAAAACCTTGGCGCATTTGCACCGATCCTGAGCCGCCGCAGGTGCCACAATTTTTGGCCGAGGTGCCTGGCTTGGCGCCCGAGCCGTGACAGGTTTCACAGGAGTCCCAACTGGGCACCTGTATCTGGGTCTCCTTTCCCTTGGCGGCTTCCTCCAGCGTGATCTCCATGGCGTAGTTCAAGTCATTCCCACGGTAGACTTGTCTGCCCCCTTGCTGGCGTCTGGCTTGACCAAAGATATCGCCAAAGATGTCGCCAAATGAGTCCCCAAACCCACCAAATCCAGCGCCGCCCGCACCGCCACCCCTCATGTTGGGGTCCACGCCTGCATGACCAAATTGGTCATAAGCACTGCGTTTTTCTGGGTCAGAAAGCATCTCGTAGGCTTCCTTGATCTCTTTGAACTTCACCTCGGCTTCCTTGGCGGCATCGCCTTGGTTGCGGTCAGGGTGGTGCTTCATCGCCATTTTGCGATAAGCTTTTTTGATCTCATCATCACTGGCAGTTTTGGACAGACCCAGAACTTCGTAAAAATCGCGTTTTGCCATGATATCCATGCGTCCTTGTTGAACAACAAAGCCGCGCCCACCTCACAAAGAGGCTTGGACGCGGCGTGATTGCCGATGCGGCGTGAGGGCTTTAGCCTTTTTTAACTTCCTTGACTTCTGCGTCAACCACATTGTCGTCCTTGGCGGCGCCGGCACTGGCTGCACCTTGAGCTCCCCCATCATGGGGCGCCCCAGCGGCTTGAGCAGCAGCGTTTTGCGCTTGCATGTCGGCGTAAGCCTTTTCACCTAACTTTTGACTCACCGTCATCAAGCTTTCTGTTTTGGCCGTGATGTCGTCTTTGTCTTCAGTTTTGAGCGACTCCTCCAAGGCTTTCAGGGCGCTTTGGATGGATTCCTTCTCGGTAGCATCGAGTTTGTCACCATGCTCGGTCAAGCTCTTTTGCACAGAGTGGAGCGCGGCGTCGCCTTGATTTTTGGCTTGAACAATTTCGAGTTTCTTTTTGTCCTCGCCAGCGTTGAGCTCGGCGTCTTTGACCATTTTTTGAATCTCTTGCTCGGACAATCCTGAATTGGCTTTGATGGTAATTTTGTTTTCTTTGCCAGTGCCTTTGTCTTTGGCGCCAACGTGCAAAATGCCGTTGGCGTCAATGTCAAAAGAGACCTCGATTTGGGGTGTGCCTCGGCTTGAAGGCGGGATGCCCTCCAAATTGAATTCACCCAGCATTTTGTTGCCAGAGGCCAACTCACGCTCACCTTGGAAGACCTTGATGGTGACCGCGGGTTGGTTGTCCTCGGCAGTCGAGAAGGTCTGCGCGAATTTGGTGGGGATGGTTGTGTTTTTGGTGATCATCTTGGTCATCACGCCACCCAAGGTCTCAATCCCCAAGGACAAGGGGGTGACATCGAGGAGCAACACGTCGGTGCGGTCGCCTGAGAGCACTTGGCCTTGAATGGCCGCACCCACTGCCACGGCTTCATCGGGGTTCACGTCTTTTCTGGGCTCTTTGCCAAAGAATTCTTTGACCTTGTCTTGAACCTTGGGCATGCGGGTCATGCCGCCCACCAAAATGACGTCGTCAATTTGATCAACACTGACGCCGGCATCTTTGATGGCCATTCGGCAAGGTGCGATGGTGCGCTCAATCAACTCGTCGACCAAGGACTCGAGCTTGGCGCGGTTGAGTTTGATGCTCAAGTGCTTTGGCCCAGAGGCATCGGCAGTAATGTAGGGTAAATTGATATCGGTACCCGTCGAAGAAGACAGTTCAATTTTGGCTTTTTCAGCAGCCTCCTTAAGGCGTTGCAAGGCCAATACGTCTTTGCCCAAATCCACGCCTTGCTCGCGTTTGAATTCAGAAATAATGAAGTCTATGATGCGTTGGTCAAAATCCTCGCCACCCAAGAACGTGTCGCCATTGGTGGAGAGCACTTCAAATTGCTTTTCACCGTCTACATCGGCAATTTCGATGATGGAGACGTCAAAGGTGCCGCCGCCCAAGTCATAAACCGCAATTTTGCGGTCGCCTTTTTCGGTTTTATCGAGGCCAAAGGCGAGCGCTGCGGCCGTGGGCTCGTTGATGATGCGCTTGACTTCAAGTCCGGCAATGCGCCCCGCATCTTTGGTGGCTTGGCGCTGAGCGTCATTGAAGTAAGCCGGAACTGTGATCACCGCTTCGGTGACCGCTTCGCCAAGATAGTCTTCGGCGGTTTTCTTCATTTTGCGAAGAACCTCAGCGCTCACCTGTGGGGGAGCGAGTTTTTTGCCGCGCACTTCAACCCAAGCGTCCCCATTGTCAGCTTTGGCAATGGTGTAAGGCATCAAGTCAATGTCTTTTTGGACTTCTTTTTCTTCAAATTTACGGCCAATCAAACGTTTGACGGCGTACAAGGTGTTCCTGGGGTTGGTCACCGCTTGGCGCTTGGCCGAAGCACCGACCAAAACCTCGCCATCCTCTTGGTAAGCGATGATGGAAGGGGTGGTTCTAGCGCCCTCGGAGTTTTCGATCACGCGGGTGGTGTTGCCCTCCATGATGGCCACACAAGAGTTGGTGGTTCCCAAGTCAATACCAATGATTTTGCCCATTTTGATGCTCCGGTGATTGTGGGATTGGTTGCGCCCACGCTTTAATTAAAAACAGTTGATTTGGATATTGGGACGAGTTTTGTAAAAACAAGACCGACCCAGAAAATTGAAAATGAGGGCACTCCAGGGGTCAAGACGCAGCAGTGACCGTCACCAAGGCAGGGCGCAAGATTCTTTCGGCAATGGAATAGCCTTTTTGCAAAACGCTCACCACCGTATTGGGGGCTTGCTCCGCACTCACGACACTGATGGCTTGGTGCTGGTGCGGGTCAAATTTCGTGCCGACAGCGGGGTCAATGGCCAGGACTTTGTTTCTCTCCAAGGCGCTTTTGAGTTGCCTCAAAGTGGCTTCAGCCCCTTCTTTGATTTGCTCGGGTGTGGCCTCATGGATGGCCAAGCCCGCCTCTAGGCTGTCGAGCACGGGCAACAAGCTCTCGGAAAACGATTCCAAGGCAAATTTGCGTGCTTTGCTCACCTCTTCATCGGCACGCCTTCTGGCATTGAGCACTTCGGCTTGACCTCTTAAATACTGGTCTTGGAGTTCGCTCACTTTGGCCGTGAGCAAAGCCACATCGGCCAAGGCTTTGGCCAGGGGATCCTCATGAGAAGCTTCGCCCGCACCCTCTTGGTGCTGGGCTTCATGGGGGTGTGGTGACAATGGCTCAGTGGAAGGCACCGAGTGGGCGGCAGGATCAAAAGGTTGTGAGGGGTCAGACATGGTTGAAGGTGTGGGTGCGAATAAAAAATAGGATTTCAGTATTAAATGAGGCCTTTGGTGACGATTTCAACCCCAAAACAGGCCGTTATTGATTTTTTTATTCAATAGCGAGTAAAACCTTGTCCTCCAAGGTGGCGAGATCGGCACTGAATTTCAGTCAGCTCGTGCTGGGGACTTTACTGGGGCTCTGGGCAATG
>TBL_comb47_HYPODRAFT_10002583_pt1 | contig 22196 bp, 14 predicted proteins | sample TroBogypolimnion_40_FD_10682 | JGI IMG/M metagenome (IMG submission 10682)
ATGGGGGGTATGGAGGCAGGCACTCAGGGGGTGGCCGGATTCAATCGGAATAGGTGGCCGGCTTGAATCGGAATAGGTGGCCGAGATGAATCGGAATGGGTGGCCGACATGGAGCGGAATCCGCAATGCGTTGGAACTCAGGGAAAATTTCCTCGAAAATCAAACCTTCGTTCCTGGCAATTTGGGTGGAATTGTAAAAAAACTGCAGTGAGTACCTTCGGTCCACTGGTGGGCACAGCGCCGGCAACAGATGGTGCAGAGCCTTGGTCCCAGCAACAAGTATAGTGCTATTAGCACCGACTTTGAGATTCTCAATGATGCTTCTCAAGATCTTACCCACTTCCTCAACCTCAGTTTCCGCCAAATAGCAAAGCCTTGCCCCCTGAACCTTTTCGATCTCAGATGAGAGATCGCGAAAGCTTTGCCTTATTTCCGATATATCTCTGAGCTTGGCACCTTTAGGCCCAAGTTTGTGCATCCCCCAGGCTGTAAGAGTTGCATAGGTGGCATCAAAAAATTGATCATCGGCAAGTGTGGCAACGGCAGTCGGATGGGTATCCCTGATTCGGATTGCCTTTTCGTGGAAGTAGATACAAGGCCCGGTGAAGACGTCTCTAGCATAGAATTGATCCAGGCACTCTTCAAAACTGTTTATCAGGTCATCAACACGATTTTTAAGAATCTTCCCCTTCTTTGTACGTGGAACTACATGACCCGGCATCATCGCCCTTACAGGAGCTGCAGGTAGTAGAACCGGAAGTGGCTTTGGCAAGTAGTACCGAAGGCAAACCGTAGGGCTTTTTAGGCTAGGCGGCCCGGAAATGATTTGGTCGCCTTTCACCTCATCAAAGAATTTGAACATGGCATCGCAACAGGTAGGATAACAGTTTTTCGCCCCTAAGCCATTGTGGAGATCCCGAGCTGATATCTCGATGGAGCTCCTTCCCTCCTCCATAGCAACTGTGAGGATAGAATACAATTCGCGCTGAAAATCTCTCATTCCAGGATTCATATTTTCTCCGCCCTCTCATTTAGCTGCCGGTGTGCTTCTCCCATCAATGTTTCAATCATTACATTCGACGGATCAATTCTGGAAACCATGTCCAGGGCTTCCAGAGCCTCGTAGGGCATATCTGCATCAAGAAGGGCGAAAGCTTTAGAAAGGTGAGCGATGGGATCGGAAGGGTTCAATTTGATTGCCATCTCAAAGTCGCGTAATGCCTTTAAGGGCTCTTGCAACTCGAAAAAAGAGTTGCCACGTGCAGAATAGGATTCGATTAGACTTGGAGCGAGGCTAATCGCACGACTGAAATCATCAATGGCTGCACCGTGCTGACCAAAGGAGGCAAATGCTTTCCCGCGGTTGAAATAGGCCTCGTAATATTTGGGCGCGAGGGAAATGGCTGATGTAAAAGACTCAATGGCCGCGTCCAGCATCTTCAAGTGACCTAAAATGCATCCCCTCAAGTGATGATAAATAGCGCGGTCTGAAATGATACCGATGGCACTATTAATGTCCGAGAGCGCCTCTTCCAAGCTACCTATCTGTAAATTTGTCTCCGCTCGATGATAATAAGCGCTATGATTAGTACGATCAAGAGTGAGAGCCTGGTCAAGGTCGGAGCCCCCTTGGAGGTGACTCCCTTCTCCCTTATAGGCAATGGCCCTATTTAGATAGTAGCCTGGGGAGGTGGGGTCGAGTGTAATTGCAACGGTATGGTCTTGAATGGCCATTGCATAGTTCTGAAGGTTCGTATGGCATAGGCCACGCCAAGTGAATATATCTGGGTTTTGCCCATGAGCAAACGCTATCGCTTCGGTGAAATCGTGAATGGCCTCACGGTTACGCCCAAGCTCTGCAAGAGAGATACCTCGGTTAAAATAGAGGATCAGTGACTCAGGGTCCTGCATGATGGCTTCGTTATAGTCGTCTACCGCCCCATCGTGATCCCCAAGTCGGGAACGAGCTAAGCCTCGATTGCATAGAGCCCGGCTATCTCTAGCGGTTCCCGCCAACGCCTTATTCAAAATGGCAATGACGTTTAGAAAATGGCCAACCTGGAATTCTCTTTCAGCCTCGGCGCGCAGTGAAGCAAGGCGCGCAGTGGCATCCTCTTTTCCCTTCCAAAAGAAGCTCATTGGTACTCCGATTTTATCATTGGCCGTTATTTTCCTGGAGCCGAAAAGGATGGTACTAAGATTATAGTGAGATTCCGAAAGTTATAAAGGGGCGAGACAAAGGTTTTGTCAGGGGTGTGTCTAACGACCATTATGGTACCACCATAACGGTACTCCGCGGCTTGGAGCTTAATATCCCAGGTTTAGCCATTTCTGGCATTTGGGGAGATTAAGCCCAGTTCGTCCACCTCGAGCACAGCCCAACCGGCGTCAACCCCCTTGCCACTAGGATCGTGCACCAGAACTCGAAGATTCGGCCGGACCTGCAGATCGGCAGCATGGTGGGTGTGGCCAGCGAAGACGGTGAACTGGACGTCAGGGTAGCTTTCAGCGAGCCCTAGGATGGCATCGCCGGCGGCCATGGCGCAGAAGAAGGGGAGACTGTTAGCTGAGGCCGGCTCCCCACGATGGAGGGTAGCTTCGGGGAAAGGGGGCGCGTGCACCAGGATCAGGACCTGGCGTGCGGTTTGGGCAGCAACCCGACCTACTCGTTCGAGGTGCCCGGCCACATCATCACCCCTGCCCCTAAGAAAGGTTTGGACCTCCCGAGCAATGCGAACAGTGTCAGAGCCGCAATTCTCCCAAAAGAGACGGACATCCTCTATCTGGTCGTACAGAAACTCGTGAGCCCGCCGGCGGAGGTTTCGTGCTGTGAGGTTCCCGGCCCTCGCATCTCCCCAAGTGTCAGCGCCGACCAAGGCCACACGATCTATCAACCATACGGGCTCTTTGGCCTCGGAGAGCCAAACCAAACCTGGATTCAGGTTCACCAGGCCTTCCATCTGAGCCCTGACAGTAGCGACCAGCGCACCCAGATATTCGTGGTTCCCCAGGACGCAGAATGTCGGGGCGATTTTGCGGAATGCGGTGAGAGCCCGGTCAAGGCTGGCGCGGTTGGCAATATCTCCGCCGAGCAGCACCACGTCGGGATTCTCCGTGGCAATTGATTCAACGTACTGCTCGAACGGTCGCCGGAGAGCAGGTACGTCCAACATAAAGTGGGGGTCTGTGAGCCAAATGCATTTCACTTGGACCTCGGAGAAGCGGACATTGGGCAACGACAACGTGGTAAAAAAAATGGCGGACGTCATACGGATCTAATATCACCGTGCAACTCCGCCTTTTTATTCTGCTTTTTCAAAATCCAAGTATTTTTTATGGTGCGGGTGACAAGACTTGAACTTGCACACCTCTCGGTACCAGAACCTAAATCTGGCGTGTCTGCCATTCCACCACACCCGCACTTGGAGGACCGGAACCATACCATAAATCAATCTCGAAAGCAAGAAGGAGGGAACAGATTTCTAAACTGGGTTCCGGTGACGTAGTGCCTCGTCAAATCTCCAAAGTTAATTCGGGGTCGAATGCTGGGTTTACCGCACAGGGATAATAACCAAGTGGATTGCATATGACCTCCGTTTGACCTACGTGGTACCTCTTGCTGTCGTGCATGTGACCGTGCGCCCAAGCAACGGGCTGATATTCCAAGATGAGATGCTCGAGGTCAGAAAAAAATACCGGATTTAGACTGTCTCCCTGGTACTGAAGCGAAACACTGCGGGGACTCGGAGCGTGATGGGTGACAACAAGGCATTTCTTGTCCCGGTGCTTGTCGAGGGCGCCGCGGATGAAAGCAATGGACTTTATGTGGCGTTCCACAGTCATTTCAGGTGTAAGAGATCGGTGAACGCTGTCTTGGGCCTCGACGTAAATCAGGCGGAAATCGTTTATTTGACAAGCGGCCTTGGCCATTGCCTTCGGATCGCTATTGTGAAAATCGGTCCACAGGCAAGAGCAGATGAAGACCAAGTCGCCGACAGTGACCACCTCATTATCAGCGTAGGCAATATTTTCGGGGAGGTGATGGCTTTGCCAGAACCTCTCTTCGTGTCCCCAGAGCCCTCTCGAGTTATAATACGTGTGATTCCCTGGAATTACAATTACTTGCTTGAAACGTGGTGCAAGGAGCTGAAACAATTGTTGATAGGTTGTTTCATACCTCCTGAAAGTACCCATGTCGCCAGCGCACAACAGTACAGTCTCCTTGTCTTTAGGCTGGGGCGGAATGTAGCGATAGGCGAGGTCAGAGAAGGCTGAAAGATCACCGTTGTGAGACCAAAATTCAGTGTGAAAATCGCTAATTATCCTAACCATCATGGTTTATTCTCCCTATAGCAATACACGACGGCACACTTTCTTGGTTTCTAGCGGACAGATATCGCAATTCAGGTGGCCTTTTACGCATTTCGGAGACCTACCGGTATCATATTCATTTAATTCATCACCAATGATGCCTGTCTCTATCATTTGTATCATTTGCCTGAGACGTTCGCTGATATATTTATTTTTTTCATACAAATAAATTTTATGCCCATCAATTACGTCGGCATCGATTTCTGTGATTTTTTTTGACATCGTCCCCTCCATCTCTATTCACCGGTATCTTGAAATATTTATTTCTCGCCAGTCCACCATCCAGCAGGATTAAGCCAAGTTGGCCGATAGATGTCTTAGCCCATTTGGGAAAGGAAAAACCCGACTTCGAGGGTCTCTGCGCGGCTTGGGCTCCTAACGGCCTCGCTGAATACCTCACGGGATCCAACGATCAGGCACAACTCCTTCGATCGGGTCAACGCAGTATAGATAAGGCTCTTTTCCACCATGGGGCTGTTAGCAATGCAAGTAACGAGCACAGCGTCATACTCACTGCCTTGCGATTTGTGGATCGATATCGCATAAGCCACCCGCATGCCAACACTGAGCAGTTCTTCAATAGACAGCCAGACTGAGTCTTTGTGACCTTCCATCCGGAAACAGCCTGACGCTTTGCCGTCGCGGGCGGCGACACGCAACAAGGTGCCAGTTGTGCCATTGAAAAGCCCCAGATCGTATGAATTCACTGTAACAATTACTGGGTCGCCCACCCGGAGCCTCCACTCACCTAGCATAAGGCTCTCGGCAAGCGGAGTAAGACACCCTTGAAGGTGTCTGTTGATCTTGTCCCCAGAGTCGATCATTTGTCGCGACATGTGGGGCGTCAGGATGATTGCCTTGGGTATTTCGCCAGCATCCTCGGCAGCCTTCATTCTAACTTCCAAAGCAACCACGTGTATAGGGCTTAGGAAGGACGATGCCCCGTGGATGGTCCTTTGAAACTTTGCCTCGACTTGTTGACGGAGAATCCCATCCACACTGGTCTTAAGCTTGAATAGGGTATCGCGTAGGGTCTGGGCGTTTGCCTGAACAAAAAACACACCTTCCGCTTCCCCATTCCAGTCAGGGATAGCGTCGGCGATCCCCCCCAAAACTACCTCATCCCTAGAGCGGACCGTCATGGCGACTTCATGAAGCGACGACCTTTGGCGGAAAACCTCCGTCAAATGGGTCCTTGGGATGAAATCCAATTTTGCCATCCGATGCCAAACCAAGCCAAAACCCACGGGGCTCGTCTGGTCGGTGTCGCCGACAGTCAGAAGGCTGTATGGCATGCCTTCTAATACGCCCAGGAGATTGTTGAAGAGCGCCGCGCCGACCATTGAACACTCGTCGATAATAATCAGGGGGTCGTCATCGAGATAAAGCTCAAGGGCCCGCCTCTTCACCGCACTAATGAAGGCGTGGATGGTGAAGGATTTGTAGCCTGTAGCCTGCCGGAGCCTTTCCTTCGCCTTTCCGGTGAAAGCAAGCAGATAGGTTTTGCGGCCAAGACTCTTCGCGATATCCGCAATGGCTTTCAGAACAGTTGTCTTTCCAGTTCCGCCGTAACCGGTTAATACGGAGCAGCGGTTTGTCAGAGCCATCAGCACGGTATTCTTTTGGTCGGGGTTCATGCCTAGACCACAAGCAGCTCTGACCCTCTTGTCGTAAGCGTCGACAAGAGCTTTGATCCTGCTCACATCGACGCCGAAAAGTGGCAATTCACGAGGACCCGACGCAAGCGTCTTTATCCGATGCTCAAGGGTCTGACCACAAGCCACTCCCTATCGTTAAGCGGCCTTGCCCCCAGCACGACCTACTTTGTTTCGGTCAACGCGACGGACGCCTCGGGAAATGGCCCCACGACCAGCCAGGTCGTCTCCTTCACCACGGCGGCGACCGCCGACACCACGGCTCCGGTCATCCTCACCGGCCCGACGGTAAGCTCCATCACCAACACTTCCGCCTTGGTCGCCTGGAGCAGCAACGAATCGTCAACCGGTGCGGTCCTGTTCGGCCTGACCAACGCCTTGGGGCAGACGGCCAATGACACAATCCAGGCGGCCTCGCACCAGGTAACCCTCTCCAATCTCACGGCCAATACGCTCTATTACCTCAAGACGACCGCCACCGACGGCGCGGGCAACGGCCCCACCAGCTCCGCCATCGTCTCCTTCCGCACCCTGGCGGTCGCCGACAGCTCTCCGCCGGTCATCGTGGAAGGCCCCATGGTCATCAGCATCTCCGACACCGCGGCGACCGTGGTTTGGAAGACCGATGAACCCGCCAGCAGCGGCGTTTCCTGGAACGACGGCACGGCGTACGGCGTTCTGTCCGACCCCGCGGCAACCACCAGCCATTCGGTCCGGCTGACCGGCCTGACCGCGAATACCCAGTACCACTTCGTCGCCTCGTCGAAGGATGTCGCCGGCAACGGCCCGACCCTGAGCGGCGACGCCGGCTTCCGCACCATGCCGACGGCGGACAGAACACCTCCGGTCTTCACCGTTGCCCCGGCCGCCTCCAGTTTCACCCAGCAGACGGCGGTGATCTCCTGGGAGACGGACGAGCCGGCCGACAGCGTCATCGATTACGGCAGCACCGCGTCCCTGGGACACCTCGACAGCGACGCCGCCCTGGTCACCAAACACAGCAGGACCCTGACCGGCCTGCTCCCCGGCACGGCCTATTACTTCCGGGTGCAATCCACCGACTCGAACGGCAACGGCCCGAGTTCCAGCGCCGTCGGCAGCTTCAGCACCAGCAGCGTGCCGGACACCACGGCCCCGGTCATAACGGTGCAGCCTTCCGCCATTTACCTCTCCAATACCAGGGCCACCCTCTACTTCGAGACCGACGAGGCGTGCGACACGCTGATCAATTACGGCCTGGGGGCCACCCTTACCAATCAGGCGTCCAGTGCGGACAAGGTGACCAAACACCAGATAAACCTGACCAACCTGGCGGCGGCTAAATCGTACAGCTTCAAGGCAAGCTGCGCCGACCTGGCCGGAAACTCCGTCACCTCGGGAACGCTCGGCTTCTCCACGAACTCGAGCGCCGACCTGACGCCTCCGGTCCTCGGCTCCGCGCCCGCCCCCGCCGCGAGCGCCATCACCGGCAGTTCGGCTCTCATCAGCTGGACCACCAACGAGATCGCCGACTCCCGGGTGAGCTACGGCCCCCAGGGGCAGAGCCTGCCGCTCTCCGCCGGCGACACGCTGCAGGTCAGGAACCACGCGATAACCCTCACCAAGCTGCTCCCCAACACCGTCTATCAGTACCAGGTGGCCTCGGTGGATCCGTCCAATAACGGCCCGACCTCCAGCGCGGTCCTGACCTTCAGCACGTCGGCCTCGGACAACAGCGCTCCGCAGGTCGACAGCTTCAGCACTCCGGCGTCGTCCACCACCCTGACCGTGGCCCTCACGCTTGCCGCCAGCGACAGCGTGGGAGTCACTGGCTTCTGCGTCACCGAGACCCCGGACGCTTCGGGCTGCACCTGGTCCGGCGCCGCTCCCGCCAGCTACACCTTCGGGTCCTTCGGCTCCAAGACGCTCTACGCCTTCGCCAAGGACGCCGCGGGGAATATCTCCCCCTCGGTCAGCCGCGCCATCGTGGTGGACGGGGACCTGCCGAACCTGGCCATCTCGTCCGCCACACCTGCCGGCGGGTCGGTGACCAACACCGCGTCCGTTACCGTCAGCGGTACGGCCAGCGATCCCACCAGCGGCCTGCAAAGTCTCAAGGTGAACGGGACCAGCCTCACGGTCGCCTCCGACGGCAGCTTCAGCGCGACCGTCACGCTGGTAGCCGGCAGCAACAGCATAACCACCGTTGCCACCGACAAGGCGGGCAATCAAAGGAGCGACGCCCGGACCATCACCTATGACCCGAATGCCCCGCCCCTGAGCGTCACGTCACCCTACGACAACCTGATCACCACCCACGGCAGCCTCAGCGTCTCGGGCACGGTCGGCGCGGGAACTTCCGTCAGCATCGCCGTCGATGGCCAGACCTACACCCCGGTCGTCTCCGCCGGATCGTTCTTGCAACAGATCACCCTGACCACGCCGAAGACCTACAGCATCGCCGTCACGGCCACGGCATCCGGAAAGAGCGTCACCCTGCTACGGAGCGTCACCTACATTGCTTCTTCCACGATCGCCCAAATCGCCGCGGGTGAATCCCATACGGTCATCGTCAAGACCGACGGTTCGCTCTACAGCTGGGGAGACAACAGCTTCGGACAGCTCGGCAACGGCACCAGAAACAACCTGACCGCCCCGGCACGCATCGGATCGGACAGCACCTGGAGCTTCGCCGCAGCAGGCAGGAACCAGACCCTGGCGATCAAGGGCGACGGAACGCTCTGGGGCTGGGGCCGCAACAACTCGGGCCAGTTGGGGGACGGCTCCACGGTCAACAAGAGCGCGCCGACCCGGATCGGCAGCGACTCGGACTGGGTCCAGGTTTCCAGCGGGAACTGGCACACTCTGGCCCTGAAGCGGGACGGCTCCCTCTGGGCCTGGGGCTACAACGGCCTCGGCGACCTGGGCGATGGCGGCACGACCAGCAGGTACGCACCGGTCAGGATCGGCAGCGCCGGCAACTGGCAGCAGGTCTCGGCCGGCGCCTGCTCCACGGCGCTCGCCAGCGACGGGACACTCTGGAGCTGGGGCAACAACGACCAGGGGCAGCTGGGCGACGGCTCGATCATCGCCAAGACCTCGCCCTCGCGAATCGGCAATGCATCCGACTGGAAACTGGTCTCCTCGGGCGGATCGCACACCATGGCGCTCAAGAACGACGGAGGCTTGTGGGGTTGGGGAAGCAACGCGTACGGGCAGCTGGGCGACGGCAGCACCGCCAGCAAACCGGCCCCGACCCGGATAGGAACCGCGAACGACTGGCAGCTGGTCGCGGCGGGGCTGTACAACTCCGTCGCCATCAAGACCAATCAAACCCTCTTCGCCTGGGGAGACAACAGCTACGGACAGCAGGGCGACGGAAGCGCCCTTGCGAGCCTGGTTCCAAAGCAGGTCGGGACGGGCCAAGGGTGGGTGCAGGCCGCCTCGGGAGGGACCTACAGCGTCGCCCTGACCGCCGACGGCTACCTGCAGGCCTGGGGGAGCAACGCCTCCGGGCAGTTGGGCGACGGCGGCTCCGCCCGCAAGTCGCAACCGTCACGGATCGGAGCCGACACTAACTGGAAGCAGATCTCTGTCAGCGGCATGAGGGTCGAGGGGATACGGAGCGACGGCACGCTCTGGGCCTAGGGCGACAACGCAAGCGGCGCGCTGGGCGACGGAACCCGGAACAACAAGGAAACTCCGGTAAGAATCGGGAGCGCTGCGACCTGGAGCAAGGTTTCCAGCGGCGGCGCCACCCTGGCGGTGCAAAGCGACGGATCGCTCTGGGGTTGGGGCAGCAACAACAACGGCCAGCTGGGCGACGGCACGACGGCGGATAAACTCTTCCCGGTGAGAATCGGCAGCGCGACCGACTGGTCGCAGGTGGCGACCGGCAGCGTGCACGCCCTGGCGATCAAGACCGACGGTTCGCTCTGGGCCTGGGGGGACAACTCCGCGGGCCAGCTGGGGGACGGCAGCAACTCCGACAAGAACATCCCCACCAGGATCGGCACGGCATCCGACTGGGCGCAGGTGGGGGCAAACTCGCTCTACTCGGTGGCTATCAAGACCGACGGCACCCTCTGGAGCTGGGGGGCCAATGAGTCGGGACAGCTCGGCGACGGGACCACGGTCGGCAGGAACGTCCCGGCACAGGTCGGCAGCGACAGCACCTGGCTCTCCGTGGCGGCGGGCCTCGCCCACCTGGTCGCCCTGAAGAGCGACGGCACCCTCTGGTCCTGGGGTGACAACAGCCGCAGCCAGCTGGGCGACAACAGCGCGACGGCGCGGGGGGTCCCCTCCCGCGTCGGCTCCACGACGGACTGGAAACAGGTCGGCGCCAACGGCTATCACTCCATCGCCACCAAGATCGACGGTTCACTCTGGGCCTGGGGCGACAACTCGTACGGGCAACTGGGGGACGGCAGCTCCGCGAACAGGGCCCAGCCGGTCCGCATCGGAGCGGCGACCGACTGGAAACAGGTGGCGGCCGGCACCTACTTTTCCGCGGCACTCAAGAGCGACGGATCGCTCTGGGCCTGGGGCGACAACGGCTCGGGGCAGCTTGGCGACGGCAGCGCCTGGACGGCGACGCCGGAACAGATCCTCGCCGGAGTGGCCAACACGACCCTGACCATCACCACGGCCGGCTCGGGAACGGGGAGCGTCACGACCTCTCCCGGCAGCGTTACCTGGAGCGGTGCGACCGGTTCCGCGACCTACCTGACGGGAGCATCCGTCACGCTGACCCCGGCGGCGTCGGCCGGCAGCATATTCACCGGCTGGAGCGGCGCCTGCAGCGGCGCCGACAGCTGCACGGTCGCCATGACCGTGGCGCGGGGCGTCACGGCGACCTTCCAGCCCAAGACGACCCTGACGGTCAACCGCCTGGGAAACGGCATAGGGAAGATAACCAGCGCCCCTTCGGGGATCAACTGCAATGCGGACAGCTGCCCGGCTGATTTCAGCGCCGGCACAAGCGTGACCTTGACGGCGTTGCCGGACCAATCAGCCAGGTTCCTGCTTTGGAACGGGTGCGACAGCCCCAGCGGGAACAGCTGCACCATGACGCTTTCCGGGAGCGCTAAGTCGGTTGACGTCTATTTCACCCCGCTCGTCCAGGTGGCACTGAATCTGACTCTCGGTTCCAGCCATCTCCCTCCGGGCGGCAGCGTCGATATGACCGGCTCGCTGACAACCCTGGGATCCTCCACGGCATACGACCTCTCCAATTTGACGATCTGGATCGACCTGCTCGCGCCGGACGGTTCATCGAGCAGCAAACAGGTGGTCACCAGTGACAGTCAGGGGCATTTCACCCTGGCCGGGATATCGGGACTCTCTCAAAAAGGGACCTACAAGGTATCGGCGAGATTCGCCGGGAGCGCCAAATTTACTCCGGCGAGCTCAAGTCCGCAAAGCCTCTGGGTGGACAAGCTCGCCGGCTACGCAATTATCGTCCAGGGGAAAGAGGCGGACAACGAAGGCCTTGACGACCACCGCGCCACGACCGATGCGATTCACAACAGCCTCATCCAGCAAGGATTCCTGGAGACGGACATCACCTATCTGCAAAGCACCCTGACCACGGTGCCGGCGAAAAGTGACGTTCAGAACGCCATCGACAGCTGGGCGAAAGACAAGCTGAACGCGTTCCCCGCGCCGCTGTACCTTTTCATGGTGGATCATGGCACCAAGGACGGTTTCCAGCTCGGAGCCGACACCGTCACTCCCGCCGACCTGAAATCCTGGCTGGACACCCTGGAAGCGGGCCTCACGCCCGCCGCCCTGGCGGAAAAGCGCATAATCACGGTCGGGACCTGCTATTCGGGGATGTTCATTCCGGCGCTTTCCAAGAAGGGGCGCGCCATCGTCACCAGTGCCAGTTCCGGAGAGGTTTCAGTCAGGGGCGGCAAGGAACCGGGAAGCAACATTTTGATCGGCGAGAAATTCGTCGACGAACTGATCAAGACGTGGTCGCGGCAGGACCTGCTGGGAGCGTTCCGATCAGCCTCCGCAACCGTTAACGATTATGCGAAAAAACAGGGTCACGATCAGCACCCCCTGCTGGACGACGACGGCAATACCGTGGGGCATTTCGATCTGGACGGTAGCGGAGACGGAGATTTGGTGGCCGGCGTTAAGCTTACCGATTCGGTAGCGGTCAATTCCTCCACGCTCCCCGCCGATATCTACCAGGTGACGCCGACCGTCATGCTCTCGGCGACCGATACCCAAAACACCCTCTGGCTCGTCGCCAATAACAACAGCGCCGTGTCGACCGCGTGGGTTGAAGTCAACCGGCCCGACACCGTGACGACCAGCAGCAGCGGGAGTCAGGTCATCACCAATACGGTCATAAAGCTGATGTCCTACAATACCGCCACGGACCGCTGGGAAATCCCCTACGCCTCGTTCGACCTGCCGGGAAGCTACCAGTTCTTCTATTACACCCGGGACCGGTTCGGCAACGTTTCGCCCATGGCGTCATCGACCGTGTACAAGCAGATTGCGGGGAATTCACCACCGGCGCCCTTCCAGCTGCTCGCTCCGGTCGACAATTCGACCGGCAGCACGGTCACCTACTTCCTCTGGTCTCCCGCAACCGATGCCGATGGCGTCAGCTACACCTTTTTATTGAGCAAGAACGACCCCACCTTCGCACCGGCGAATGTCACCAGGATCGAGGGTCTCACCAGTAGCTACCTGCTGGCAGACAACAGCGCGCTGCACATCGACAACTCCGCGACCTATTCCTGGAAAGTCCAGGCGATTGACCGTTATGGCGCGGTAACGGAGAGTAGCGTATGGAGCTTCGCCACCAATAACACCAACGGGTTGCCCGCCATTATCATGGGCTACCTGGTCGATGCCGTTTCCGGCACGCCCCTGGCGGGCGCCACCGTGGTCACCGATGGGGGCCTCTCCCTGACCAGTCTGGCCAACGGCATGTTCTTCACCTTCCATCCCACCGGTAGCTACACCCTGAGCGCCAGTGCCGCCGGATACTCCAAGGCGACGGCACAGGGCTCCGCTTCGGCGGGGAGGGTGGTGAGAGCCGATATCCAGCTGGCACAGAGCAGTGGCGCCGCCAAGGCGGGCGACTGCGACAACAGCGGCACGGTCACCATCACCGAGGTTCAATCGGCCGTAAAGATGTATCTCGGGATGAAGGGGGTGGCGGCCTGCGTGGATACGGACAGCAGCGGGGTTGTCTCGCTTGGCGAGGTGCAGAAGGTGTTCAACAGCTTGCTGGGGCTGTAGCCGCGGGCTCCCCTGGCGCTTGCCCTACCCCCTCCCCTGCTCTCTCAAGGGGGAGGGAGAGTTTAGGTCAGGGGGGTCAGTTAACTTAATGGCAGTGGAGGTTGGGGAACGTACACAAAAAAAGCCACCTAGTGATAGGTGGCTTTTTTTGTTCAGAAGAAACTTCACTGTATAGCAATTGTCGCGCGCCGGAACTTGACCAGAGGACATCCGTAACCTTCAGTAACTGCAATCAGGATCCTCATATCACGCCCCTAACGACCCTAATCAAACAGATTATTCCAACGAGCAAGACACCCCTTAAACGCTTAAGTAGCATGACAGGCATGCTAGGGTGCGCGTTACTTATGGTGCTGTACAGGGGGAGGAACGATTATCGAGCGAGAGGGGAAATCTCATCCTTATTCCCCTGATTGGTCGCGCAAATAATTAGTACATACCAATCGCATCAACTGCAATATATGCCTGCTAAAAGACGTATTTCATCCACTAAATCACCGCTATTTAGCTACTTCCGCCGTTAATGATTGGAAATATACAATAATATAATACACTTATATTTCATCTAATGCTTGGCATGTTTTCTGCTATTCCAGAAAATTCCTACAAATGTTTCCTCAGTTCAAGGGTTCGGTCTAAGGGTAGGAGCACACGGTTTAGATTCGATAGCTGTAATGAACGGGAGCGAAAAATGGCAGCACTGGACAAACGACAGATAGCTAAACCACCTCCCTTCCTCGCTGCGGGAAATGGAATGGCTTTGTATTTATGAGACCGGCGTTGCGGATCGTTTCTGTGCGCCGTTTTTTTGCGTCGATTGTGCCGAAAAGGCTTATCAAATTCCCGGAGGTCCCCGATGATTCGCAAACTACTGATAACCACCCTTAGCTTCGCCTTTATCTGTCTGCCGCTGGTTGCTCTGGCCGGCACAATCCAGCTCCCCAAAACCGGCCAAACCACCAGCTACGGCGCTGGTGACGATGGCGCCAAGCAGGCCGGCACTGCCTGGCCCATCCCCCGCTTCACTGATAACAGCAACGGCACCATTACCGATAATCTCTCCGGGCTGATCTGGCTTAAGAATGCCAACTGCTCAGCTAATTTAGGCGGGGTAGACAATACCGGAACCGGCCTGACCTGGGCCGATGCCCTTACATGGAGCAACAGTCTGGCCAGCGGCACTTGTGGCCTCAGCGATGATTCCGCTGCCGGACAGTGGCGTCTGCCCAACCGCAAGGAGCTGAAAAGCCTGATCAACCGTCAGCAAAGCAGCAGCGCAACTTGGTTAAATACTTTTGGTTTTTTTGGTTTTCCAGATATCCAGACACCTGTCTATTGGTCTTCCAGTACCTACGCTGGCGATTCGGGCCTCGCCTGGTGGGTGGGCATAGGCTTCGGCCGCATGGGCTACTACGATAAGACCGCCTACTACCTCCACGTTTTGCCGGTTCGCGGCGGACAGTAGGCTTTTGCCTGAACCGGGATAACAGGATTGAAAGGATATCATGAATATGAATCCTGTAATTCCTGAATCCAGCAAACCGTGGTTCAGGCGTTTTGTGATTATTTCAACTTTTCACTTGGAGGTATACCCTTATGAAACTTCGCCTGTTTTTTATCTGTAGCGCGCTGGTGGTGCTGTGCTGGGTAATGGCCCAGGCCACCGGCACCATCCTACTGCCCAAAACCGGTCAGACCGCCAGCTATGCCGCTGGCGACGATGGCGCTCTGCAAACCGGTGCGGTATCACCGCTCCCCCGCTTTACGGACAACAGCGATGGCACGGTGACCGACAACCTGACAGGCCTGATCTGGCTGAAGAACGCCAACTGCACCAATACTGCCGGCGGGATAGTCAAATCAAACGGCAATCTGACCTGGGCCGATGCCCTGACATGGTGCAACAGCCTGTCCAGCGGCACATGTGACCTCAGCGATGGTTCCACTGCCGGACAGTGGCGTCTGCCCAACGTAGACGAACTGGAGAGCTTGGTGGACCTATCCCAAACTAACCCAGCACTGCCAACCGTAAATCAGTTCAGCAACGTCCAGACTAGCATCTACTGGTCCTCCAGCACCGACGCCTACGATACGGGCTATGCCTGGTACGTGAACATGTACGACGGCTCCGTGAAAAACTTCAACACTAAGACCTACGCCTCCTATGTCTGGCCTGTTCGCGGCGGACAGGTTGCTGTGCCTGCTCCCACAATCTCCGGCACACCTTCAAGCGCCATCGTGGGGATAGCCTATACCTTTACTCCAACCACAAGCAATGCCACCACCATCAGTCTTACCGCAGGAACCTTGCCTCTGGGGCTAAGCCTTAATGCCTCCTCTGGCACTATAACCGGCACGCCGACAACAGCTGGAACCTATAGTGGTATCCAGATCACTGCCACCGGCAGTGGCGGCTCAACGAATCTTTCCGGGCTGAGCATTACCGTTATTAAAAATACGCCATCAGTTTCTGCATGGCCGACAGCCAGCGGCATCAACCGTGGTCAGGCGTTGTCGGCTTCTACCCTCTCCGGCGGAACAGCATCCGTGCCTGGTACCTTTGCGTTCACAAACCCAGCGACTGTTCCGGGATCTACTGGTATCTACAGCACCTCTGTCACTTTCACGCCGACCAATAGCGCCAACTACAACACCGCAAGCGGCACTGTAACAGTAGCTGTTAGTGGCGGCCCTACTTCGGTCCCAGTTTTGGAAGGGTGGTGGCTCGTGCCTGGATTGCTGGCAGGAGTAGGCATCTTCGCTCGTAGGCGTAAGGAGTAACACCATTTGGCTAAGAAGAAAGACGTAATCAAAGCTGAGCGACTTCAAGCTGAGCGACTTCAAGCTGAGCGACTTCAAGCTGAGCAGATAAAGCAAAAGGAAGCCGGGGTGAGCAATTACCACAGCTCTTCCCTATTGAAGACCTGTAGTCTCTTTGCCCTGTTCCTAGTAGCCCTCCATGCTTTTACCTGGCTCTTCGCTTTGAAAGGCTATATCAAGTGGGGCTATGGCACTGCTCACGTCGTTTCTTCTATTCTAAACGTGACGGGAATCCAGAACACCGTTGACTACAACATCATCCACCTCCATAACGACACCTGGAATGTCACGTCGGAATGCACCGCAGTTAATGCAGTGTTCCTCTTCATCTCTTTCGTCCTGGCTTACACCGCATCACTCAAGTCAAAGGCGTTGGGTCTTGCCAGCGGGATACCGCTTATTATCATCGTAAATATCGTTCGACTGGTGGCTCTTGGATGGGTGACGGAGTACTGGCCCAAACAGGCCCACCTGTTCCACGATTATGCCTGGGAAGTAATTTTCATGTTTTTCATAGTCGCTCTCTGGTTTGTATGGATCAATTTGGTGGTGAATCGTGAATAGACATCTGCTGTTTCTTGCTAGGCTGCTTGGCATATCCCTGCTGTTCATTCCGGCATTGACGTTGCTCCACCAGTCCTACAAGTTCGTTCTGGTCCTGATTACAACAGCAACCATGCCAACGACCGAAATGATGGAGGCACTGCCTTACGACGGTTCGAGCAACCTGTATACGTTCCTGGTACTCCTACTGGCGATACCTGGGATGGATATCAAGAAGAGGACCATTGGCGTTGGCACCGGCATAGTCCTTTTCCTCCTCTCAGATATCTTCATGACGGCGATCTGGCTTCCTTACCTGAAGACACCCCAACCGTCTCTGGCGAACATGGCGGCATCATACGGCTGGCTTGTCGTTGCCCACTACCTGCTGCCGTTCCTACTCTGGATTGTGCTCGCTTATCGGCAAATTGAAGTGATGTGTGGGAGAGAGAGTCGGGTTGTGCGCTGGTAAATAGAACTGCAACACGTTGGATAAGGCCGATGCAACGCATAAAGGCTTACTCCTTTAGCCCAAATCGGGACCAGTATGGAAGTAAGCCTTTATAAACTACTTAAAAGATTAAGTAGATGCTTCAAAATTGGGGTGGATAGTGGGGGTCGAACCCACGTATGAACGAGTCACAGTCGTTTGTGTTTACCACTTCACCATATCCACCATATTTGATTTTAATTGGTACGCCTGAGAGGGTTCGAACCTCTGACCTACGGCTTAGAAGGCCGTTGCTCTATCCAGCTGAGCTACAGGCGCAGAGTACAGACACTTGAGTGGTCGGGGTGAGAGGATTCGAACCTCCGGCCCCCTGCTCCCAGTGTTACCCCCACCGAAGATATACTCTTATACACGAGGAAATACCCAATTACAACAAAAAATACAACTGTACTGCAAGGCAGGTGCATATTTTAATTGCATGTTACCCCCAACTAGTATACTATCTACTTAGCGTCAGTTACAGGCGCTAGGATGGTTCTAAGGAGAACATTATTATATACCCTGTTATTCACTGGTGCAACATCGGAGGGCGCCTCTCCTGAGGGGAGAGGAATTCCCACGGTAGATTCCGAATCTGGTTTTTCTTCCAGGCAGGTTTGAGATGTTTTCCTGCCTCAAATCCGATTGACCCTCTTAATGCTAAAAAACGGAGATTCGAATGGCATATTACGACGAAATCCATCCTCTGCACCACACTGTCGTCAATTGGCCCTCCGACACCCCCCCAGGTTCAAGGGTCCGTGTCATATTAACAAAGGATGGCCGTTTTCAGCCGCTACTTGAATATTTCCTGGATGCGGAAAATAGAAACAAGAGTGGTAGCTGGCAAGATGTAGTGGCCCGATCTGTTGGATATTTTTATGATTTTATATTTCAGCTCGGACATGAATACCAAGGCGTCAACCGCGCTCAGGAACTCTTCTCAGATTTCGCTTTAGCTATAGCATCAGGAACAATCGGCCTCGATGGGACCGATCCTCGTGGGCTGTACTGGCCACATTTATCATGGAAAACGGTCAAAACCGTGATCAATATGGTCAACGATTTCAATGTATGGTGCCATAAAAAATATGGCGCAAAACTCTTGGTTCCATTACAGGAGGCAAACTGGGGACAGCGAATAGCCAGGTTTCATGCACTTGACCTGAAAAACGACAGATCTTTTTTCAAGCATTTGAAAAATTTACAAGACGTCTGGCAAAACACAGCGACAAGCGCCAAGCCAAACTTTACCACAAGTCTCGTGGTCAGCCCCAGACTATCGCGGTTCTTCCCTCCTGACAAATTTGAAGACCTTCTTTATAAGGGGTATTTAATTCCAGGGAAACAAAAACTTCTTGGCTTAAACGAAGACAATGTCCATGAGTATTTCAACACTCGCGACATAATGATCGCCATACTTCAGGGAGCCGGCGGTGTACGTTCTTGCGAACCATTTCACATGTTTGTAGAGGATGTCACAGAAGACCCTGACAATCCTGGCCATGCCTTCGTTAAAATTCCGCACCCACAAGCAGGTTTGGTTAGGTACAAAGATCCTTTAACTGGCAAAGAGATAACAGTCAATAGAACTAACTATTTACGCATGAATGGCTTAGCGCCGCGAAATGTGCCATCTACCAGTAAAAGCTACCATGCTGGGTGGAAAAATCCATTGCTAGAAACAGACCGCAGCAAAGATTTATTCATGCGCATTTACTTTTTCCCAACCTATTGGGGAGAGGTGTTCTTAGATTTATACAAAAATTATATCTATAAAGCCAGACCAAGAAATACCAAACACCCCTTCCTCTTTGTTTCCATGGAAGAGAATTACTATGGTGATCCATATTCGATTCAGGCGTACTCTGAAAACCACAATGCAGCTGTTAGACGAATCGGCATAAACCCAGTTGAGGATGAAGGCACCACAACACATGGCCTACGTCGCCTTTATGGCCATCAACTCTTAAACAATGGAGTTAAAAAGGAATTGCGGCGTGAGTGCTTACACCATAAAAGCCTAATGAGCCAAGACCCTTACACTGTGCCAACTGTAGCAATGATCAACGAATCTCTTCAAAAGGCTCAAGTAGATATGAAGACTTTCAAAAATGCCGGGCAACATTTGACGAAGCCTTCGTTACCCTTCTAACTTTCAATGGAGAGACCATGCAATTCCATGACGCGCCGCTAATTCCTTACTGGAACGAGAGAACAGAAAAGAATACCTACGTAAACACTGATCATGAGTTTTTTTCCATCATCCCTACTGCTGACCTGTCAAATTTGAACCGTTTCAAAGAAGACTTTACTGAGGCTCGCACATCCGCGGGCAATAGCGTGAGACGCGTGTTATTGGGCAATCAGGTCCAGATTGTCCACAAGCTACTGAATTCTCAAGATTTAACTAGTTTTCGTGCGTCATTTTCCATTCTTTTCAATGAACTTTGTGAATTGAAAGACAACCGGAATGGTCTTGAAAGTAAACAGCGCGCACTTTTAATGAAACTCGTCATTCGCTTATGGTCTGAAGGCATAATTCTTTTTCCAGCGGGGATTCTCTCAGGAAAGGATAATTGCGTAAGCAACATCTATAAAAACCTTACGCTTGTGAATGAACCTATAATTACTGGTGATTTACACTCAGTTATTAATATAGTTCATGGTGCAAAATACTACGACAGTGCAAACACAAATGATCGAGTCGTAAGAAGGCTTCGCGCCTTGCTGTTGTGTGTTGGTCCAATAACTGATCTCTCTGAAATTAATTTCAATATATTCGACTCTATAATCAAAATAGCTCCAATAGATACCAGGGATTTGGCCTTTCTATATCGCGGTCTTAACGTTTTAGGGGACATTCAAAAGAGTACCTTCGGCAAAGCATTATTACCATACCAGGTTTTAGTGGCAAAAACAAAGGAAGAGAAACCCACAAAAACTACTAGAACCAAGAATTCTGATTTTATGTGGTGTGTTGAAAAGGATCCCAGTCTTGAGAATTGGAGATTCGAAATATCGGAAAGTACCAATAAAATCACAAACATGAAAAACATAACTCGTATTGTCGTAATTATGAACAAGCTACTGGACTATCTTGTTAAATCCCCACATATAACCAGAAACCCTATTGAATACATTGAAAGCAAGTATAACGACGACTTAATGGTTGACTATATTCTTGACAAACTTGATTCGCCAACATCACAGCAACAATATCTATCGGCGCTACATTCATTCTTTGAAGACCTATTGAATAAATATGCCACCGCTGACGATGGCGATGAAGGGAAATTCAGAATGCAAGGGTTCTCTAACCCTATTCGACCAGAGGACATCCCCTCACAAAATGTTGTTGCCAGCCACACCTATCGAATTCCCATGCCTCGAGTTCTCGTGGAAAAAGCCAAGGAAATCATATGTGAAAATGACTTTGCTTGGTGCAAAAAGATAAAAGAGGACAATTTCACATGGCACAACCCGGAAACTGGTGCTACTGAAAGGATCTGGAGCCCAGTGCGCGCCTTTGCAATCTTAAACAAGATGACTATACCCTTACGTACCTATCAAGTACGTATGCTCGAAAGTGGAGAAGGTGATCCAGAGAAATTCGATGCCGCACTTTTCAAATGGGTCCCCAATACTGGGGTCCACGCCAACCCTAAAAAACACTCAAAACATCCAAGTGGTTTTCTTAAAAAAATGTACGACGGCGAAAAATGTAGTTATTTTACTGGATTATACGTAAACACTAATAAGACTCAAGATAGGCAAACTCTTTTTATAGATACTGGTTATGACATCCCTTGGGAAAACAAAGAGATAATCTATCCGACATGTACTTTGCGTGAATTCCAGGAAAAATATAATCCAGTAGACGGACCAACTCCTTATACCGAGCTAACCTATGAAGCCCAACCAAGCAAGGACGTAGCATCTCGAATACCTTCAAGGTTCTACCTATTCCGTGACCCGTGCGCTGACAACAAAAGAGCACCTGTCACAGATGGACGGCTGCAATCTTTTTGGAAAAAACTGCTGCGTGAGTTACAAACTCGACTCAATAAAGACAAAACCTTAGATTCAGGCGACAGAGATATTATTCTTATTGAGGGCAATAAATGCGAGTTTGACCTTCATTCATTACGGGTCACCGGTCTCACGGCGCTAGCACAAAGCGGAGTTTCAATTGAAATATTGAGCAGATTGGTTGCAGGCCATGCCACTATTCTCATGACTCTATTTTACACTAAATTTGATATAGCGCATATTACTGAAGCTCTGAACGATGCCCAACAATTAATGGACGAAAAAGCTCAGGAAGAATTTACTCGCTTTCTAAAAAGTAACCCCTTGAGAAATCTCAAAAAAACAGCTTCATTCAACTCTATTGATGCTGTTTATCTTGCACATGCGACCCAGCCTGCCGCGTGGCGATTTCTTGATTATGGTATTTGCCCAGCGGGTTGCACTAAATGTGACGAGGGCGGCCCTCTCATAACTGATCAAAAAGATCGCAAAGTTTACCAACCTGTACCTGGCGGAATGAACTGCGCTATGTGCCGCTTTTTCTTAACCGGTGCCCCATACCTTTTTGGATTGGTGGCTAAGTATAACGAGACGGTAGGATTGCTAGATGCTCATAGCACAGAACTGCGCCGCCACCAAACTGAGTTACAAAGGCTTGAGCGAGAACGAATTGTCGCTGATGAGAATGGTGATAAATTCTTAAACAGAAAATCTCTTCTAAAAGCTGAAGGTAACTTGGAAGAAGCAATGGATCGGGTTGATGTATGTGGTATGACTTTACATCACCTGTATAACTTAGTACACCAATCTCATGCCCTACTTATGGCCAATCGTTCTGCTAATGATGGAAGTCTCCATTTGATCTGTTCCTGTGATCCGGAACAAGTAGATGTCCATTTGGCTGAATGCAGTCAATATGCGCATTCCGACGATGTCGGCCGCCTATTCCGACGCAAGTCGGCCGGTTGTTCCGGTTGATGTCGGCCGGGTATTCCGGCTGAAGTCGGCCACCCCCTGAGGGGTGCGCCGCTGGGTTTCGG
>TBL_comb47_HYPODRAFT_10002584_pt1 | contig 22184 bp, 19 predicted proteins | sample TroBogypolimnion_40_FD_10682 | JGI IMG/M metagenome (IMG submission 10682)
TGGGGCGGGCCTATGCCCGGCTGGCCCGCCAGCACGATTGAGGTCCGAGGACACCGCGTCCTCGACCTCCCCCAACCCCTTGCGAAACCTTATCTGATCATTATTATTAATTTTTTAATAATCAACCGGCCGGTCAGGATCCCACCTCCGACTTCTGCCGGCACCCAGTCACGGTGGAGGAAAGGGGGGTCAATTGGTCAAGGTCGCATGGATCGTTGCCCTTATGCTGTCCTGTCAAGCTGGTTGGTTCCATTCAATGCCCCAACGGGCAATGAGGGTGCCCCAACAGGGTTGGCCGACAGCTTCACCACGCACCCCTCGAATTTCCCATGGCAGCCTTCCAGATCCCCGGAACGCATGGGGAGGGACTTGGAACGCAGCGATCTGGCCGGGACACGGACACCCGGGCATGAATTGGAGACCCTCCAGATCGAATGAGTGGACCGGTCCTATGGAAATGAATCTTTGGGAACCTGGTACCAATTAAATACACATCACAAGAGTCCCCGATTGGGCCTGTGAGGTGTCCGTTCATGCAAACGTTCAAGATCAGACCGGAACTGCCGCCCGCGGAGGGTCGCGGTCATGCATGATGCCCGGATCCAGCAAGATATCGCGCACACCTGGAACGCCATGGCCGGCCTGCCGGGCTGGGCGGTGCTGGAGGCCGATGGCCTGTTCGCCTGCAAGGGGCCGGTGCTCCAGCCCATCGTGAATTTCGCCTGGGGCGAGCCGACCCGGGACAACGTTGAAAAGGCCAAGGCCTTCTTCGGGCGGCACAGCTTCAACTGGTTCACCTGCCCGGGGCCGGGCGAGGCGCAGCTGGCCCAGGAGGGCTTCGCGGTCAGCGACACCTTCCCGGAGCTGGTCCTGGACCTGTCCGGAGCGCCCGGCCCGGACCCGCTGCCGGAGATCGAGGTGGTCGTCCCCCGCTCGGCCCGGGCCGAGATCCAGTGGGTGGAGGTCCTGGCGGAGAACTTCGGGCTGGGGTTCCAGGACGCGGCCCAGAGCTTCCTGCCGCTGGTCCACGGCGCGGGGAGCACCCTGTTCCTGGCCCGCTGGAAGGGCGAACCGGTGGCCACCGCCATGCTCTCCCTGGGCGGACGGTCCGCGGGGATCTACGCGGTGAGCACCCGGGAGCGGTTCCGCCGGGCGGGCTTCGGCCAGGCGGTCATGAACGCCTGCCTGGAGACGGCCCGCCAGCGGGGACAGGCCTACGCCACCCTCTATCCCTCGACCATGGGCCGGCCGTGGTACGAGAAGATGGGCTTCAGGCCGGTGCGGTTCCTCACCGAGTTTGTTTTCAAGCCCCGGTCTTTGGAGGAATAAGGGGGCGAACCCACAGCTGGTTGCCGTCCACCGCCACCACCTCGACCCAGGCGTCGACCGGGATGGGCTGGTCGGAGCCGGCCGGGGACACCTCGCCGGTGGCGAAGCGCACCATCCCCGTGCCCCAGGCCGGATCCAGCCGCTCGGTCACCCGGGCCCGCTGGCCCGGAACCGCGTCCAGGGACACGGGCTGCCGGGGAGGCGCGCGATGGGCCCAGCGCCGGACCAGGGGCGGGCCGAGCTGCAGGGCCAGGATGGAGACGCCGAAGAACACCACCGTCGCCAGGCCCGGCCCGGCGCCCAGCAGGGCGGCCGCGGCCGCCGCCAGGGCGCCCAGGGCCAGGCAGCCGAAATGGAATCCGGGGCGCAGGACCCGTTGCACCCCGAGGAGCAACAGGCACACGATGAACCACAGGAGGGAGGTCATGGGCACGATCCGGATTTCATTATAATATATTTATATTTTACCGCCGCTCCTGTTCAGCGGAACCTTTCGTTGATGAACCGGGTGGCGTCCTTGCCGATGACCTTGGCCAGATCCCGGCCGACCACCTTGCCCTGCGCCTGGCGGCTCTGGTGGTCCTCCTTCTGCTTCGCCACGAACGCGCCCACCGCCTCCTTGGCCCGGTCCGTGGCGGCAGCCGCCACGCTGAGCGCCACCGCCGCGGGAGCGGCCCCGGCCGCTGGGGTGGTCGCCGCCTTGGTCTCGGCCTTGGTCTCGGCCTTGGTCTCGGCCTTGGTCTCCAACCTGACGCGGGCGTTGAGCTCGAGCTTTGAATACAGCAGCACCGAGCTCCAGGGCTCGTCGGACCCATCCCTCGAGGACAGGAGGATCAGGTTGCCTTCCACGTCCACGTAGGTCAGGAAACAGCCTGTGCCCGACCCGTGGGGCTGGAGGGCGGGGTCGGACCCGGCCTTGGGGGCCTTGGCCGGGCCGTCCTCGGTGTTGAGGTGCTTGAACGTGGTGCTGTCCGCGGCGGAGCGGATCTGCATGATCCTGCCATCGGTCGTGCGGTAGGCCACCCGGTAGCCGCCCTCCTCGGTGGGCAGGCAGGCGAGGGGTGACGCGGTGCGTCCGACCGCGGCCAGGGGCGCGGTCGTGACCCCCTCCCCGCCATCGTTGAGCTGCTTGAAGGACCAGGCCGAGTCCTTCATGTCGTAGGTCAGCGCGAAGATCCGCCCGCCCGGGTCGGCGTAGACCAGGTGCAGGCAGGCCCCGGAGGTGAACGCCGAAAGCGGCCCCAGGGCGGCCGGGGCCTGGGTGGCGCCGCCGTTGGTCGCCTTGCCGAACGTCCACTGGCCATCCTTCACCCACAGCTGCCAGATGACCCCGTCGGTGTCCGCATAGAACAGCAGCCGGGTGCCGGCCCTCGTGGCCACCTGCACCGGGTCGTGGCCGGCCCGGGGGGCTTTGCTGAGGCCGTCGAGGTTCAGGACCGAAAGCGTCTCGTTCCGGAAGTCCTGCATGGACATGATGCGGCCGTCGGGGTGCCCGTGGCCTTCGGCACGCCGGCCAGCCATTCCTCGGGCACCAGGCCCGTGAACGGCACCAGGGCCCCGGTGCTGGTCTTCTGGATGAAGCGGGGATGGTTGTTGAATTGGAACACACAAGGCTGGCCATCAAAGGTCTCGGCCGCCAGGGGGGCGCCCGCCAGGAGGCAGGCGGCGAGGAGGGGCAAGGTCGATTGGCGCATGGCGAAGGTCTCCGTTGCAGGTGGTGGAGGACAGGGCGCGGCCCACGGGCCCGTGGCCGGGGCCGGCCAGGCATTGATGAGGTCCACTCCCGCCAGGGCATGGCATAACTGAACCTGGTGGCGGCCGGCGCGGAATCGACCTCTCAGTATGAATGAATACTAAAACTGAAAGGTTTCAGGCTGGCCTCCATAGAGGGCCAGCAGTCGCAACAAGGCCTCTGGATCCGCAGGTTTGGTCAAGTGGTGGTCGAAGCCGGCGGCCAGCGCGAGCCGCCGGTCCTGGTCCTGGCCGAAGCCGGTCATGGCGATCAGGCGGACCGGGCCCAGCTCCGGCCGGGCCCGGAGGGCGGCGGCGACCGCATACCCGTCCATGCCCCCGGGCAGCCCGATATCGCAGAGCACCACCTGGGGCCTGAACCCGGAGGCCCGTTCCAGGCCCTCGGCCCCGGTGTGCGCCACTTCGGCGGCGTGACCGGCGAAGGCCAGGAGCATCCGCAGGGTTTCCGCCGCGTCCGCGTTGTCTTCGACGATCAGGATGCGCAGGGCGCCGGCCGGGCCGGGTTCCGGCGCCGGCGTCGCCGGCGGCGGCTTGAGCTGGCCGAGCCGCCTGGGCAGCTGGACGCTGAATTCGGAACCCAGGCCGAGCCCGGCGCTGCTGACCCGGATCCGGCCGCCGTGCAGCTCGGCCAGCCCCTTCACCAGGGCCAGCCCCAGGCCCAGGCCGCCGCGGCTGCGGTCGATGCTCTGATCGGCTTGCATGAATTGTTCGAACAGATGCTCGAGATTGGCCGGATCGATGCCGATCCCCGTGTCCCGCACCGAGATCACCGCGCCGCCCTGGTCGTCGGAGGCCAGCCCGACCGTCACCCGGCCGCCGGGGTCCGTGAACTTGTTGGCGTTGACCAACAGATTGGCGACAATCTGGGCGATCCGGGCGGCGTCGCCGAAGGCGGGAAGCGGCTCCGGCGGGCTGAAGTCGAGTTTCAGGCCGCTGCCCTCCAGCAGCGGGCGGTGGTCGGCCACCACCTCCGCCACCACCGCGGCCAGGTCCAGCGGCGCCATGCGCAGGGTGATCTTGCCGCTGGCGATGCGGGAAACGTCCAGCAGATCGTCCAGCAGGCGCGCCATGAGCGTCACCTGGCGGTCGATCATCAACCGCGCGCTTTCGATGATCGGGCCGCTGGCGCCGGCCATCTTCATGAGCAGCACCGAATTGCGGATGGGGCCGAGCGGGTTCCGCAGCTCGTGGCCCAGCACCGCCAGAAAGCGGTCCTTGGCGTGGGCGGCCTCCTCGGCGGCTGCCAGGGCCACTATCAGCTGCCGCTCGGCCGCCAGCAGACGCTCGAAATGCTTCCGCTCGGTCAGGTCGGCCAGCACCACGCCGAGGCTGGTGCCGTCCGGCGAGGCCATGGGGCTGACCGCGGCCAAGGCGGGCAGCGCGCTGCCGTCCCGGCGCCGCAGCTCGAGCTCCCCGGCCGCCCGGGCCCGGGCGGCGTCCCGCACCAGGGCCTGCCAGGCATCGTGGCTGGCGGGCATGACGAAGGTCTCGAACGGGGCGCCCGCCAACTGGGCGGGGTCGCCCTGGAGCATCTCGGCGAACCGGCGGTTGCAGTAGAGGATGGCGCGGGTCCCGCTCAGGGTCGCCGCTCCCTGCTGCATCTCTTCCACGAGCAGCCGGTACGGCCGCTCGGTGTCCGACCGATCGCCGATGATCCTGGGGACGTCATCGGCTTCAAGCACGGCGGCCTCCCTGGTCCCGCAGCCGGACGCCCTCGCTATGGTCGGGAAAGGTGAGTTCGACAGGCATGGGGATCTCCTGTGCAACTCGACCGCGGACGCCCCGGGGGGTGGCCGTGCGGGGCTGGCGCGATGGGCGGGGGACGGCGACCGCCGTCCCCTGCCGGGCAATGATGGGGATTCACCTTGAAGTATGGATGGATGCCATGACTGTCAAGCTCTTTTTGCCGAAAAGGGCGGGCTTCAGAGCCAGGGGGCCGTCCCGGCCCGCCGCCGCTCGAACGCCTCGACCCGGCCGATGCCGCGCAGGGTCTGTTCGATCTCGTCCAGGCCTTCCAGGAGGATGCCCCGGGCCCAGGGATCGGTCCGGAAGCCGAACTCGGCGGCCCCGGCCCGGATCCGCTGGGACGCCAGGTCCACTTCCAGTTCGCAGGCAGCGGCCGCCAGGGCCAGCAGCGCCTCCGGGGCGACCACCGCCGGAAGGATGCCGTTCTTGACCGCGTTGGTGGCGAAGATGTCGGCGAACGACGGCGCCAGCACGGCGCGGAAGCCGAAGTCGAGCAGGGCCCAGGGCGCGTGCTCGCGCGACGACCCGCAGCCGAAGTTGGCGCCGGCCAGAAGGAAGCTGGCGCTCCGGCCGGGTTCCCGGTTGAGCGCGAACCCGGGCTCCTCGCTGCCGTCCTCCCGGTAGCGCAGGTCGTGGAACAGGTGCCGGCCCAGGCCGCGGCGGTGGATGGTCTTGAGGAACTGCTTGGGGATGATGAGGTCGGTGTTGATGTTGTCCTGGAGCATGACGGCGGCCAGGCCGGTATGGACGGTGAACGGCTGCATGGTTGCCCCTAGAGAAAGTCCCGGACGTCGGTGAGTTGTCCGCGCACCGCCGCGGCGGCGGCCATGGCCGGCGAGACCAGGTGGGTGCGGCCCAGCCGGCCCTGGCGGCCTTCGAAGTTGCGGTTGCTGGTGCTGGCGCAGCGCTCGCCCGGGCTGAGCTGGTCGTCGTTCATGCCCAGGCACATGGAGCATCCCGGTTCGCGCCACTGGCAGCCGGCGGCCAGGAACACCGCGTCCAGCCCCTCGGCCTCGGCCTGGGCCTTGACCAGCCCGCTGCCGGGCACCACCAGGACCTTCACCCCGGGGGCCGCGCGCCTGCCCTTGAGCACGGCGGCCGCCTCGCGCAGATCCTCGATCCGCCCGTTGGTGCAGGAGCCGATGAAAACCACGTCCACCGGCAGGCCCTGGAGCACCTGGCCCGGGGCGATGCCCATGTAGGCGAGGGCCTGCTCCAGCTGGGCCGCCGCTTCGGGCGTGGCGGCGTCGGCGATCCGGGGCGCGCGGCCGCGGATGGAGGTCACGGCTTCCGGGTTGGTGCCCCAGGTCACCTGGGGTTCCAGCCCGTCCACGTCCACTTCCAGCTCCCGGTCGAAGGAGGCCCCGGGATCGGTGGCCAGTTCGCGCCAGGAGGCCACCGCGGCGTCCCATTGCGGGCCCGACGGGGCCATGGGCCGGCCCTCCAGGTAGGCGAAGGTGGTCTCGTCCGGCGCCACCAGCCCGGCCCGGGCCCCGGCCTCGATGGCCATGTTGCACAGGGTCATGCGCGCTTCCATGCTCATGGCCCGCACGGCGGAACCGGCGAACTCCAGGGCGCAGCCGGTGCCGCCGGCGGTGCCGATCCGGCCGATGATGTGCAGGATCAGGTCCTTGGCCCCGACGCCCTTGGGCAGGACGCCTTCGCAGTTGATGCGGAAGTTGCGGGCCCGCTTCTGCACCAGGGTCTGGGTGGCCAGGACGTGCTCCACCTCGCTGGTGCCGATGCCGAAGGCCAGCGCGCCGAACGCGCCGTGGGTGCTGGTGTGGCTGTCGCCGCAGACGATGGTGGCGCCGGGCAGGGTGAAGCCCTGTTCCGGGCCGATGATGTGGACGATGCCCTGGCGCGGGTCCAGCAGCGGGATGTAGGGCACCCGGAAGGCCGGTTCCGCGCAGTTCCGCTCCAGGGTCTCCACCTGGAGCCGGCTGACGGGATCCTTGATCCCGGCCCGGCGGTCCCGGGTGGACACGTTGTGGTCCACCACCGCCAGGGCCGCCTTCGGCCGGCGCACGGCGCGCCCGGCCAGGGCCAGGCCTTCGAAGGCCTGGGGGCTGGTCACTTCGTGGACCAGGTGGCGGTCGATGTAGAGGAGGGTGGCCCCCCCTTCCCGCTCCTCCACCACGTGGCTGTCCCAGAGCTTGTCGTACAGGGTTCTCGGGCTCATGCGGACACCCCCACGCAGACCTTGGCGAAGCTCTGGCGGATGGCTTCGCCCATGCCGCGGGTGCCCACCCGGGCCGGCTGGCTGGCCAGGTCGGCGGTGCCGAAGCCCTGGCTCAGGACCGCGGCGACGGCCGCCTCCAGGGCCGCGGCCTCGGCCGTCAGGCCCAGGCTGTGGCGCAGCAGCATGGCCGCGCTGCCGATGGCGCCGATGGGGTTGGCCAAGTCGCGCCCGGCCAGGTCCGGGGCCGAGCCGTGGACCGGTTCGTAAAGGCCCACCTTCCCGCCCAGGCTGGCGCTGGGCAGCATGCCCAGGCTGCCGGTGAGCACCGAGGCCTCGTCGCTGAGGATGTCGCCGAACAGGTTGTCGGTGAGGATCACGTCGAAGCTGGTGGGCCGGAGCACCAGGGCCATGGCGCAGGCGTCCACGTACAGGTGTTCCAGGGTGACTTCGGGGTAGTCCCGGGCCACCTCGATCACCACCCGGCGCCAGAGCTGGCTGGATTCCAGGACGTTGGCCTTGTCCACGCTGGTGACCTTGTTGCGGCGCTCCCGGGCCAGGTCGAAGGCGTAGCGGGCGATGCGCTCCACTTCCATGCGGGTGTAGGGCAGGGTGTTCACCCCGCGGTCCTCGTCCAGGCTGCGCGGTTCGCCGAAGTAGAGGCCCCCGGCCAGTTCCCGCACCACCACCAGGTCGGTGCCGCGGACGATCTCCTGTTTCAGGGGCGAGCAGGCGGCCAGGGCCGGGTGCAGCAGCGCGGGCCGCAGGTTGGCGTAGGCGCCCAGCCCTTTGCGCAGGGCCAGCAGGCCGCTTTCGGGCTTGAGCTTCGCCGGCTGCCTGTCGTGGCGGGGATCGCCCACCGCGCCCAGCAGGACCGCGTCCGCGGCCAGGCAGGCCTCCAGGGTGGCGGGGGGCAGCGGCACGCCGAAGGCGTCAAGGGCGTAGCCGCCCACCGGCAGGCTCTGGAAGCTGAAGTCGTGGCCGTGGATCCGGGCCACCTGGCCCAGGCAGGCGACGGCTTCCCGGGTCACTTCCGGACCGATCCCGTCGCCGGGCAGCACAGCGATGGTTGCGCGCATGGTTGAGTCCTTTCAGGCGTTGACGATGGGCTCGGCGGCCTTGTTGTGCTGGATCACCTTGTTCACCGCCTTGAGGTAGGCGTGGGCGCTGCTGCCGACGATGTCGGTGCTGGCCGCCTTGCCGGTGAACACCCCATCGGGGAACCGCACCCGCAGGAACACTTCGCCCAGGGCGTCGGCGCCGCCGGTGACCGAAGCCAGGCGGAAGTCGAGCAGCTCGCCCTGGAAGCCGGTGATCCGGTTGATGGCCTCGAACACCGCGTTGACCGGGCCGTCGCCGGAGGCGGTCTCGGTGATCTCCTTCTCGCCGTCGAACAGGATCACCAGGGCGGTGGCCACCGAGTGGGTGCCGGCCGTGGCCTGCACCGCGCGCAGCTGGTAGGTGTCGGCGCCGTCGCTGAGGCCGTCGTTGACCAGGGCCACCAGGTCCTCGTCGAAGATCTCCTTCTTCTGGTCCGCCAGCCGGGTGAAGAGGGCATAGGCCTGGCCCAGCTTCTCGGCGTCCAGCTCGAAGCCCAGCTCCTTGAACCGCTGGTCCAGGGCGTGGCGCCCGCTGTGCTTGCCCAGCACCAGGCTGGAGGTCTTCACGCCCACGCTTTCGGGGGTCATGATCTCGTAGGTGGTGGGGCTGGCCATGACCCCGTGCTGGTGGATGCCAGCCTCGTGGGCGAAGGCGTTCTTGCCTACCACCGCCTTGTTCGGCTGCACCTGCACGCCGGTGATGTTGGAGAGCATCTGGCTGGTGCGGTAGATCTCGCGGGTGTCGACGCGGGTGTCGAAGCCCACCCGGTCGCTGCGCACCCGCAGGGCCATGACCACCTCCTCCAGGGAAGCGTTGCCGGCCCGTTCGCCGATGCCGTTGATGGTGCACTCCACCTGCCGCGCCCCGGCCTCGATGGCGGCCAGGCTGTTGGCCACGCCCAGGCCCAGGTCGTTGTGGCAGTGGACGCTGAGGATCGCCCGTTCCAGGGCGGGCACCCGCCGGCGCAGGGTGGTGAGGATCTCCCGGTACTCGTCGGGCACGGTGTAGCCGACCGTGTCCGGAATGTTGATCACCGTGGCGCCTTCCTCCAGGGCCACCGCCACCACCTCGCAGAGGAAGTCGATGTCGCTGCGGGTGGCGTCCTCGGCGCTGAACTCCACGTCGTCCGTGTGGCCCTTGGCCCGGCGCACCGCCTCCCGGGCCATCACCAGCACCTCGGCCCGGTTCTTCTGGAGCTTGAACTTCATGTGGATGTCGGAGGTGGCGAGGAAGGTGTGGATCCGGGGCCGGTGGGCCTCCCGGATGGCCTCCCAGGCCCGGTCGATGTCCACCGGGAGGCTGCGGCAGAGGGCGGCGATGATGGGGCCGCGGACTTCCCGGGCCACCATCTGCACCCCGGCGAAATCGTCCAGGCTGGCCACCGGGAACCCCGCCTCGATGACGTCCACCTTGAGCGCGGCCAGCTGGTGGGCGAGCCGCAGCTTCTCCCGGGGCTGCATGGTGCAGCCGGGGCTCTGTTCGCCGTCGCGGAGGGTGGTGTCGAAGATCGAGATGAGTTCGGGTTCTCGCTGCATGGTCCGGAACCTCGGGTGAGTTGAATATCCAGTGAGCCCGCGCGGATGGCGGGGTGTCCACGCTTATTGTGTTTTTTTAGTTCCGCATAAGCGGGGCCAATGACCGGGCCGGCCCGGATGGTGAAATCCGCCATTATCCTTTCCGTTGCCAATGTCAAGCCAAAAAAAGGAGCGAATAAAAATAATTGCCTCATATTTACCAAGCGGACACCTCAAAGAAAGGAGCCCTCCCGTGCGAAGCAAAGCCATTGCCCTGGCGGCGGCATCCGCCCTGTTCCCGACGATCGCGCCGGCCCAGACCGCGGTGCACCAGACCTACACGGCCACGGCCACCATCGTCGCGCCCTACGTCTTCAACGCCCCCACTGCCCTCTCCTTCGGACAGGTCACATCCTCCCTCGCGGGCGGCGGCACGGTGGTGGTTCCGAACGATCCGAATACGGCCCCAAGCCTCACAGGGACTGCCCTATCGAATCTTTCAGGCGCGACGACCGGACACTTCACCGTGCAATCGACCGCCTTGCCGACCACCGCCATCACCATCCCGTCGATCTCGCTGACCAGTCCGGGCAACCCCTCGATGAACGTCTCGTTCGACCCCCGGGTGTCCCTGCCCGCATCGGGCACCACGGCGGACATCTACGTGGGCGGCACCCTGACCGTCGCGCAGGGCCAGCCGGCCGGGACCTACACGGGGAACTTCACCATGACCATCACCTACAATTGATGTGATGGATGACTTCATGCGGGCGCGGCCCTTCCGCTGGTGCCGGTTCGTGTGCGCCGCGGGCCTGGGCGCCCTGGCGGCCCTGGCCGCTCCGGGCAACCCCGGGCCGGGGCTGATGATCACGCCCTCCCGGGTGGTCCTGGACGCGCGCAGGCGCAACGCCGAGCTGCAGCTCTCCAATGCCGGGACCGAACCCGCGACCTACCGTATCTCATTGATCCACATGGAGATGGATGAGACCGGGCAGATCCGGGAACTGCCCCTGGTCCAGGAGCCCGGGCAGGTCCATCCCCAGGAGCTCATCCGCTTCTCCCCCAAGGAAGTGACCCTGGCGCCCCGCGAGTGGCAGACGGTCCGGGTCGAAGTGCGCAAGCCGCCCGGTCTGCCCGACGGCGAGTACCGCATCAACATGGTCTTCCGCCTGGTGCCGCCGCCCGAATCGGCCTCCGAGGGGGAGAGCGCGGCCAAGCCCGGCGCGATCGCGATCAAGCTCAACGCGATCTGGGGCCTGGCGGTCCCCCTGATCGTGCGGCAGGGGGAAACCTCCGCCCAGGCCGCCATCGTCGACCCGGTCCTGGACCCGTCCGGCCGGCAGCTGGGGTTCCGGGTCGCCCTGACCGGCAACCAATCCGTGTTCGGGGACATCACCGCCACCTTCCACCCCCGCTCAGGTCCGGAGGAGACCCTCGCCAGGCTCAGGTCGGTGGCGGTCTACCCCCGGCCCGCCGTGCGGGTCTTCAACCTGCCCCTGGCGCCCCGCGCCTCCGGGGCGCCCCTGGCCGGAGGGCGGCTGGTCATCAGCTATGCCCCGGTGGAGGGCGAGGGCGGCAAGGCCTTTTGCCAGCAACAGATCGAGCTTCCTTGAACCATGGCGGCAGCGGGCGCGGCCAGGGGGCTCGGCGGCTGGATGACGGCATGCGCGGCCCTGTGCCTGCCGGCCCTGGCCGCCCTGCCCCAGGTGGTGGACCGGCCGGCCGACGATGTCCTGATCTTCTCCTTCGACCTGGACCATGTGACGCTCGGAGACAGCCTCCACGGCTTCAAGGCCGGCGACGGCTTCCTCGTACCCCTGGGCGAGCTCTGCCGCGAACTGGAACTGGGGGTCCAGGTGGACCCGGTCCTCGGGACGGCGGACGGGTTCATCATCGAGGAGTCCCGCCGGTTCCGCCTGGACCTGGAGGCCGGGACCGCCGTCGTGGCCGGGACCATCCAGGCCGTGGATCCGGCGCAGGTGGAGCGCCACCGCGACGACCTCTACGTGGACACCCGGCTCATCGCCCGCTGGTTCCCCCTGGACCTGAAGGTGGATTTCCACCGGCTCAGCGTGGTGGCCAGCGCCCGGGAGCCGCTGCCCATCGAACAGCGGTGGGAGCGGGAAGCCCTGGCGCCCGGCCAGGTCCAGAAACGCAAGGTCCGCGCGTTCGACCTGGTGGAGATGCCCCACGGGGCTGCCGAGATCCCCTCCGTGGACGAGTCGCTGCAGCTGAGCGGCCGGTCCGGAGCGTCCGGCGAACCGCCGTTCCGGATCCAGAGCAGCACCACCGCGACCGGGGACCTGCTCCGCATGGACGGGCTGTTCTACGCCCTGCTGGACAGCCATTCCGGGCTCAGGGAAAGCTGGCTCACCCTGGGGCGCCAGGATGCCCGGGCCGGCCTGCTGGGGCCGCTGCGGGCCACCCGGTTCGCGGGCGGAGCGATCCTGGACCCGGGCCTCGCCATGGTGACCGTGCCCCAGCCCGGATCGGGGGTGATCTTCACCAACATCCCGCTCGACCGCGCCTCCTCCCTGGATTTCCACTCCTTCCGGGGCAGCCTGGCCCAGGGCTGGCAGGTGGAGCTCTACCGGGACCGCGCCCTGCTGGGCTTCCAGGGTTCCAGGGCCGACGGTCAGTACGAGTTCCTCGACATCCCGCTGGTGTTCGGGCGCAACGACTTCGTGCTGGTCTTCTACGGGCCCCAGGGGCAGCGCCGGAAGGAGTCCTTCACCTTCAACACCAGCGAAAAGCAGGTGCCCCCCGGAGCCTTCGAATACCAGGCGCTGGCCCTGAACCCGGGGCTGGCCGGCAAGCGGATCCATGCCCAGGCGCGCTACGGACTGGACGAGCACCTGGACGTCAGCTTCGCCGCCGCCCGGGCGACCCTGGACGAGGTCGTCCATGACTATGCGCAGGCCGGGCTGGACGGTTTCTGGCGGCTGGGGACCGCCAGCCTGGGCCTCGCCGCGGACACCGGGGGCGGGTCCATCGTGGAGGCGTCCGCGCGCAGCAGCCTGGGCTGGGTGGACCTGACCCTGAGGCGGGACCAGCTGCGGGGAGGGTTCCGGAGCGAGGCCTTCCGCCCGACCCTGGGGCTCATCCAGGACCGCACCCGGGTGCTGCTGGCCACCAACCAGCGCGCCTTCCGGGGCCGGTCCACGCTGGTCCTGGACCTGGGGGCCAGCCAGGACCGGCTGGCCGGAGGCGGCTTCCAGGACCAGTTCCATGGCGGAGTCTCCCTGGACGCCTGGGGGGCCAACCTGTCCGGCGAGCTCAGCCGGGCCCGGGACAACGCGGCGGGGGTGAGCTCGGCCGAGACCCTCGGCACCCTCCTGGTCAGCCGGAACCTGGGTCCGGTGGGCCTGCGCCTCCAGTCCTCCGGCCACTTTTCGGGAAGCCCCAGGCTCGACCTGATCTCGCTCCAGGGGGACCTGCCCCTGGGCCCGTCGAACACCTTCCGCGCCACGATCAACCTCAATGAACTCACCCGCTCCAGGGAGCTGCAAGCGGGGTGGGAAAAGCGCGGCGGCGCGGTCGGCCTCGGCGCGGCGCTGGGCTATTCCAGCGCCACCCGCCTGAGCGCCGATATCACGCTGCGGATCGGCCTCAGCCGGGAACCCCGGCACGGGACCCTCCACACCCAGGGCGAGAGCGGCCTCAGCGCCCAGGGCGCGGTTTCGCTCCAGGTCTTCCTGGACCGCAAGGAGACCGGGATCATGGCGCCGGACGACCCGCCCATGGAAGGGGTGTCCTTCCTGGTGAACGGCGAGACCCGCACCGGGACCACCGATGCCCGTGGGGTGCTGTTCCTGACCGGCCTTCCGGCCAACCAGGAAGTGACCATCGCGGTCAACCCCGGAAGCCTGAAGGACCCGCTCATGCGCCCGGTCCGGCCGGGGTTCAGGATCATCCCCAGGGCCGGACATGTGGAGCAGCTGGCCGTGCCGGTGGTGATCCACGGGGAGATGACGGGCACGGCCTCCGTGCGCAAGGACGGCGAGGACCGGCCCCTGGCCGGCCTGAAACTGGAGCTGGTGGACGCGGGCGACCGGGTCGTGAAAAGCATCCGGACCGAATTCGATGGTTATTTCATCCTCAAGGATCTGCCACCCGGGACTTACCGCCTGCGGGTGCCGCGGGAGGAGGCCGGCCGCCGGGGGCTCAAGCCGCCCCAGCCCAGGGAACTGCGCTTTGAACCGGAGGGGACCAGCCTGGACGGGGTGGTCCTGGTGCTGGAGCCTGCGGCCGCAGGCCAGGCCCCCTAGACTTCGAGGTGGCCCCATGCCCATGACGACTCCCTGGAATCCCCGCTGGCTGCTGATGGCGGTGTCGCTGGCCGGAGGCCGGCTGTGGCCGGCCCCGCCGAGGGTCCTTCCACCTGCCCATGCCCTTCAGTCCTTTCCTTCGGCCATGCCCGGCGGCACGCCAGGCATCCTAACGGGCAGCCTACCGGCCGCCCGGCCTTCGCAACCGTCCATCCAGGTCCTTTCCCAGGTCCAATGCGGCGCGGTGATACCGGGCTACCCCCAGGGATTCCTGGTGCTCAACCCCTTCCCCGCTCCCGGAGGCTCCCGCACGGCCGCTCCGGGAACGGTCCTGCTGGAGGACCGGAGCGTGAGCCTGGGCGCCTTCACCCTGTCCGGACCGCCCGGCGCCTCCTGGACCCTGCGTCTGACCGGGCCGGCGCGGATCCAGCTCGGCGGCCCGGCGGGCCCCAAACCCTATGTCGAAGGGGCATCCCTGACCCTGGGCTCCGGCAGTGACTGGAAAGGGACCTTCCCGGCCGGGCCGGGCGCCGCCGGTACCACGCAGGTCATCTACCTCGGCCTTGCCGTCCAGCTCCCGGCCCTGACCCGGCCGGGCCTCTACACCGGCACCCTGCCCCTGCAGCTGCGGGACGGCCTGGGCGGCCAGGCGCGCACGGCGCTGGTGGTCACCCTGCAGGTGGCCCTGGCGCCCTTGACCATGGCCAAGGACGCGGACATGGCGTTCGGGAACGTCATGACCGGGTTCAGTCCGGGCGCCGTGGTCCTGGCCCCTTCCGGGACCGCGGCCGCCTCGGGCGGGGTCACCGTGGCCGCCGGCGCCGGTCCCGCCGGTTTTTCCGTGACCGGAAGCCCACAGGCCCACTTCTCCATCGCCCTCCCCGCCGGCGCCGTGCTGTCCGGTCCGGCCGGACGCACGCTGCAGGTGACCGGCTTCACCAGTTCCGCGGGCTCCGATCCCCAGCTGGACGCCACCGGGAACCTGCATGTGAAGGTGGGCGCCACGCTCCAGGTGCCGGCGCTCCAGGCGCCGGGAACCTACGCCGGCAGCTTCACCGTGAGCGTGGCCTACGACTGATCCGGCGCGGCCGGAACCTCGCCGGCCCCGGCCGCACCTGAGTCGTGCGGCGGGGATCCGCCCGGAATCCGAGGTGAGCCCATGAGAGCGAGTTCCCTGGCGTGCGCCCTCCTGCTGGCCTGCCCCGGGATGGCCCACAACCGCGTCCACCTCGAGAACCAGTCGGAGCGGCCCTGGCGCCTGGTCTGCGTGGGGAACGGCGAAGGCGCGGAGCCGGCCGCCGCCGGACTCGTCGTCAGCACGCTGGATGCGGCCACCGGCCGGTACGTCCCGCAGCAGCCCGGGAGCGACGGCGGCTACGCCATTCCCGGCAAGGGCCGGATCGCCCTGGACACCGAAGCGCCCCTGGACGACCCTTCGAAGCAGCCCGGAGCCTCGTACCGCTTCCGCCTCCAGGACGGCTCCGGCCGCGGCGGCCCGGAGTCGACCCTGGCCTACTGCGTCAGCTGGTACTACGCCTGCGCCATGAACGCCCCATGCCGGCTGGGGCGCTCGGTCTACCTGATCGGCTACGGGGCGCCCATGCAGGAGGTGATGGCCGAGGTGTCGCCGACGGAATGGCGCATCACCGCGGATGACTGGCCGGACTAGCGTGAATCCAGCCCGGGCATGGCGAACCCCGCCCCCAGCAGGTCCGCGATGAGGGCCTGTTCCTGGTCGTCGGCCAGCTCCACCAGGGGCGGCCGCACCGTCCGCCAGGCGGGGTCCTGGGCGAAGTGGGCGGTCACCGCCTTGAGCGCGGAGATCATCGGCCCGTGGGACTGCAGGATGGTCCGGATCCGGTCGATGCCCGCCTGCAGGTCCGGCGCCCCGGGCTCGCGCCAGCGCCGGTAGACCTCGTCGATGGCCGCGGGGTTGACGTTGGCCCCGGCGGTGATGCAGCCGGCGCCGCCGCCGCGCATGTTGCGCAGGAGGAACACCTCGCTGCCGGCGAACACCGCAAGCCCGTCGGCCGCGTAGGCCAGCAGGGCCTCGGTGTTGGCCCAGTCGCCGGAACTGTCCTTCACCCCGACGATGGTGCCGGGGTAGGCCTTGAGCAGGCGCTCCACCAGCGGCACCGGGACGCCCACGACGGCCACCGGCGGGATGTGGTAGAGGTAGATCCGCAGCCGGGCGTCGCCCACCCGCTGGATCACTTCCGAGTAGTGGCGGAACAGGCCCTCGTCGGAGACGCCCTTGTAGTAGAACGGGGGCAGCATCAGCACGCCGGCGCAGCCGAGCGCGGCGGCGTGGGCGGACAGGGCCACGGTCTCCGGCAGGGCGCAGCATCCGGTGCCCGGCATGAGCCGGGCCGGATCGATCCCCGAGCCCGCCAGGCCCTCCAGGAGCGCCATGCGCTCCTCCAGCCCCAGTGAATTGGCCTCGCTGTTGGTGCCGAACACCGCCAGCCCTGCGCACCCCTGGGCCAGCAGCCAAGCGCAGTGGCGGTTGAAGCGGCCCTGGTCCGGGGCCAGCCGGGCGGCGAAGGGGGTGATCACCGGCGCCAGGACTCCCCCCAAATTCGGCGCGCTCATGGGACCAGCCCCTGGGCGCGGTTGCGTCCGGTGGACTTGGCCAGGTAGAGCGCCTGGTCGGCCTTCAGCAGCAGGTCGCCCGGGGTCGCGGACGCTTCCGGGATCTGCGAGGCGTAGCCGAGGCTGACGGTGACGTGGGGGCCCACCGCGGAATCGCCGTGGACCAGCTGGAGGCCCTCCACCCGCTGGCGCATGCGCTCGGCGATCAGCCGCGCGCCGTCCGGATCGGTGCCGGAGAGCACGGCCACGAACTCCTCGCCCCCGTAGCGGGACACCAGGTCGCTGGCGCGGTTGACCATCTGCAGCGCCTGGGCGATCTTCTTCAGGCACTCGTCGCCGGCCAGGTGGCCGTGCCGGTCGTTGTAGGCCTTGAAGAAGTCCACATCGATCATGATCAGGGTGATCCACTTGCCCTCGCGCCAGGCCCGGCGCCACTCCAGGTCATAGAAGTGCTCGAAGTAGCGCCGGTTGGGGATGGCGGTGAGGCCGTCGTAGTTGGAGATGCGCTCCAGCTGCACGTTCACCGACTCCAGCTGGCGGCTGCGCTCCTGCAGCGAGACGTTGGCTTCCAGCACCTGGCGCTGGGTCTCCAGGATCTCCTCCTGGGCCTTCTTGATGTCCGAGATGTCGCGGTAGATGGCGTAGCAGGCCACGTTCTCGCCCTTGATGACGATGGGCGAGCCGACCACCGAAACGTGGATCCGGCTGCCGTCCCTGCGCCGGCGCACGGTCTCCAGGGTGAAGCGGCGGCCGGCCAGCACCGCCCCGGTGAGGCGCACCCCCTCTTCCCGGGACTCGTCGGTCTGGATCAGGTCGTCGATGGACCGGCCCAGGACCTCCCGCTCCCCGTAGCCGAACATCCGGCAGAATTCGCTGTTGTGCAGGATGATGCAGCCCGCCCCGTCGAGCATCACAATGCCTTCGGCCGCGGTCTCCACCAGCTGCTCCAGGTAGGCCTTCTCCTTCTGCACCGCCTCCTCGGCCAGCTTGCGGTCGGAGATGTCCCGGTAGATGCCGTAGACCGCCACCTGCTGGTCGTGGGTGATGATCGGCACCCCGAGGATGGAGACGTGGATGAGCGAACCGTCCTTGCGCCGGCGGATGCCTTCCCGGGCGACCTTTTCGCCCCGGGCCACGCTGTCGGTGATCGCCGTGGCTTCCGCGGCGCTCTGCGGCGGCGCGATCAGTTCGTCCACGCGGCACCCGGCCGCCTCCGCCTGGCCGTAGCCGAACATCCGGGCGAATTCGGCGTTGAAGCGGATGACCCTGCCGGTGTTGTCGGCGATCACGATCGCTTCCGGGACCTCGTTGAAGAGGTTCTCGAAGTATTCCTTGCCGAGGATCCTGGCCTTGGCCCGGTGCGTCGGCGTGCGTTTGGTCTGGACGGTCAAGGGGATCCCCCGGCGGAACTGGACTACCGTGGACGGCGGTAAGTAAAGTTAATCTGATCAGGGTATTATCAGGGATTGTAACCACAAATGCCTTTGGCCAGGAAGCGGGGCTTGGAAGTGCGGAGCATGATGACGGATCGGCCGTGAATGTCCGGGACAGGACCTACCATGGGGAACTTCTGCGGATCGGCCTGCCGATCATGGTCCAGAACCTGATATTCAATGGGTTGCTCATGATCGATAACGTCATGATCGGTGGCCTGGGGGACGCCGCCATCTCGGCGGTCGGCATCGCCAACAAGCTGAGCTTCGTCTACTTCCTGGTCCTGTTCGGGATCAACAGCGGCGCGGGCGGGTTCACCTCCCAGTTCTCCGGCAAGGGCGACCTGGTCTCGGTGCGCAAGGTGCTGGGCCTGTCCCTGCACCTGGGCATGGCGGCGGCCGTCCCGTTCTTCCTGGTCTCGCAGTTCCTGCCGCACCAGGTGATGGCCTTCTTCATCCGGGACGCCCAGGTGATCGGCCTGGGCACGGCGTTCCTGCGGATCATCGGCTGGAGCTACCTGATCCAGTCCATCTCGGCCACCTACGCCCTCCAGAGCCGGGGCGTGGGGCGGACCCGGCCGCCGATGGTCGCCAGCGTGCTGGCCCTGATGGTGAACACGGTGCTGAACTACGGGCTGATCTACGGCCGGTTCGGGCTCCCGGCGATGGGCGTGCGGGGTTCGGCCACGGCCACCCTCATCGCCCGCGCCATCGAACTGGCGCTGCTGCTGGGCATCATCTACGGCCGCAAATACGAGCTGGCGGCATCCCTGGGCGAACTGGGCGGCTACTCCCGGGCCTTCGTCCGCAGATACTTCAGGCCCGTGCTGCCGGTGATCGTGAACGAGGTGCTGTGGGCCATCGGGATCAGCATGTACACCGTCTTCTACGGCATGCAGGGGGTGGCCTCCACCACCACGGCCCAGATCATGGAGGTGATCACCGGGCTGTTCTTCTCCGCCGCCTTCGGCCTGGGCAACGCCTGCGGGGTGATGGTGGGCAACCGGATCGGGGCCGGACAGGAGGCGATCGCCCGGAGCTACGCCAGGCGCAGCGTGGTCCTGGGGGTGGGCCTGGGGGTGCTGATGGGCGCGGGCCTGGCCCTGACGGCCCCGGTGTTCCTGTCGTTCTTCCGGGTCGGGCCCGGCGTGGTGACGGCCTGCCGTTACGCCGCCTACGTGTTCGCCGCGACCCTGCCCCTGCGGGTGATCAACCTGGTGATGATCGTGGGGGTCTGCCGCAACGGCGGCGACACCATCTTCGCCGCCCTGGTGGACGTGCTTTCGCCGTGGTGCGTGGGCATCCCCATGGCCGCGCTGGGGGTCATGGTGCTGCACTGGCCGATCTACCTGGTCATGGCCCTGGTCAGCCTGGAGGAGGTGGTGAAGGCCGGCTTCGGCATCTGGCGGCTGTTGTCGGGCAGGTGGCTGAACAACCTGGTCCGGGACATCCAGGGCGGGGTGGTCCTGGCCGTGGACGGGTCCTGACTCATTGCCCGCCAGGCCGGCTCCAGGCGACCGCCTCGATGCGGACCCTGCCGTCGCCCACCGCCCGTTCCCACAGGGCGAGCGCCACCCCGCGGTCGTTCATGGCCACGGCCGGCAGCCGGATCCCGCCGCCGTCGCCGGAACTGACGAGGACCGCGGGCTGCCACCCCGGCTTCCCGCCCCGGGACCCCGCGGCCTCCGGCGGAAGGTAGCATTGGCTCCAGGCGGATTCCCGGGTGGCGCCGCCGGTCGCCTGGCCATAGACGGCCATGGCCATCCCGCCGGGGGCGACGGCCGCGCCGAAGTCCGGGCCGATCGGCGCCGGTTCCCCGGGAATCCCCAGTTCGACCGCGGCTTCCGCCTCTCCGTCCTCGAACCGGGCCGCCTTGAGGCCGCCGGAACCGGAGTGCCAGACGGCGAAGGCCCGGTCCGAATCGTCCATGGCCACCCGGCATGGACCCTGTGCCCCCCGGTCCAGCCGGGTCGCCTGGCTGGCGAGGAGATCCTGGATCACCAGCTGGGGAACCTCCCTGATGGAGGGCCCCACCGGTCCCAGGACCGGAACCTTGAAGGTCTCCCGCCATGCGACCACCGCCCTCCCCCCCGGCCCGATGGCGGGTTCCAGGTTGGAGGGGCTGTTCCCGCCGCAGCGCCCCTCGAACAGCTTGACCGGCTCCCCCCAGCCCCGGACCGGGTCGAAGCTCCGGGCCCAGGCCGCGGCCTTGGCCGGATCCAGACAGGTCACCAGCGCCTTGCCGCCCGGCGTCATGGCCATGCGCAGATCGGCCCATACGAACAGGGGGCCGTCGATCAGCTTGACCGGGGCGTCCCATCCGGTTTCGGGCTCGTAGCGCGAGGCCACCAGAAAGTCGGTCCGTCCGCCGCGGAGGTGGCCATCCTTCCATACGGCCAGGGCATTGCCGGCCGCATCGATGCCGACCCTGGGCAGCCCGCCCGCTTTCGAAAGCCGGACCGGTTCGCCCCATCCGGCCGAGGCGCCGAAGGGGGCGGCCCAGACCCCGTCCTGGCCGCTCCAGACGGCCATGCCGGCGCCGGCGTCGTTCAGCGCGACCTGGGGCCGGGACGCCTCCTCCAGTCCGGAAAGACAGGCGGCCTCCTGCCATTGCCCTTCCGCCTGGCCGGGTTCGGCCCGCCAGGACGCGCCGAAGACCCGGTTGGTGCCCTGGTACGCCTGTTCCCACACCGCCAAGCCCTGGTTCCGGGCGTTGAGGACCACCTGCGGCGGCTGGTTGAGGCTGGCCTCGGAGGTGCCCAGGTGGACCGGGGCGCCCCAGGCTTCGGCCGCCGCCGCTGTCCTGGAGGCCTTGGTCTCCTGGATGCTGGCGCGGGTGGACACCGGCCTGACCTGGGTCTTCAGTTCCGGCCGGGGATGGGCCCGCCGGGGCTGGACCGGCCAGCCGGGGGCCAGGGCGCGGGCAGGTTGGAGGCCGTGGGCGGGGAGCTTGACCGGCCTGGCCAGCCCGGACCCGGCCGGATGGCCGACGGCCGGGGTCTGGAGGAACTGGCGCAGGATGCAGTCCAGCCTGAAGGCGGGCCGCGATGGGAGCGTCTGGGCTTCGGCCAGGGGCGCCCACGCCAGGAGCGGCAGAACCAGCGCCGGCGGCGCCAATCGAGTCAGGTGACCTTTGGTTCGGGGCATCTGAAATCCCTTCCATGGTTGTTTCGCGTTGAGGGTCGAGGGGACGGGCGTCCCGGGTTCCAGGCTGGTCCCTGGCTACGCCAGTGAGGATGAGCGGTCGACAGGTTTGGTTCTCCCGGATCCGGCCAGGAAGCAAGGGGCTGGGCCATGAGGTGCGAGGAACTTTCCCATGCTTCGACCCACCTCCTGGCCAACAGGAGGAGCCATGGGCGTATGGCCCCGAATCGCCGCAGCTTCCATGGTTTTTTGTCTGGCCCCTTCATCGTGGGCGGACGTTCCGACCTATGTCATCAATGTCTCAGGCAGCGTCATCGTATTTGATGTCGTACCCGCCTTCGACGGCGCGGATCCCACCATCGAAGGCACCCGGATGAACGCCGATGGCGGGGAAGTCTCAAGGTTCCCCATGGACGGAACGCGTCAAATCGTCATGAACGATTGCACCATCTTGAGGATCGAGAAACGGGACTTCAGCTCAACCCGAGCATCCAGGGTTTCACTTATGCAGTATGGAGAGAACGTTCTCGGCATCCGAGCGTTCGTGTTCAGAAGTGGCTTCCGGACCGGCCAAGGCCCCTGCGCGGAGTTGACCATCGTTGAAAACAAGGGCGGTCCTGGTCCGGACCCTGGCGCAAGGATCAAGACGTTCAAGGTGGATGGCCAGACGCGGGGGATCATTCTCGCTCCGGCCCACCCAGGCAACCGGCAGGTTCAGCGCGACCGGCCGGGCTAGCCGATGTCCTACACTGGCAGGGTCATGACACCACCGCCCAACCCCAGCATTGACCGTCGCGGCCCCAGCCGTACGATCGTGGGAGACGATGTGCTGGTGAGGCTTGGCGGAAAAACGGGGAGCGAATGAGGCCGTTTCCGGGGTCGAATGCCCTGTTAGCGGGGTATTCGGGGCTTCCCAAAAATCGCCCAGAAGAAACTCACTAGCGGCCCGGGCTCTGGCATGGTGGAGGCCGGTGCCGCGGAAGGCCGATTGGCCAATGGTGCATATTGCCCGACTGTTAGCGTGGTCATGGGTTACGTCATCGACAATGGTGGATTGCCAGGGCCGCTTGCGGCCAGGGAGATACCCCGTTTAAGAGAGTGAACAAAATGATGAACCCGATGCGGC
>TBL_comb47_HYPODRAFT_10002586_pt1 | contig 22181 bp, 17 predicted proteins | sample TroBogypolimnion_40_FD_10682 | JGI IMG/M metagenome (IMG submission 10682)
GGCCCCGTCCACCATGACCTCCAGCGGCTGCTCCAGCCGGTAGTGGCGGATCCGCCCGCCCAGCTCGGACCGGTGCAGCGGCTGGGCCTCCAGCCAGGCCCAGTCCACCGCGCCGTCGTCGCCCCGGCGGTGGATGGTGAAGTAGGCCACGCCGAAGGCGGTGAGGTTGTGGAAGAAGTGCGAGCCCTGGGAGGGGTCCACCTCCAGGTCCAGGAAGTCGGTCTCGACGATGGCCCGGGCGGTGGAGATCTGCGGCCAGGTGACCGGGATGCCCAGCCAGGGATCGGCCGAGCCCCAGCGGCCGGGCCCGATGATGAGCGAAGCCCGGCCCTCCTGGCGCAGGCCGCGGTTGATGGCGTCGACGGCGTGGGCGGCCTCCCGGGTGAGGGCCCGGTCCAGGTCCCAGGGGATGGCGATGACGTCCAGGATGCCGCCCCGGCGTCCGTGGCCCAGGGTGCTGCGGGAGAACACAACCGCCTCGTCCCGCAGCGGCTCCAGGGATTCCGCCGCCAGGGACACCCGCTCCACGTTCATGGGCCGGACCTGGAGCACGTGGAAGGTCTGCTGCCCTTCCGGCTTCAGGTCCACCGCGAACTCGATCTCCACCGGCACGCCGATGCAGCCTTCGGTGACCTTCAGCAGGTTGGCGAGGATCTGCGGGAGCGGGAAGCCGTGGCCCTTGAGGATCCGGGCGAAGGTGACCAGGGGCGTGCCCGGGGCCGACACCCCGTCCGTCACCCGGTCGTTGGCCGGATTGAAGGTGGAGGCGATGGGGCCCATGCCCGGCTCCGCCAGGGCCCGGGTCACGTCCCCCTCCACCAGGTTGGCATCGTAGGCCATGCCCGGGATCACGTCGGACAGGGTCATGTCCAGGCCCCAGAACTTGCGCTGGGCGTTGCGCAGGATGTCCTTGACCGCGGAGAACTGGGGCAGCACCTGGGGCTGGGCCGGGCAGAAGCGCAGGGCCTCGAACCCCTCCACCACCGCCTTGCCCAGGCCCAGGGCCACCAGGGCCGTGCCGTCCCGGGGCGACATGTCCCGGAACGGGTAGAAATTGTAGGACGAGGTCACCCCGGAGAAGGTCGGGTAGTACAGGTCCCGCCGGCGGGAGCCCACCAGGCTCTGGATCACCACCGCCATGCGCTCCTCCTCCAGGCGGTGCGGGGTGGTCTCCAGGTAGTCCCGGGCCCCGCGCATGTAGGTGGAGGCATAGACCACCTTCAGCGCCTCCAGCAGCTGGGCCAGCCGCACGTCCAGGCTGGGGTGGCTGTTGGTGAGCATGATGGTGGCGTAGACCCCGGCGAACGGCTGGTAGAGCGAATCCTCCAGGATGCTGGAGGAGCGCACCGCCAGGGGGGTCTTGACCACGGCCAGGAACCGGGCCAGGTTGCCGCGCACGGCGCGGTCGAAGCGGCCCTGGCGGAACGCGTCCAGGATCTCGGCGTCGCTCAGCTCCGCGCAGCCGTGGGCCAGGCCGGCCAGGCCGTTGCGCTCCAGGAAGGCCTCGAAGATGTCGCTGGCCACCGCGACGGTGCGGGGGATGGCCACCTCCACCCCGGGCGCGGCCAGGGCCTCCAGCGCCAGCAGCTTCTGCATGAAGGCGAGGCCGCGGCCCTTGCCGCCCAGGGAGCCGGAGCCCATCTTGGCGAAGGTGACGAACTCGTCGTAGGAGGCCGGGTCGAAGTCCGAGATGACCGTGCGCTGCACTTCGCGGATGTAGGAGAGCAGGCTGTTGCGCAGGTGCGCGCGCAGCCCGTCGATGGACGGGAAGTGGGAGACCATCACCGGCTTGACCGCCTCGGCCAGGGTGAACTCGGTGCGCGCGGCGTACCACTGGGAGAAATGGTCGCGGTTGGCGTGGTACTCGATGGCCGCGTCCGGCACCTGCTCCAGCTGCGCCAGCAGCTGGCGCAGGTCCACCGCCCGGCCCACCTCGGTGCGGTCCGGCAGGCGGAAGATGAAGTCCCCGAAGCCGAAGTTCTCCAGCATGAAGGTGCGCAAGTCGGCCAGGAAGGAGGTGGCCTCCTTGTGCAGGAAGAAGGTGCCCAGCTCCTCGCCGAGCCCGCGGTTGGCCGGGTCGGAGGACTGCAGCAGGATCGGCAGGTCCGGGTTCTTCCAGCGCACCTGCCGGGCCAGCTCGATGCCCGCCGTCGGGTCCATCCGGCCCTCCCGGGGGTAGCTCACGTCGGAGATGATCCCCAGCAGGTTCTCCCCGTAGCGCTCGAACAGGTTCCAGGCCTCCTCGTAGGTCTGGGCCAGGAGGATCTTGGGCCGCGCGCGCATGCGCAGGATCCGGTGGCTGAGGTTCATCCCCTCCACCATCAGGCGCGAGGTCTGGTGGGTGACCTCGGCGTAGATGTGGGGCAGGAAGAACGAATAGAACCGCACGTCGTCCTCCACCACGATGATGGCGCGCACCCCGCGCTCCAGCACGTCGTGGTCCGCGTTGCGGTGGTCCTCCTGCTGCTTGATCATGGCGAACAGCGACTTCACGTCGCCCAGCCACAGGAACACCCAGTCCACCTGGCCCGAGCCGCGCAGCTCGTCCAGCACGGGCACCTCCCAGGGGTGCACCGCCAGCACCCCCACCGGCAGCTTGGGCACCAGCTGCTTGGCCTCCCGGGCGAAGGTCTCGAGGGTCATGTCCGCCAGCCGGGCCGTTGTGACCACCAGGTCGAACGATTGCCGGGCCAGCAGGGCCAGGCCCTCCGCGCCGGAATTCACCGTGACGAACCGGGGCGTCCCGCGCAGATTGATGCCCAGGTCGCGGATCTCCTGGACCAGCAGTTCGGTCAGCTGGCCATCCTCCTCCAGGATGAAGGCGTCGTAGTTGGTCGCCACCAGCAGGATCTCGAACACCCGGTAGGGCATGAGCCCGGAGAACTGCTCCATGCGCATACCGAAACGGATTCCGGGCTCGGAGGGGTCCGACATGGGTGCGTCCTGGGGTTATGCCCGCATTCTATGCCAAGCGGCCCGGATAAAAAACCATTCTAATTCCGGTATAAGCTATGGGGGAATCTTGAGGTGGCCCATGGACCCATTGGTATTGAATCTGGCCCTGCTGGCCCGGAGACGGGACGAAGCCGGAGGGGGCGGGATGGGCTTCTTCCTCGTGCTGGTCATCCTCGGCATCGTGATCTTCCTGGTGCTGCGCGGGCGCCGGGACAAGGCCGAGGCGCTGGGGACCCCGGTACGGGCCATGGGCTCCGGGCCGGTGGGCGGCCAGCAGTTCGCCAACCCCTACCCCAAGTGCCCCACCTGCGGCGCCGCCCCCGATAAGATGCGCCAGGCCTGGGACGGCCTGCGGAAAGTGACCTGGACCTGCGGCTACTGCGGCTCGGTGGCCGGGGTGCAGGAGCTCCGGGACGAGGAGCTGCCCCCCTGCGCCCGCCAGCGCCTCGGGCTGGACGCGCCCCAGGGCATGGCCCCCGGCCAGCCCGGCTACTACCCCCCCCAGGGTGGCGGCATGGGCGGCGGCGGCCTGCTCACCGGCATGATGATCGGCAGCATGCTCGGCGGCGAGCGCCGCTACCGGGGCGATGACGGCGGCTGGACCGGCGGCGGGGAAGGCCAGGGCCAGGGCGGGCCCGGCAACGACTGGGGCGAGAACGACGTCTCCGGCGGGGGCGGCGGCAGCGACTGGGGCGACTCCGGGGGCGGCGATTCGGGCGGCGGCGACTCGGGCGGGGACTTCTAGCTACTTGTAGATCCCGCAGCAGACCAGGAAGTCATCGAAGACCTCGAAATAGGAGGTCTTGGGTTCCACCTTGCCGTCGGCGGGGTTCAGGAACTTGTAGTCCACCCATCCCTTGCCCGATTCCCTGCCGACCTTGACCATCTCGGCGACGTAGGCCTTCCCGTCCGGGTCCTTCACCGCCAGCCGGTTGGTTCCGATGAAGTTGGAAATGGAACCGTGGGCCAGACACTTGCCGGTCATGTCGTAGACGAAGAGGTACAGGGGCCGGCCGGGGCCCACATGGAACTTCCCGCCGCCGAAGCTGATCTGCTTGAACAGGGCGTCCTTGCCGCCGGACTTGGCCAGGGCGACGCCCTCCTTGACGAGGCTGATGGCCTTCGGCCGGTCCGCGGTCTGGGCGAAGGCGAGGGACCCCGCCAGGAAGATCGCCGCGCTGGGAACAAGGAATTTCATGATGCCTCCGATGGGTCAAACGGTGAACCGCGCGACCAGGGTGTTCAGGTTGTCCGCCAGGCGGGAGAGCTCGTCCAGGGTCCGGGTGGACTCCTTCAGGGTGGCGGCCATCTGCTCGGTGGCCGCGGCGTTCTGCTCGGCGATGGCGGTGAGGCTGGCCATGGCCGCGGCCACCTCCCCGCTGGCCTCGCTTTCGGCCTGGCTCTGGCGGCCGATGCTCTGCAGGCTGCCGGCGCTTTCGCCGATGGCCGCCTGGATCCCCTTGAGCACTTCGCCGGCGGCGTTGACCCGGCCGGTGCCTTCGGTGATGGCGCTGCCCGAGGTGCCGATGAGGGCGGTGATCTCCTTGGCGGCGCCGGCGCAGCGCTCGGCCAGCTTGCGCACCTCCTCGGCCACCACGGCGAAGCCCTTGCCTTGCTCCCCGGCCTTGGCCGCCTCGATGGCCGCGTTGAGCGAAAGCAGGTTGGTCTGGTTGGCGATCTCGCCGATGACCGCGAGGATCTTGCCGATCTGCTGGGAGTTGTCGTGGATGGCGCGCATGCCCTGGACCGCCCCGGTCACCGCGGCCTCGCCGCGCAGGGCCGCCTCCCGGGTCTGGTCGTAGACCCGGAGCGCCTCGGTGGCGGTCCGGTGGATGTCCCGGGAGGATCCGGCGATCTGGCCGACCTTGGCGCTGGCCTGGCCGACGCTGCCCTTCTGGCTTTCCGAGGACCGGGCGATGGCGTCGGCCGCCGAGGCCATCTCCGCCATGCCGGCGTTCAGCTGCAGCGCGCCCGAGGCCAGGCTGGCGGAGATCCCCACCACCTGGGCCACCAGGGCCTGGATGTTGCCCACGAACCGGTTGAAGTGGACCGCCTGCTGGGCGATCTCGTCGCTGCCCGAAGCCTCCAGCCGGGCGGTGAGATCGCCCTGGCCTTCGGAGATGTCGCGCAGGTGGTGGGTGAGGACGTTCAGCGGGTTCACGATGGCTTTGCCCATGGCCCAGGAGGCGAACGCCCCGAGCCCGGCCATGAGCGCGGCCACCAGCAGGGTCATGAGCAGGGCCTTGGCCCGGGCGGAGCGGAGGGAGTCCAGGTTGGTGACCAGGAGCAGGAAGGAGGTCTTGCCGGAGTCGCTGCGGATGGGGTAGCCGCCCAGCACGTAGCTGGCGGTCTTCACGGTCGTCGGCGCGGCGAGGGTCGCGGCCCCGCCGAGGACCTGCCGGGCCAGGGGGAGGAGATCCTGGTTGACGTCCTTGTTGGTCTTGGCCCGGGCGAACACCTTGAGCTCCCCGCTTCCGGAGATCACCGCCGCCTGGCTGAGCGAGGCGAGGTCCTTGAAGCCGTCCAGGGCATGCTCGGCGCCCAGCACGTCCTCGAACTCCGTGGGCAGCGCCAGCGCGCCCGAAAGCAGGATGCCCACGCCCTGGTTCTGCTCGCGCAGTCCGTCCACCAGGCTGTTGCCCAGCAGGATGGCGTTGGAAAAACTGGAGACCGCGATGAGGGCGGCCACCAGGGCCAGCACCGAAACCAGGATCTTCTTCTTGACGCTGAGGTCCGTCCAGAACGCCATGGGCATCTCCACGCACGGGAGAATACTGGCATTGTCTTGTTGAAAAAAACAATTAATTTTGAATGATTCCGGGCCCCGGGAGGGTGAAGGTGAACCGGGCGCCTTCGCCCACCGCCCCGGTGGCCGTGATCCGGCCCCCGTGTCGGTGGATGATGCGCTGGACGATGGCCAGGCCGATGCCCGTGCCCTCGAACTCGCTGGCGGAGTGCAGCCGCTGGAAGGCCGTGAACAGCTTGTCCGCCTGGGCCATGTCGAAGCCGGCGCCGTTGTCCCGCACGGAGATCCCGGGCTGGCCGTCGGGCCAGGCCTCCCCGGCCACCTCGATCCGGGCCGCCGGGACCTTGGCGGAGTACTTCCAGGCGTTGCCCAGGAGGTTCGCCAGGGCCGAGCGGACCAGGCCGGGGTCGCCCCAGGCGGTGAGCCCCGGTTCGATCACGACCGCCGGCGACCGGCCGGGATCGTCGCGGCCGAGTTCCTCCAGCAGCTCCCGGGCCATGGCGCTGAGGTCCAGGGTCCGCGGGGCCAGGTCGCCGCGGTTGACCCTGGAGAGTTTCAGCAGATCGTTGATGAGCTGGCCCATGCGCTGGGATCCGGCGCGGATCCGCTGGAGCAGGTGCCTGGACTCGGCGCCGAGCCCGTCGCCGCAGTCCTCCAGCAGCGCCTGGCTGAAACCGTCGATGCTCCGCAGCGGCGCGCGCAGATCGTGGGAGACCGAGTAGCTGAAGGCGTCCAGCTCGGCGTTGGCGGCTTCCAGCATGGCGGTGCGCCGGCGGATGCGCTCCTCCAGCTCCTCGTTGAGCCGCTGCAGCGCCGTCTCCCGGTCGAGGGCGTCCAGGGCGAAGGAGAGCCCGTCGGTGATCTCCTCCAGCAGCGCCCGGTTCTCAGGATCGAAGAACCCGGCCCGGTCCGCATGGACGCTGAGCGCCCCGATCACCCGGCCCCCCCGGCGGATGGGGAAGGAGGCCACGGCCTCGATGCCGAACCGCCCGGCCTTGGCGCGCCAGGGCAGCGAGGCGGGATCGGTGAGGAACGCGTTGCTGACCGCGGGCCTGTCCTCGAGCATGGCCCTGCCCGTGGGCCCTTGGCCGAACGGGGAGTCCGGGTCCACCCGGATGGTGATCCCTTCCAAGTATTCCCGGGGAGTACCCGAAAAGGCCGCCACCCGCAGGTCCTGCCCGGGTACGTCCTCCAGGGCGATCCAGACCAGCACCTGCTCGCCGAATTCCGAAGCGATGGCGCAGATCCGCTGATACAGCTCCTGCTCGTCCCGGATCCGGAAGATCGCCAGGTTGGTCTGGCTGAGGGCGGCATAGAGCTTCTGCCGGGCCAGGAGCCGCACTTCGGACTTCTCGTGGTCCAGGAGTTCCTGGGCCTGCGCCTGGACGACCGCCTCCAGTTCCCGCACCCGCCGGAACGCGTCCGCGGTCTTCCCGCCGAGAACCTGCCGGACGCACCTCGAACCCCTTCCAAGCATGCCGCCTCCCGGAACAGGGACCGCCCTCCGGACCAAGTTCTTGATAAATTGAATACTACTCCCGGCCATCCGCCCGGTTCAAGGGATCATGCCGGGCCGAGGCTTCACCCGATCCGGAACCGTCCGGCGATCTCCCGGACCACGCCGGGCTCCGCCACGGCGTTGTAGTTGAAGAACACCTCGGAGGTCACCTGGGCCTGGGGAATCCCGCAGGCCGCCAGGGCCGCCTTCATCTCCGCCAGCATGGCCCCGTTGCCCACCAGGTGGAAATGGCAGCCCCGCGGGTCCGCGATGAGCGGCGGCGCGCTTTTGCCCAGGCGCCCGCGCAGGCCGGCCCAGGCCGCCGCCGGTCGGGTGAGGGTGGGAAGCCAGCGGAAGCCCGGGTGGCGGGCCTGGAGCGCGTCCAGCTCCGGAGCCAGGCAGATGTCCTCCGCCTCCCGGAACCCCGCGAACAGGCTGATGGGCCGCTGGAAACCCAGGCCCAGGGCCCGTTCCGCGAACCCCCACAGCGGCCCGATGCCAGACCCGGTGGCGAACCCCACCACCGCGTGCGCCTCCGGAGCGATGCCCTCCAGCACCGGCGCATGGTGCAGCCCGCTGAACTCCAGCCGGACGCCGGCGGCCAGCGGTTCCAGCATGGGCGTCAGGCGCCCCCCGGGAATGACCCGGTAGACGATGCCGAGGCCGCGCCGCTCGGGTTCCACATGGGAGATGGTGTAGGGATGGCGGTGCCCGCCGTGGCGCAGCACCCCCACATGGCCCGGTTCGTAGGGAAACGGCAGCTCGTCCGGCAGTTCCAGCTCCAGCAGCCGGCAGCCGCGTCCCACCTCCCGGTTGCCGGTGACCGTCGCCTGGCGCCAGACCTGGGTCCATTCGTCGCTCATGGGGCCCTCACATCACCTTGGGAACCAGAAAGTAGCCTTTTTCCGCCTGGGGCGCATTGGCCAGCGCCTCCTCCTGGGTGAAGCCGTCCCGGGGCACGTCCTCCCGCCGGGGCAGGCGCATGTCCAGCCCGTGGGTGCACGGTTCCACCCCTTCCAGATCGAGCCGGTCCAGGCTTTCCGCATGGCTGAGGACCTGGGTCATGGCCAGCCGCAGCGGTTCGATCTCATCCTCCCCCAGGCTCAGGTGGGTGAGCTGGGCGCAGCGCAGGACATCCTCGCGGGTGACTTCCACGGCCGACTCCTAGGAAAAGACCAGGGGCAGGTTGGGATCGGCGTTCAGGCACCACGGATCCCCGGGCGGCTCCAGCAGCGCCCCGGCGGCGGCGATCATGGCGCCGTTGTCGGTGCAGAACCTCGGTTCCGGGATGGCCAGGGCCAGCCCCAGGCGTTTCGCCGTCAGCCCGGCCTGGGTCCGCAGTTCCGAGTTGCAGGCCACCCCGCCGGAGACGATCAGGCTGCGGGCCCCGGTCTCGTCCCGGAACGCCGCCACCGGCTTCAGCAGCCACGCCGCCACCGTCTCCTGCAGTCCCCGGCACAGCGCCTGCACCCTGGGATCCTGGGCCCCCGCCTCGGCCAGCCCCGGTTCCGCCTGGATGCGCATCTTCACCGCGGTCTTGAGGCCCGAGAAGCTCCAGCTGGCCTTCCCGTCCCGGAACTTCGGCGGCGTGAACGGAGCCGCCGCGCGGACCGCGCTCTTGGCGCAGGTATCGACGATGGGTCCGCCGGGATAGCCCAGGTTCAGCATCCGGGCGGTCTTGTCGAAGGCCTCCCCGGCCGCGTCGTCCCGGGTCTTCTGCAGCAGCTCCAGGTGGGTCCAGTCCCGGGCCAGGTAGAGGTGCGTGTGCCCCCCCGAAACCAGCAGCGCCAGGGCCGGGAAAGGCAGATCCGGGGCCGTGAAGCGCGCGGCGTTCAGGTGGCCCAGCAGATGGTGGACCCCCACCCAGGGAATCCCCTCCCGCCAGGCCATCGCCTTGCTGGCCGAGAACGTGGAGAGCAGCGAGCCCACCAGGCCCGGCCCCTGGGTGACGGCGATCCGGTCGATATCCTTCAGCGCCACCCCCGCCTGGGCCAGCGCCCCGGCGATCACCCCCCGGAGCTGGAGCAGGTGTTCCCTTGCCGCCAGTTCCGGCACCACCCCGCCGTAGGGGCCGTGCAGTTCGTCCTGGCTTTTGCGGGTCATGGCGAGGAGCGAAGGCCCCTGGCCCGTGTCCCGCACCACGGCGGCCGAGCAGTCATCACAGGAGGATTCAAGACCAAGGACCAGCATCCCGTCAGTCTACTATGCTCCAGCCGAAGCCGAGGGCATCCCACCGTTCCGGCGGGTGGAAGCGCCAGCGCCACCCGCACCAGCTGACCCGCTGGAACGTGATCCGCCCCGGCCACGGCACCCGTTCCAGGTAGGCGCGCATGGCCGTCTGCAGCCGCAGCCGCTGGTGGAACCCCAGGGCCAGGTCCCCCCCGATCCAGCTCCCCGCCGCCCTCGCCTTCACCTCCACCACCCGCAGGTCGTCGCCCCGTGCGACCAGCAGGTCCAGCTCATACCGGCCGGCCTTGAAGTTCCGGGCGACCAGGTCCCAGCCATGGAACCAGAACAGCCAGAGCGTGGCCCGTTCGCAGCGGAGGCCGTAGCGGCGGGCGAGGGAACCTCTGAGGGTGCGGGCGGGGGTGGGGATGGGGTGCTCCCGGGTATGCCTTGCCTTCAAATGGCCGGTCTGGGTGGGCAGGTTCCCCGGTGTGGTCGCACCTTGCCCATGGCGATGCCGATGGTGGGGTGGAGGGATGGTTCAACCTTCTCGCTGGGCTGCAGATCTTTCGTTCGAGCCCGGTACTTAGCCCGTCATCCAGGAAAAATTGGCACACCCAATCCGGAACCTTACAGGCCAACCATCAACATTTTAATTTTTAGAAACCAATCACTGTGGGTTTAGGCAAACCCCGATGAGGTTTAACCCGTACACCCATTCAGGGTTAGGCCCCATCGGGGCGCCGACCCATCAAACCGCGCAATGAGGCAACGCTTCGGTACCTGCTTCGTAAAGTCGGTCGAGCAAGCGCTCAGGGGCTCACGGCGGTGCTACTCTACTTGGCAACCCGTGCTCACAAACCCAAGGCCACAAGTGGATACAAAAGTAATATGCTTGGTATCAATAGTTAGCGTTACATGCTTGACTATTGGTGCATGCTCAACGTCAAATCAGCCACCGCTTTCCCCCACGGCTGGTCAAGTATGGTCTGATCGAAAATCAGGCATGGATTTCTGCTATTGTCCCCCAGGAAATTTTGTCATGGGGTCTTCACATGATTTTAAAGGTCATACAAGTGATCAAAGCCCACAACACACTGTGCGGATAAGCAAGGGTTTTTGGATGGGCAAAACGACTGTTACTCAAGCCCAATGGTAATCCGTAATGCAGTCAAACCCCGCATCACGTAGGGGAACTGATAGACCCATTGAGATGGTAAATTGGTATGATTGTCAAAAATTTATTCAAAAACTGAATGGAATCCTTCAGCCGGTTAGATATCGACTACCAACCGAAGCAGAGTGGGAATACGCCTGCAGGGCTGGTAGTCCAACCCTTAAGATTGAAGGAGTAGATCCGCCTTCCATAGGTATTGAACAGTCTCAAAATGAAATTAGTCTATTGGGCCAAAAACGCCAGAATGCATGGGGCCTTGTGGACATGTTGGGAAATATGAAAGAGTGGTGCATTGATTGGAAAGGATCCTATTCACCAACTCCAGCAATAGATCCACAAGGGCCAGGAGATGGAAACTACAAGGTTATCCGAGGAGGGGCCCAGTCATTGAAATCTTACCGAGTTCATCCGGCCTATCGATGGTGGTATACGCCAGAATTTTGCGACAATGATTTAAGCATGCGACTTGTGATGGTTGAGTAGATTAAAACGGGAAATATTCATCGGAAATTTCATTATTTCAAAGATTTAGTAAAATATTCGTCTTGCCTAACAGTGCGTTCGACCCCGGACCCGTCCCTCACTCTGTCCCAATTTTCCATTGAGGCGCACCGGTACAGCATCTACGCCCCCATCATGCGCCTGGGGCCGGGCCGGTCAACGCTGGCGTTAGGCCCGAACGTGGCGCCGACCCACCGAGGCCACCAAAGTGCAAGGCGCCGGAGCATGTCGCCAGGTTCAAGTCTTCGCCAATCGGAAGTGACACTCTGGTAATTCACCAGCCATCAAATCTCCCAATCCCAATTAGGCAACCTTCAGTATTTTTGATTTTGGAGTAATCAAGTGAAGCTACTGCCTTATCCCTGGACGGCCCGGAAAGGTACTGTTGCAAGATTGTTTTCCCATTTAGGTCAATATCCCGAAGTCATGGCTGGAAATTGCGGTGCTGGATTTCTATACACTCCCGAGGCCGCCGTAATGGCTGTTCATTTTAATGAACCTTCTTTTGATGAGGTTGGTTATTCGGAGATGAGGTGGGCAAAGGCAGAGGAAATTTGTCTGCTGGCCTCCTTATCCCTCGCAAGAAATGTGAATGAAGGAGTAATTATTGCTTACCCAATGGATAAGTATTTTCTCCTGGATGTTAAACAATCCATGCCTTTGAATGATAAACAAGTATTGATTGACATCAAGGAGTTGTTGCTGGATAAACTTTCTCGCGACACCCGCGAAATTGAGGCGGCAAAGGAAGGACGTTCGCCACCATTACCTCCATTCTTGTCAGGAACTCCATACAGAACATGTGGTGATGCCTTCATTCAAGATCGGCATGAACGTCTTTTGAAGGCATTGCGTTCAGACGACCATCTTATGGTTCGTGGTCTTTCAACCTTGTTGAGAAGCTATATAGTGGCAAGTCACCACCACCTTGTGGAAGAGGCAACCCTAATGCTCTATGTTTCATTGGAAGCATCCTTTAGGCTTGTCCTTCGTCGGCTCAAAGGTCTAGGCAATCAAAATCCTTCGGCAAAAGATGCGGCAGCTTATGTTGCTGAGGCTTTTGATGAGCCACCTCTTGATAGATACTTTGAGGAATATTATGACGATCGTGTGATGACGCTCCATCCCGAAAGCCGCTTCGGAATTTTCCCGCATGCTCCACTTTGTATGGATGACTGTTATGACTTACAGGCGGGGCTCTGTGCTATGTATGGATTCTTAATTTGCGGAGACACAAACTACTGGACCGTGGATTGAGGGGCCTACAAGCCTTCGTGGTCCATTCAGTTGGACCGCATATTTGGGGGAAGACCACCCCCATCATGCGCCTGGGGCCGGGCCGATAAACGCTGGCGTTAGGCCTGAGCGGGGCGCAGTCCCTCCGGGACGCGCAATTTGGTTGCGTCTCGGTGGTTTCGCGTCAGGTCAAAAAACCAGGGCTTAAGGTTTCTCTTGCGGCTATAATCATTTATTAAGCCAAGTCGATATGGTGAAAATGTTTAGCTGCGTTCTGGGAGGTAGTCATGCACATTCCTCGAGGGATGAGAGCATTAGTGGCAGGCATTCTTTGCTCTGTTGCATTCTCGGCCACCCGGCGGATATGCGCAGTGTCATATGCGACTCAAAGCGGGTGGTCTGACCCTGTTAAGACTGAAGTAACCTTTATGACTGGTCAAGAATTGAACAAGGCCACTCATACATTCAACTTTATTGCATTCGATAAATTTGCCCTTGTATGGTTTGCCCAAGGGGAGGTTGCTATTTTAAAATTTAATGACTTGGTATTTTTATCTGGAATGGAATTCACCGCTTTAGATTTTGTTAATGCCTTTCAAGTGTTTAGTGAAAAGACATTTACACAGGTCAATACTCAATACAGTCGGGATTGGAAAATTGAGGCCAAGGAATTCTTCAACTGGATCGACCCCCGGGCTTCTCGTTATTCATACTGACGTCATAGACTTACAATGCCAATGCACTTTGCACGTTTCTTGGCAAGTTCCAAATAACCATTACCATAACTGACACCTGCCACTACATCATCTGCGCAACCATCGTGCGCCTGGGGTCGGGCCGGTCAACGCTGGCGTTAGGCACCATCGAGGCACCGGTGGGGGAGGCGGTCAGAGAGCCATCATTTTGAAATCCATTTCATTTAATCAGCGTGAAATGGACCTCAACAAGCGTATTTCCAACCATTGAAGAACCTGAAAATCTCGCTGGTCCAAAACCTGCAATTCCTACGAGCTTTCCTTTGTCATGCGTGCCGAAGGGGAATCCAGAGACTCGAAATACCTCTGTCTCTCCGTCGGGACGTTCCTTGAAAATGACGGTGATTGGGTTTTGGTTTGCCATGATGGCTCCTTTCAATCAAAAGGTATGGCTAATAGTCTTCATGTCAACATGCAAACAATAATAATAAAACAACTTATCACGATAGAAAATATCGTGAAGGTGGTCTTGATGGGTTGGTGACATGCAAGGCCAGGCAAGCGCGCTCCTGGATGCGTTCAACCATTCACCGGTACCTACGCCTCTCTCAACATTACGTTTCAAGCAGCGGTAGTAGGTAACGATTTTCGCAAACACAGTCATAATGCGGTTCCTAGCGAAAAGTTGGCGTCCTGGCCTAACATTGCGTTCGACCCCGGACCCGTCCCTCACTCTGTCTCAATTTTCCATTGAGGCGCACCGCTACAGCATCTACGCCTCCATCATCCGTCTGGGGCCGGGCCGGTCAACGCTGGCGTTAGGCGGAGTCCATCCCACTTGACGGCGGCATCAATGGTATTACCATAGTCGGCGGAGGTCGGTTTTGGAGTTCCATTGGGATGAGGTCAACGAACAAGAGATCGCGGCTCATGGGATTGACAGGGCGACCGCCGAGGCAGTCTTCTTCGCGGAGGATCGTGCTGTCATTCCGGATCCTCGCTCGCTCAATCGTTTCACTGCAGAAGGCACGGTGGATTCCAAACTCTTTCGAGTTCCCTTTTCGAATGTGTTCCCGGATGGCATCCGGATCACAACTGCTTTCCGGATTTCCCGCAAGCGGAGGCGAACATGACAAAAAAGAAGGTCATCACCCGAGAAATGAACTGGGAAGAGTTCTTCAAGGAGTTTCCTGGAGAACCGCTGGAGGTGCTTCAAAAGCGCCATGCAGAGGACGTCGCCTGGGCTGAGGAGCACAAAGATGCACCCCTTGAAGGGGGTGTGCGGATCCGAATTAAGCCGGGCCGCCCACCGAAAGGAAAGGAAGCGCCAATTCGGGTCAAGGCGGTGAAGATGCCTGTCGCTTTCTGGGAAAGCTTCGAATCCCAAGCGGAGGCGTCAGGCCTCACACTACATGCCGCCATGCGCTCCGCGCTGCTCGAATGGGCAAGTCGGCATCGCGCAAGTTAAAGGTTGGCTGGCGTCTCTCCTTCTGGCCCAAACACCCCATGGTAACTTTTCTCTTCCCATCGCAGCAAACCCAGTCGTGACCTTGGTTTCAGAGTTCATTTCAGGGCCGTGTTGCCTAACCGGGCGTACGACCCCGGACCCGTCCCTCACTCTGTCCCAATTTTTCATTGAGGCGCACCGGTACAGCATCTACGCCCCCATCATGCACCTGGGGCCGGGCCGGTCAACGCTGGCGTTAGGCCCCACCGGGGCGCCGTAGTTGCAAGAACGCATAAATACGACGACCCGGCATATTCATTGTTGGAACTGGGCAGCAATAAGTATTCGCTATCTGTTGTCCATCCGTCTAAAGTCCGCCCAGGATGGTCGGTTTGAATACATGTCGCTTACGCTAGGAATCTTGCTTTTGTCTCCACCTGTGATATAGGAATTAGTCATGTAGGCTCCTACGCCAACGGCGAACCCTCCTAACGCGCCAGCAGCCATCCCTGGGGGGCCACCAGGAGCGCCTTCCACGAGACCAGCCAAAGCCCCAGCGGCGCCTGCGCCAATTAGGTTTTTTTGCTCTTGGGAAAAATCTTTTGTACCTTTCGGATCTCCTCCTCCCCCGTTAACGTGGATTAACACAGAATCTGGAAGAAATTCCAAATTGCCTTGTTTGGTTTCCATTTTTCCCTCCATTGATGAGAGATGGCTGCGATATATATTATTAATTGGAAATATGTCTGACGTCGATAAAACCTCCTTGTATATAAGGGCATCACGGATGCCGGTGGTTATTTAGAAGCATTGCTCTTGTCTTTGTTTTTCATGAGCATACCAGTCCATGAAATATCTGAGTTGCAATTCCCACAGCGCCAACCACCGAGTAACCAAATGCGAAGTGATGTGGGCTTCCGGTACCAAGGCAGCGGAGCATTACACTTCGGACAGTGGTATTTCGGGTGAATGAATGTAAAAACAACTAGTATTAATAGAACCAATGCAAAATAATATGAAAATGATCTCATTTCTATTCCCTCCAATCGGTATGGGCGAACTGGAATAGCTGACCGCCTGTGCAGTTGGTCTTGGATGAAATAATCTAATTAATATTTAAACATTCAATGTTCTTGGCGTCTCATCGGTTGATGTCTTAAGACATTGAAAAGTTTCCACTGGTGGCCGAATCTTCGAATGTGTGGTTCAAGGCCTTTATTGCCAGGCTTCTTGTCATCGTGTCAGATTCAGTCATACTGCGGGCTCCAGCGAACGCAAATGCGGCCTTGCCTAACCGGGCGTTCGACCCCGGACCCGTCCCTCACTATGTTCCAATCGTTCGCTGAGGCCCGCCAATACGGCATCTACGCCCCGAGCGTGCGCCTGGGGCCGGGCCGGTCAACGCTGGCGTTGTGCTGAACATGGGCACCATTTCAAGGGGCGTGCATGGTCGTTCGCATTGAGGGCCATGCTCATTCAAATTGATGGATTGGATTCATTCCATTGGCCCTGTTTGCCATAGATATATGGGTAATCAAAGGCTTTCGGTTTGTGGCATGCAATCCGCTTATGTATAGGGCATCAAGGTCGGAGCACAGCCCGGCCCTTGACCCGTGTATGCCCCTACCTAAATCAAAATTTTTCAGAGGATGGTCGCCATGAAATGGACTGGGCTCTATCTGTTAGGTTATTCCGTCCTCATTATTGGAATTCTGGCCGCGCTATGGAAAGCGGGGGTTCTCGCCAGCATCGGCTCGGGCTGGACCATGATCGGCCTCCTTATCGCGATTGGCATCGGCATCATGATCGCCGTTACCCACAGCGGCTCCCGGGAAAACATTGAAATTGACCGGAAGTAGGCTCTATCCCACCGGAGTAATAAATAGAACTGTTCATGCCGCCTGGCGCCAACCTTCCTTGTGGTTGACGCCGGGCTGTCAACGGCCGTGAAAACGTATTCCCGTTTGGCCAACAAAATTGACCCCCTTGGGGGGCGAAGCCCGCAATCCAGATGAGAGCACCTGACCCCCCATCTACGGGAGGGCAGCGCCTGCCGGGCTGCATATGAAAGGACTCCATCTCGCGTGGGCAGCACCCCGGCTCTGCGCTTTGGTCACCAGTTGTGCTTGCGTAGGGGGTGCGCAAACTGGGCGGCCTGGTCAGCTCCTTCGGCAGTGCCACACGGCATCACGGAGGTATGATGGATGGCAATCAGGCTCAGACCTCGTATGAGGCGTCAAATCCAAAGGAGGAATCCATGGATCCACAAGCCTTGGCCCAGATTGACGAAATCTCGAGGAGAAGGGACCTCGGCCAGGCGTATCTGGCCAAACACTCGAAGGTCTTCCGGGCCTTCAACGAAGTCGAGCGCGAAGCCTTCAAGGATGGCGCGCTCCCCCGGAAGGCCAAGGAATTGATCGCGACGGGCATCTCGATCATCGAGAACTGCCAGTCCTGCATGGAGTGGCATATCAAGGAGGCCTTGAAGGCTGGCGCAAGCAGGGAGGAGGTCCTGGAGGCGATCGGGGTGGCCATTGAAATGGGTGGCGGCCCTGCTACCGTCTACAGCCGCTTCGCCGTGGAGGTTCTTGAATGCCACCTCGAAAAGGTGTCCGAGGAAATCAAGTAGCCAAGCCGGATCCGAGCGATGCCAGTCCTGCCTGGGGTGGCACATCACGGAGGCCTTGAACGCAGGCGCAAACACGTTCAACACGTTCACCCCCATTGGGGCCATGGCGTCTCTTCCATGCCCCATCCAAAGGGTGCGGCAGCCGGGCCATCGGTTCGAGGCACGAATAAGGCCGGTCCTGGGGAGCGCGGTCACCCGCTGAAACCGGGGTCCCGTGCGGTCAAGCAGGGGGAGTCTTCAGCCTGCAGACCAGTACAGGGGCCAAGTCGGGCATGTTCTGCCATTCGAAATACCGGTCGCCCACCGTCTGGAATCCAGGCTCCTCGAGCCCGTCCAGGTGGAACCCGCAACGGAACGCGGTGGACAGGAGGGTTTCCAGCGATCGGTGAAAGTAGTGCCCCGGCTCGGGCTGGCCCCGGATCCCCTCCGCCCGGAACGGCGTGGAAGCCCGGTAACGGTTGACCTTCAGCCCGGCCGTCCGGTGGCTGCGCCCGTCAACCAGGGTCTCCTCGACGTACATTTCCGTGCCTGGCCCGCAGAAGCACGGATGCAGGATGGAGAAGACGAAGAACCCACCGGGCTTCAGAAGAAACGGCAGGGCCTCGAACAGAGGATCGATCTGCGCCAGGTCCATGAGCGCCATGGTGGCCACGGCGCCATGGAAGCGCCCTGCGCCCAGAGCGGACAGCTGGCCCTTGTCCGTGACATCCAGCAGCCGGTATTCGATCGGCGCTTCCGCGGCAGTCCGCGCCCGTGCCAGGTCGAGGAAGGTCTCGCAGAAGTCGATCCCGATCACCTGGGCACCGTCGGCAGCCAGCAACCGGGCCATGCGCCCTGCGCCGCAGGCGATGTCCAGGATCAGCTTTCCGGGCCCGGGTGCGGCAAGCCGCAAGGTTGCGGGCTCGATCAATTCGCACTGGAAGGCATTGCCATCCCCGATGCGGTCATCCCACCATTTCGCATTGCGCTCCCAGCTGGAGCGGACATCCTCCGCCAAGTTCCCCATCGATGCACCCATCACCAGACCTCGTTCGGAGTTGGATGCTCCTCGAGGGGGTCCGGTTTCTTTTGGGTGGGGAGACGGTTGTGTATGGCTGGAAGGCCACATGCGTGGATCCCCTGATTCTCACCGGGGACGGTCATGGGTCCTGGGGATTTCCATCACTCGACCGAGATGGTGATGGTCCTGGTATCGGTATTGGTGTTGACGTTGGATCCGAGCACCACCGACCCGATCGCGATGATCTGGCCGGATTGGGTGATTTCCTGCAACACGACGGTGTCGGGACCGGAATAGCCCGGGGCCGGGACATAGCTCACCACCTGGCCGGTCACCGTGGCCACGCCGTGGACCGGCTGCTGGGCGATGGTTTCCTGGGCGGCCAGCCAGGTGCCGTCTTCAAGGGTGGATTGGACATCCATGGAGACCCGCAGCGTTGCCGGCGTGGCCGTGGTCGTGGTCCCCACGCCGCTTGCCGTGGGGACCTTCGCCCCGACGGTCACTGTGGCGGAATTGGAGGAGATCCCGTCCAGGTGCGAGGAAATGAGCGCGGATCCGGTCGCCTCGGTGGTGACGACGCTGCCGTTCGCCATGGCGACACCGGGGGTGTCCGAGAACCACTGCACGGAATCGGTGATGGTCGGCGTCGAGCCGTCGGAATAGGTTCCGACGGCGGTGAATATCTGCTGGGCCGGCCAGCCGGTGCTGGTGCTTGCCGGCGTGATGGCGATGGACACGAGGCTGACGGCCGGAACGGGCGTGGCGACGACCGCGGGGGAGGCGCTGGTCCCGTTCCCGCTGACCGCGTCCACGGAGAAAACGTAGGGCACATGATCCAGAAGGCCGGTGACCAGCGCGGAGCTCCCGGTCAGGACGGTGTGCTGACGCACGGCTTCGGGAGCATTCTGCTCGTGGTAGTGCACGGTATAGCTCGTCGCATCGGAGACCGCGGTCCAGGTAAGGCTCACCTGCCCGTCGCCGGCCGTGGCGGCGAGGTTCCCGGGGATGCCCGGCCCCGCCGGGAGGGATGATCCGCCGCACCCGGAAAGCAGGAGCAGGCCTGCGGCGACGCATGGGCCGATGGGGAACGGGGATCTCATGGGCACCTCGAGTGATGGGGTCCGGGCCGGGAAAGTTTGTTCTTAGTTGAAAAATTCAAATATTCTAATCGCTCACGGGGGACAGGGACAACCTGTTCGTGCCGCCGGTACCTGAAGCGCGCAAATTCCTCCACGACGACCATTACACCTGTGCTTCGCCGGTCCACGCGCTGGCGTCAGCCCTGGTGGTCAATACCCCAGCGCGGGCGGGGGCCTGGGAATCCTCCTGGTCGCGATTCAATGCCGCTAGGATGAACCCATGATTCCCGCCTCCATCCTCGATTTGTCGCCCATCACCGAGGGCGGCGACGCGACCCAATCCTTCCGCAACACCTTGGACCTGGCCCGGCACGGTGAGGCCTGGGGCTACCGTCGGATCTGGCTGGCCGAGCACCACGGCATGCCGGGCATCGCCAGCGCCGCCACGGCGGTGCTGATCGGCCACGTGGCGGGAGGCACCACCTCGATCAGGGTGGGGGCCGGCGGCATCATGCTGCCCAACCATTCACCTCTGGTGATCGCCGAGCAGTTCGGCACCCTGGAAGCGCTTTATCCGGGCCGCATCGATCTGGGGCTGGGACGCGCGCCGGGGTCCGATCCGGCGACGGCCAGGGCCCTGCGCCGCCATCTGGATTCCGACCCGGACGCCTTTCCGCAGGATGTGCTGGAGCTCATGGACTATTTCTCGGCGACGCCCGTCCAGGCGGTGCAGGCGGTGCCCGGCAAGGGGCTGGAGGTTCCCATATGGATCCTGGGTTCCAGCCTGTTCGGGGCCCAGCTGGCCGGAACCCTGGGGTTGCCGTTCGCCTTCGCTTCGCATTTCGCCCCGAACCTGCTGATGCAGGCCATTGACCGGTATCGGGCCGCCTTCCGGCCCTCGGCGCGCCTCGAGCGGCCCTATCTTATGCTGGGTTTCAACGTGGTGGCGGCTGACAGCGATGCCGAGGCGCGGCTGCTCGCCACCTCGATCCAGCAATCCTTCGTGAACCTGCGCAGCGGGCGCCCGGGGCGGCTGCCACCGCCCAGGCAGGGCTACCTGGAGGGGCTGGGGGCCCCGGAGCGGGCGCTGCTGGAACAGATCCTGGCCTGCTCGGCGATCGGCTGCCCGGCAACGGTTTCGGCGGGATTGAAGGCCTTCCTGGACCGCACCCGGGCGGACGAGCTGATGATCAGTTCCCATCTCTTCGACCACCAGGCTCGGCTGCGCTCCTACCAGATCACGGCGGAGGCGCTGGGTTAGGCGCCCTCGATGCGCAGGCAACCGTTGAAAAAGCTCACTCGCGTATCGCGATGGCCACTGCCGCTCCCCCCAGGCACGCAGCCGCGAATCGATTCAAAATGCGCATGTTTGTTTTGGCGTGAAAGATTTTCCGTGTCCGTGACGCCGCCAGGATCCGAGTCCCTCCGCTCGCTTTTATTGAAAAGCCGAGTTTGTTGCTCAAGAATGAGTGGTTCGATCTTTCCCAGGGAATGGAGGCCGTTATGAAACATGCCGCGTGCTCGATCCTGACGGCGCTGCTGCTCGCGCCCGGCGCGTCCGCGCAGGGCCTCGTCTTTTCGGTGGCTCCCGAGGCCAGCACGGTGGCGTTCTCCCTGGGGGCCACGATGCACACGGTCCAGGGGACCTTCCACGTGCAGCAGGGCTCGGTGCGCTTTGAACCGGGCGCGCCGGGCCTGTCCGGCTCCATCGTCGTGGCCGCCGCCAGCGGCCGGAGCGGCAACGGGATCCGGGACCGCAAGATGACTTCGAAGATCCTGGAGGAGGCCCGGTTCCCGGACATCTCCTTCGCTCCCGCCCGCTATCAGGGCGCGCTGGCGGCCTCCGGCGATTCCGAGATCCTGGTTACCGGCGTCTTCACCCTGCTCGGGAACGCCCACGACCTGACCGTGCCCATGCAGATCCATATCGAGGGGACCGGCCTGACCGCCAAGGCCCGCTTCACGGTGCCCTACGTGCAGTGGGGCGTGAAGGATCCCAGCCTCCTGGTCGTGAGGGTCGCCAAGGAGGTCGAGATCAGGCTGTCGCTCCAGGGGACCCTGGCCCCGGCCGATTGAGGTCGCCGCTTCCGCCTGCGGTCTGCAAACGTTGGCGATGACAATGCCAGGGCTCCCGTTGGGTCCCGTTCAACCATGAGGAACCCATTTACGGTTGTCGGCACCCATTCGGCATCAGGAGTTGCCATGCGTGTCCGTCCAGTCCGGCAAGGTGAGGAGGCTGCGCTCCGGCAGGTGTTCTTCTCGGCGGTGCATGACACCGCCTCCAGGGATTACACCCCCGAGCAGATCGATGCCTGGGCCCCCGTCGCGAAGGAATCCGACGCGGCGCCGTGGGCCGAGCGGATCCGGAAGATCCGCCCGTTCGTCGCGGAACGGGACGGCGCCATCGTCGGCTATGCCGACGTCCAGGTGAACGGCTGCATCGACCACTTCTTCGTGGCCGGACCGGCGGCGGGCACGGGGGTCGGTTCGGCCCTCATGGAGCGGATCCACGAAGTGGCCCTGGCCCGGGCCACGGCCTGTCTGTTCGCGGAAGTGAGCATCACGGCGCGCCCCTTCTTCGAGAAATGGGGGTTCGCGGTCGAAGCCCGGCAGACCGTCACCATCCGCGGCGTGGAATTGACCAACTTCCGGATGCGCAAGGAGCTGGCGCCCATCCCATAGGCCCGGCGATATGATGGTCCCGCCATGCAGATCAAACGCGACGACCTCACCGATCCCAGGGTCCTTGCCCTCCTGGAAGAGCATCTGCGCGACATGCGCAGCACGACGCCGCCGGAGAGCATCCATGCCCTCGATCTCTCGGGCCTGCGCAAGCCCGAGGTCACCTTCTGGACGGTCTGGTCGGAGGGGGAGCTGCTGGGGTGCGGGGCCCTGAAGGAGATCGACCCGGGCCATGGGGAGGTCAAATCCATGCGCACGGCCATGGCGCACCGGCATGCCGGGGTGGCGAAGGTCATGCTCGGGCACATCCTGCGGGTGGCGGCGGAGCGCGGCTACCGGAGGGTGAGCCTGGAGACCGGCTCCCAGGCCG
>TBL_comb47_HYPODRAFT_10002587_pt1 | contig 22179 bp, 13 predicted proteins | sample TroBogypolimnion_40_FD_10682 | JGI IMG/M metagenome (IMG submission 10682)
GTGACTTATGAGGTGAGTAAGCGCAATTATGAGAATTCAATTGCCAGTCTGAATGTCTACCATGTTAATCCTTCCAATATGGTTTTGGGTGAGCCTTTAGTCGTTCGTACGCCAATTGCAGGTGAAGTGATCACTGATAATATTGTAATCGGGCAATACCTGCGCGATGATGCGGGCCCGGTTGCCCTTGTTGCTGAATTGGGCAAAGTTTGGGTGGTCGGCCAGCTGAAGGAAAAGGATATCAGCAGTATTCACGAATCGGACGAAGTTCAGATCGAAGCTGCCGGGATGCCTGGTCTGCTGATTAGGGGCGTCGTTTATCATATCAGTGAAATGCTTGATGAAACAACCCGTTCAGTTGAGGTATTTATCGAATGTGCCAATAGCGGACGAAACCTTAAACCCGGGATGTATGCAACCGTTCAGTTTACAGAGAAAGCAGATAGTTCAATTTTGGTTCCGGCAAGCGCGGTCTTGCAAATGGAGGAGAGCAGCTTTGTTTTTTTGAAATCCGGGGTAAATGGATATTTGAAGCGGATGATCAAAACATCGGGGACCGATAACGACCAGATCATCATAAAGTCGGGACTTAAGGCAGCAGACGAGATGGTTACTGAAGGTGCCATTTATTTACTCGAAGCCAAATAGCCTGAAGTATGCACGGAATTATTTTATTGGCCATCCGAAAAAGATGGATGATGGTCGCCATATTCTTTGTGATTTGCATGTTGGGATTCTATTCCTGGAACCAACTCTCGGTGGAGGCTTATCCCGATATTGCAGATGTTACCGTACAGGTGATCACACAGGTTCCCGGTCTGGCAGCTGAAGAGATTGAGCAGCAGATTACCATTCCTATCGAACGCGAACTTAACGGCCTTCCGGGGGTTCACGTAATGCGGAGTAAAAATGCGTTTGGCCTGTCCACGATCGTTCTTGTTTTCGAAGACAAAATAGAAGATTACTGGGCGCGTCAGCGGGTACAGGAGCGGCTTACCCAGGTTCAGCTCCCTTATGGGGCTGTCCCCGGATTAAATGTGCTCACATCTGCCACGGGTGAGATTTACCGTTATATCATAGAGAGTAAAAATCATGATCTCAGGGAGTTGACCGACCTGAATAAATGGGTGATTATTCCCCGATTAAAGCAGGTAACAGGTGTTGCCGATGTCAGCAATTTTGGAGGAATTACAACCCAGTTTCAGATTGAGATTGATCCTGTAAAGCTGGAACAATATGGCCTCAGCCTGTCGGATGTTTCAGCCAAAATCGAACGAAACAATACCAATGCCGGCGGAAGTATGCTTTACCGGGGCGATCTGGGTTATGTCATCCGTGGGATAGGACTAGTGAAGGATCTGAGTGACCTGGGGAAAATCGTGGTCAAGACCGAAAACGGGGTGCCTGTTTTCATCAAAGATCTTGGCGACCTCAAATATGGTAGTGTAGAACGGAAAGGGACCCTAAGCTTTTCAGACCACAGCAGGAATTATTCCGAAAGTATTGAAGGAACCGTGCAAATGCTCAGGTTTCAAAATCCGTCGAGGGTGCTGGCTGAAGTGCATAAATCGGTGGAGGAACTCAATAACGATATTCTGCCGGAAGGGGTAAAGATTCACCCTTTTCTGGATCGGACTGATCTGGTAGGGACAACTTTAAACACGGTTTCACATACCCTTCTCGAAGGGATTCTGTTGGTTTTGATTGTATTGATCGTTTTTCTGGGAAGCTGGCGGGGCGCTTTGCTGGTTGCGGTAACTATTCCTGTTGCGCTCCTGATTGCCTTTGGATTGATGCTGATGACCGATATTCCGGCAAATCTCCTTTCTCTTGGGGCCATCGATTTCGGTATCATTGTTGACGGTGCAATCGTGATGATGGAGACGATCCTGAAGAAAAGGGAAGACCATCCGGAGATGACCTTTGACGAAAAATCAATTGTCGAACGGGTCCTTGAGGTTGCAAAACCTGTTTTCTTCTCTTCAATCATCATAATTACTGCCTATTTGCCGCTTTTTGCCTTTGAAAGGGTCGAGAAAAAACTGTTTACCCCTATGGCATTCACGGTTGGGTACGCCCTGCTCGGGGCTTTGTGTGTAGCGCTGTTCTTAATCCCGGGATTGGCTTATGTTCTTTACAAAAAACCTCAGAAGACTTATCACAATAAATGGCTGGAAAAAATTACTGCGGTTTATAAGCGTCAGACTGCAAGAATTATCAATAAACCTCAGTCTGTATTTCTTCCGTTGGGAATCGTACTTGTCTGTGCCACTATCCTTACTATTACCGTTGGAAAGGATTTCCTGCCACAATTGGACGAAGGATCATTATGGCTGCAGGTGCAGCTTCCTCCCGGCATTTCGCTCGATAAATCGCGGGAGATGAGTGACTCGCTGCGCCATCGGCTGATGAAATATGATGAAGTAACTTATGTGATGCTTCAAACAGGACGTGATGATCAGGGTGTCGATCCGTTTTCGCTTTCCCATATCGAATCCTCAATCGGTCTAAAACCTTATAATGAGTGGAAACGCGGCAGGAGAAAGAGCGATCTGGTTGAAGATATGTCGAAGGAACTTGAGTCGATGCCGGGATATTCAGTGGCTTTCTCACAACCAATTTTTGATATGGTGATGGACCAGATAGCGGGCTCGCACAGTGACCTGGCCATAAAAGTCTATGGCGAGGATATGAAGGAAAGCCGGAAGGTAGCCGAAAAAGTTTTAAATGTGCTGAGAACAATTCCCGGTGCGGCTGACCTTGCCATTGACCAGGAGATGCCATTGCCTCAACTGAAGATCCAGGCAAACCGGGATAAGATAGCCCAATATGGAATGAATGTTTCGGATGTCGCTGAACTGATTGAAGTTGCGATTGGCGGGCAGGCAATATCGCAGATTTTCATCGGCAACAAAGTGTATGATGTGATTTGCCGCTATAACGAGAACAGCCGTAACACGCCTGAAAAAATTGGCAACCTGATGCTTACTTCAGGCTCGGGTGCGAAAATTCCCCTTTCACAAGTCGCCGATATTAAGTTAAGCACCGGAGCAAGTACAATTACCCGGGAGATGAATAAACGTTATATTGCCTTGCGCATTAATCTTCGGGGAATTGATCTGACCGAGTTCTTAAACATTGCACGCAAGAAAATAGCGCAGAATGTGAATTATAACCACGAAAAGTGTAATGTTGTCTGGAGCGGACAATTCGAAAACCAGCACAGGGCGTATTCACGGCTTGGTTTTATTGTGCCTTTTGCTTTGGCTATTATGTTTTTAATCTTGTTTGGGACATTTGGGAAGCTTCATCAGGCCAGCCTGCTGATGGGGATTGTTCCATTGGCGTTGTTTGGCGGGATGCTGGCCTTGAATGTACGCGGAATGACTCTGAATGTCTCATCGGCAGTAGGCTTTATTGCACTTTTTGGCGTTTCCATCCAAAACGGGGTGATCATGATCTCGCATATCAATGCCCTGAGAAGGCAGGGAATGAAACTGAAAGATGCTGTTCATTCAGGTGCAGGACACCGGTTGAGGCCGGTAATGATGACCGCCACAGTAGCGGTGCTGGGATTACTTCCGGCTTCACTCTCAACAGGTATAGGCTCTGATGTTCAGCGTCCGTTGGCTACGGTAATCGTGTATGGCTTGCTGTTTGCGACACTGATTACACTTTATGTATTGCCGGCATTATACTACCTGGCTGAAAAAAAATGGTCGAAAGACTTAGACTATGAACAAGTTCACTGATAAATTGAGATTTTACAGATGAGAATATTTACGATATGCCTGATCATCCTTATGTCTCAGGCAACCACAACCTTCAGTCAGGCAGATTCCACTTTTCGCCAGGGTGGTCTTAAATTCTTAACGTATATGGATCTGGTCCGGAAACATAACCTTGATTATGCCGCCGAGCGTTATGAGGTGAGCAAAGCGGAGGCAGCCATCGAAATAGCCAAAATTTTTCCGGATCCTACGTTGTCTTTTGGTATGTCTCAGGACCACGATGGGCACTTAATCACCGGAAAAGGTATTTCTGCAGGTCTTGATCAATCGGTTGATCTTTTTGGGAAACGGAGGGCAAGGATCGACCTGGCCAAAAGTGAACACGAACTTTCAAAAGCCTTGCTCGCCGATTTTTTCAGAAATCTCGAGGCTCAGTCGGCAGAAACATTTCTTGAAGCCCTGAAACAAAAACAGCTTTATGAGGTCAAACTCAACTCGTATCAGACCATGAATCGGCTGGCCGAGGCCGACAGTATCAGGCTAAAGCTTGGGAGTATCATGGAAATTGATGCTACTCAAAGTAAGCTGGAAGCGGGTTCCTTATTCAATGAATTATTACAGGCTGAAGCTGATCTGAAAAACTCCTTTATTCAGCTTTCCCAGATGACAGGAAGCTTTAAGCTGGATACGCTCATAATGCCTGAAGGGGGTCTGACCTTCAAACCCCGTCAGTTTGTGATGGCTGATCTGATTGTTTCAGCCCGGAATAAGCGGGCAGATCTTGTGGCCGCCCTTTATAATAAAGAGTTGGCTCATAAGGCGTTAAGGTTGGCTCAAAAGGAACGGAATATCGATCTGGATCTTACGCTCGGAATTAGTAATAATTCATATATAGAAAGTTATGGTCCGTCTTTTGCCACTGCTTCTGCAGGAATCGCGATTCCTCTGAAATTCTCGAATCGTTATAAAGGGGAACTAAAACAAGCACAGTTTCAAATCTCCCAATCTGAAGTGCTTTATGAAAAGGCTGAATTACTGATCAGAACGGAGATTGCTCAGGCGGTGCAGAATTATCAGGCTGCCTGTAAACAGGTCGAAAGTTACGATCATGGGATGCTGGAAAGTGCTCAGAATGTCCGGAAAGGGAAAATCTACAGCTATAGCCGCGGTGAAACGTCATTGCTCGAAGTGCTGAATGCACAACGCACCTACAACGACATTCAGCAGAATTATTATGAGACACTTTTCAACCGGGCAGTTGCTTTGGTCGAACTTGAAAAGGCAGCCGGAATATGGGATATTAATTTTTAAATATTTAATAAGTTAAGCTTAATTTTTCTACCTTTAGGTCATAATTTAAGCCTTGGATCAAGAGATAAGTAATCGGAAAGATATAATATACTATTTAAAATTCTGATTTTCTCCTTTTTGACCCCTCTAAATCTCCCGCATTCGGAGCAACACCTGCCTTTTAATCCCCTCCTTTCCCCTCCTAGGAAGGGAAAGGAGAGGTCAGGGTCCTGGGGAGGTCAAAAGAGAAAATTAAGAAACTGTTTAATTTTTAAATCTTATTTTTTACGGGGGTAATTCTTCATCTTAAAATTGTGCCGTAGGCATCCGCCAGCCGGCGGATGGGTAGGAGGTGAAAATATCGTAAAATATTTCGTCCCGTATGGGACGAAACCTTGCATTTTATTCTGTTTTCTACCCATCCGTCAGCTCACGGATCCCTGACGGGATTCAAAAACTAATTTTAAACAGTCTCTAATAATTACGACATTATATTGTTCTTATTCCATAACTCGGAATCTCACTGCCTTCCTTCCGAAACAAAAAGCTTATCAGATATATAGATAATCAATGAACTTAATTCCATATTGCTAATCGAAGTAATCAGAATGACTTAATGGAGTAATTGTATCTTTTGGAATTGCAGATATTCAATTTACAAGGGCATTGATCCGTCAGATGACGGAGATCATTATTAATTGATCATTACTTAAAACGACTGAGCTATGAAAATAAAATTCCTGGGTGCTGCCCGTGAAGTAACCGGCAGCAAGACGTTGATCACACTCGACAACGGCAAAAAAATCCTTCTTGACTGTGGGATGTTTCAGGGGAAAGGGCAGGAGACCGATGCGATGAACCGCAATCTGGGATTTGAACCGAGCGAAATTGATCATATTATCCTCTCTCATGCCCACATTGACCATTCCGGACTAATTCCCTATGTTTACCGGTTGGGGTTCAGGGGTTCGGTGATCTGTACGAATGCCACCCGCGATTTGTGTGCGATTATGCTCGCAGACAGTGGTCATATCCAGGAGAGTGATACTGAAATGCATAATAAGAAGAGGGCCCGCCAGGGATTACCCCCGGTTAAGCCTATTTATATGAGGCAGGATGCCCTGAATTGCATGGAGCTCTTTATCGGGACGGCACAGAACCGGAAATTTTACATCGCTGATAATGTTAAGGTGCGGTTCACAACAACCGGCCATTTGTTGGGCGCGGGCGCAGCTGTAATTGAAATTACCGAAAACGGAAAGGTTACTAAAATTGGTTATACCGGTGATATTGGCAGACCATCGGGCCGTATCCTCAAGGCCCCGGAGCCTTTTGCGCAGGTCGATTATCTGATTACCGAAGCCACTTATGGGGACCGGCTCCATCCACATATCAAGGCAGCAGAGGAGGATTTGCTGAGGGTTGTGAAGGAAGCGTGTGTCGACAGAGGCGGTAAGTTGATCATCCCCTCATTTGCGATCGGCCGTACCCAGGAGCTGGTTTACTCCCTGAATAATTTCTTTAATGACGGAAGGCTTCCCAAAGTTCAGATTTATGTCGATAGTCCGCTTGCAGTCAATGCAACAGATATTTTCAGGATGCATACCGAATGTTTTAATAAAGAGCTGCTGGATGTGTTGGTCTATGACGATGATGCTTTCGGATTCAATTCACTGCATTATGTGAAGTCTACCGAAGAGTCTAAAAAACTCAATTCCATTAAGAACCCCTGTGTGATTATTTCAGCCTCAGGGATGATGGAAGCCGGCAGGATCAAACATCATCTGGCCAACAACATTTCGAACCCCAGAAATACGATTTTATGCGTTGGGTATTGCGCTCCACGAACTCTCGGAGCAAAAATTATCAATGGGGAAAGCGAAGTATCCATTTTTGGCATCAGATATCAAGTAAAGGCCACCGTTGAACGGATAGAAGCCTTCAGCGGCCATGGCGATTACAACGAAATGCTCGATTACCTGAAATGCCAGGACAAGAGTCTGCTTAAAAAGACATTCTTAGTTCACGGCGATTATGAGGCCCAGCTTTTTTATAAGGAACGGATGAAGGAAGCAGGGTTTAGGGATATCGAGATTCCTGAATCGGGGAATGAGTTTGTACTGGATTAAGTGGCTGGGGTTTTATAGTGATGGTATGACTTTTTCAGGTAATGAACAAGTCATATTATCACTACGCAACCGGCCAATTAAGCAAATGAAATATTCCGGAGTTCCTCTGCATATTTTTTTAATCCCGACTCAATACGTTCTGTTACCTTACGGCTTGGCTTTTTAATGCCAGCTACATATTGCCTCATCAGGCTTTCATTAATGCCTGATATACGAGCCAAACTGTTTTGATTGATAAGCCCGCTATAACCTTCGAGTAGTATAGAAATATTCTGAAAAACATATTCGAAATCATAGGGCTCATTCATCCATTTAACCCGCTCCTCTTCATATAAACCTTCGATGTGAAAGAGAATACCTGAAGGGAGATCACGTTTTAGTTTTTCAACTGAATCACAGGTAATCACGAACCCATCAACTTCGGGCAGATGGCCTGACACTCCTTTATCTGCCTTACTAACAATTACTTTAAGCGTTTTATTTTTCAAAATATATTTGGAAAGATACCCGCAATTAATCTGCAAAATCCTTAAATCTCAATCCTGTTTGTTTTTCTATGCTTTTCAAATTGTCAATTGATACATCATCAGAGAGCTTACCATCTATAGTTATTGTCTTATGAATCGAATGATGCTTAAACTGACGGTGACTAGTCCCGTTTTGTCTTGCTAAATACCAACCCTGGACAATCAGAATATTTAATATCTCCCTGACCTTAAATATTCATTTTATTGAGAAGAGAATTTAAACAGAAGTAACTAATAATGTTACTAAATACAAATTTATTTGGAAATATTCTAAAACAAATTGCTTGCCTGTAGTCGGATTTGTTCCGATCTGACTTCCATAAACTCGTTTCCTGCCTTCAGCCAGGGCAACACGATCTTCCAATAAAACTAGTGTAGCTTAAACTGAATAGGTATCGTATAGGAAACATCCACCGCTTCACCATGCTGTTTTCCCGGAGTCCAGTCGGGCATCGATCTGATCACCCGTATGGCTTCTGCGTCAAGGGCCGGATGAACTCCCCGGGCGATCTTAACATCTTCAACTTCACCGGTACTTTTGATTACAAAATCTACAACGACCATTCCCATAGCCTTTTCGGCCGTAGCCTGAGGGGGATATTTAACGTTCTCTCCAATAAATTTCATCAGTGCTTTCTGACCTCCGGGAAATTGAGGCATCTCTTCAACAACAGTAAAAACCTTGCTGTCCTTAAGCGGGATGACCCCATTTTCTTTGGCCTCTGCTTTTTCCTGCTGATTACCCGTTCTCCCCTTTTGCTTTAATGTGATTAAAACCACCCCATTTTTACCCTTCTCCCCGTACCTGTCAGTTGCTTCCTTGCCTTTCAAAACAGTCACAGATTCAACCCCTTCAGCAAAATACTTGTCTGCTTTCTTTTTTTCTATAATTACTCCGTCAAGGATATAAATTGGGGCTTTAAGAGGATCAAAGGCATTTACTATGGAATCTTGTTTGGCCAGATTCGGATCATCAGAATCCGGAAGCTCCTTTTTCAACGTCACCTCAATCACCCCGTTTGCCCCTTTTTCACCGTACTTAGCGGTGGCCTGCTCACCCTTCAATACATTGATTGATTTAAATTTACCAGAGTCCATTGCCTTGACAAAACTTTCGGGAACAAGGGTTCCGTCAACAACATACAACGCTTTATTTATGCTGGCTTCCTGGCCTGACACGGTAACCTTTTCAACCGAAACTGGCGCAGGTACCATCTTAATAACCATTCCCATTCTAAAATCGGGGCTGGCAATTATTGTGCGCAACCCAACAAATGAAAACACCAGTTTCCCATCTTTGGGAACCTCCTTTAATTTGAATTTTCCATCGTAGTCAGTGATCGTTCCGGAGGTACTCCCCTGAATGATCACCGATGTTCCCGACAGAGGTTTCCCTTCGGCATTTATTACCATCCCTTTTACAGTGCCGCTTTGGGATTCGTTAACGTAACTGACCAACTTCATTTGGTCAGTTTTTACTGCTGCCACCTGAGAAGTCATGTACTCAGGTTTCGCGAATGCATAGAAAACCAGTGCCATCAAAGGTAGAACCAACAGCAGCTTAAGTTTTCTGAATGGGGAATGTATGCTCTTTTTCATCATTTTAAATCTTTTTTTGTTGAGTGAGTAACTAAACGAATTGGCCAGACTGATCACCGGTACCCCAAGAAGCTGGTTCAGCAGTGTTGCCTGGTAAATAGCCGGATCCGAGGTGCGCTGTAAGGCTTTTTCATCAGCAAGGTATTCGTGGTTCTGACGGATCAGATGGGCATAAACCCATACGAACGGATTAAACCACTGCAATATACACAGGATCTCGGCAAGTAGCAGATCGAACCAGTGCCGCTGCCTGATATGCTCGCTTTCGTGGTTCACTATCTCCTGTGTTTCAACATCAGACGTTGAAGGATTGACAAAAACATAGGAGAAAAATGAAAACGGGGATGAATATTCAGCGGTCTGAACCAGTTTTACCGGTCCGCTAACCTCGTAACCAGCCTGTCGTAATTTCTGGATTACCTTTCCGGTTTGCCAGATCAGCCGTAGAGCGAGCCACCCGGTCCCAAAGGCATAAAGCCAATAATAGATGTGAAGTGAGTGGGTTTGAGTGTCAATAACCTTTGCGGAAATGTCGGAAATTGAAATTATTCCTGATTGTAAAGGAATGCTTACAAGATAATGCCAGGTATAAAAAGGGAAAGCGATCGACGCAATAATCCCCGAAAGGAGATAAATCCGGTTCAGCCGGAAGTATCGTTCATTGCGTAAAACCGTCAGAAAAACAAGTGTGAAACCTGTGAGCCAAACGGCCGATTTTAGAAGATAAAGTCCAAAAGTTTCCATATTATTCGGTTTTATTGCGTTTCGATAACTCTAACTTCGTATCCTCAAGCAGTTGTTCAAGATCCTGGATCGAAAGATCTTTCTCCCGGACAAAGTAGGAGGCCATCGCCGGGAATGAATTGTTGAAATAGTCGTTTAGCAACCCGAAAAGCTGCTTTCCAGAATATTCATTTTTCATCACCAACGGGTAATAGACAAATACTTTGCCATAATCTTTGTGCCCGACAAACCCTTTCTTCTCAAGAATACGGATTACCGTTGATACCGTGTTCCTTGCAGGCTTAGGTTCCTCGAACCGGTCGCGGACCTCCTTGACCAATCCTTCACCCATCTCCCACAGGATCTGCATCACCTGTTCTTCTGCTTTTGTTAATTGCATTGCTGTTGTTTTTAAAATAGTCAATCCTTCAATACAAAGATACGACTATGAATATAGTCAAACAAATCTTTTGAGAATTATTTAACTATTTATTTAGTTAATTTTTATTAATAGTTAGAATACATTCTGCTATCATACGTGAATATATTTTAAATGAATTTGAGGATAAAGCTTTAATTAACACCATATTTGCTCGGTTGGTATAAGGTGAAGTGATTTTGATTGGATAATATGAGACAATATTCCATTTATGTTAATTATCAATATATCAGAAGTTAAGAAATAAATATTTATATTTTCATACAATATTAGGTGAAAATATTTCGTATATTTGGGGAAAGTATCTTGGAATGAGTGGAATCAATTCCGCAGATCAGGCATTTATCAACATGCTCAAAGAGATTATTTATGAGAATCTGGAGGATGAGAATTTCAATGTTGATGAACTGGTAAAAGCAACCAGAATGCCGAGGTCATTTATCCACCAAAGGTTAATTGCCATTACCCAAAAGTCAACCAGTCAGTTTATTCGTGAAGTGCGATTGCAAAAGGCGATGGAAATGCTGCAGGAAGAGGGGGCCACAGCATCCGAAGTTGCCTATAAAACCGGATTCGGAAGTCCTGCTTACTTCAACACCAGTTTCCATGAGCATTACGGTTATCCCCCGGGGAAGGTTTTAAAATGGAGCCAAAAGGATGGTGGTGAATACGATGGTTTAATAAATAACCAAAGTACCGTTAAAACAGAAGAGATAAAAGATGTTCAAACCCGCATAAGAAAGCGCTTTATGCGGATCCTAGTATTTGCCTCCATTGGAATTTTAGTTATAGCCTGGCATTTTTATCTGATTCGGACCTCAACTAGTATAAGATCTCCGAATACTTTTTCGATCTCCCTGTTAAAGGGGGTGGAAAAATCAATAGTCATTCTCCCATTTAAAAATCTTGGTGACTCCAGAGAGAATCAAGTCTTTGCGGAAGGCCTTATTGAGAATATCATCAGTAAACTTACCCTGATCAGGGGCCTGCGAATTATCTCGCAGACTTCGGCCGAACAAATCCGTACCACAGGACGTACTGCTCCGGAAATTGGAAACAAGCTGGGGGTAAACTTTATCATAGAAGGAAGTATCCTTAAAATTAAAGACCGGGTGGTCGTTACAATCCAACTTATCAATGCAAAAAATGACCAGCACATCTGGTCCCGTAAATTTGAAAGTGAATTTTCAGACATCATTGAAAAACAGAAGAGTATGGCAGATACACTAGCCAATGAACTTCGGTTAGTTCTATTTTCAAAATAACTGATCAGGTGACCAGGTTAGAATCGTGTAAAATTAAGACTAATTCAGGGTCTTTTGAGCCTCTTTAATGTTGGGTCTTTCTGAGAAATCTCCCTTTTATCATTCGGTAATTTTGATAACTCAAATCCTCAATTGTTTAAATTGAAATTTATGAAATTATAAATTGTAAAATCATATTTTTCATAAAAAAGTAAAAGTCTGAATCGAAATTCGAAACATTTATCGAAAATTTTGGAAGATTCTAGCCTTGAAATTGCTACCTACCCCCTTTAATATTTGCGGAAATTTACACTTGCAAAAGGGCCTCGATCTGGTAATTCTGATTAGGTTTTAAACCATTTTTTGAAAGCTTTCTTATTCCATGAATTAAAAATCAAAAGAATCTTTATCGAAAGGAGGTAATCTGTTTTTATTTACAAATGGCGAATTAATGTAAACATAATAATTCGATATCATGAAAAGAATTGTCACAATTGGAATGCTGATGATTCTGTCAATCATTACATTAGGACAGATTCAAACGCAAAATATGTTGAAGGAGATTAAATGTACTCCTCCACAATTTACGGGGGTTGACAAAGCTGTGTCGGTAATGCCGGGAAAGAATTTTCAATCCATTGAGGAATACCTGATGAAAAACCTTGTTTATCCTGAAGTCGATGCTGCTGACGCGACCCAGGGAACGGAGGTCGTTCAATTTGTGATTACACCACAGGGAGATATTGCTGATATAAAAATTGTTAACAGCATATCAAAGCAAATTGATTCAAGGATTATCAGTGTTTTGAAAACTACTAACGGGATGTGGAAACCGGGTTATAATGATGATAAACCTGAGGCGATGGAAAAAGAAATCTCGTTAGTTTTCAAAATCAGCGAGCTCTCCTATTTCGACTTTTATCACTGGGCAAGGAAATATTTTGTAAAAGGGAATGAAATGTTAATGGTTAAAAGCACCCCTCAAAAAGCGTTGAAATATTACGATAAAGCTATGGTATTGCTGCCAAATGACAAGGCGCTTTTAGTTCAGAGGGGTTTGGCCAGGTATGAAGTCGGGGATAGGAATGGAGCACTAAAGGACTGGACCCGAGTCAGGAACTTAGGAGGAGTTGAAAGTGAAACCTTTCTTAATAACTTCAATGGCTTAAAAGGATATGCAGATTTGGTAAATGCACTGGGAAAATAACCGGCTGATTCAGTCAGGATTGGCCACCTGCCTTTTGGTGAAAACTATTTTTGGAAACATGGTTACTCTGGCTGATCTAAAAATAAAAAAATCTTTAACCAAAGGGTATAATCTGTTTTACACTGAATTTTATGAACCTAAAATTGATCCTTAAAATTTAAAATCATGAAAAGAATAATCACTGCTGGAATGTTCATCTTCTTGTCATTCATTGCATTCGGGCAGATTCAAAAACAAAACATGTTGCAGGAGATCAAATGTACCCCACCACAATTTAGAGGCATCACAAAAGTGGTTACTGAAAAAAGCGATTTTCAGACTATCGATGACTATCTGAGAAATAATGTCACCTACCCGCAGGAGGATGCCGAGGATTGTATACAGGGAACAGAAGTTGTCAGATTTATTGTCACCCCTACGGGTAATGTGACTGACTTTTTTGTCGTCAACAGTGTATCAAATAACATTGATAATATGGTAATACGGACTTTAAGAAATACAAATGGCATGTGGAAGGCCGGGACTAATGATGACAAACCCGAAGCAATGGAAAAGGAGATCGTTTTAGTTTTCAAAGTTGGCGACCTTCCCAGTTTCGAATTTAAATATTTGGCAAAGAAATATTATGCAATAGGGAATGAGAAGCTTTTCACTAAAAGTAACCCCAGAAAAGCGTTGAAATATTTCGATAAAGGCATCGTATTATTACCCAATGATAAAGCCCTTTTAGTTCAACGGGGGTTGGCCAGATACGAGGTTGGCAATAAAGAGGGAGCCATAAGGGATTGGAACAAGGTGAAGACCTTAGGGGGATTCGAAAGCAACAGTTATCTTGAAAACATTGGTAATCTGAAGGGATATGCTGAACTGAAACGGATTTTGGAGAATTAATCCTTGCGATTTTTTTCAATAAAAAGCTTGTTAATAATACCCGGAGCAGCAACCTGGTATTATTTTTTAGGTTTATATTCCGAAATACTGCTCACGATACCCCTTATCTGCAATCAGGGATTAATGGCTGGTAGTTTTTAACTATTTGTAAATCAGATAAAAAATAAGCATATAATATGCATGCAGAATAACCATTGCCTTAAAGATTAGAAAATCGTTACAATCGACTGACAGATTACCCCTTGTTGCAAACCGAGGTGATTAACAATTAACTGCATTAATATTGCATACAAGGTAATTTAGAGGTGTTGTGTATTATATGTTTAATTCAATGCTTTCGGGGCTGCTACTTTTAACATCGCCTCTTTCATGGGTTGGGTCAGCAGGAATTCGGATCAGCCTGTTTGAGAACCGGAGTTGGTCAACAGCTTTCTTTGTTATTAAGCGCAGGCCGCAATCCAAGGGTCAAAGTAGAGTTTTCCTAAAAGAATCTGAAAATCCTGTTTTAATATTTTTTCGTCCTGCCCCATTCAAAATCCAATGCTCGTATTACTTTTGCTGTGAAACATATATAACCCCTATGCAAAAAGTAAAATTTATCGCAATTATCCTTTGTTTAATCAGCCTAAACTCCGCGGCACAACTTACACGAATTTTAAAATCGGTCAAAGGTCAGAATTATCCACTTTCAAAGACTGAAATCGTTGAGGGTCTTAAGGAGGCATTGCAAGTTGCTACAGATAGCGCTGTCACTCATCTTTCGGCTACAAATGGCTATCTTAAAGACCTTTCCATTAAGATATTACTTCCTGCTGAGGCGAAGGAAATCACCGAAAATATCTCGAAACTACCGGGGGGATCAAAGCTGGTTGATGATGTGATTACCCGAATCAACCGTGCTGCTGAAGATGCTGCAAAAGGGGCAAAACCCATCTTTGTAAAAAGTGTCCGGGAAATGACTTTTGCCGATGCCTTTCAGATTCTAAACGGACCTGATAATGCTGCCACCCAATATTTCGAACAAAAAACCATTCAGCAGCTTACCGAACTTTACCGTCCTAAAATCAGGGAATCACTGAATAAGGGGCTGGTAGCCGGAATTTCCACACAGCAGTCATGGAACGAACTGACCAAAACCTGGAACCAGATTGCAGCCTCTCCAATCGGGGCGATGACAGGGATGAAAGTTGTAAAAGTTCAACTTGAGGATTATATTCTGCAGCAGGCCTTAAAAGGGCTGTTCCTGAAAATTGCGGAACGGGAAAAGGATATCCGCACCAATGCCCGTGCACAGGTTACTTCCCTGCTGAAAAAGGTCTTTGGAGGTCAGAAACCGGTTAAATAGTTAATGGGTCTTGTGAACAGTGAATGATATACGGTTTACCCGGTTGTGTCCCGCAGATAACGCAGATTAACGCTGAATCAAATAGAATAGTTTAATTTAACAGGAATTAGAATCTACCAAAACATGAAAACAAACCTACGATTGATGAAAAAAGTAAAACTCCTGATTTGTCCAGTGCTTGTAATCCTGGTTATGCTTCTCATGGCATGCTCCGGAACAAAGACGCCAACACCGGTATCTGTCACCAAAAACCTCAGGGCTCCAGCATACCCGCTGATCACCATCGATCCCTACACAAGTGCCTGGTCGGAGGCGGATCATTTGTACGATGATGCGGTTCGCCACTGGACTGGAAGACGGTTTGGATTAATTGGCGCGTTGCGCGTTGACGGTCAGGTTTACCGCTTTATGGGGAAAGAGGAGGTTCCGCGAAAGGCCATCCTGCCGATGGCCGATCAGGGTGCATGGGAAGGGCGGTATCTTTTTAAAAAACCGGCCATTGGCTGGGAGCAACCGGACTTTGATGCCTCGAAGTGGAAAGCGGGCAAAGGGGCATTTGGAACTCCCGGAATGCCGGTTATGTCGACACTTTGGGAAACTGCCGATATTTGGGTGCGGCGCGAGTTTACCCTGAATACCAATTTGCCTGAAGTCCCAATCTACCTGATCTATTCACATGACGAGAATTTCGAACTATATCTGAACGGACATAAATTGGTCGATACCGGATATTCCCATAAGAACAATGTAGTGCTTCCAATGGATGACCAAATGCGAAAGCTGCTCAATCAGAATGGTAAAAATGTGATCGCGGTCCACTGTTCAAATAAAGTTGCAGGCTCTTATGTCGATTTTGGGTTATATCGGGATAGTGATCAACCGGCGGTATTTGCCAAAACAGCACTGCAAAAATCGGTAGCTTTGTCTGCTACTCAGACGCATTACAATTTTTCATGTGGCCCGGTTGACCTCAGACTTACATTTGTCTCCCCGCTTTTGCTTGATAATCTGGATATTCTTTCCAGGCCTGTCAATTATATTTCCTATGAAACCCAATCGACCGACGGCAGGCAGCACGAGGTACAGATCTATTTTGAAGCAACTCCTGAATGGGCGGTTGATCATATTTCGCAGGAAGTATCTCTTGAGAAAGGAAAAACTGATGGGCTGACTTATTTCAAAGCAGGAACCACAGAACAGGCTATTTTGGCGAAAAAGGGGGACGACCGTCGTATCGACTGGGGTTATTTTTACCTCTGCGGAAATGCAACTCAGGAGATGAGCTATGCCATGGGCAATTATAACGATGTAAAACAGGAGTTTGTTGCCACAGGACTGCTTAGGACCACCACTGAAGAGAAGAGGATCACCCTGATGACCGAAATTATGCCGGTTATGGCCTGCTCGAACCAACTTGGAAAAGTGGAAACAAAACCGGTTTCAGGAAAAATAATGATCGGCTACGATGATTTGTATGCCATTCAGTATTTTGGTGTAAACCGGATGGCCTGGTGGAAAAAAGATGGAAAAGTTAGTATGGACGATGCCCTGAAAGCAGCTTCCGCAGAGTATGGCCAGCTGAGCGAGAGCTGTAATAAATTTGACAACCGCCTTTGGGCAGATGCTGTAAAAGCGGGTGGTGAAAACTATGCTGAACTTTGCGTTTTGGCATACCGTCAGGCGATTGCAGCTCATAAGCTCCTGAAGGATAAAGAAGGGAATACCCTGTTTTTTTCAAAGGAGAACTTCAGTAATGGCTCCATTGGAACAGTGGATGTGACCTACCCATCGTCACCCTTGTTCCTGTTGTATAATCCCGATTTATTGAAAGGGATGATGACACCCATATTCTATTTTTCAGAAAGCGGCAAATGGACCAAACCGTTTGCAGCGCATGATAATGGGACCTATCCAATCGCAAACGGCCAAACCTATGGCGGGGATATGCCAGTGGAGGAATCGGGAAATATGTTGATACTCGCCACAGCCATTGCTCTGGCAGAAGGGAATGCTTCGTATGCCGAAAAACATTGGAAGACATTAACCATTTGGGCCGATTACCTGCTTCAAAATGGTCTGAACCCCGAAAACCAGTTGTGCACCGACGATTTTGCCGGACACCTTGCACACAATACGAATCTTTCCATCAAGGCAATTATGGGAATTGCCGGTTATGGGAAACTTGCCGCTATGTTGGGTAAAAAAGATATCGCCGTAAGATATAGTTCAAAGGCGAAGGAAATGGTAACTAAATGGGTCGAAATGGCTGATGATGGCGATCATTTCCGGCTGACCTTTGATCAGCCCGGAACCTGGAGCCAGAAATACAACCTGGTATGGGATAAAGTGCTGAAATTTAACATTTTTCCCAAAGAGGTGGCCGAAAAGGAAATTACGTATTATCTCACCAGACAAAATGCCTACGGCTTACCTTTGGATTACCGCAAAACCTACACCAAGTCCGACTGGCTGATCTGGAGTGCTACTTTGGCTGACGATAGGGCAACGTTTCAAAAGTTTATTGACCGGGAGCATAAATTTGTGAATGAAACCCCCGACCGGGTACCTATGACCGACTGGTACGAAACAACCAATGCTAAAAAGATGGCTATGCAGGCGCGTTCAGTGGTTGGCGGATACTTTATCAAAATGCTCGAACAAAAAAATAAGTAACTGATGAGAACAATCTTCTTTACGCTATGCTTGCTCCTTTGCTCAATCGGGCTTCAGTCGTCTACTCCTAAAGGCCTAAAGCCTAACCAACTAATTGGTCACCGTTTTCTAACCTTCAACACGGTGATTCGTGTTAACCAGATTGAAGTGGCAAGAAACAGGAATGTTGGGCAGGATGAGCGCAAGGACCATACGCCGGCTCGCGTCATTAAATTCCGAAACGCTGTTGAGGCAGGATTTCCGGGAGCCAGGATAACCTGGGCATTCAGCTGGCTTGCCTTGCACGACACTTCAGCTAATTATAAAAAGATCAGAGAGCTTGTAGTTGGTTATCATTATAAATACGGTGACGAAATTACATTTATCCCGGGTGCCTATTTTGCAAATGCCTATAATTCAACTGAACAGGTTAACAAGGATTTACACGAAGGTTTGGCAAAGGTGTCGGAAATAACGGGACAAGGTTACCGGCCCAACAGTGTGGTGGCAGGCTTCATGTCGGCTAAAAATCTGGAGTTCCTGGCGAGGGAAGAGCATATTCACGTATGTCAGGGAAATATCTGGAGCCAGTATGCCATTGACAATCAGGATGGAGACGGATCGGTATGCTATCCCTATTATCCTTCAAGGGAACATTTCTGCAAGCCTGCTCAAGGAATCAATGATTTTATTGATTGTGTAAATCTGGATGGCTGGACGATGGATTTTTTGGCGGCCCGAAGAGCAGGAGGGTCCGGAGGTTTTAACAGCCGGATGGGAGTTGGTCCGATAGAAACCTTGCAAAAATACGGCGAAGAAACCGGGGTGAAAGAGATGCTCCATTCGACAGCAATTCACTTTGACCGCGGATTTGATTTAAACGGATTCGCCTGGGTTACCAATTGCTGGGAAATATCCTTGCCCATCGATGTCTCAGGGTTGACCCGTTGGCTTAGCGAAATAAGGAACCGGTGGCCGGATACTGAGTTTGTAACGCAGGGTGAATTCGGACTGAACTGGCGCAATCACTTTAAAAACAATGATTTTAATTACCGCTTCGAAGAGAGTGGCTCCGGAATCGGGGGATCAGATGCCGGAAGGAAAATCAGGTGGATGATGAATAAAACTTTCCGGCTTGCACTCTTGTCTGAAGATAAGGAGAATTCGGGTGAGTACGTCATTGATTTTACCCGATATGACGTAAAGGCTGAAGAACCGGTATCGGCAAGTACCCGGAATTGGAGCCTGATGGGAGAAATCAATCAGAAACAAACCCGACCACAGGATAAACCGGTTCCATTGAGAAATCTGGACGAAAAATCAAAATCTGTCATACAAAAGGTTTATCCGGTCTTACTTAGGAGTGACCAGGTGACTTCCTGGTGATTCTGAATTATTCATCGCCTTGAAAATATTGGGCAGGGAAAGAAATTTCAGCTTTCCCTGAAAGCCAAATGCCCTGAAAGGGCTATATCTTAATAACCCCGGGTAAGGGTTTTCCCGCCGCCCGGGGTAAAAAAGTGCAGCACCAGATTAAGACGAATCTGCAACGATAAATTGAAATAAAACTGATCTATTCGCCGCAAGTCGAAACTTCCGAAATGAACAGAGCTTCAAATCTGATTTAAAATTTTTACCTTTGAAAATTAACCCAAAAGCACCTTATTTAAGAAATCGGCCAACCGGATCAGCCGGTTTTCATGACAGACTAACTAAAAACAAATAGTTATGAATAAGTTAATGATCCTTGTCACAATTTTTATCCTGTTTTCGTGTACAACCCGCCCGGAATCAAAGGTTCCCTGTTATGCATGGACTGGAGGTCCTGAAAAAATGACAGATGCCGAATTAAAGACTCAATTTCTCGATCTGAAAGCCAAAGGAATTGATGGATTAATGTATTCTGCCGGTCAACAACCCGAAACCTACCAACGTGTGGGGAAGATTGCCAAAGAGGCGGGATTAAAGTTTTATTCCTGGATTCCAACTCTAATTCAGGGGGTGAATCCTAAACTGAAACCAGAGTGGTATGCGATAAATGGTCGTGGAGAATCTGCTTATGACAAACCCGCTTATGCCAGTCATTACAAATTTGTTTGCCCCAATCGCGAGGAGGTTTATCAGTTTCTGGCTGACATGTATGGAAAAGTTGCGGATATTCCTGAAGTAGATGGTATTCATCTCGATTTTATCCGGTTTCCTGATGTGATTCTTGCACCCGGGTTATGGAAGAAATACGGATTGGTCATGGACCGTGAATTTCCTCAGTTTGACTATTGTTATTGCGACAAATGCGTGGCGGATTTCAAGGCCAGGAATGGAATTGATATCAAGTCTGTAAAAGATCCTTCTCAAGTGGAAGAGTGGAAGCAGTTCCGTTACGACCTGATTACAAATCTAGTGAACCGGCTCGCCGCAATGGTTCATGCCAAACATAAGGAGATTAATGCCGCAGTATTTCCCGGGCCTAATTCGGTTGCAAAAAAAATAGTCCGGCAGGAATGGAACAAATGGAATCTTGATGCATTCTATCCGATGAATTATAACGATTTTTACCTTCAAGGGACCCCATGGATTGGCAGGATGTGCAAAGAAGAATCCACCGCCACGCTTGAAAATAAAAAGCCTGTTTATAGCGGCTTATTTATTTGTCCTGCTCCTGAAAAGAAAATCAGTGAACCAGATCCTGAGAACCATGGCCTTTTACCCGAAGAACTGGAAGCCGCCATCCGGGAATCGGTTGAGAATGGTGCCACCGGTATCTGCCTTTTTACACCGGAACGAATGACTCCCAAAGATTGGGTGATTTTTGATAAAGCCATACATACCAGCTATATAAGAAAGTAGATCATTGGTTTTTTTGTTCTTGGGAATATTTTAGGACTAAGTACTACCCGGTTCCGGGCTGATGAGCCGGAGTCTTTGAAGTGAAACCTGATTAAGCATCACTACAAATGGTAAAAACTATCATTTTCCTATTCTCTGTTCTCTTTGCATTTGCATCCCGACTATCCGGGAGATTGGGTGCAATACCCCGGTCTTTCGTGGTGCCAGCCCACTTTCCCGGCATCCGGCACACGCTATCCACTAGTCAGAGGTAAGCCGTTGGTGCTTCGTTTTCGGCTTTTTATCCATTCAGGAAAAGCGCCGGACAAAGCCCTGGCCAACTTACTTTGGGATACTTTTAATTCAGAAATCGCATTACATCCGACTTTCACATTTATAAAATTAAACTATGGAAACAAATAGGATGGGTTCAGAGTTTTCGCGCCGGCAGTTTATTAAAACCAGCGGTGCCGCGGCTATAGCTGTTCCTTTAATTATTCAGTCGTCGGCATTGCTGGGCAAAGGAATGGCACCTGGTGACCGGATTAATCTGGGGATTATTGGTTGCGGAGGGCTGGGGAAGGTGAACCTGATAAATTGTACTGCGAATCCCAATGTCGTGGTTGTTGCAGCTTGTGATGTCTGGAAAGAGCGTTTAGATCCAATTGTTGAGAAATTTAAAGGTACCTGCACCGGATACACAGATTTTAGGGAGTTATTGCTTCATAAAGGACTTGATGCCGTGATTATAGCCACTCCGGCTCATTGGCATGCCGTTATAGCCATTGCTGCCGCTGAAGCAGGGAAAGATATCTATCTGCAAAAGCCGATGACTATGCATCTCGGCGAAAGTCTTGCTGTTCGGAATGCCGTAAGAAAGCATAACATCATCTGTCAGGTTGGGACTCAGATTCATGCCAGCGGGAACTACCGAAGGGTTGTCGAAATTATTCGTTCCGGCAATCTGGGTGCTATAGCAACCGTCAGGACCTTCTTTGTGATGAACGAAGCTCCTACCGGGATCGGATTGGGGAATAACACCACAAATATCCCCAAGGGAATGGATTGGGAGATGTGGGTGGGACCTGCGCGGATGCAACCTTTCAACCCAAATCTGGTCAAAGACGCCTATTATCAAGGCTTCTGGATGGATTTCAGCGGAGGGTGGACTCCGGGGATGGCCCCGCACATCATCGATTTGCCTGTATGGGCGCTTGATCTTGGCTTTCCGACGGAAGTCAGCGCAGCTGGTGGACGTTTTATCATCAGGGATGACGGGGATGCATATGACAATCATGAGGTGCTCATAAAATATCCAAAGCTCACCATAAGCTGGATGAGCTCGCTAACAAATAGTTACGGTTTTGATTTTGCAAAGGAACAAAAAAGCCAACGCAGGTTAGGCATTTATTTTCATGGGGTTAACGGTACGCTGCAAACAGACTACAGCAATCATCTGATTTATCCGGAAGGGAACAGGATGGATGGGAGGCAGACTCCACCAGTATCGTTGCCACCATCACCGGGTCACGAATTAGAGTGGCTCGAATGTATCAAATCACGCGTTCAGCCATCC
>TBL_comb47_HYPODRAFT_10002588_pt1 | contig 22176 bp, 24 predicted proteins | sample TroBogypolimnion_40_FD_10682 | JGI IMG/M metagenome (IMG submission 10682)
CCGTTCTTAATGATTTGGTATTTGACATCAATGATTTAGTCATTCATTCCTACCAGTTTATACGATTGTATGTGCTTCATTGTTACCATCATCAACAACCCTTACCTGAAATCAACGATACATTTATCCTGTATTGTATCAAAGTATTAGGCACGAGAGACAATCGTGGAAGACAAAGTGCCAATGCCACCTTATTGGAAACCTTACAAGAATTCTACGATACCGAATATCAACCCTTATTGAACCACGAGAAAACTGATTTGAAAAATACTACTTTTTTGTTACCGTATGTTGCCACGCAAATTCATACCTGTCTTTCTAACAATCTACAAGAGCATTTTCTACAACATTTCTTACGGTTCATCAACAAAACTACTCATGAAATTACCGAAGATAAAGCCGTATTACATACTTTCAAACATAAACTGTGTTTGATGGAAGAAACGGATACGATATTTGACGCTTGGAAAACCACCCATTTACCTCATATATTACCTACGAATATTAAGAAAAATCTTCACTACGATGTCAAAGTTCGTTCCTTTGCGTATCTTCAAGGATTGTTATACATGAATTCCGTGTTGGAAACGCAAGAACAAAAATTGTTTCAACCCCTACCACTACGCACGAATATTGTTCCCAAACATATTTTATTAGATACTGCTTCTATTGTTTCACTATTTTGCCCTGAAAATGATAAAGAAGGAAATAAAATCAAAAAGGGAGAACTACTTAAACATATCAAAGATAGCCAACATGATGTATGGGATAATTTGCTGAATTTACAACATAAAATATTCAAAAACTCCCATTATCAATTTCATTACCAGATACAAACCGATGGAATTTCCTGTTGTTTATTATTCATTCGTAAAGATTTGAAAGACAAAAAATGGGGAAGCAAAGTTCCTACTTTACCCGACCAAGAGTTTCATAACATAGAAGATTTATCCCCAGAACAATTGACGGTATTGAAACCAAGAAATATGGTGGGTTGTGACCCCGGAAAACGAAATCTGGTGTATATGGTAGATGAAACTGGTAAAAAGTTACAATATACTGCCCCACAACGCAAACGAGAAAGCAAACAAAAATGTAACCAACGCATTTTATTGGCTGAAAAAAAGAAACATGGAATCACTGAAAAAGAAACCAATTTGTCATTACAAAACAGTAAATCAGTCCGCATAAATAATTACAAAATTTATTTGGTAGAGAAACAAAAACTCAATCAAGAAACCACCGAATTTTACAAGCGAGAAGTATGGCGGAAAATGAAATTTAGGGCTTATAGTTACGGAAAAAAATCCATAGATACCTTCCTGAATAAAATCAAGGAAACTTTTGGAGAGAATTTATTGATTGGTTACGGTAACTGGTCACGAAGCACTCAAATGAAACATTTTATGCCGACAATGAACAAAGGATTGAGAAAACTTATTCATAAAAAATATGACACCATTACCATCAACGAATGTAATACCAGTAAAAAATGTTGTGGGTGTCATAACAACTTGTCCTATTACAAGGATAAAGAAAACAAAGATGTATTCCGTCTTTTGATGTGTTCTAACTGCGTGAGTTGCGAAAACAAACATACCGTATTTAGAACCCGAGATGTGAATTCTGCTGTCAATATACGGCATATCACGAGGTGCTGGGTGGAGAAACAATTTAGACCACCAGTATTTCAAATTTCGTCTTTCACCACTTCCAGTAAAAAGGAAGTGGAAAAAGTAAGACCATCGTAGGTGAAATTCCTACTATTGATTTTACATTTTTTCTTATTTTTTTGTCGTATAAAATCGGTCAGAGACCCCGTAGGGGTCTCAACCCTTGAACGGCAAAGCCGTTCTTAGGCGTTTTAAATGAGAAAAGGTGTAAATAGTATTTATTATTATCTATATATTTATTCAATTTTCCGTCCAATTTTTTAGTAAATTATTATTATATACATAGTCGTAAATGGTTGGTGTATTTAGAGACACACTAGGACAATGCCAAATAGCACCCTATTCTAAAATGATTCCTACTGCAATCACTGGTCTAACTGCGACATCTACGGTGGCTGGCCAAATCACCCTAAGTTGGTCAGGAGGGCTCGGATCTAATGTCATATATACGTACGTGCTTTCGAGTGGAACTATTCAAAGTATCGGAACAATAAGTGGGAATGGGATAGGTACACCTTATTCGGTAACATTAACATTAACATCTAATACCCAAGTAACAACAACAGTAACATTGACTGCAACAGTATTAGGTGGATCGACGAATGCTGTTTCAAGTAGTGTTACTACTATCAATCCTCAACCAATACCACTAGTAAATTACTCATTTAATTCAGGAAGCTATAGTACGACAACAAATGAAATTTACAATATGGCTAGCGGTACTGCAGTATCAGATGCACTTGTGCAGACATTCACAGGTTCTTCAGTAACCCCTTACACAAGTTATATTTCTACCACTTACGATTCAACTGGTGGTTCTGGCGGTTCATTAATATCGCAGACTTGGTCTTGTATTGGTTACAAAAGCCCCACATATCCTATTGCATTACCTACGTTTACTAACGGTAACGGAATTTCATTTTCCTGTTGGATTTGGATGTCGTCAGTGGGATTGCCAGTATGGGGTAGTAATGATGGAAGCTTTTATTTATACATAGACGGTGCTTCTCCAAATCCACTGGTAACGTTCAATAATCCTTGGGCAGCTTGTAATTCTAATCAACCAATTTCTTATAGTACGTGGCATTTTTTAGTAGGTGTTGCTAACTTCACAAGCTCCACCGCAGTCACAACGTATTTATATCTCGACAATGTTCAAATTGCGACAGCATCAGGAACATTATCTAGTAAAACAATATCTGGTTTATGTACAGCAGCGCCAGCAGGATTTACAGCTGGTACCGGCGGTGCAAGTAATTGGGCTGGTTCTGGCTCAGGTGCAAATTTAAAACTAGATAATTTACGTTATTATAATGTCGCATTATCAACAAATAATATAAATTATTTATATACCAATAAAATATAGGCTATCAATTAGTATATACCGGTAATTTATCCACATCCATTACCACCATATTTTTGACAATTTTTTTCATCAAAAATTGTTTAAAAAACGGGAATTTCAGTTGTTCCTGAGGAGTATGTTTGTGACAGGTTCTCGCAATCATTTTATACAATTTAAAATTGGGATACCGTTCTTCTCCGTTACGTTTATAGAGAACATTTTTGTCTTCGTCGCTCGTGATCCACCGATATATGGTTTTCTGTAGTTCGTTAAAAGTCGCCACCGTTTCCGGTTCATCATCCTCAATGATAAAATCGTAAATAGAACAGCCTAATCGGGTCAAATCAAAACTATAATTCGGGTCTAGTCGCGGTTTTTTCTCATTCAAATAGGGCTCGGTATTATACTGGGTGGCGGCATCTCCACCTACTGCAAAACTATCACTGCAAAACAGGTGCCCATTGAATTTATAAATACTACGGCCGAAATCGATGATTTTAAATATTTTACCGTAAGTGGGAACTTTATAGACTTGTTTGTTGTACCTGTAATATAAGAATTTAATATCTGTATTGGAGAACATTATGTTGTTGGTATGGAGATCATTGTGGGTCAAATGGAAGGTTTTTTGGTAAATAATAAGAGTCATAATGACCTGGAAAAGCGCACTGGCAGCAGCATCTTCTTTCATCAAATTGTTCATAAAGAGTTCGTCCATAGTGCCGTCAGCACGTTCCAAACATATGAGCTGCACCGGGAAATCCTTGATATATGCAAATTGTTCCGAGCCCTCTTCAGAAACAGAGGATTCGGTTTCCCAGTCGTTATCGTCACAATCGTCCACAGTGCATTCACTATTATCATCACAATCTTCTTCTATTTCGCTAGAAGAATCGCTAGAAGAATCTGTGGAAGATTCGTGGTTTTCCAAGTTCTCTTTTTCATAAACAACATTCTCAAGGTTTTCGGAGCAACTTTGCAAATCTAAGTCGTTCGAATCTTTCGAATCGTTCGAATCGTCCAAACTTTCTGCGAAAGTATCAATATGAATTACGTCGGTAATCAAGTTCTCTTCTCCTATTGTTAATTTTATTTTGTTAGATCGAGAACCTCCATTTACATATTCACACGTAGACATACTCATCGTAAAGGATTTGTTGACATTTTCTAAAAAATAGGGGGAAGATTGGAGAAACTCTATATCATCAGAAACATTGACTTTGAATACTTTTTGCACACCTAAAAAGGTACCATAGTAATCGAGACAATGTACTATTTTATGTTGATGTAACAATTTACTGGCTAAAAAACTAAAGAAATTATCTACATAGGATGCGTTGTTTGGATCACGTAACTTAGGAATATCAGTTTCGCTATAAGACAAATAAGGATGGGGGAGAACATTCAATCCAGTATTGTTTTTGTATTTACCTGTCATAAAACGGTAGGGATCTAAAAGGGGTGAATATTTGATAAATATAGGCATAGTTAGTGTGCATAGGTTCTCTGGATCATATAATTCTTTGTCATTTTGAAAATGAAATGTATGATTTAACACAATGTTGTCATAATTTTTCTCATTTGTCTTAAAAAATGTGCTGTATATAGGATTGTAATTTTGTATTTTGTCAATGGAAAAAGGGTTGTAGTTACATTTTAGATCTTCTGGGGTAGGTTGGTAACAATCTTCTAAAGTTCTCCAATCAATTGTTTTAGCTTTCAGATAATTCACACAAAATTTAGGGGTATCCATTAATTGTATAGGGGGTTTATACATTTGTTTTTCATTGGTAAAACTCAGGAGCAGGGAACCTACGGTTCCCCTGCGACCCCTCCCTTTAATTATGTTATCTTATTAGGCAGCATAATTTTTATTCTATACCATTCCCTTAATTTAAGGGAGGGGTCGCAGGGGAACCGTAGGTTCCCTGCTCAGTAGGTTCCCTGCTCTGAAATATTATAAAATTATAAAATATATACCTGGTTCCAATGACATTGGAATTAAAGAAATTTAATATGCGCGACATCACCTTTAAGCCTGATGAAAATAAAGGTCCTGTAATAGTTATGATAGGTCGTCGTGATACAGGTAAATCCTACTTAGTGCGGGATTTACTGTTTTACCATCAAGATATACCTATTGGCACTGTTATTTCAGGAACTGAAGCTGGTAATGGCTTTTATTCTTCTCATGTTCCCAAACTCTTCATTCATGAAGAGTATAATTCTGTGTTAATCGAGAACATTTTACGTCGTCAACGGGCAGTATTAAAACAGGTAAATCAAGAGATGGCAACTTACCGTAAGACCACCATTGATCCACGAACTTTTGTTATTTTAGACGATTGTTTGTACGATCAATCGTGGACACGTGATAAGCTTATGCGACTTCTTTTCATGAATGGAAGACATTTGTCAATGACTGCATAAATGCAGCCAACCTGGTGTCAGTTGGATCAAAAATTCAGCTAGTCCTTTAGAAAAACCAATAAGTTTTTTTATAGGGCGACACGTCCAAATTGCGGGGACATCTTGTTAGGTTCTTACTACTAAACCGTGCTAGAAATAGTATGGTGGCCAATGTTAACCACATTGAAGGTTTTGCAAAGCCGCCAGGCGGTGCAAAACCTAGATCATTCTTAGATAATTCTCTTCGAGGATTATCCAAGGATGATGGGTATAGTAAAAATGTAAGAAATAAAGACAATCCGCAGCCAAGCCCCTAAGTCCATTATGGTAAGGATATGGGGAAGGTTCAACGACTAAACGGAGGTGGGGATGATGAGTTTGACCAACTCAGATGATTTCTTAAGATATAGTCTAGCCTTACCAGAGATGGTAAGAATTTTCGCGTGGAAAATTTTTTGCGTAATTTGCATGCAATATCCGCTCGGTATACCGCCTAATCTTCGAACAAATATTGATTACGTTTTTATACTGAGAGAACCCTATTTGACAAACCGAAAAAGAATCTGGGAAAATTATGCGTCAATGTTTCCAACCTTGGAAAGTTTCTGTGCAGTTATGGATCAAACAACTGAGAACTTTGAGTGCTTAGTAATTAATAATAATGCAAAGTCTAATAAGCTAAATGACCAAGTATTCTGGTATAAAGCACAAGACCATCCTGACTTCAAATTAGGTGCAAAAGAATTCTGGGAAATAAGTAAATCTATGGCCGATGATGATGGAGAAGAATCATATGATCCGAGTAAAGGCAAGAAGAAACAAGGGCAAACGATCAATGTGAAGAAGACTAAATGGTAACGGAACTTTTATATAATATTGCATAAATTATATAAAAATATTTTAGGAATATACTATACATGGACAATAATAACCTTATTGAAGAGTTGACAAAAAAATGTGCTCTATTAGAAGCCGAATTAAAAGAGACAAAAGATAAATTGAAAAAATATACGGCTCCCGAACGTAATCGAAACTTTTACAAACATCATAAAGAAGAAATGCTCAGTAAAAACAAGGAATATTATAAAGAAAATGTTACCCCAGAAAAAAGAAAAGAATACGCTAGAACTGCCTATTTAAACCAAAAAGAAAAGAAAAAATTGCTAGCCGAGAACATTTAGGCATATTATATAATTATTAAAATAATTATATAAAAACAAAATCTCTTTATAATGTAAGAATGCCATCATATAGCGTCGAAGAACTCAAAGAATACTGTCAAGAGCATAATGTCGTATTATTGCAAAACTATGATAAAAAAGCTACGAGCAAGACATTTATCATAGGAAAATGTGTTACTGAGAATTGTAATGAAACTTTTAATAAATTATATAGTGTATTATTGACCGCTGGTGCATACTGTAAAGGCTGCGCCAAGATAAATGGACAAAAAAAACATAGCCAAACATGGAAAGATAATTATACTGGTGACAATGCACATAAACTTAAAGAATATATGGATAAACGCAAGAAAACTAATATGAAAAGGTGGGGTGTAGAACACGCTATTCTTAATAAAGACATTATAGAAAAAAGAAAAGTTACTACTCTTGAACGGTATGGTGTAGAATTTGCAGCTCAGAGTTCAATAATTAAAGATAAAAAGGTACAAAATAGCTTGGTTAAGTTTGGTGTAGAATATCCTAGCCAAACAAAAGAATTTCAAGAAAAAGCCAAAAAAACGTTTATGGAACGTTATGGAGGGATACGCGCATCTCATTGTCAAGAAACAAAAGATAAAGTAAAATCAACCTCATTGGAGCGTTTTGGCCAAACAAATGCAATGAAAAATGAATCAATAAAGGAAAAATACAGACAAGGTTGTTTGGAAAGTTTCGGATTTGAGAGCCCATTACAAAACCCTGAAATTAGTGAAAAAATGATGAAAAGTTGTTTTAATCTAAAAGAATATACATTTCCAAGTGGTAAAGTGGTGCAAATACAAGGTTATGAGCGTTTTGGTATAAACGATTTATTAAACATAGAAAAACTTAGTGAAGACGATATTATTGTTTCTAGAAAAGAGGTTCCTGAAATATGGTACGACGACGTTGATGGTATTAACCGTCGATATTTCGTTGATCTATATATTCCTAGTCAAAATAGATGTATAGAGATTAAATCCTCTTGGACAGTGAAAAAAGACTATGTTTTCGAAAAACAAAAGGCGATGAAAGATGCAGGTTATAAATGTGAAATTTGGGTTTATGATGATAAAGGTATTCGTATTGAGTCATACGAATAATACAGAAAAGGTCGTCCAGAATATGGACACCCTTGAAAAATATAAATAATTTTTAATAATGAATAAATGATATACGTTTTTTAATCTGCCGATCGGCAGAGCAAAAAAAATAGAAATAAGCACCCTTGAAAAATATAAATTATAATTATTTGCTTTACAACTTAGCGAAGTGAAAATTGTATATAAGAATAATAACTATTTTTATGTTATACATATAACATAAAAATTATGCATTGCAGATTTACCCCCCCCCCTAACACATATATTACGATAGATGGTAAGGGAATGGATGGTTATAGAATATAAGAAACACATAGCTCCGATAACCTTCATAAGGCGAAAGGTTGATGGAGTATGAATCTTTGCGAATAATTTTACGAATCTTTGCGAATATTTTTACGAATCTTTGCGAATAATTTTATGATTATTGATAAATCTAGAAAGAATCCAATAAACACGTTGCGAATTATAAAAATACAAAATAAATTGGTCTTTTGTAGAATCTGACAAATGCGTATTGTTCATAACAGATTCTAAAAAGGTAAATTTTGAATTTACCGTAAAAAAAATAGGATTTGTTATAAACAATTCAAAAAACATTGTTAGTAGAATTTTTATAAATGGATCTTTAAACTCTTTCATAGAATTTGATTTTTTAACAATGATATCACAAAATAGTTTCATCTAGCGTTCGTTCTCCTGTGCGTAGACTACTTATCTATATAAAAAATATTAATTTTATATAGATTTTTTAAATATGTTATCATCAGTACTTTTAGTCTCAACGATGGAGGTCGAAGACCGAAGTCGTATGATAAGATTCTAATCTTCTTTATCCTTATCTGTTATTTCTATAGAAATATTTGGATCAGGGCTCTTACTCGAATTTAAAACCGTTTCATTATGTAATTTAGCTGCATCAGCGTCAGCTACTTCGCGTTCTTCAAAATTCACCTTTTCTTTCACACCAATCAAATTACCCTCTTCATCTATCGTTTGAGTAAGAACATTTCCACTCTTTCTAGCTAATTTAATGTTCTCCTCAATGGCTTTACGCTTGGTCTCGAGAACCCGTTTGTCGAATTCTTGTTTAGCAAAAGTTTCATTCTTAATCTTCTCCTGATGCAATTGATTCAATTCCTCCTCTAAGAACTGGACATTACCAGTCTTATAGGCCTCAGGATCCCAAGGAATCCAAATACCCACTGGACCTACAAAAATATCGTGATTGGGGTCTTGTTTACGGAGCGAAACACATTTATTTTGCGCTTCCTCCTGACTCGAATAAACACCACGGACTTTGAGACCACGTGTGGATGTTTGGAAAGCGTGTTCCCTGTTAAATTGTTCATTGATCTTGTCCTCATTTTTATCAATAAAATTCTTGTAATCGTCTTCTACAGATGATGCTTTTAGTTTGTCCTCTTCTTCTTTAGAGAACTCTTTAAAATCAGCCATAATATTGTCACTATTTAACCCATATTTAAATGAAATAAAATGCAAAAAATCCATAGATTTCTCCATAGATTTAGAAAAATCCCATTGTTTGACAAATTGATCAAAAAGGTAGGTTTCACGTTTCTTTAGGATCTTTTCAGGGCTTACGAAAGACATACAACAAAATTTTTGACCGGCTATGGGTTGATCCTCATCACATAGATCAATATATTTAGGGTTTTTTTTCCCATCAGGCAAGGTTTTTTTTTCATAGGTATCGGGTTTCGCCATATCAATCTCTTTAGTATAATTCTAGACAACAATTTATTTAAGTGATTTCTTTATCATAATATATTCCATTATATTATATAATAAAAATAGAAATGGGTGCCACGTTTGATTTTAATGAGCTTGTTAAGCGCGCAATTAAATATATTATCGAAGGTCTTGCTGTTGCCCTTGTTGCACTCTTGATCCCTCGCAAACAGTTGAATGTGGAAGAAATTATTATTATTGCCCTTACTGCTGCAGCGGTGTTCTCCATCTTGGATGTATTCATTCCCAGTGCTGGTGTCACCAGTCGTCAAGGTTTAGGGGCTGTGGTTGGTGCCAATTTGGTAGGTGGTCTTCGTTTAGCCGCTTAAATATTTAGCGTAAAATAATAAGAAATATTATATGATTTGATTATATAATATTTAATGGATATGGAGGTTCATTCTACTGTCAGTTTGGAGCAATGGCGCGCCATAAACGAACAAATGGTGGATATTAAAGCCAAATATGATCTATGCAAATCTCAATTAGAAAAATATACGAACAATGATCGTCACAAACGGTATTACGAGCAAAACAAAGATCGTGTAAAAGCCAATGCCAAACAATATTTGAATAAATTGAAAGAAGATAACCCGGAAAAATTGAAGGAATACCGACATAGGGCGTATATCAAACGAAAAAACCTACAAGTAGAGAACGAATAGTCTATTTCGATAAATTTTGTGCAATAATTATTAGAGTTTGTATAAAATTGCGAATATCAAAAATGCTGTTCGGTATTTTTCTTAAATAATCGTGGGCTTGCTTGATGCAGATCGGGTCCTTTAATAAATTATTGATATCACTAGGGTTATTGTAATATAGTGGATAATTTTTACCCAAGAGTTCGACAACGGCTGGATGTCGATTGATAAAAATCGGTGTATTACGCACAGTACATTCGATCAGGGTATTTATTGCGGATCCGTCAACCAAATTCAAAAATACTACATTATTAGTTAATAATTCATCGTATGTTTTATTATCTACTGCTTCCAATACATCCATTTTATTTACAATGCTGTTTAAGTATTCGACCATATGATTTAACCAATTGTTTTTTATACTAATAGATGCTGACGAGCAAAATTTTGGGCCATCATTATCATTCTCATTTTCCTTAGAAAGAGCTCCCAGTATTTGTTCGTCGAATCCTGCGGGAGGGTAATAGTTCTCCATAAATTTACCTTTTAATGCTACCTTACGTATCCTGTGCTCGATCCATTGACGATTCATTCTTAGCATTTCACGAAGATTTAATATACAGTTTTTCTTAGGTAAATCAATCATTTCATTTTTCTTCAAAAACATTCGGGGGGTTAATTCTAATTGATAAAATGAAAAAATATTACGTAACCATCCTCCTACCTGAATAAGTTTTTTATCCGAATTATCATAAAAATGTTGCATAGTAAATGGAGGAACCATTGTTTCTGTAGGATGAACCATAGTAAAAACCGGAACATTGATATTACGCACTCGAAACTCTTCTTCAAACTGATATTTTAAATATTTGGAGAGAACAATGATACCGCGACAATATAGTAAACTTTCTAAAAATTCGGGGCATTTTAACAATTCATAATTATTATATTCGCTGAAGGATTCGTTAAATGTATGATGTATAAACCCCATCCACGATTGGCGATATGGAATGATTCCAATGTATTTATATATGTCCCGCTTCCAATGAAACGTACGGTCAATATAGAGATCCAAGAGGATAGGTGCATTCGAGTTATTCAAATGAAATAATTTATTAAAAACATAGGCCCAACCTGACCGATGAGCCCCTGATTGATCATTTTGGTCAATATAACCAATATTAAATGGTCCATTCGGGTTCTCAGGAAGAACCGGTTTCGAGTTTCCATTTGTTTTATGATGTTGAAGAACCCATTTCCATTCACTCCTATAATCATAATTAGCAGAGAACATTTTCTCTAGTAGACCGTGATTATATTGCGAATCAATTTGACCGGTTAAATAATAGCTTACCACACATACTGCTATGTTCTTAAGAGTAGAATCCTTTATTTCACGGAAATCCGAGATATTATTTTCATTAGAAAATGTCTGTAATTTATTATAAATAAAATCAATAAGTTCCTCTGTTTTTTCATTTTTATTATAAATTGGGTTCTCCGAGAACCTGATTGTTTCTAATTTTACAGGAGAAAGAGGAGATGCAAAATAAGTATCAAACAAATCCTGATCGGGTGGAATGATATCCATTGTTACCTTGACCGGAGAAAATATCCTTGTTTCTAACATCCGTTTTTCGGATTCATAATACCATTTAAAGTTCTCATATTGATTTTTTAATAATATTTTACAACGGGTATGATATCGAACACAATCTAAGAAAGTCATCATCATTTTTTTCGAATTGAACGAAATTGGTAGATCTTTCTCATTCTTTTCAAACACATACTCGTGAGTCCACCCGATATCTAACAAAATATTTTTTATTTTTTTCGTAGTATATATAGGAATCATAGGTACTGCTGCATTGATACTGAAAAGAGTACCGTGAAAACGCATTGGTAATGACATATAAAACAGGGGGTAAAGAGAAAGGATTTCATCGAGAGATAAAGTATAATCTATATTGATGATGCGGGAATGATTTTTAATATTACGGAGAACATCATTATGAATTAATATATCATTTTCACAATTGGTTTCTTCGTCTATAACTTCCTTAGTATTAAAAGGAAGGAGAACCAAATAATAACCCTTTTTAGTAAGTTCTTCTAAGAACCGGGCAAGTTCTCGAACAATCAATTCATAACCTTGTTTATAATCAGGATGAAAAATATGCCGACACAAATTTACATTGATTATTTTCTTGGTTTTATGAAGACTGTAGAGCCCACTGTAGAGCTTTTTATATGAATCGTTGTTCGAAGGGCTCGGACAAGGACTAGTACTAGGACTAGGCTTGGTAAGACTGGTGAAGTAGGAAGATGGATTTTTCATATTGAAAGCGTCAGGTAAGAAACAAGAGGCATCTGGAAGATACGATAGGCGGTTTTCGTCGAAAAACTGGGAAAATAGGGGAATGTCTTGCCGGGTTCTCAAATAAATATGATCAAAAATGTCGAGCTTTTGTAGGTTCTCTGGTTGTAGGAAAATAGAATTATAGGGGATTCCTACAGAAAAAGCAATGATTTTTGGACGACTGATTATACCAGTGAATTTTTGATTAATCTTATCTAAAAAATAGTTATTGAGAACATCTCCGCCACCAAGCAGGATCACAGTGTTCTCGAGAACATCATAATCAGCGAGCTTGTCACAATCTACAAATTCAACGGTTTTGGGTTTGTAGGTCGGAAGATGGGTTATGATATGATGTATGGACCATTTATACTGTTCGTCGCCTAAATTGCAATGATTATAGTAACCGACTACGAGAACATTCGTCATTATATTATTATATATGTCTAGATTTTGCATAACCACAGGTTGCGCAAAATCCTACGGAAAAATCTCCGGAAAAATCTACGATTTGTTGCGCCATACGGCTTCATTAACGTTACGCCATACGGCTTCATTAACGTTACTCCATACGGATTCATTAACGGTTCCATCAACTTCGCTCTCTGATCATAGAGGAGTTTTGTAAGTATAATCGATTATCTTCTACATCGTTCAAGTCATACTTATTGAAGTCGGCTCTACGTTCATTTCTATCTATATAGTTATCACAGTCGCCTCGAGTGCATTTTACTTTTTCCCAAAATTCTCTCGACTGGCAACAATAATGATTCATTATAAACCATTCTGGTCCTAATATTATAAATTTATTTATTTCATCTTCCAAATTTGCAAATGTTGCGTGGTGTACGTTTAAACTAGTGAATTCGAAACTGGTGTTGACGAAATATTTTCTGTTTCCGATTTCATTTTCACAAGGACAATTTATAGATCGTTTATTGAAGTACTTAATTATTGATTCTGGTTGATTAATATGCATATTAGATCCAAAAAGTGTATGATCCACTTGTATTTGACCTAATTCAGAACAACCGTTTAAGATTGTGTTTAAATTTATACTTTCAGGTGACCACATATATTCATCAAAGTCTACTATCAAAACCCATTTACTCTCTTTTAGTTTGGGCAAGATAAAGGTGTTATACATATCTCTTTGCCTACCTAAATGATACGCCCAATCAGCATTAAAAAGTGTGACGATATTATTATCTATATAAGGCTGTAATATTTCAATAAAATTATCATCACTTTTGTCGTTTATTAAATAAAAATGATCGACACCATGAAATAAGTAATGGTCGATCCATTCTTTTATAGAATTTGATTCGTTCTTAAAAACACCACCTACAGAAAGGTTATACATAGGATTATATTTTGTATAATTTTTAAATTGTTTTACATAGATAATAACTATATACTTGGTATATATAACCACCCAAGCGTATTACATACCTGCTGCCATATCTGATCTTGAGCCCGCTGTTTTTCCAAATCTTTCAGCAACGGTATATATGGTAAATATTGGGTCTGATCTAAGAGAACACACAATTGATACAATGTATACGTATAATTGAAAAAATTGGTGCGATTGGCAGGGCAATGCATCGCCCACGGTTTCTGGATCTCGATGAAAAGTACACACAACGTTTCGTGGAGTTCTTCGTTCATAATGGGTGGTTTGATCCCAAAAAGCGAATTAATATATTGAATATGTTCAAAATATTTATTAAGACCCAATTTACGCAGGATATCACGCATCTTATCGTAGGTAATTTGTGACATATCCTCAATCCGCTCTTTTTTGATACGGGCTCGGATAGCATTGATCACCTCCTCGGGAATTTGTGTCGTCTCCTTGGCTTGGAATTGCGATAAAATCTCTTTGAAATGATTGAGTCGGATATAAGCCGTATAAGATACTTCATTTGGTGGCTCTTTGTTGGTCGGTTTGTTGTTATCGATAATATAGGTAATGAATTTACCGCAATCTTTGTTGTTACATATGAGAATACCCTCTTCGTCCTGGGGGATCATTTCACCACGCCTGCAGAACTCACAGACATCGGAGGATTGAATGTAGTCTTGGATGTTACCGATTTCACCGTTGACATTGCGCCAATATTTTTGGTAGAGTTTTTTGGACTGGCTGTATTTCTCAGAGTTGGGGTTGGCAGTATCACTACCATCCTTTTCGGGGGTGGCTTTGATTTTAAAGAAAGAATTGATAACATTACACGATTGTTTAGGTTCTTGGTTATCCGCATTGGAAATCTGCTGTTTCTGTTCAAAATAATGGAAAATGAACTTAGAATTGTCGAGCAAATACTGTTTTTTTTCTTTCTTTAGAGAACCTATTTGTTGTTTTATGGACTGGATTTTGTCACAAATATCCATATATTCGTCGATTTGATGTTCTCTTAATGTTGCGATTTGCTCTCTTAGTTTTTGTTTTTCCTGAATGAGTGCAGGAATGGTAGTAGATTCGGTGTTCTGGAAATGTTGGAGCATTTCACCGTGTTTTATGTCGATGGTGCTATGAAGCTCTTTATGTTGGTTATTTTTTGACATTATTTTTGGATTTGTTTATATTAATTGGAGAACGTGTTTTTATATGTTTTTATAGGGTTTTCTTATATCTACGAGTTTTCTTATTTTTTACTTGTTTGGACTTGGACCTAGATCTTTTAGTTCTCCTCTTTTTAAGAGTTTTTCTTTTTCCACCTGCTGCGGCAGCAGCAGATCTGTCCATAATTTTCGGTAAATTTGGTACATTTTGTAAAATCGTAAAAAATCTTTTTTTTTTATTATCATTTTTTGTTGGAGATACTGGTGAATAAATTCTAACTTCATCGTCTTTTATAACTTTATTTTCTTCAATAACTTCATCATCTTCAATATATTCATATTGTTCTCCATCATCTTGTTTACGTATTTCATCTAATAATTTAAATAAAACCCCATTTACATCGTAGTTTATATTTTTATTAATAAATTTGTTTTCACTAAAACTATACACGATATTTATAAATTTTACTATTACATCAACATCTATAATACGATAACCGTCCACAAACAATAGAGCTGTTAATAAATTATAAAATTTATCACTTAATTCTACATTATCATTGGTTAGTGCATTTAATAAAATTTTTAAAAATTTTGTTTCATCTAATAGTGTTTCTTGAATTTCACCCAACTTTATATCATCAATTTCCAAAACGTTAGCGACCAATCTATCAGTTTCATCATATTTGAATCCAAATTCGATAACTTTATTAATAAAAAGGGTTAATTCATATAAATCTTTAGGTTCCCAATAGTTTATTAAATTATTTAAATTTAATCCACCAGTTTGGGTCTCATCAAGTCCTACTAATTCACCATCTTCAAATATAATTCGATGTTCAAATGCTTTGGTATAACCGTTTACAGAATTTCCTGTGGATTTTATTGATTCTAATATTTTTTTAATATGGGCCCATAGGTTTTCGATCTCACTAGATTTTGTTAAATTGATTATTTCTGATTCTTTTATTTCTGTAATATTGTCGTTAAAATTATTAATTAATAAACCAATTACAGAATCATTAAATTCCGTCTCGCTCATTTTTAATACTTTATCATCTACCGATTCAAATATTTTTTCGCCATAATTTGTTTGTAAATCTTTTAATTTATTTTGATTATTTTCATAATCTGGATTTTCTGTAGTTTGTTCTGAAACATCTCCTCCATTTTGCCCCCAATAATTTTCATATAATACATATTTTATGATCGATGGAGCACGTGGTACCTTTATTTTTTCTACTATTTTTTTACCTGTCTTTACTGCACTCTCCTTTAATTTTTTAGGACCTTTTACACCACCAAATGTACGATTTCCAACTTTTTCTATACTTTTTGCTACTGAACGATAAATTACACCTTTCACGTCATTATATAATGATCTGTCACATAAATAACTATCACTGGTGCATATTAATGTTTTATTTTGTGATTCAGGATCATTGTTGATATTGATTTTTTTCAAGTAAATTAAATGGCTTAAATCACCGAGTAATTTACATAGAACACGATAGTTTCCTTCATTATCTGCAAAATTATCACTTGAAAAATATTCAGCATTTTCTTTATTTCCTGATATATAATTTTCGTTTTTAATTGCATACCCATCTTTATCAATTATTATTTCAAATTTTTCATAGTCAGCAGTTTCAACATATTTTCGTATGCCAATATTAAAAATAATGTTTTTGGCGGTATCAATAGATACTGTTATGGAACAATTTACACCATAGTTATCATTTTTTAGTTCTATAGTTAGATCTTTTATATTATTATTAATATAATTATGTAAACCTGCAAATGCAGTTGCGTCATATATTCTACTAGCAGGATCAAAGTAAAACGAAGGAGTAATCATTTGGGTGAGTCCCAGTATTGATGGTGAAATTGTATCTTGAATTCCGTGTGTATAATTTATCAATCCTGATGGTTTTGTTTTTGATAACGTAATAACCGAACGTTTACTCTTTCTTGCAGTTCTATCTTCTTTACCTTCTATCATAATAATGGTTCCTTCAATACTTATTGGTGGGACTGAATCCGAAGTAGCCATACCAAATAAAAAATTTTTGGATTCATTTATACGGGTAACACCTATTTTATTTTTATCTCTATATATTTTTCCAAATGTGGATGAACCTATGGTATCGTGATTAATATCTTCAATATTAAATCTTAAATTAATATCTTGAAGATAATCCGTATCATTCATCTTAAATTTATTTTATATATTAATGTTATAATATAACTATGCAAAAAATACAAGCCTATGTAATATCCGTAATAACTATGCTCACAGTTCTCTATATTCCCAATGCGACCACAATGCAATCAGTTAATTCAGCTTGGTATACCTGTATCCGACCTACGATCACCCCACCTAAATTCGTATTCCCGATCGTATGGACTATTCTCTATATTACCATCGGAATCGCTTTAGCACAGACCCTCATTTCTAAACCATCTTACGATCGTTCCCTATTGTTATTTTTCCACGTTTGGAATTTGGTCTTAAATGTCGCTTGGTCTATCGTGTATTTCGGTAAACACGAGATTGTTCTCGCGCTATTCGTATTATTCAATATGATCATTACAACAATGTTCATTTTATACTATACGTATTTGGTGCTGCCAGTATGGGTCTTCTGGCTCTTGCTACCTTATTTGGGATGGCTCTATTTCGCGTGTTTGTTGAATTTTCTATCAGTTCTCAAGAAATGTTAAATTTATTCTCTTAGTATAAAAAAATATATAATTTTTTTATACATAACCATATAAGCAGGCAAAACTAAGTTTGCATTACAAAACTTATTTGTTGGTTTGTGATTTTTTCTTTATCTAATTCGCCATTATGTAGTGTATAAGAGGATGAAATCAAATTATCATAAAGTGCAGCTTTTTTTATATCATTTTTCTTTTTATTTTTGCGGGGGATAATGGTACTATTATTGGCTTCATTTTCTCGAATAGGAGATTTGGTGGTAAAGTTTTCATCATTATTCGACATATTTTCGAATGATGAAATCGATATATGTTGATAGATATTCATTCATTGATAATGTTCTCCTTTTTACAAAAATTTTATTCAATTTTATCTGAAGGTTTTGCCAAGGAATCCCTCAGAGCACCGAAGGTGCTCAAGGTTGAAGACCTTCGGTCTTCTGACCGTAGGGATTCCAGGTTGGGTTCCGAAGGAACCCCGACAAAGCCGCCAAACTTATCCGGTGGCTGTAAGCCATCATTCGTCGATTTCACTGAGCTACGCTCATCTGCGCGCACTACATCTATGAATGATCTAGGTTTTTCTATGCCACGTAGTGGCTCCACAAATCGCCCACCTACTAAGTTAGTAGTTGGGTCAGAGCCACGTAGTGGCTCAACAACTAACAGCAGAGGGCGTTTCACGCCCGGCGCTGTTAGGCTCAATGCGTAGCAAGAGCCCTGACTAGGCGGTGCAAAACCAGAATAGAGGTTAAGTATGTTTCTTATAATCTACCAAACGATGGTTCATTATTTTAAAGCAATGTTGAGGAACAATTCGCATGGTTGTAAGAAAATGGTTTGGTTCATTATACAATGTAAAACCCATAACAGTATGCTTGCAACATATTTCGTATTCTTCATTTTTATTCAACAAATAATATGTGTAAAGGTATCCCGTTCTCTTTTTACTTCTCATTTGTTCGAGTAATGGGTCAGTCACTTCATGAATCACTTTATCCGTGTCTGTAATATGCCTATATACCTTAACATTTACCCATGGAACATCAATATAATACCCTTCTGCGTTCGTAAAATATATATGGGCAGTATTTGGTTCCAAACATTCAAAATGAATTCTTATTCCTTTATATAGTTCGTATGAACAATGTTCGTTTTCAACATAATTAAAGTGCATTGTAGTCATTAAATAATAATAATGGAAAAACTTTATATTGTTACTAAAATTATTTTGTCGGTATTTTACAACTTTGTGGGTTTTTCGGTCAGAGAACCCATAGGGTTCTCAACCTTGCCCCCGAAGGGGGCTGAGGAGCCGCTTATTTGTTCTCGCCTAGTAGGCGAGAACTTAGGCATAGAAAAACCTAGATCTTCCCGCCGGAAGATGAACGGTAAATCTGTTCTTAGGATAAAAATAACATAAAAATATAGCATATATTACATTAGTAATGTTATTTTCGTCTTTACCTACAGATATTATTCATAGTATTTTGTCTTATAATGAAACTTTGAAACTAAGAAATGGGAAATATATGGGACAAATATCAAAGACGGATGAACGTTACACCTTATTAGAGAAAATACCCAAAATGGTACTGAAACAAAGCGGTGTGCCTTTTACATCTCCTAGAGATATGATGTATATATTTGAAATACCATTGAAAAATAAAGAACATTCCATAAAATTATTCATTAATGAATATAATTATTCAAAGCGCCGAAGAGTGTTTGTAGTCTATAGTAATAGTCGCAGTGGTATATCCCTTCGTTATGTCTCGTTATGAAAATTTTCTACTTTTATAATAAACAAAAATAGAAATGAGTTTAGTCGATATTACTGCAATGTCCATTGTAGAAATTGTAGGTGATTTTGCATTTAAGAAATTTGCGAATGAGGGTGGAGCCGTCTATTTTGCAACCGGCGTCGCAGGATATGTTGGTGTGATCTATTTTTTGATTCGGTCTTTGCAGGGCTCGACAGTATTGATGGTGAATGGGGCATGGGATGGAATTAGTACAATTGTCGAGTCGATCGCTGCTTTTATCATCTTGGGAGAACGTTTTGAACATATGGGACAGTATATAGGGCTTTTATTGATCGTTCTGGGATTGTTTTTGTTGAAGATACCGCTGAAACGATATAAGGAATTCAAATTTCCTAGAATTTTTTAATGGTATTATAATAATTATGTCTAAAAATTCTTATAATAAAATAATAGATAATCTGTATATTGGAAGCGCTGCTGCATTACGTGACCGAGAACATTTTTCATTCATTGTAAATTGCACTAAGGATATACCTCTTCCAAAAAATCATAAGAATGTTCTTCGAATTCCAGTGGACGATGATGTTGTCGAATCCGATGTTTTTATAACATTGATTAATTATACAAATGTTCTCGAACGCATTCATTATCATCTTTTTCATAAAAAACCAGTATTAGTTCATTGTTATGCAGGTTCTCAACGCTCTTGCGCATTAGTTGCTTGTTATTTAATAAAATATTGTCATATGAATGTGGATGAAGCAGTATTATTTATTAAAAGTAAACGCAGTTGTGCTTTCGATGATGAAGTTCGTTTTATTTCTATTTTGGAGAACATTTATAATAAAATAGTTAAAAATAAAATAGTATAGTATTATAATGAGCAGAACATATTTATTATCTTTCGAAACTTTTAAGACCGTTGGACAAGGCGCACTAGGTGCAATGACATTTGGTGCATATCATCAATTTGTCACAAACAAAATTATGGATTTGAACAATGAGAAGTTGGAGTTAAAACAACAATATTATAATGACAAACATAACCAAGAAATGAAAGAATTATTATTGAAGATAAATAAATTGGAAAAACGTCAGAATTGGTTATGTTAATAATTCATTATATTTATTAATGAATTATTTATTTTATAATTTTCCATTTAAACCCTTTATGAATCTCGTCATTATCAGACGCATTGTTAAGTGTAATACGTGACATCTGAAATTTTTTCAATACTTCGGTAATTGAATCAAACTGTTTCATTTCTTCGTTTGTTATTGGACTAATTTGCAAAACCTTTACACCATTTGCTTTCGTGTGTTGTTCTGGTAATACGTTATGTTTCAAATACTCGTCTTTCATTTCTTGGCTGCATTTATTGAAAACGTTCCAATAATGCCCAGAAGAAATACCGCTTTTTTTTATAGCTCTTGAAATGGTTGAAAATCCTGCCAAGTTGCGCGACATAGCTGCCTCTTTTTGCGAAGGGTATACTTCTAATATTTTTGTTTTTTTTATATCGATCATCGCAATATATTCGACCGATTGGGTTCTCGATTCGACTGTTGGTTCAATCGTTGGGGCTTCGATTATATTTCTTTCGGAAAGTGCCCATCGAAAATCTTTATATATTCTGTTATTTTTGGCGGCTTCTCTTAATGCACTTCCAGAGGAACTATGAAAGTGTCTGGTGAATGCGATAACGCTGTCGTATATTTTTATTAATTCGAGAGTTTGTGGATTATATTGATATACTTTGGGAGAACGTGTGTTTTCCCGTGATTTGATGTAAATATCATCAGGGATATTTACTTCTGCTTTTTCTTCAGGTTCTTCTTCGTTTAACTTTATGGTATTTTCTCGTTCATTTAATAATTTAAGTTCTTCTAATTTCATTTCTAATTCAAAATTTGATTTTCTTATTTCTTCAGTTTTTCTCTCTATTTCAGCAGCCTTTATTCGTTTTTCTTCGTTAATATTTCGTTTTTCTTCGTTAATATTTCGCTTTTCTTCGTTTATATTTCGCTTATCTTCTAATTCTAATAATTTATCTATATCCTCTCTTGTAAATTGTTTTACTTGTTCTCTCATCAATTTAATAATGTTATTATATTTTTCTTCATTTACCAAAAACGTTTCTCGCGCTTCAGTACCGTCATTCTTTTTAATTTTAAAATGCAATGGTTTTAGTAATTCATTGTTTCTTATCCATTTTTCAAATTGTGTGTGATTTTCACAATCAAAAATATTTAAAAGAAGAGGGTTCATCCCATAGTTATAGTTTATTCTTGCAAAACGTTCTTTAACATTTTGTGTCGAACCAATTTTAATAATAAATTTATCATCTTTTTCATCACTCAATTTACAAATATAAACCACATTTTTCATTTTGCAAAATTCCATAAGAGTTTCGTGGGTATTTTTCTTAGCATTCATATGTTCATTGGCTTTTATTAATTTTTTTTCTATTTCGTGCTCTTCCTTTAATTTGTATTCACCAGTTTTACGCAATTCAACAATAACATTAACCATCCAATCCTGAAAAACTTTGGCTATGGGTTTGTTCGATCTTGAGAGAATTTTATAAAGTCCTGACTCTGTTAAGAAGAGAACTTTCTGAATCCCACCAGGGGTGC
>TBL_comb47_HYPODRAFT_10002592_pt1 | contig 22166 bp, 21 predicted proteins | sample TroBogypolimnion_40_FD_10682 | JGI IMG/M metagenome (IMG submission 10682)
GCGGGTATTTCCACCTCCGGTAGTGAAACTTTTACTAGTGATTCGGGCGGGTCGCTTAGTTTGGGCGGGCTGTCTCTAACCGTCCCGACTACTTTTTCGAATACGGTAAATTCGGCTAACTTTCAAATTAAAAAGCTGGACTCCACGGCTTTTTTTGCGACGGCCGGAAATCCAAACGGGAAAAGTCCGGTTGGGGTCAATATTTTTAACCTTAAAGCCCTAACTGATCTAACAACGACCCTGTCCAACTTCGATTCTTCTTTGACCGTCTCCCTGTCTTATGGCCCGAGCGATGTGGTGGGAATCGATGCCTCCAATCTTAAAATCTATCGCTATGACGGTAATAGTTGGAATGCCCTGACCGGTTGTGTGGTGGACACTTTACTTCGGACCGTTTCTTGTCAAACAAATGCTTTTTCCGATTTTGCGATCTTCGGCGAACCGTCGGTCACTTCTTCTGACACGACAGTAGCGGCAGACCATCGGAGCGGTACATCCGTGGCTGGTCAGGTTCAAAATTTGATCGCGATAGGAAATAAACAAGCGGCCGACGAGTTAACGAAAAAATGGCCCGATTCGCTTCCGGCGGAAAACAAACCGGTCGTTGTTCCTTCGGGCGGGACGAAGATTGTTCTTAGCCGTTCTTGGTCTTTGGGTCAAAAGGGGGATGAAGTGAAAAAGCTTCAACAGTTTCTCAATACCCACGGTTTCTCAGTTGCCAAGTCTGGCACCGGATCAGTCGGTAAAGAAACGACGATTTTTGGCTATGCCACTAAAGCGGCAGTGGTCAAATTCCAGAAGGCGAAGGGGATAAAGCCCGCTAATGGGGTCTTAGGCCCCCAGACCCGGAAGGCGATCGAAGCGATGGCGAAAGGCGGGTAAAGGGCCCCGTGTCGGTGGCCAGGATCGGTTTGACACTAGGGGTAATTATTGCTAGTATATTGGGAGCTCATAAGAGCTGTCGACCCACCAATATTCTCCCCGAATTCGGGAAGTAATTGGGAGGGGTTCTATTTTTATATAGGCTTGCCCCGATTAGGGGTTAGCGGGGAGTTAATAAAAGAAAATGGCAAAAAAATCAGTTATCGCGAGGTCTAAAAAAACGCCGAAGTTTGCATCACGGGTCGTGAGGCGTTGTTTTCGTTGCGGTCGCAAGCACGGTTTTATGAGGGATTTCGGCCTATGCCGTATCTGTTTCCGTGAATTGGCCAATGAAGGCAAGATTCCCGGGATCAAGAAATCTTCCTGGTAACAAAAAATCATTAAGGATTAAAGATTAAGGATTAAGAATGTAAAGACAAAAATTATAATTCCAATCCGAACCTGACCCCTTAATTCTTAATGCTTAATGCTTAATTTTTAATTAAATTCTATGGATCCAATTTCCAACATGTTAATTCAGATCAAGAATGCCGCGATGGTGGGCAAACCGTCCGTCTCAGTGCCTTTTTCGAATCTGAAAATGGAGATCGCTAAGGTCTTGCAGAAAGAAGGCTACTTGAAGGCTGTCGTTAAGAAGGGCAAGAAGATCAAGAAGGTTCTGGCCTGCGATCTGTCTTACAACGAAGCCGGCAAAGCGCGTTTTACCGATGTCGCTCGTGTCTCAAAACTTTCCCGCCGTGTCTACATTGGCGTTAAAGAATTGCGCCCGGTCAGACAGGGTACCGGTTCGATGATATTATCCACCCCGAAAGGCATTATGACCGACAAGGAAGCCAAAGCCGCGAACCAAGGCGGCGAGGTCTTGTTTAAGATCTGGTAATTCCACTACAATAAAAATCATGTCACGTATAGGCAAAAAAATCATCAATATCCCGGAGAAAGTAGAAGTCACCAAAGTTGGCGACGTTTTGACTGTGAAAGGACCGTTGGGTACTTTGACCCGGGCTTTCAATCCGGTGATCGAGATCAAAATTGAAGGAAAGGAGATCACTTTCGTCCCTCAGAAAATGGATGCCCAGTCCCGCGCTCTGTGGGGGACCTATGGTTCCCATGTCACCAATATGATCGAAGGGGTAACCAAAGGTTACGAGAAAAAAATGCAGATCGAAGGCGTCGGCTACAAAGTAAACGTCGTCGGAAATAAGGTGGTAATGGAACTAGGCTTTTCCCATGATGTTGAAGTGGTGATCCCGGAGGGGATCAAGGCCGTGGCTGATAAATCCGGCTTTGCTTTTTCTGGTATCGACAAAGAATTGGTCGGCCAGTTTGCCGCCAAGATCCGCGCTTACAAGAAAACCGAACCTTATAAGGGCAAGGGTATTCGCTACGTTGGTGAATTTATCCGCCGCAAGCAGGGTAAGAAGAGCACCGCTTAATTCTTTTGAACTTAAAATACAATGAAAAAGAATAACAAAAACGACCAGAGGATGAAGCGCCACAAGAAGGTGCGCTCGATCATGAATGGAACAGCGGTAAAGCCCAGGCTTTGTGTTTTTCGCTCGAATGGTCACATCTATGCCCAGTTGATCGATGATACCGCCGGCAAGACTTTGACCCAGGCGGAAGACAAGAAGATTAAGCTCGACAAAAAAGAAGCCTTTGCCAAGGTTTCGGCAGCCAAGGCTGTTGGTATCGAATTGGCAAAGAAAGCTTTGGAGCTGAAGATCAAGCAGGTCGTGTTTGACCGCGGGGGTTATATTTACACCGGCCGGGTAAAAGCTTTGGCCGACGGCGCTCGTGAAGGCGGACTGGAATTTTAATTTAAAATACAATGGAAAATACTAACAACAAACCGAATACAGGAGCTCCTCGACCGCAAGGCCAGGGTGGATTCCGCGGAGCTGCCCGCGCCGGAGGCGCACGTCCAGGAGGTTTTGGCGGTCCACGCCGTGGGGGATCTCGTCCTCCTCGCGCCGAACGACCGAAGCCGGAATTCGATTCCAAAATGATCAACATTCGCCGTGTTGCGCGCGTTATGGCGGGCGGACGTCGCTTCAATTTCTCGGTTACTTTGGTGGCTGGTGATCGCAAGGGTCGCGTGGGTGTTGGTTTGGGCAAGGCGGGTGATACCACCTTGGCGATCGATAAGGCCATGAACGATGCCAAGCGCAATATGATCAAAGTGCCTCTAAATAAGGAGAGTGGTATTGCTCACGAAGTTTCATTCAAATACGGCAGTTCGAAAGTGATCATCAAGCCGGCCCCGGGTCGCGGATTGGTGGCTGGTAGCGCTGTGCGTAACGTTCTCGATTTTGCCGGTATCCACGGCGTAAATGCCAAGATTATTTCCCGCAGCAAGAACAAGCTGAATATTGCCCGCGCGGCGATCGAAGCTTTGAAACAATTAGGTTAATTTCATTACTATCATGCAAATTCACGAACTAAAACGGACCACCAAACTCACTGCCGGCAAACGCATCGGTCGTGGCGGTAAGCGCGGAACAACCTCCGGTCGCGGAACGAAGGGTCAGATGGCACGCTCTGGGCACAAATTGTATCCGGAATTGCGCGACGCGATCAAGAAGATTCCTAAATTACGCGGTTATCGTTTCAAATCGATCCAGGATAAAATGGTGCCGGTCAATTTGCGCGATATCGAAAATAACTTTGAAACTGGCGCGACGATCGCTCCTTCTGACTTGGTAGCTAAGAAATTGGTAAACAAGAAGGGGGGAAATATTCCGGCCGTTAAAATTCTTGCTTCAGGCAATCTCACTAAGAAAATTACTTTTACCGGAATGACAGTTTCTACTTCCGCGAAAGAAAAGATCGAAAAGATGGGTGGAGAAGTTAAGTAAAAAACAAAAGCTCGTAACTAAATAAAATGGACAAATTTTTTGAAAAACTGCGAGTCATATTTCAAGATTCTAATTTGCGCCGTCGCATCCTGGTAGTCCTGGGAGCTTTGGCGGTCTTCCGCTTGGCGGCGACAGTACCGATTCCGGGGGTGAACTTGGCCCAGTTGCAGAACTTATTGCAAGGCAACGCTTTCCTGGGCGTGTTCAACATTCTGTCTGGAGGCGGTCTTTCCCGTTTGTCTGTGATGATGTTGGGTGTTGGCCCGTTCATTACTGCTTCAATCATCTTGCAACTTTTGACCCTGATCTTCCCGTCGCTCAAGGAGCTCTATCACGAAGAAGGGGAGGCTGGACGCCGTAAGATGGCCCAATACTCTCGTATTTTGACCGTGCCTTTGGCTGCTTTTCAGGGTTTTGGTTTTCTTACCCTCCTCCAGCGAAATGGCGTCTTGGGCAATATCGGCCCGGCCGGCATGCTTTTAGATATTTGTTTGGTGATTGCGGGCTCGCTTCTCCTCATGTGGATCGGTGAACTGATCTCGGAATATGGAATCGGCAACGGCGTTTCCCTTATCATTTTTGCCGGTATCGTCTCTCGTATCCCAGCTTCTTTGGGGGGAATTTGGACCACTTTCGACGCTTCGCAATTGCCCCTTTATGCCGCTTTTCTAGTGATAACGATCATTGTGATTGCCGGGGTAGTGGTGATCACCGAAGGCGAACGGCCAATTCCCGTTACTTACGCCAAGCGCGTGCGCGGAATGAAAGTCTACGGCGGGGTCTCTACTTACTTGCCGATCCGCGTTAACAACGCCGGAGTAATGCCGATCATTTTCGCCCTGTCTATTTTGTTGTTCCCTCAGATGATCGGAAACTTCTTTGCTTCCAGTTCAAATGCTATTTTGGCCGGCATCGCCAGTTTCGCCAACTTGCTGGTTAAAAACGTTTGGGTTTACGGCCTACTTTACTTTGTGTTCGTTTTTGCTTTCACTTACTTCTACTCCGCTGTTACCTTTGATCCAGAAGCCGTTTCGGAAAATTTGCAGAAATCAGGCGCCTTCATTCCAGGTGTTCGTCCGGGTCATGCGACGTCGGAATACATTGCCAATATTCTCTTCCGACTGACTTTCATCGGGGCCATCTTCTTGGGAGCGATCGCTATTCTTCCGCTTATCCTTCAGCAGGCGACCGGCATGGCCACCCTGGCTATCGGCGGTACTTCACTCTTGATCGTTGTTTCGGTGGCGATCGAATTCATCAAACAGATCGAAGCCCAGGTCTCAATGCGGGAGTATTAGGAATAAATTACAAATTTCAAATTAAAAATTATAAATGAAAAAACCGCCGGCTGGCGGTTTTTTTAACAAAAGAAATCGGCCCGCGTCCAAGGAGGAGGCGGGCCGATGAGGCGAGAAGAACGTTGGTAGGCTTAGGTGGTGGGTGATTTGAGCTAGAAGAAGTCGACCCAGATGATATCGTTGAAATAGATCATCTGTCCGTCTTTTTGTCGGATGACAACTTGATCGTGAGCGATCCGACGGGTAACCTTGAGTCTGCCGTGACCATCACTGTCTTCCATAGTTACCAGGTGGCGCAGAGTTGCGCCGGTCTTGGTATTGGTGGAGGTGACGAGACTGGCTTCCAAACTCGGGCCGGTTTTTCCTGATGGTTGAACCCGGCACTTTGTCGAGGAAGTGGTTGAGAGAGTATCTCGCCCATCCTCAAGGAAGACCATGTGGCCGAAGGCTGGGGCGAATTGCGACAGTTGGTTTTGCCAATTGCCGGACGCGACCATTATCGTGGTGGTCACGCAGTCGTAAACGCTCCATTTGATCCGATGATTGATAGAACGCACGCCTGCTGCCAATTCCTTGGCGGTCCGATCTTCCAGCCGGTTCCGTTTGGAGGTTTCGACCGTGATCAGGTTGCTCTCCGGGACGGGGAGCGGTTCAAACTTCCAGCCGGCGGGTAATTTGCCCACCAGGCCGAGGTCCTTTTCCGCCGCTTGTCCTACCCCAACGACGAGACAAAACGCCAAAACAACAAAAGTGATCAAACTTTTCATGACCCTATCCTCCTATGTTTATTTTCAAACCTTATTTCAGTCTAAGACTGCTTCTTATATCTTATCACCTTTTAACAATTTTGTCAAGATTAGACGCTTTTAGGCGATTATCCCCTTAGGAGTAATAGTGTCTGGGGGATATAATAAACCTAATTATTTTACAAGCTTTGTTCATCTAATTTTTTCATGAAAAAATATTTTCCCCTCTTTTTAATGCTATTCATCGTCGGCTTCGTCTCTGTTCAAACCGCTACTGCCGCAAACAACGGCACTCCTCCAGGGGGTTACTGTTTTCCGGTTGGTACTTGTTCCACTCCGACTCCGATTCCGCCTTCTAACCCAAATCCCAATCCGAACCCTTCCACTCCGACAAATACAAATGCCTGCGGATCGGCCATGGGGGGAACCTTTGTTTCCGCTCCACCCTCCTCAACTCTTTGTACTGGAAGCGGTACGTCTGCGGCCGCTTTCGGAGCTGACGCTTCTATCCCCGGCTGGGGTTGGGGCTGCGGCAGTCATTTTTGTTGGGCTAAACAGGGAACTACCAACTCTTCTTCGACCGCTTCCTGTGGCTGGGCCGATGGCAAGATCTTTCTGCTAGCTAGCGGTCCGGCTCAAGAAGATCTTTGTCAGGATGGTCCGGCTACCGATTTTGTTTTTACTGGTGGAAGCGTTTCCATGGGCACTGTTCATTGGAATTGGAGTTGTGGCAAAAAAACCTGTTCGGCTACTGCGGGTTATACCCCGTCGGTTAAACCGCCGAAAGCACCGGTTGATCCCTATGCTTTGCCGACCACTCCGCCGGTCTGTTCTTCCCCTTGTTCCGGGGTGAATAAGTGCGTGTGGTATAACACCCACGTTCCGCCGGAGGTTGGTTTTGGCGGAAAGGGGATTGAAAGCCACTTGCTTAACAGCAACAGCTATCATGGAGAGGAGGTGGATATTCAAGAAAATAATTTGGCGGATTGGACGAAAAATAATATCTTTGACCCCAACGGCAATCTTTCCAGTATTCGAGAAATGATGTCTATCGCCCAGCATCGGCAGATCACTGGCCGGGCGAGTTTGATGCGTTTTGAAGATACTCGCGGTGTTCGTTCTTGGCTGACTAAATTTAGCGACTTACTGGCGATAAAAAATAAATATACAGACAAGGGTGATGTTCTATTGGCCGGGATTGGCGGCAGCGCAGATTCAATTTCAGTGGACCATGAGGTTATTTTAGCCGATATTCAGATGATAGATAGCAAGCACTATGAACTAACCATTGTTGATCCAAATGTCATAAAAAGTACGGATAATCATGTTAAAAAAGTTATGTGCAATGCTCTTATTGACCGGACCATCGTTAATTGTGTCTATGAAAATCCCGAAGCCTATCGTTATGCCGGTACGAATCTTCATATTTACGATCTTGATGTTGGTCAGGCCGATAGTTTGCGGGCAAAGTTGAATGCTTATGTCAGTGATCCTAAAAACAATACGACGGCGCAGAATGGTTTGTGGGTTAGGGGGCTGGGGACCATGGGCATCAAGTATTGGATAGAAAGCAATGCTAATCTTCTCGAGAATAATCCGAATACTCCGTCATCTTATGGAAATTGCTTCGGCTGGTCCACCACCTTGACCCGGATGGCGTATTTAGCCAATTTTGTCGGCAAGAGCAAACTAACTCCGCAGGCCACTTGCGCGAGTTCTGTTGTGGGCAATGATCATACGATCGCTTGCTCCGACGGTAAGGCTGCTTGTCAGGTATCTTGGCGAGCGAAGTATAATCTTCCAGGCGGGGATTCGTTCACAGAACAAGAGCCCTCCTTTGGTGTTTGTGCTAATAAGGGAGAAAGTACTACTTTTACTGATGATCTATCTTTAAGCCAATTGCCAGTTAGCGACTATGGTCTGCAGTCGATTGATGATTGCGATAGCGTTGAACGTGGAATTACCGTTTCGCCTAGTGATTATCAATATTACAATGTGCTTAATCAAAATATTCCGATTGTTCTTTATTACACCGCCAGTCCGTATGTTGCTTCTACTCCCACGGCCTCTGTTCAGAAAACCAGTTCTGTCTTCGCTGTCATCCCGACTCTGGCTCACCGGCTGTCAGCTTTCTTCTCCTATATGGTTCAAATTCCACAGCGATCATATTTGGCCATGGCGAGTTTAATAAGTGGAACTTCATCTGGCCACTCCTGCACCTTCTCTGTTTCAACGGGAACCTTCACTCATCAAACAGGACACATTTTCTCCCATCCCAACTATCAAGGAACAGCGGCTGATTATTCGAAGATTAATAGTTCTTCGGCTAGCGAGTCGATGAAGAATATGTATCGCATCTGGCTCTCGGATGCTGTGTTCTCTCCGGGCAGTGATTATGCCTCGGTTTGGTTGCCGGGGACGACCGGTGTCACTTCGATTCCAGTAGATAGCTTGACCGCCGGGTACCTCTCTTCGTTGTTGAACTACGAAACCCAGCAAGGCATCACCGACACTTGCACTATTTCCGGCGGTGGCCTACCCGACCGTTTCCAGCAGTTCCTCATCTCGGTCGGCGCGATCTCCGCTCCTCGCCCCCTCACCAATCTCACGGCCACTCCCGCCTGGGGGACCTGGGTCTTGAAAACCCCCGCCACTCTCACTTGGAACGATTCCGCCTCCGGTCCGATCGATGCCTACCTGCTCCGCGGTGACGGTACGGCTAACTGGCCAATTGCTCAAAACTTTACTCCGACCACTACCGGCAAGTTCAGCTGGAACGTTGGTCAACTAGCCGGTGGCACCTATTTCGGCACCGGCACCGGCTACAACTTGCTCGTTTGTCCGGCCGGAGAAGACCTTACTAATTCCGACTGTGCCAAGTCGGCAGGAACAGTGAATTTAGTCGCAACCACTCCATCTATCACGGTCACTGCTCCAATTAAGGACCAAAAGTTGCCGGCCGGTTCCTCGGTCAGTCTCACTTGGACGGCGACCCCTGATGTGAAGAATGTCGCTATTATCTGGACCAAGGTTGTGAACGGGGCTTCGGCCGGCACCGGCTGGATCACTCAACCCACTTTAGCCGATACGGTATATCACGGTATTCCCAATACCGGTTGGGCCAATTGGGACATTCCTTCCACCTTCTCTGGGAACTATATCATCCAGATCTTCAAGGTTGATCCTTCGATTGCCGGTACCGGCGCAACTAATCCGGCAGTGATGGGAGGTAGTGCTCAGTTCTCTGTTATTGCTTCTCAAACTACTCCATTAGCTTTTGGTTTCCCGAACAAATCAACCAGCTGGACGATCGGTACAACCCAGACGATCACTTGGTCCGGTGAAAACGCTGTTAAAAGTAACTTCGCGGTTATCTGGACTCGGGTGGTGAATGGTGCCAAGGCTGATACCGGCTGGGTTTCCCATCCGGAATTGAATAGCTCGGCCACTCCGCTTAATCGAAGTGTGGTCGGGACAAAACTGCTTTGGGACATTCCTTCCAGCCTGACCCCCGGGGACTATGTTGTTCAGGTTTTCCGGATCGATTCGATGACCGGTGCTGTTGGTGAGATGGCCGGCAGTGAACAATTCAAGATCATTGCCCCAACTTCCCAACCGGCTCCGGCTAAAGCGGCCGTGATCCCTGATCAATCAAATTCTACTCCCGCTCCGACTCCCGCTCCCGTCACCCCCTTCATCTCGGTTAACACTCCGGCCGGCGCCAATCCTGGTCAAACCATCAATCTGTCCTGGTCTTCCTCGCCCGATGTGAAGGATGTCTCTATTATTTGGACCAAGATGAACCTGGCGACTGGCGGGGCCGATGGCGCCCCCGGTTGGGTCACCAAGGCTTCCGATACTAGCCTCACTACCTATCACGGTATTACTAATACCGGCAGTACCAATTGGACCGTTCCCAACACTCTTACTCCCGGCACCTACATCATTCAAGTTTTCAAGACCGATTCCTCCCTAGGTGGAACAGGTGCGACCAGCCTAATGGGAGGAAGCGGCCAATTCCAGATCTCGGCCCCAACCTCCTTTATTGATCCCTTCCGCTGGTTGGGGAGCGTGCTGTTGGGAATTCGTTAATTAGAAAAACCCCGCTTCCAAGCGGGGTTTTAGATTGAAGGAAATGTGCTACAATGACGACATTAAATAATTAACATATTTATGGATAAAGCTTTACAAACCTTCATATTCATTGGCCGGTCGGGGTGCGGGAAAGGAACTCAGGCCGAGCTTTTGATTGCCGACCTCAAGGAGAAGGGTTACATTTCGGACAAGAACCCGATGTTTTATATTGAAACGGGCAACAAATTCCGTGATTTTATCGCCAAAACGAGCCACTCTAGCCGAATCGCCAAAGAGGTGATGGATAGGGCAGAACGCCAACCGGATTTTCTGGCGGTGTGGATGTGGTCCGACCTTCTGGTGACCAATCTGATGGGTGATGAGAACTTGATCTTTGATGGCACTCCGCGCTCGCTTTTGGAAACGCAAATTTTGGATACGGCGATTAAATTCTACCAACGGCAAAATCCGACAGTTGTTTATCTGGATGTATCCAATGACTGGTCTAAGACGCGGATGAAAGAGCGGGGCCGGCTGGATGACAAAACCGCTGGCGATATGGAGAAGCGTTTGGCCTGGTTTGAAAGCGATGTCTTGCCGGCGGTGAATTTTTATGAACAGAATCCGAATTACAAATTTGTGAAGGTAAATGGCGAGCAATCGATCGAAGCGGTCCATGCTGAACTTTTGGGGAAGCTGGAGTTATAAAATGATCAAACTTAAAACCGAACAGGAAATAGATCTGTTACGTGAAGGCGGTCACCGGCTGGCCGAGGTTATTCGTGCTGTAAAATCTAAAGTGGCGGTGGGAGTGACAACTTCTGAACTGGATGAATTAGCCTACGACATGATCAAGGATTTTGGCGATAAACCGGCCTTCCGCGGATATCGCCCGGAAGGTTCTCCTTTGGCCTATCCCGCTACTCTCTGTACTTCGATCAACGAGCAGATCGTTCATGGCATTCCTTCCAAGCGTACCCTGCGCGAGGGTGATGTGATCGGCCTCGATTGTGGTTTGGAACACGAAGGCCTGTTTACCGATCACGCTGTGTCTGTGCCGGTGGGGCAGATCGACCCGGAGTTGACCAAATTACTTACCATTACTGAAGAGGCGCTTTACGCGGGAATTAAAGCATCTGGCCCGGGCAAACACTTGGGCGATATTGGCGCGGCGATCCAGAAATATGCTGACGACAATGGCTATGGCTTGGTGGAAGAATTGTCCGGTCATGGCGTTGGTTACAAACCGCACGAAGACCCCTATGTGCCTAATTTTGGCCAGAAAAACCAAGGAATAGTACTCTCTCCCGGGCTGGTGATCGCCATCGAGCCGATGTTTGCCATGGGTAAGGGGGCGATCAAAATGGAAAAAGATAATTTCACTTTTTCGACTCGCGACGGCAAGGTTTCAGCGCATTTTGAGCATACGATCGTGATCACGAAGGATGGAAATGAAATTTTAACGAAATAATTGAGTTTTCGGGCTTTTTAAGTATAATGGGCGGAAGATGAAAGCGGAAAAAATCAGTTTGGACAACGCCAAGCCTGACAAGCTTTTTTATTTTGTCGCCAATGTGGTGGTCTACCGCGAAAGCGACGGCCGGTGTCTCATTTTGAAACGCGACCTGCGCGAGAAAGTGCACCCCGGCAAATATGCGGTTCCCGGTGGAAAGCTGGAATGGAAAGACCTACCCCTTGATCGGCCGACCCGGATGAATGGTGAAGTGAGCGATTTTGAGAACGCGGTGGAGGATCTGCTGGCTAGAGAAACCAAGGAAGAAGCGGGGATCGAGACCGAGCGCAATTTGAAATACCTTAACAGCGTGGCGTTTGTCCGACCCGATGGTATTCCGGTGGTGCTGGTAAAATTTGCAGCTAAATATTTATTTGGCGAGGTAGTGCCGGAAGCGGGCGGGTTCACTGATTTTGCTTGGGTGAATGGTGAGGAAGTGGAAAAATACGATTGCATTGACGGAATCAAGGCGGAAGTGCAAGAAACGATAAAATTATTTAATTAAGCATTGTCATTGCGAGGTACTCCGAAGCAATCTGAATTGGATTAAAGAGATTGCTTCGGAGTACCTCGCAATGACAAAAAATTTAGAAAACTATTAATAGAAATTAAATCTGAAAAATAATGGCGAATTATAATCCTAAAGAAGAAATTACGTTTGTAATGGTCAAGCCGGACGGCGTGCGCAAGGGTTTGATCGGTGAAATTATTCGCCGTTTCGAACAGCGCGATCTGAAGATCGTGGCGATCGAAATGTTCCAGCCGACCAAGGATCAGATCGATAATCACTATCCAAAAGATCAGACTTGGATCACGCGCTTGGGCACCAAAACTCTTACCACTTACGAAAAGTACGGCCAGGACCCGATGGAAGACTACGGTACCAATGACCCGGCCGTAATTGGTCCGTGGGTGCGCGAATGGCTGGTGGATTACATGGTGTCGGCTCCGTTGGTGAGGATGATCGTCCAGGGTGTCCACGCAGTGGATATGGTGCGTAAAATTGCCGGCCCGACCTTGCCGAATATGGCCGATATGGGCACGATTCGCGGTGATTTCTCGGTTGATTCGCCTTTGATTGCTAATAAGGAGAAACGGGCGGTGATGAATCTCGTTCACGCCTCAGAAACGGCAGAGGAGGCCAAACACGAGATCGAGCACTGGTTCGGTAAAGACGCTAAAGTCTACAGCTACAAGCGCTTCGGAGTAGACGAATAGGCCTCGTTCATTTGGCGCATTTCTTCGTTACTTCGCTCCGGTGCTCCCTCAATGTATTTCCATGTACATCTCGGTTCTCCCCTTACAGACGCAGTACACCTTTTGGCTCTTTTGTTCGCTCCGCTCCAAAATAGCTCAAAAGCTTTTTCGGAGCTGCGCCAGCTCGCTCCTCAACCTCGCTCGCGCCTCGAACTGCATCCAAATTCACGAGGCCGAATAGGCCCTAAAAAAAGATAAATTCCAAAAAAGCCCTTAAAATAAGGGCTTTTTTGACCATATTACCAACAAAAGGCAAGGTTTTACTTGACTTTTATATCTAAGTATGCTAGACTCATCAACAGTTGCCTTATAAGGGGGCATTTTTGTTTAATTCGACCCTTTAGGGTCTTTGACAGAGGAAAAGGAGAGGAAAATGAGCAGTGAACGAGAAATACGAAGAGACCAGTTATTAGCGTACATTATCGTTGGTGTCTTGGCTGTGGCCATGATCATTGTTGCCGTCGGTTTTTGTTATGAACACGGTGACGTGCTTTCACGGACCAGCGCTAAACCGGCGCCGGCCGAAAAGGTGGAATCTCCCAAACCGCTCAAGCGGGTTACGGGCCTTCCAACCGATGGTCCACCGATACGGAAAACTTCCGGATCAGTGCCGGACAAACAAGAGGAGGCCTTAAACAAGATGGGTCTCACCAAACAAGGGGGCGCCAAACCGGATTTGTCCGGGATGGTTACTTCCGCCAGTCTTAAGTCTGCGATTAAAAAGTAAGTTCCCAGCATCGCTGGAAATTACTTATAATCTAAAAATTATCTTCTAAGGAGAAGAGAAATGAAGAAAATGTTGCTGGCTCTCGTACTCGGATTTATCCTGATGATGAACACGAATCTGATCATGGCGGCGGAGGTGACCACCTCGACGCAGATCACGAAAACCAGTCCGGCCAAGGCGGTCGAGGCGACCCAATTCGATGCCCGGCATACGGCGCGGGCCATTCTGTCGCATCAAGCGACAACCTGGTTTTCCGGCAATTACAGTTACAACCTGGAGTTGACCGACGGCACCAAGTTTGCCGTTTCCGGAGATTATAAAGCCCAGTACTACTGGGTGGACAATCAACCCGTGTTCAAGTATTACGAGCTGTCGCAATCGCTGAACGGGACTTATCCGCCGATTCAATACGGCGGAGATCCGCTGGATGTCTTTCCGTATCCCGTCAAGGGGTTGCCGACCAATTTCGGCATCAGTATCAACGGCTGGGACAAGGACGGCAATCCAACCCAGTCTGGTTCTTATTCGGCTATGACGTGGCGCGCGGGTGATCCGATCATCTACTGGATGAAGCCCGGCAACCTGCCCGTGTTCGTCCCGTTTGATCTGAATGGACGCGACCCGAACAGTGTCGGTCTGGCTGTTGATGGCTGGGGCGGGGGGACAATCTCTTACGATATGGCGCATGCCGGTTTCTACGTCTGGGTGGATCCCACACAGACTTATTCCGGCAAGATTGTGGATCGCTACAACTTTGGGGCGACAATCGTCTCAGTGCCCAGCTTCCGGTTCGACGATTTGCCGGCCTCGGCTTCCACCGCTCCTTCCTGTAGTGTGACGAATTTTCAGTGGGTCGACGGGATCAAATCCATCAGCTTTGACCAGAACGGCTACTACCAGCCCGAAACGCAGTCCTTCGGCACCAATGTGGTGGATGGCGGACAAACGGTGCCGGCTGGAGTGTATATCGTTCAGGAAAATGATCTGCAGGGTGGCACGCTCGTTGGTTCGCTGATGAATTTCGCCGGCAAGATCCAGATCGAGGCGTTTACCGATCCAAGTCAAAAGGGGACGCTTATCCTCGATCAGACCTGGACCAGTCCCGGCAAGACCTTGGAATTCGATGTCCCGGAGGGTTATCGGTCGGTGATGATTACGATTATCAAGTCCGATACCCCGGTCGCCGTTCCCGTCGGCTGGTCCTGGGACCCTTGGCTGTTCAATCTGATGATTGGCCGAGCCTGGGGTGGCAAAGGCTGACCGTCTCTCCTGTTCTTCTGAAACCTCATGAAAGGAGGAATTCTGTTCTTATGTAAATAAAAGCCCCGATGATGCGTTCTGCCATTCGCATCATCGGGCTTTTTCTGTCGATTTTTACAGAGCGTAGCGACAATATAAATCGTACACCCCGCCCCAACCCAGGGCGAGTGCGGGGCTGAATAAACCAATCCTTTTGGGCGAAGCACGAGCCCGTACGGTCTTTGGGGCTGGGGTTATTTTTTATCTGTGGAAAACTAAATAATAAGCATTGTTTGCAACTGATTTGCTTCGGTGTGCATCGGTAGAGTATAATTATGCTGAGGTTGTTTGGAAAGACATTATCTAGACTATTTGTTCTTTCGGGAGTCCAATATCGTTCTGGAAAGATGGCGAATTCAACACTGATTTTGTCTGATATCCAGTCAAACTGAGGTCACCCACTTAGCTATAAAGCTAAGGTAATGTCCTCTAAGCAATCTCATAAGAGCCACCCTAGTTAATTCGAAGGGTGTTTCTTTGTTTATGGAATAAAAATTAGCCCGAAAATCCTTTTTGCGATACAATATAAAGCAATGAATCGAAAATGGCTTTTGGTGCTGGTGGCGGCTGATCTTTTTATTTTGAGCATACTTGATCGGATCGCCTTTCGTTATTTTCTGTACTGGCGTTTGTCGTGGTTCGACATTGTGATGCATTTGATCGGCGGGCTGGCGGTGGGGTTGCTGTCCGGTTGGGCCTATTTGGAGCAAATCCAGAAAAGCGAAGAGAAAAAAGTGATCAGTTGGCGCGGAATACTTGTTTTTAATCTGTCTTTTGCCGTCGTGGTGACTATTTTGTGGGAATTTTTTGAACTTTGGGCCGACCGGATTGTTAGATTTAGCCCGCTTGATTCACTCAAGGATGTTTTAGTGGGAATTATTGGAAGTTTACTAGCGGGATTAATAATCGGTAAGATTGCAATATGGCGGAATCAAAAAAACTTAAGCTGACCTTTTGCGGCGGCACCGGATCGGTGACCGGCGCTAATTTTTTGCTGGAGGACGAGGGAAACGCACCATTTAAGGCCTTGGTAGATTGTGGTATGTTTCAGGGGACGAAGGCGGAGGAAAAAATGAACTGGGAGAAGTTTCCCTACGATCCGAAAGATATCGATACGGTGTTTATCACCCACGCTCATCTCGACCATATCGGCCGGCTCCCGCTGTTAGTCAAAAATGGCTTCAAAGGCAAGATTTACTCTACTCCGCCAACCAAGGAGATTGCCCAGATCGCTCTTTTGGACGCTCTCGGCGTAATGGGCTTGGAAAACCACCACAAGGGTGACAAAAAGGGCCAGGAGGATGAGAAGGAACCGGAGGCGCTTTATACCAATGAAGACGTAGCCAAGACCATGTCCTTGTGGGAGACAGTTGGCTATCATACGCCGATGAAGGAGGGAGATTTTGATGTGGTGTTCCGCGATTCCGGTCATATCCTAGGCTCGGCCATGGTGGAATTCACCTATGGTGGCAAGAAGATTTTGTTTACGGGAGATCTAGGCAATTCGCCGGCCCCACTTTTGAAAGACACCGAAAAGGTGACCGATGCCGATTATTTGATCATGGAAAGCGTCTATGGCGACCGCAATCACGAAGATCGGGCCCAGCGACGCGATAAATTGGAAGACGTGATCGAAGAAACCATTCGTAAGGGGGGATGTTTGTTGATCCCCGCTTTTTCCATCGAACGGACCCAGGAATTATTGTTTGAAATTGAGAATATGATGGAGCACTCCAGAATTCCTTTGGTTCCGGTCTTTTTGGACTCGCCGATGGCGATCAAGGTGACTGAGATCTATAAAAAGTACGAGACAGATTATCTCAATAAAGAGACCAATGCGATCATTAAGAGTGGCGATGGGATCTTTAAGTTCGCCAACTTTCACGAAACACTCTCGACCGAGGATTCCAAAGCGATCGATGAGTCAAATCCGAAGAAGATTATTATTGCCGGTTCGGGGATGAGCAACGGCGGGCGGATCATTCATCATGAGCTGAAATATTTACCCGATCCGAAAACCACACTCCTCTTGGCCGGCTATCAGGCGGTGGGCAGTTTGGGACGGATAATCCAGGATGGCGCGAAGTCGGTGAGAATTCTCGGGACGGAAGTGCCGGTCAATGCGAAAGTTCTGGCTATTAGCGGATATTCGGCCCACAAAGATTCCGATGCTTTGTTCGAGTTTGTGCGCGAAACGGCGGATTCGCTCAAAAAGGTTTACGCGGTGATGGGGGAGCCGAAATCGTCGCTTTTCTTGGTCCAGCGTTTGCGGGATTATCTCGGACTGGATGCCGAAGCGCCGGAGCTTAACCAATCTGTCGAAATAGAGCTATAATTACGATCATGGATACTGAACAAGTAAATAAATTATTGGCGGAGAAGGATAATGTGCGCAATCCGCACCTGAAGATCAAGATTTCCGTCTCAGGGGCGGCCGAGACCAGTCACTGCGGAGAAGGAGCGCTTGATACGGCAATGGAACTGGGCCGGGAGATCGCTCGCCAGGGAGCGGTGATAGTGACGGGCGCAACGACCGGTTTTCCGCTCTGGGCCGCCAAGGGGGCGTCGGAAGAAGGGGGATTTTCCCTGGGAATGTCGCCGGCCGCGACAGAAAAGGAACATGTGGAATCCTGGGGTTTACCGCTCGATTATATGGATTTTATTATCTATACCGGACAGGGGTTTCCGGGACGGGATATCTTGCTTACCCGCACCTCTGATGCCGTGATCTTGGGTTGTGGTCGGATCGGGACGATCCATGAATTTACGGTGGCCTATGAAGATCATAAACCACTCGGTATTCTGAAAGGCCCGTGGATGACCGACGAAGTGATAAAAATGATCATGGACAACGCTTTCCGGCCGAATGAACTGGTGGTGTTCGAAGAAGATCCGAAGATTTTAGTGGAAAAGATGATCGCTTTGGTTCATAAGCAGAAGGAGGCGATTGCTTCTACTTAAAATAACTTCAAAATTTTAATTAAAAACCGCCTGCGAGCGGTTTTTAGTTTTCCCCAAGTAAAAGTGCAAAGTGGAAGAGATGAGACTATACTATTAGCATTAACAATAATCCGCTAAATGCGGAATTAAAAATGTCGTCAAAATTTAATAATAGTTTTAATAATAAAAGTAGAATGAAGAAATATCTAGTGGCTTTGATGTTGCTGGCGGTCGCCGGCGCGCCGTTTCTGGCTTCGGCCCAAAGTTTGACCGATTTAGCAAATCAGGTTAACCAGCTTTCGTATCAGATCAATAATTTTATCCAAGCTTCTCAGGGGAAAGTTTTGGGAGTGTATTTTTCTAATGTTGCCGACCTATCGGCTTCTCTTGCTCCGACCTCGCCTGTGGCCGGCCAAGTGAGAATCAATGCCTCCGGCGCCGATACGGCCAACGTGTATCTGGCGGTCTATCGTTTTCACTCCGCGAATGCGTCTTCTACAATTAAGGCTCTGACCTTCAAGATCGTTAATAATCTAGGAAATAATTGGACCTCTTCGGTAAACAATTGGACCTCGTACATAAAGAATCTCCGCTTGTCCAATAATGGTAATACTTATGCCGGTATATCTTCTGTTTCCGATGGGACGGTTACTTTTTCTAACTTGAATATTCCTTTGCCCAAGGACTTGAATAGTGATTGGTCTTTGAAAGCGGATATTACCGCTTCTTCCTCGTCTTTTAGCGTCTCACCTATCCTCGACGTCAGCCGTACGGTGGCAGTCGATGCCAACTACAACACCCCAACCTATGGCGGAGCACAGATATCGACTTTGAGCAGTGGTGTTGATGTCGCCGGCAATACGATCACTTTTGTCCCGAACACGACAGCCACACTCGCTGTTAGCGGTTTGTCGACTAATTCCACTGCAATAAATAACGGCCCTAATCCAGTCGTTGCCTATGACACTTCTTACTCTTTTACCCTCATCAATACTGGATATGTCAATGCTTTTGTTTCCCAGAATGTTGCCACTTCTTTGACTTCGGCTTCCAGTAATTCCAATTCACCGCTTATTAGCCTTACCAGTCCTTCGTTGTCTGGTGACACTTCTTCTGTTTATGTTATTCCGTCCGGTGGAAGTCGTAACTTTAATGCAAGGGGAATAATTCGCAATGACATTGGCACTGCTCAGTGGCAGAAGATCACGGCTATCAACTATGGTTCGAGTTCTAATGCTCCAACCGGATCAGAGATTACGACCGGTTTGGATGCTTTGTCCCTAGTTAAGACTTTTTCGATCAATAATGTTAGTGGCACTTGCGGACCTACCAATGGATCAACTACACCTAGCCAACCCACTACCGGTTTATGTTCATCCGGGACGATGGGTAATATGATGACCACGCCGACCGGTTGGTCCTGGTCTTGCAATGGTTCATCTCCCTCCTCGATCGCTCTATGCCAGGCCACAAAGGCGGTTCAGGTCACTCCATTTATTAAAGTGAATACTCCGGCCAATAATATTTTAGGCGGATCGGCAAATATTTCTTGGACTTCTTCGCCGGACGTGAAAGACGTCTCGATCATCTGGTCCAAATTAGGCTCGGCCGGAACAGCCGGCGCGGCGGAAAAAACCGGTTGGGTCACTAAGCCTATGGAAACCAGCTGGAATGCCACGGCCGACTCCCAGACTTATCATGGCGTTGCAAATACCGGAAGTTACCCGTGGTTTGTATCGACCTGGTTGCACCCCGGTTCTTACATGGTCCAGGTCTTTAAGACCGACTCGTCGCTTGGCGGAACGGGAGCGACCAGTTTGATGGGCGGTAGCGGTCAATTCACTATTTCCACTACGACCCAAGCCAATGCTTCTTCTCTCGACCAGATGGCCAACATTCTCGGATCTCTTCAGGCAATCTTGAATGCGCTGAGATAGGGGAAAAGTAATAAATTTTGTATTCCAAGGACCGACCTTGAATCTTCAAAAAGGTCGGTCCTTTTGAATCTTATCCACTTTTGCCCCAATTGGCTTCAAATGTTAAAATATTCAAATGGTAAAGAAACAGGAAATTACGATTGATAAACTGGCTGAAATGGTTCAGCACGGCTTTGAATCGATAGACAAACGTTTCGAAACAATAGACAAACGTTTCGAATCAATAGACAAGCGTTTTAATCAAGTTGATCAAAAGATGGAGGGTCTCAAACAGCAAATTCAGGGAGTTAGCAATCGAATAGACAACATGGCCGATCACGGCCGGAGAATTACCCGTTTAGAGAGAAAGGCGGGGATAGTTGAATAATTACTCTAAATATAACTCAAAAAAAACCGCCGGCGAGCGGTTTTTTTTGAGTTATCCCCACTTTATGGGGGGGGGTATTTCCGGCTGTAACAATTGTGAGGTATACTAATGTGAGTTTGTCATTCCCGTGAAAACGGGAATCCAGATTTTTATATTTATTATTAAAATCGTATTTAATTAGTAACTAATTTTGTCTATGAAAAAATATCTCGTGGCCTTGATGTTGCTGGCGGTTGCGTCAATGCCATTTTTAGCAAAAGCGCAGACGATCAATGATGCCCTCGGTTCTCGTGGTGCTAGCACGGTCACGGCTCCGGCTATTACCGATGACCAGACAACCATCGCTCAGCTGGAAGCGATCATTCAGTCGTTGGTGAAGCAGATCAATGCTATTATGTCGCGGAGGGGTGCCGGCCGGGGAAGTCGTTGCATTTCGGGCCCTGGTTGTGTGACCAATCAGCCTTCTATCTCCATTAGTTCCCCATCAGCTGGCGCCAATGTTTCTTGGCAGAGGAATACAGTACAGACTTGGACGTGGAGAACGGTAAGATCGACGATGGATCAAGTAATAAATAATGTTGATCTCTATCTTTATTCCAATGATGATATGGGGGGTCAGGTTGCTTTTGCCACTAATTACCCTAATTCCGGGACGTTTTCTTGGAATGTCGGTATGGCGTATACCGAATGGGGTAAAAATATTTCCGATGGCGTTTATACTATTATGGTTTGTCCCTCCGGGAAAGAACTTGGCCCATTATGCGGAAGTTTTAAAGTAAACATTTATAGCAACGCTCAACAGCCTTCCATCACTATCACTTCCCCGACGGGCGGAGAACAGTGGCAGAGAGGCACGACTCACAACATCACTTGGACGAATACGGGCAGTATTCCGACGGTGAATGTCGGTTTGTTTGAGGGGGCCAACCGGTCTTGGCTGGCTTACCAAATTCCTAATACCGGTTCCTATTCTTGGACCGTTCCCAGCAATCAGCTGGCGGCTAATGATTACGCCATCGGGGTAAATTCGACAGTCTTGGCCAATGGTGATTACACCAAAAATACCTTTTCGATTACGGATCCAAATGCTACCTCGCAGGGAAATTCAACCGTCACTGTCACTTCGCCGAATGGGGGAGAAACTTGGACCAAAGGCCAGCCGGCCACGATCACTTGGGCTCGTACCGGTGATGCGGCAAAAGCTACTAATGCTCAATTAACCATCGCCGTTGCGGATGTGCCGGTTGCCGGCTACAACTTGGTGACAATTCCTAATACCGGGACTTACACCTTCACCGTACCTGCTACGTTTTCTGCCGGCAATCGCTATAAAATTTGGGTGGGTGTTCCTTACTATGCTACCGGTCAATCAGGAAATACCTTCACCAATCCCGGTGACGGTTCCAATGGAGACTTCAATGTAGTAGAACCGGCCCTGGATCTCTCTCAAGTTAGAACCCAAATTTCCGGCGCCTGTAACTCAACAAATAACGGTAAAACTCTCTCGGCTCTGGATACTTCAGTTTCCGTCAATTTATGTTCGTCTGGTTCGTTGACGGGTGTAAATACCACCGATGTTGGCTGGTCCTGGATTTGTCTGGGCTCCAATGGAGGGTCTACTGCTCAGTGTTCCGCCACCCAATACGTAAGTCCAACCCGCCTCCAAACCTATGGCACCTGCAACTCCGCCATCAACGGAAAGACGATCTCTGATGCCCCCACCTCAGCCAACATGTGCTCAGCCGGCAATCCTGGTGGATTGACCCAAACAGCTACCGGCTGGTCATGGAGCTGTACCGGTTCTTCGGCTACTCTGACCTCAGGCTGTTCGGCCACGAAGCAGGCGACCGTCTCAAACCTTAGTATCGCCAATCTCCAAATTAACGGCGGAACCAGTCTTACCATCGGTAACAATCCGATGATCACTTGGTCCTATAGCGGACTATCTACCGGCGACAGCCAGGCTGTGAATATCCAGTTTTATTCCCTTTATGATCCGAATCCGAGTATCCCCAAGTTCATCTTCCAGAATGTTACTCCTACTTTAAATGGTTCTAATGGCGTTTGGTCTTGGCGGGCGGGCAGTACTGCCGGCTCAGATATCCTTTTGCCTGGGACATATGCCATGAAGGTTTGCCCGGCCAATACCACCTCACAGACAAATTGCAGTAATATGGTCACCTTCACACTCATCAATCCCGGCTCGATCTCCAGGACGAACTCCAGTCTCGACCAGATGGCCAATGTTTTGAGTTCGATTCAAGCGAT
>TBL_comb47_HYPODRAFT_10002593_pt1 | contig 22166 bp, 18 predicted proteins | sample TroBogypolimnion_40_FD_10682 | JGI IMG/M metagenome (IMG submission 10682)
ATAGTCGTTTCGCGCCGGTGTTTCGCGCCAGAAGCGACTACGCCGGTTCGGGATTGGAGTTTGCGAGACCAGCCCTATAATAGAGGCCATGACGGACCTGCTGATTATCGGCTACGGCAACACCCTGCGTCGCGATGACGGCGTGGGCCCCGCCGTGGCAGACGCGGTGGCGGCGCTCGAGTTGCCGGGCGTCAAGAGCCTGGCCTGCCCCTTGCTCGCCCCGGAATTAGCGGCCGACCTGGCTGACGCGAAGAGCGTGATCTTCGTCGATGCCGCTGTGGATTCGCCGCGCGAGGTTCAACTCCGCCCGCTGGCGCCGGCCGACTCCTCGCAGATCATGGCCCACGCGGCGGACCCGCGCACAATGCTGGCGCTGGCGCGCGACGTCTTCGGCCACGCCCCGGCCGCCTGGTGCCTGACCATCCCGGTGGAAGACCTGGCAATTGGGGAGGGCTTTTCGACCCTCACCCAAAACGGGTTCGAGATCGCGCTGCGGGAGATACGGCGGATCGCGGCCGAGACAGCGGGCTGACGGGCCGCCGCCGCATCGGACCGAGATCTGAGGATCCAGGAGGCTGAGGGTGGGGACCTGGCTGCCCGCCCCTGGGACTGGCCGGGCCGGCAACCCGGCATTTCTTTACGGTTTTGCTTTGCGTTCTCCGGGCGCTTTGCGGTTAATTCCAGGCCATGCGAATTACCGGCGGCAAAGCGGCGCGGCGAATCCTGAAGGTCCCCAAAGGACTGGCGGTGCGTCCGACGCCCGATTTGGTGAAGCAGGCGGTGTTCAACAGCCTGGGCGCGCGAGTCGAAGCGGCGCGCGTGCTCGAACTGTTCGCGGGCACCGGCGCGTTGAGCCTCGAATGTCTCAGCCGTGGGGCGGTCTCGGCCGTCTGCGTCGAGCTCTCCTCGCGCCACGCGGGGGTTCTGCGGCAGAACTTCGAGGCTGCGGGTTTTCCCGCCGAAACGCTCCAGGTGCGGACGCAAGACGTGTTCACGGCCGTGGCCCAACTCGCGGAGGCGGGCCAGCAGTTCGAGGTCATTCTGGCGGATCCGCCGTACGGCGAGAAGAACGTCGGACGGCGCTCGACCTCGCTGGCTCAGCAACTGCTGGACGAGGCCCAACTGCCGCGCCTGCTCGCCCCCCAGGGGGTCTTCATCCTGGGCCACACGAAGCGGGACACCCTGAGTGTGCCGCCCGCCTGGNTCGAGAAGAAACTGCTCAAGCACGGCGACAGCATNATGCGTTTCTTCGCGCCGGCTTGAACCACGGCGAGCGTCGCTACTAATGATCGCTCGGCTCTTGAAATCAACCTGCGCCGGGGCGGTGCTCCTGGCGGGCCTCCTGCCGGCACGGTGCGCNNCGGCCGCCGCCAGCGTGACCGTCGCCGAGGACGAATCCAGCTTCACCCTGGACAACGGCCTGATTCGGGCGCGGGCGGCTAAGCGTTCGGGCGACCTGATCTCGCTGAAGTACCAGGNCCAAGAGATCCTCAGCGGGGGCTCGAGTCACCCCGCCGGCTACTGGTCGCACAACACCGCGAAGGGCCGGACCACGGCNCGCGTCTCCATCGACCCCCAGACCAATGGCGGCGAGCGCGGCGAGGTTTCGATCAAGGGGCTTTCCGACGGTGGTCCCATGGGCAGCGGCCCGGGGGGGAGCGTGGTGGCCGATATCGAGATCCGCTACGCGCTCGGCCGGGCCGACTCGGGCCTCTACACCTACTCCATCCTGGAGCACCCGGCCAGCTACCCGGCCACATCGCTCGGCGAGGCGCGGTTTTGCGCCAAGCTCAACGACGAACTCTTCGACTGGATGACGGTGGATGCCCGCCGGAATATGAAGATGCTCACGGCCTACGATTGGGACCACGGCACGGTGATGAACTTCAAGGAGGCCCGCCGGATGAACAGCGGGCGCTACCAGGGGCAGGTGGAGCACAAATACGACTATGCCGCCAACCAGTTCGAGGTGCGCGCCTGGGGTTGGTCGAGCACGGCCAAAGACCTGGGGGTCTGGTTCGTCAATCCCACCATTGAATACCTGAGCGGCGGGCCGACCAAGGTCGAGCTCTCGGCCCATCGCGATGCTATCTTTACGAGCGACCTCAACGCCCCGGCCCCGCCCACCTTGCTCAACTACTGGCGCGGCAGCCACTATGGCGGCAGCGCCTGCTCCGTCGCGCCGGGTGAGGCCTGGACCAAGGTGGTCGGGCCGTTCCTCATCTACTGCAATGCCGGCGCGGACCACGACGCCCTCTGGAAAGACGCCCTGGCCAAAGCGGACCGGGAGGCGGCCGCCTGGCCCTACGATTGGGTGTCCGGGGTCGATTATCCGCATCGCTCCGAGCGCGGAACGGTGACCGGGCGGCTGGTCTTGAATGATCCGCAGGCACCCGGTCTCAAACTCGCCCGACTGTTGGTCGGCCTGGCCGCCCCCGACTATGCACCCGGGCGCCCCAATCGCGGCCTGGGCGGCCCCGCCGGCGGCACCAATGCTCCTGACGCCGGCCGAGGTCGGGGCGGCGGCGCTTTTGGACCGCGCGCGGTGGATTGGCAAAACGACGCCAAGCACTACGAGTTTTGGGTGCGCGGCGAGGACGCCGGGAGTTTCGGTATTCCCAACGTCCGCCCCGGCACTTACACGCTGCATGCCATCGCCGACGGGGTACTGGGGGAATTCGCCTACTCCAACGTCACCGTCGCCGCGGGGCAGACGCTCCAACTCGGTCCGCTAAACTGGCAACCGGTCCGCTACGGCAAACAGGTCTGGGAGATCGGTATCCCCAACCGTTCCGGCGCCGAGTTCTTCAAAGGCGATGACTATTATCACTGGGGCTGGTACCTGGAGTATCCCAAGCTGTTTCCCCGGGACGTGCGCTTCGTCGTCGGCCGGAGCGACTTTCGCAAGGACTGGTTCTTCGAGCAAGTGCCGCACAACGAAGACCCGGCAAACACGACCGGCCAAGGCACGGGGCGCGCCACGACGTGGTCCATCGCGTTCACCCTGCCCAGCGCGCCGCGCGGGCGGGCCACGTTGCGACTGGCGTTGTGCAGCGTGGATGCGCGCAGCCTCGCCGTCTCGGTCAACGGCCAGGCCGCCGGCACCGTCGCTGACATCATGCGCAACTCGACCGTCCAGCGCGACGGCATCGCCGGCTACTGGTCCGAACGCAACCTGCCCTTCGATGCGGCCCGGCTGAAAGCCGGCGACAACGTCCTGGAACTCACGGTCCCCTCGGGCAGTCTGACCGCCGGGGTCATTTACGACTACCTGCGGCTCGAACTGGAGGAGTCCCGATAACCTGCCGGGGCCGCCACCGTGACTAAGGCCGTGATGGCGGGTCCTTGAGGAATTGGAGATTGAGGACCCCTTGGGCGAAGCGAACCACCTGCCGGTCGGCCGGAACGACCGGCGGACGGTCGGTCTTGAAATAGAGGTAATTGCGGCCCGGCTGGGCTGACACGCGGAAGTCTACCGGCAAGAACTGCTTGGCTGCCAGTTCCTGGGTCCATAGGGTCTGGCCTTCAAATTGAATATCGAGCCGCCGGGGCGACAGGCTCCCGGTAAGACAGGTCACCCGGAAGTCACAACGCTCTTTCCGGTCGTTGATGAAACAAACGGCGGCGTCCCCGTGGGCCCAGTGCCAAGAGCCTTCCGGGCAGATCTCAACGAAGGCCCAGCCGCTTTTGTAAAGGACTTGGGCCGCGTCATCGGAATGCGGCATCGTGGGATTGGGCGAGGGATCGAGCAGCACGCAGACTTGTTCGCGCGCGTCGTCCTCGATCAGTCGCGTCTTGCCGAGCTTGGCGAGCTCCCGAAGCGTTGCCTCGTTATGGTCCTTAAAGGCTTTTCGGTTGATATACAGGGCGGAAAAGCCGTACCGCTCGAGCTGCGGCACCGACTGTTCGAGGGGCAACAACGCCAACTGGGTCTGCCAGTCCTCGCGCGTCCGGCCTTGGATCGATCCGAAGCTGAAGCGCAAGGTCTTGGTCCAGAGGTAGGGCCGCACCGGCTCATAAGGCATGCACTCGCCGATTGGATTGGCATCAATGAAATTCATCACCGGCAGTTGGAAGATCATGGCCCCATGCGGCAAGATCGCTTCCAGCTTCTGTCCAAAGGCCCGGTCGTTGTTCACCATGCTGACGGCGGTCTGCTGGGCGCTCGTGCCAGGCTGCGGCGGCAACTGGTCGAGCAACCCGAGGCCTGCCAGCCCAAGCGCCAGGCCGTAGCTGGCCAGTTTGCTCCAGCGTCGGGTAATGGCGGACATTCGCGAGACCAGGAACAAAAGGCCAATCGCCGAGAGGAAGATGCTGTAGCGATTACTGCCGCGGAAATAGGTGATGCCAAACAGCCCGAGCAGGCAGTTGCCTCCGCCAAGGGTGGCATAGAGGAGGACCCACAAGCATTGCGGCGCGTGCAACGAAAGGCGGCGCGGAAGCTGGCGCAAGTTGAGCAACCGCAGCCCGAACTCCCCCGCCATCCACATCAGGGAGGCGGCCGCGACGACGCCTAAATAGGGTGAGAACATCTCGCCATGCACCCAGGCCGCCATAGCGTATCGCCGGGAGACGTCGGCCAAGTAAGTGATGCGGTGGGTGGGGGGCGGGAGAAGCAACTCGACCGGCTTCAAGGCGTAGAGCTCCAGCTGTTTATACTCTCGTACCAAAGCCAGCTGGTTGCCACCGTGCAGAGCCTGGTACCAAAACGTGTTGAGGTTGGCTAGCAGGAAACCGATGGTCGTTGCCGCCAGCACGAGGGCCCCCACCGCCAGGTCGGCCTTCCGCCGGAACAGCAAGAAGCGCAACGCCATCCCCCAGCAGAGTAACTGCAACCACATATTCAGGTTATAGGGATTACCCATGCCGATCACCAAGCCAGAGCCGAGGCAGAGCCAGAAAAACCGGCCGCGGGGCGCGATCCGCCGGCCCGCCGTCAGCCACCAACAACAGACCATGGCCAGCGGCACCGTGTAGTCATACGAGAGCATCAAATGGCCGAGTGCCCGAAAAGTGTGGTAATAAGTGAAACTCCACAGCAACGATCCGGCCGCGGCCCATTCGCGGCGAAACCGCAGCAGGCGGCAGCACAAATAGAAAGAAATCGCCGAAGTCAGGTGGCTGAGCACCATTCCAAAGGCGCCGGCGGTGATCAAGCCGAACCACCGGGCCACCAGCCCGAGGAAAGAAATCAGAACCACCTCGTACATCGGGTAGTCGTCCCAATTGGCTTGATAGGGCGCCCCCAGGCGGGGGTTCGTTCGGCTGCAAAAAGGAACAAAATGCCCTTCCGAGGCCGCTTGGATCCAGGTGAGCATCTGCGCGGCGTCGCCCACGTACTCCGAGGGGACCGACCAGGATTTGGGAGAGAGCCGGTCATGGGCCAGGCCCCAGACCACGAAAACGATCGCCAGGATGGCGCCTAGGTGCAACAAACCCGGCAGCGACCATCGCCAGGGGAAGCGGCGCCTCCGGTGAGGAGAGTGGGCGGGCTGCGCTGGACAGGGCACGTCCGAAGGCTGGCGATGGGGATTCCCTCGCTTGGGGTTCGCGGGCTCAGGTGAGTGCGGCAGGCTCATACACAACCCTTACAGGACATTCTCTCGGAACGCCGTACCGCTATCGAGACGAGAAGGCCGAAGAGCGTGGTGTTGACGCGCCATGGACTTCGACACTACCCGGCTGCGGAAGAATTCACTCTTGCTCGCGTTCATGTTTCAGCCTATGCGCCGATGCTATCTTCCGCGCGACAGGCGTCAACCTGAAAAGCCGAGCATGGCTGGCCAAGTTCGACGTTCAGGGCCAAGCCGTCGTGTTAAGGAGAGGATCCGCTTCGGGGCTTGGGAATAACACCCAGCTCGCCTGGGGCCCCACGCTCCGGTTCATTTTTCCCCGAACGAAACTGACCGCAGGCGCAGCCGGGAAGTCTTGACTGAAAACTTCGGGCCAATCCGGATCTGGGTGAGACTCCCGCCAAAGCCGGGCGACTCGGCGAGGTTAATTTCCACGCGATGAAACTGCCCGTCCGCCGTCACGCGTTGTGCCACCACCCCCGAGAAGTCGGCCTCGTGGCCGAACTTGCGCCAGGCCACCGCCACCTCCTCGCAACCCGGACCGAAGGCAGCGTCGAGGATCAGTTTCGCCACCGCATCCGCCCGCGCAAAGAAGACCGGGCTGACGAGTTGCGGGTTGGTTTGCTCGAGACGGATATCCAATTCGCCGCGGATCGGCCAACCGGCGTCGGTGGCGTTGCGGTAATGCCAGCCCTGCCGGTCATGGTCGAAACGCCAGGCCGGCGCGGCGGGACGCTGGGCATGCTGATAGACGTAATCGCGGATGCTCTCCAAAGAGCCCAAGATCAGTTCGTAGCGATAGTCATAGACGATGTTGTAGTCAATGATCTCCGGCCGTACCGGCCCGAGGTAGCCCGTGGGGCCATCGAACGGCCCGCCTTTGCCGGGTTCGCCCGCAAAGCCGCCGTCGAAGACGCAAACCTCCGGGCTCCAGATCCCCAACCCCCAGCCCGCGTCATTTACCTCGGCGGCCCAATTCTCCGTCCCCGTCCAGTGTCCCCAATGTCCGTCCTTGTCCAAACGCTCCTCGATGCGTGACAGGGTGTCGCGGGTAAACGGTTTTTCCCCACGGTAGGTCATCAACCGGTGGAAGGGGCCGTTGACATAGACCGCGGGCAGTTCCTGGTTGCGGCCAGTGAACTGGGTGTGGTCACTGCGATGATTATTGAGCCGGCACCGCGCCTTGACCACCGGACCGTCCAGGGCCAGCCAGACCTCGCAATCGCATTCGCCCGGCACATTCTCCAGCGGCCACTGCATCGGCACACAGCTCACGTAGAGCGACTGGCCGTCATTAGTATGTTGGAGGATCTTCGAGGTGTGGCCGAAGCAATCCCCTGCCTGGATCGGATTCCATCCCAACCCCGCCCAACTCGGCGAGAGTTGCGCCCCGGATGGCGCAAACGGGACCGGACCTGAGTAATAGGAAAGCTGGACCTGGCGTCCCCAGTCGTAGCTGTTGATGACGTTGAGCGCGGGGTTCGTGCCGGAGAGTGAGAGATACGTGATCGCACCGCCCAGGTTGAGGTCGATGCCCAAGCGGATCACGCCGTTGTCGACATAGCTCATCTGGGGCGTGTGGTGGCGCCCGGGAGATTCGGCCGACGCGGCGGGCGCGGTGGTCAGGGGCGCCGCGAAGGTGAGGGTGAGCGCCAGGAGGCCGGGCAGTTTGAGCGGAGGTTGGGGCATAGTGGCAAGGGAATGAATGCTGAGCTTTAAACGGATGATCTCGGCAGAGAGTTAGGGCGCGAATGGCGCGGGAGTCAAGAGTCGATTGATCGCGGCCACGGGGGAGCTCGATCCCGGCAGCAGGGGCCGGCCCATAGCAGTCTCTAATCCGTCCCCATCCTGTAAATCCTGTTCATCCTGTCATAGCCAAGCACACTCGGGCTCTCATTCGAGCGTTGCTTCACACCAGCCTCTTCGGTATTCGGCTCACGTTGGATGCGGCCGCCCCCGGGGATGGCGCATCCTGCGATTGTCGTTTTCGCCCGGAGTGGTAGCTTGGTGCCGAACGTGATGCCGACCGTTGCGAAAACCACCATCCACGCCAGCCAGTTTCCGGACGCCATTAGGCGCGCCCTGCGGGACTCGTTACGATCGCGCCGCATCAACCCCAAGTTTCACTACGAGAGTGTGAAACAGGTCGGGAAATGGTTGGCGCTACACCAGGCCTGCTCGCCCTCGCGCGCCGAGGCAAGCTGCGGGCGAGCTTACGAGTTGGGATTTGAGGCCGCCGCCGCGCGGTTGGCTGGGCCCCGCATTCACCTGGTCGGTTTAGGGTGCGGGGGCGGACGCAAAGACGCGGCCCTGTTGCGGAGGCTCCACGCGCCAGGTCGTGAGGTGTTCTATACGCCCGTAGATGTGAGCCTCGCCATGGTGTTGGAGGGCTGGCAATCGGCGATGGCCGAGATCCCCGAGTCGAATTGTTTACCCCTGGTCTGCGACCTGGCAGCCACCGAGGACCTGGCCGCCGTGCTCGAGGAACCGCGCGCCGCGCGGGCCGCACGGATCTACACGTTTTTCGGCATGATCCCTAATTTCGAACCGGGCACGATCCTGCCGCGGTTGGGGGCACTTGTGCGGGCGAAGGACCTGCTTTTGTTCAGCGCCAACCTGGCGCCCGGAGCTGATTACGCGGCCGGCGTGCGGCACATCCTGCCCCAGTATGACAACGCCTTGACTCGCGACTGGCTGATCACGCTCCTGCTGGACCTGGGCGTCGAGGCCACCGATGGGGCGATGCGGTTTTGCGTGGAAGCCGATCCGGAGGGGAAGGGCCTGGAACGGGTGGCGGCTTATTTCGATTTCGCCCACCCACGGTGCCTTAAGGTGGAGGGGGAACGATTCGCCTTCGAGCCCGGGGATTCGCTGCGACTCTTCTTCTCCTACCGCTACACCCCGGAGAAGGTGCGCGCGGCGCTGGCGCCGCAGGGCCTGCAGGTGCTGGCCCAGTGGTTGGCTGATTCCGGCGAAGAGGGCGTGTTCCTGGTGGAACGGGCCAAGTAACCTCAAAAGGCCGCCAGCGTTTGCAAGACGGCACGGATGCGGGCGACCTCGTGGGTGCGGAAAAGATCCGTCTGGCCGAGGGCGGCGAGCACGGCGAAGAACGGTTCAGCACAACGTACTTCCTCGCCGAAGTACTCGAACGCGTGAGGCAGCGCATGGCAGACCGGGAAACCCAGGGACCGCAGCCGGAAAGTGTTGAGGAAAACGGTCATCTGGTGACGCACCCGCACCGCGCTGTCCCTCAGATTCCGGTAGTAAAACCCCAATCCCGGGTCGATAAGGATTTTCTCCACGCCTTGGCGTTGGGCGGCTTCAATCTGCCGCGCAAAATAGTCGCGCATCAGGACCACCGGATCGGCGCTGAAGTCGAAATCCGCGACCTCGCGCACGTTTCGGCCCTGTACATAACAGATGATCACCGCAGCCCCATTGGCCGCCACCATCCGGTACAATTCCTCGTTGCCTGCCGTACCGGTAAGGTTGAGCACGTCGGCTCCCGCCTCGAGGCAGGCGCGGGTTACCGCCGGCTGGTAGGTTTCGATGGAAACCAGGATGCCGGCTGCCCTGAGGGCGCCCAGCACCGGCAGCAAGAGGCTCTGCTGCGAGGCCTCGTCCACGCGGGCGGCCTGGGCCAAGGTAGATTCCGCGCCGAGGTCGATGAGGTCGGCGCCCTGCGCATGGAGCACCTGGGCCCGTTGGATGGCGCACTCGGCGGTGAGGCAAACGCTTTCCCGGTACCAGGAATCGGGCGAGAGATTCACCACCCCCATGATAGCGGGCTGCTGGTTGAAGGGGAAGCGACGGTCGCGGAGGGAGAACTCCCGGACGGGTGCGCGCGAGGCGGCGCGATGCTTGATCCAAGAGGCCGGCCAGGTAGTCGATTGTCAGCATCGGGCTACTGCAACTTGGTGGGCATATCGGAAACCTCGCTATAAAGCGCGGCGAGGATGGCACCGGTGCGTTGGCCCCGGCCATCCGGCCCGAAACGGAAGGTGGCCTCGATCCCAAAATGGCGGAGCATCAGGCAGTAAGTGCTGTTGGCCATCACGCCCAGCAACTCGCCGGCCTTGCTGAAGACCAAGTCCCCTCGCGACGGGTTGAATTTGCCAAAGAGTCCCTTGATCACGTTCCGATCCAGTTTGACGTAATCCGGCGTGCTCAAATCGATCTGGAAGGTGCATTGGCCGTAATAGCCTTCGCGCGCTCCCACCAGCACCGCGTCCTGGAACTTGTAAGGGTCGGCGCAAACCGGGTAAACGCGGCAACCGAGCCGGTGGGCCTCCTCCGCGGTGACCGGGATGACCACCAGGCGCGGGTCCACGGCGGCAAACGAGAGCGAGCGAATCGGGACGGACACCGCGTTGCGGCTCAGCGTGCCGGAAAGGCCCTCCCAATCGATGCCTGGCTGCCAGATGGTGAGCGGCGTTTCCTGCACATGGCAGAGGGCAAACGTGTTGGTGCCGTCCGTGACGAGCACGGTTTGGGTGTCGCGGGTCTTGCTGCTTTCACCCCCGAACAAACCGGCCCGCACGGCGACGAATTGCGTATCCACGCGGTTGGTGGCAAATTCGCTGAAGATGGCGTTGGGTGCCATGGACCGGCCCTCGCGCATCTCTTGGGCCATCTCGCCTTGCTTGCTGGCCAGGACCTTGATGTTATCGGTCAGGCGCGCCCGCTCTTCCCGTTCGGCCTTGACCTCTTCCTGCATGTGCGCCACCTGCCCGGTGGCGAACCGCTTCTCGGCTTCGGCCAACTGCAATTGCGAGGACAAACGCTCCTTTTCCAGTGCCACGACGTGGTTGGTCCGGGCCAAATCCGCCATCTGCTTCTGCAAAGCCACCGACTGCTCAAGCTGGTGACGCACCTGATCTTCCATAGCCAACAGTTTTTCGCGGGAGAGCACACCCTCGACCGAGCCTTCCTTCAATTGCTGGTTCAGCGTCGCGATGTTGGTTTGCGCGGCGCCAAACTGCGCCTGCAACGCGGCGCGGTCCTGCTCCAGCTTCAGGGCCTGGTCCTCCCGGGCTTGCAGTTCCTCCTTGAACGCCTGCACCTGCCGGTCGCGGTCCTCCAACTCCCGCTGCAAGGCCAAGGACTTTTGCTGTGAGGCTCGCGTCTTCTCGTCCAACGCCAAGACCTGGCGATCCCGGGCTTGCAACTCCTGCTGCAAGGCCAGCGCCTTGTCTTCCGCGGCCTGGGCCTTCTGGTCGAGGGTCTGCACCTGGCGATCCCGGGCTTGCAACTCCTGCTGCAACACCAGGGCCTTCTTTTCCGAGGCTTGGGCCTTCTCATCCAGCGCCTGGGTCTGTTGGGCCAGGGCCAGGGCTTTCTGCTCCAGGGCCTGCGCCTTTTGTTCGTAGGCCTGGTTTTTTTGACCCAGGGTCTGCACCTGCCGGTCGCGGGCCTGCAATTCCTGCTGCAAAGCGATGGCCTTTTGCTCGGAATTCAAGGCTTTTTCGTCGAGGATCTGTGCCCGCTGGGCCAGGGTTTGGGCTTTCTGTTCCAGGGCCAAGGCCTGCTGCTCGCGCTGAACGGCCAGGGCCTGCTGGCGAGAGGCCTCATCCCGAACCCGAACCAACTCGCCCTTCAACTCCGCCTGGCCTTTGCGCTCCTCGTCCAAGGCCAACCGCATGACCGAGGTCAGGTCCTTCGTGATGTCGGGCTGTACGTTGGTGGCAATCCCTACCTGCAAACGCGCCCCACCGCCCTGGTCGGAAACCTTGTTGATGTCCACCGTCGAAAACGCCAGCAGACTCAAGAGCAGGAAGTCGCAAATGACGATCAGGATACTGCGATTCATGACGACGTAGCGGTTGCGGGGTCGCGCGGCGACATGGCCGGGACCGACGAGGACGGCTCGGACTCGAGGAGGTAACGCCGCCGCAGCGGGCGCAGGTTGAAGATCTTGAAGATCACCACGAAAATGATGCCAAAGGAGGTCGAGGAGTAGGCCGCCATGAGACTGGGCTGTTTAATGACTCCTTGGGAGATCAAAATCAGCGAGATAATGGTGCCGGCGAACCCGACATACAGTCCGGCGTCGAATAGGTGATCTTCATTATCGAGCAGCTTGAGTTTCATGCGGGCCAAGACCTTTTGACGACGGATTTCCGCCAGTTTGAGGAGGCAGGCCGTATAGATCAGCGCCTGAATGACGAAGAACAGGAGCAGGGTTAATAGACTGAAGTTCATAATTGATGATTTGACATTCGCCAGAGCGGCCGGAGCCGCCCCGCCGATCACTATAGGCAGGTGCAACCGGAAAGGAAACTCAACTTTTTGACCCACCTGATCGAGGAACGGCTCACTGAACAACACGACGACCACCAGGAACCCGAGGCCGAGCAGGCTCTCGCGGGCAATGTGGAAACCGCGAACCTGGAGGGGGCGTTCCAAGCCGGAAACCTCCGGCAGACTGAGATGGCCTCCCAGTGCCAGCAGGAAACCGCAGCCAAAATAAAGCGTCCACTTGAAGGCTAGCGCCAGGCCGGGAGTCAGCCACGAATACTCGGCCGCGATCCAGGCGAAGGTGTCCAGCGGCGCATGGCCCGCCACTCGCTGGCGGAGCGGAGATTGATACCACCGTTGGTTGCGGGCCAGGATTTCCTTGAGGCCTCCCGCACCCGCTCGCAGGGCCGCATCGAGATCCGTCAGGCCGGTTTGGCCGAACTCCGCCAGATAAGCGGCGACTTCCGCGGGCCGGCCGGACACCGCCACCGCCGAAAACAAGACTGGCAATTGGCGATCCGCCCGGCGGGTCAGCGCGGCCAGCAGGCGAAGCGTTTCGGCATCCGGTATCTGCCCCATGAATATCTCCATCTGGCCCCAGTTGAACCGCTGCCCCAGCGACATCACATCCACCAGCATCTCCTCCAGCGGGCGGGTCGGCGACTGGGCGGCGGAGGGGTTGGCAGTCGCAAGCGGGTGCGACAATCCTGTAGCCTGAGTCGCCGCCGTCCAGAGAACGTTGCTGAAGCCGGAAGCCAGTTTGCCCTCCTGCATCAGCAACCCGCAGACCGAAAGCGCCGCGTCAAAGGCCTGTCCGGAGGTCGAGGTGGAGGGGGGAAAAAAGACGGTGTTGGTCACCGTGCGACAGCGAACCAACTCCCGGACGCCGGGCCACTTGGAGGCTTGCAGGAATTCGATGACGCGCGCGCGATTTTCCTGGCGGATGACCAACTCGGTAATGGGTTCTGGCCCCTTGGCGGCCGTGCCGGTAAATAGCCGCTGCAGGAGCGGTTCCTCGCTGCCCAGCACCTCACCGGGGGAGCCTGCGGCCAACGCCTGTACCGCCTCAGCCAACTTCTCACGCCCGACCGCCCCCTGGGCGGTGGCGGCCTGCAACAGAATCCGGGCCGCCCCCACGTTTTTCTCCCCCGCCAGGGCGAGTCCGCGTTCGACCAGCCCGGGCGTGGACCTTCCCGCCCGTTCCAAGACGCTGGCGTCCACCGCCCGCAGGTGCATCGGCACCAGCAGGCCGCACACCAGCATCCCCAGGCCGAGGACGACACAGACGGCTGCCCAAACCCAACGTTTCATCGTTTGTTTCTTAGTGCATGCTTAGACGCGCATCCGGCAATCCTTGTTCAAGCAGTCTTGAGGATCTTTGGGACCCGCACCCGGAATTCCGAACCCTGGTTGACTTCCGTGGAAAGCTCCACTTTGCCGCGGTGCGCCTCCACCACCGCTTTGACCAGGCTAAGCCCCAGCCCCAAACCCCGTTGCGACCGGCTTTTGTCGCCGCGATAGAGNCGCAGCCAGATCTTTTCCCGCTCCTCGGGGGGNATGCCCATGCCAGTGTCCTGAAAACTGGCCTGCGCCTCGTCCGGTCCATCCCGCACCGTGAGGGTCACCCTCCCCCCTTCGGGCGTGTACTTAATGGCGTTGTCCACCAGGTTGGCGAATACCTGGCGCATGCGCACCGGATCGACCTGGGCCGTTACCGGCAGGGGCGGCAAATCGGCCCGGAGCGTGATCTGCTTTTCCTCGGCAACGTATTCGTAGAGTTCCAGCACCTCGCGGGCCAGTTGGCAGAGATCGAAGGGCTCACGCCGCAGTTTCATCATGCCCGCCTCGGCCTCGGTGATATCCATCAAGGTGTTCAGCATGTTGAGCAGGCGCTCGGACTCCTCGACACAGTCCGCCAACGCCTCGCCGGCGGCGGCGGGGTCGGCCCCGGGCGCCAGGGCTACCTCGGCGGTGCCCCGCAGGCGGGCCAGCGGGGTCCGCAAGTCATGCGCCACGTTGTCCAGGGATTCGCGCATGGCGCGGATGAGCCCCTCGTTCCGGTCCAGCAAGCCGTTGAACAACCGCGCCAATTCGTCCAAATCGTTGTCGGAGTCGCGTACGGGGACCCGGGCTTCGAGGCTGCCGGTTTGGATGATCGAGCGCGCCGTTGCCACCATCTGCCGCACGGGCCGCATCGCCCGATGCGCAAAGAAAGCCCCGGCGAGAAAACCGAGCAACACCATCGCCGTTCCCGCCAGCAGGAAACTGCGGCGAACCGGGTTCAGGATCGCCTCGCGACTGTTCGTGATACGCCCGACCTCCAGCCGCGAACCGTCGGCCACCTGCCCGTAGGCCAGCGTGAAATCACGCTCCTCGTTTTGCGGGATGCGCATCACCCCCTGCCGTACCAGGCCCGAGAAGCCGGGCACGTTCTTAAAGGTCACCCAATCGGGCGGCGCGCTGACCAGGGTGCCCAGGTTGAACCCGTCCACCACATGGACAAACAACGTCTGGCGCACGGGCGTGGGTTGGCGCTCGACCCACAGCCCCAACGCCCTCAGCCCCCCTCCGTCGTACACCGCTGCCGCCTCCTTCCACCGCGCCTCGATCACCTCCTGGTCTTTGCTCCCGATCGCCGCCGCCAGCAGGTAATAGGCCACCAGAAACAGGGCCAGGCTGCTCAGGGTGAAGAGCAACGCGTACCACAAGCTGAGCCGGACCGCGAAATTCCGGCGCAACGATTCAAGCACCCCGGAGGACATAGCCCACTCCTCGAATCGTTTGAATCATGGTCTTTTCCTGGTCCACCTTGGCCCGCAGCCGGTGCACCAGCACATCCACCACGTTGGTTTGGGGGTCGAAACTGTAATCAAAAATGTGCTCGAGGATCATCGTTTTGGTTACCGGCCGGTTGGCCGACCGCATCAGGTATTCCAGCAAGGAGAACTCGCGCGGCTGCAAATCAATGGCCTGGCCGCTGCGCCGGACCTCCCGGGTCAGGAGGTCCAGGGTCAGATCCCCAACCACCAACCGGCTCGGCTCCGGGGTTTGCGCCGCCCGCCGGATGAGCGCCTGCACTCGGGCCAAAAGCTCCGAAAACGCAAACGGTTTCGTCAGATAATCGTCTCCGCCCACCTGCAAGCCCTTCACCCGGTCATCCACGGACACCCGCGCGCTCAGGATGAGGACTGGCGACCGCCACCCCTCCGCCCGCAGTTGCTGGATCAGGCTCAAGCCGTCGAGCCGCGGCAGCATCAGATCCACCACGGCGGCATCGTGGACATGACTGCGGGCCAACAGCAACCCAGCCTCGCCGTCCGCCGCATGGTCCACCGCGTAGCCGCTTTGCTTCAGCCCGTTCACCACAAACGAGGCAATCTTCTTGTCGTCCTCGATGACCAGGATTCTCATTCCCTCCAGCATAGTGCCGACGTGGCGGTTTTCCAACGGGGAAAGCGAGACCGACGCGCTAACGGATTTCCCAGCCTTCCGTTGGTCTGGGCCTTGTCTTTTCCCGATGGACTGGTACCCTGTGTTCATGCCCCCAAAGAGGGGCGATCTGAACTCAATGAGCCTGCTGAAAGAAATGGCGCCGGATCGCGCGTGCGAGCCCCGTCCGGGTTTCGTCCTGCGGATCCGGTTGAAGGTCGACGGCGTGTTCCGGCTGCCGGTTCGGTGAGAGTCGTATGGAACCGCAATCTGTGGACCTCGGTTTCGTCGCCACCGTCATGGCTTGGGCTCTGGCGCTAGTGGCGTTGATCTTCGTCGTTTCCCTGGCCTGGCGAAGGTTTGGCCCCACCCGCCGCCATCGCCGACACCATAGCCGCACTCGCCGCCTCGCCGGAAAGGAGTGATTGGCCACCCCCTTCCCTCCTCCCTCGCTTGGGTCGCCGCGCTCCGATCGGCCCGCTGCGAAACCGATGGCATTTGCCGTTTCACTTGACAAAACCCCCTAACCTAAGGGATAATCTCTAATATCTTGATCGATTAACTTATGATTACCACTGAGCCGTCGGCAAAGTTGTCCCGCAATGAAGGACTGAAGGAGAGAAGCCCTCGCCTTTCCGGCACCATTTCCGAGACCCTCACGGATCCCGCCGCCGATCACTTTTCGGACGACGACTACGAATTCCTCAAGTTTCACGGGGTATATCAACAGGACGATCGGGACCTACGGAAGACGGGCAAGCACTACGCGTTGATGGTGCGGACGAAACTGCCCGGCGGCGTGTTGACGGCGGCACAGTACCTGGTGTGTGACCGTCTCTCGACGCTTTACGGGAATGACACGATGCGGATCACGACCCGGCAGGATGTGCAGTTTCACGGCATCCTCAAGGGCAACTTACGGGCGACGATCCGGGCGCTGAATGAGACGCTGGTCACGACCATCGGGGCGTGCGGGGATGTGGTGCGCAACGTCATGGCGTCGCCCACGCCGGCGACCAACCCCTTGGAGGAGATGGTGCTGGCCAAAGCCCGGGAGATCTCAGATGGGCTCATCCCCAAGAACGTCGCTTACCCCGCGATTTGGCTGGAGGGCAAAGAGTTGGACCTGGCGGGACCAGCGCCGGCCTTGGTGGACGATCCGGTCTATGGGAAGACTTTTCTGCCGCGCAAGTTCAAGATTGCGTTGGCGATTCCCCCGTTGAACGACGTGGATGTTTTCACGCAGGATTTGGGATTTATCGTGATCGCCGCCGGCGAGGAGTTGCTGGGCTACAATGTGGTCGCGGGTGGCGGCTTGGGGATGTCGCATGGCAATGTGCATACCTTCCCGCGCCTGGCCGACGTGATCGGGTTCGTAAGGCCTGAAGATCTCCCAGCGGTGGTTCGGGCGACGGTAGCCATCCACCGGGACTTCGGCGACCGCACGAACCGCAAGCACGCCCGGCTCAAGTATATCATCGAGGAGCGTGGGGCAGACTGGTTCCGGAGCGAACTGACTCAACGCGCGGGGGTTGCCCTGGCGCCGGCCCGACCGTTCCAGTTTACCATGCAAGGAGACCGCTTGGGGTGGGGACAGCAACGGGACGGCAAGCTGTTCCTCGGACTCTTTGTCGAGAATGGCCGTGTGCGCGATGTGGAGGGCTATCGGCTCAAGACGGCGCTTCGGGCGGTGACGGAGCGCTTTCAGCCCGAGGTCCGGCTGACCCCCACGCAGAATTTGTTGTTCGTCAACCTTCGCCCGGAGTGGCGAGCGGAGATCGAAGCGCTGCTGGCCGCGCACGGGGTCGCGACGCAGAGCCCCTCCAGTCGGACGCGCCTGGCCTCGATGGCGTGCCCGGCACTGCCGACCTGCGGGCTGGCGCTGGCGGAATCCGAGCGGGTGATGCCCGACCTGCTGACCGCATTCGAGCGGCTGCTGGCGGAGTTCGGCCTGGAGGACGAAGAGGTCATTGTGCGCATGACTGGATGCCCCAACGGTTGTTCCCGCCCCTACCTGGCGGAGATCGGGCTGGTGGGGAAAGCCCCCAATAAATACCAAATCTACCTGGGCGGCAATGAGGGGAGCACCCGCCTCAACCGGCTCTTCAAGGACAGCGTCAAGGGCGAGGACCTGATGAACGAGTTCCGTCCCCTGCTGGGTCGGTTCCGGGCCGAGCGGAACCCCGGCGAGCGATTCGGTGATTTCTGCCAACGGGTCGTGCTCCCGCCGGCCGGGGGAAGCTAAGTTGCACCCACCAGTCGAAAAACTGTCCCCCGCCGAGGTCCGCGAGCTGAACGAGCGGTTCAACGGGATGCGCACCGAGGAGATCCTGGGCTGGGCCTGGACGAAGTTCGGAAAGCGCGCGGCGATTGGGACCAGCTTTCAGGGCGCCGGGTTGGTCATGCTGCACCTGGCGCGCCAGGCGGGCTTGCCCTTCCCGGTGTTCACGCTGGATACCGGCCTGCTCTTTCCCGAGACGCTCGCCCTGAAACAGCGGTTGGAGGATTTCTTTGGCTTTCCCATCGAATCGCTCGGACCCGATCTGACGGTGGCGGAGCAGGCCGACATCCACGGAGCCGCGCTCTGGAGCCATAATCCCGACCTGTGCTGCACGGTGCGCAAGGTGCTGCCCTTGCGGGACAAGCTGTGCGACCTGGATTGCTGGATCACCGGTCTGCGCCGGGAACAGTCCGCCACCCGCGCCGAGATTGGCATTGTCGAACTCTACGCTTTCGATGCGGCGTCCGGGCGCGACATCGTGAAGCTCAACCCGATGGCCAACTGGACCCGCGAGGGCGTCTGGGAAGCGGTGCGCCGACACGGCATTCCTTACAATCCGCTGCATGACCAAGGGTATCGTTCGATTGGCTGCCAGCCTTGTTCTGGAAAGGCGGACGGCAGCCAGGGAGAGCGCGCCGGCCGCTGGATCGGCTTCAATAAGGTCGAATGCGGCATTCACACTTTTCTGCCCAAGAAACTCGATTTTCAAATCTGATCGCCCCCCCAAGCCGCATGGACCACCTATCGAAACTAGAGAACCAAAGTGTCTATATCCTCCGCGAGGCCTTCAATAAGTTCGAGAACCTGGCGATGCTGTGGAGCATCGGCAAAGACTCGACGGTGATGCTCTGGCTGGCGCGCAAGGCCTTCCTGGGCCATGTGCCCTTTCCGCTGGTCCATGTGGACACGACCTACAAGATTGCGTCGATGATCGAGTATCGCGATCGGCTGGTGAAGGAGTGGGGGCTGCAACTGATCGTGGGCAAGAACGAGCCGGTGCTCGCCAGCGGCGTGACCTACCCCAACGGCAAGGCTACCCGTGTCGAGTGCTGCGGCACCTTGAAGAAGGACGGGCTCAAGCAAGTGCTGGAACAGCACCGCTTCACGGGGGTCATCGTCGGGGTGCGCCGCGACGAGGAACCGACGCGCGCCAAAGAACGCTACTTCAGCCCGCGCGACAAGAACATGGAATGGAACGTCGAGGACCAGCCCCCGGAGCTGTGGGACCAGTTCAAGACCGATTTCGAGCCCGGCACCCATATCCGGATTCACCCACTGCTGCACTGGACGGAACTCAACGTGTGGGAGTACATCGAGCGGGAGCAGATCCCGATCATCCCGCTTTATTTTGCGAATGAGCGGGGCGAACGCTATCGCAGCCTGGGCTGCGCCCCCTGCACGCTCCCGATCAAGTCCAAAGCCACGACCGTCGGCGAGATCATTGAGGAACTGCGCCATACCCGCACTTCGGAACGCTCCGGCCGCGCCCAGGATAAGGAGAGTGAAGACGCCTTCGAGAAACTCCGCCGGGACGGTTACATGTGAGGGCGGCCCACGCACCGTTGAACCTATATCTCCCCGCTTTGAAACTCCCCACCACCATGCCTGCACCCAACGGTTCTCCCGTCACTGAACAGCTTAAGATCGTCATCGTGGGCCATGTGGACCATGGCAAATCGACCTTCGTGGGCCGGCTGTTCCACGACACCGGCTCGCTGCCCGAGGGCAAGCTCGAGCAGTTACGCCAGATCGCCGAACGGCGCGGCGTGCCCTTCGAATGGGCCAACCTCATGGACGCCCTCCAGTCGGAACGGGACCAGAACATCACGATCGACACCGCCCAGATCTGGTTTCAAACCGCCCGCCGGCAGTATGTGATCATCGACGCGCCGGGTCACAAGGAATTTCTCAAGAACATGATCACGGGGGCGGCGAACGCCGAGGCGGCGTTGCTGCTCATTGATGCGCACGAGGGGGTGCAGGAGAACTCCCGGCGCCACGGCTACCTGCTCAACCTCCTGGGCATCCGCCAGATTGCCGTGCTGGTGAACAAGATGGACCTTGAGAACTACAGCCAGGCGCGCTTCCACCACATCGAGACCGAATACCGCGCCTGGCTCACCAGCATCGGCGTGCAACCCAAGTTCTTCATCCCCATCGCCGCCCGCACCGGGGACAACATCGCGTCGGCGAGCCCGAACATGCCCTGGTGGCACGGTCCGACGGTGCTCGAGGCCCTCGACCAGTTCCAAGCCACCCACACCCCCGCCGGCCAGCCCCTGCGCTTTCCCATCCAGGATGTCTACCGGTTCGACGAGCGGCGCATCCTGGCCGGGCGCATTGAATCCGGTTCGCTGAAAGTCGGCGACAAGCTCCTCTTCCTGCCGGCCAACAAAACCAGCACGGTCAAGACCGTCGAGCGGTGGAGCGCGCCACCCTCGGACAGCGCGGTCGCCGGCGAATCGATCGGCATCACCCTGGCCGAGCAGATTTTCGTCGCCCGCGGCGCCGTCGCCTCCCTGGAGTCCTCGCCTCCTTTCGAGTTGTCCAGCTTTAAGGCCCGGCTCTTTTGGCTGGGCAAGGAGCCCTTCAAGAAAGGGAAGACCTATAAACTCAAGCTCGCCACCCAGGAGGTCGAGTGCGAGATCCAATCCATCGAAAAAGTCATTGATGCTTCCACCCTCGAAACGGTCTCGCGCAAAGAGCATGAGATCTTCGTCGGCCGCCACGAGGTGGCGGAGCTGACCCTCCACGCGCGGAGACCCATCGCCTTCGATGTCCACGCCGACCTCCCCTCGACCGGACGCTTCGTGATCGTGGACAAATATGATGTGTGCGGCGGCGGCATCATCGCGCCGAGCAACTACCCCAAACGCACCCATGACACGCACAACAAGAGCGACCACATCTACTGGAGCCGCGGCCGCGTCACCTCCGTGCAGCGCGAATTGCGCAATGGCCACCTGGGGTGTGTCCTCTGGCTCACCGGCCTTTCCAGTGCCGGCAAGTCCACGATTGCCGTCGAACTGGAGCGCGAACTTTTCAACCTGGGCCGCCACGTCTATGTGCTGGACGGCGACAACATCCGGCACGGGCTCGGGTCCGACCTAGGGTTCTCGCCCGCGGACCGGGCGGAGAACATCCGACGGGTGGGGGAGGTGGCCAAGCTCTTCGCCGACGCGGGCGTGATCTGCATCACGGCCTTTATCTCGCCGTACCGGGGGGACCGGGACTTGGTCCGAGCCCTGCTCCCGGCCGGGCGGTTTGTGGAAGTCTACGTCAACGCCCCGCTGGCGGTTTGCGAACAACGAGACCCCAAGGGACTCTACGCCAAAGCGCGCGCGCACGAGATCCCGGAGTTCACCGGCATCTCCGCCCCGTACGAAGCTCCGGGCCAGCCCGAAATCGAACTGCGCACCGACCGGCTCACCGTGGCTGAATCGGTAGCGAAGATCCTGGATTATCTCCAGATCCAGGATTCCGCCACGGCGATCTCCATTTGAGATTAGGCCTCAGTGCTGGCCGCCAGAATCGCCTGCGCCGCCGCGAGATCCTGCTGGGCCACCCGAACGGTGACCGGATTCAGCGGCAAGCCGCCGAAAGCCGTCGCGCTGAGTTCCTCGGGAACGCACGCTTCGATCCCCGCCTGCTCCAGCCGTCCCCGCAAGATGCTGGCCTCGACGGGATCGCCAAAGGTCGCGACGACGGCCAGGGAATCGGACGGGGCGCCGCCTCCCGAGGCGTCGGCCCCGGCTGGCTCCGTTTCCAATCCACACCCCACGCAAAATACCGCGGTGTCTGCATTCTCTTTCCCACAATACGAGCAAGTTTTCATAAGCGGCTGAGAGTTACCTGAAACGAACCGTCACCTCATCATCGCCCCGAACCGGCGCTTTGACAACCACTACCGGCGGAGGCGGAAGCGGTCGAGCACCCCGCCGATGCCCGTCCAGGCCAGCAGCGCCAGACCGATGGGGGTGCCGGTGATCGGCGTCGGCAGGGCCGCCAACACCGCCAGCACGCAGGCGAAGGCGAGGGCGCGCCCGGTGGAGTCACGCTTGAGATGTTTTTGAATCAAAAAGGTGGGGATAAACACGGCCGCAAAACACAGCGGGATCGCCACGATCCAGATCGGCGGCAACCAATCGAAAACCGCCCAAAGACTATCCACCGCCACGAGAATCAGCGCCGACAACCCGTGAATCGGCCTGCCCTCGCCGGGTTCGGCCGAGCGAGACGGCAGATCCGGGAGAAGTGCCGGCGTTGGGGCGGGTCTCACTTCGTCGGGCAATCGCACCGGCAGGTCGCTGATCTTCGGCGGGGTGTCCATGATTTAGGGGCGGGATCGGTCGGTTCCCTCCAGCGGCCGCCTGCCTTTGCAGTCTGGGTAACTCGACCAACCCCAGAATACGGTGGCATCGTCAACGACCGTGCATGCGTCGTAACTGCGCCGCTTCCGGTAACCGCCGCTCGGACGCAGTGGGCGATGCTCACGCTGGTCGGTTGCGCGCTGGTTTCTTGGGCACTCCGGCATACTCACTGGTTATTGGCTAACCTAGCGGCCCGGGAGCCCCACCGCAATCCCCGTTTGGAGAGTGTCGCGACTCCGTGAGAATGTCCCCTTTTGAACTCGATGAAAATGTCCC
>TBL_comb47_HYPODRAFT_10002594_pt1 | contig 22163 bp, 15 predicted proteins | sample TroBogypolimnion_40_FD_10682 | JGI IMG/M metagenome (IMG submission 10682)
TGCCCGATACACTGGAGGGCTTGGAACACCTATGAAACTGCCCCTCGTCGCCCTCTGCGGACGCCCCAACGTGGGCAAGTCCACCCTCTTCAACCGGCTCACCCGCAGCCGTGCGGCCCTGGTCCACGACCTGCCGGGCATGACCCGGGACCGGAGCTACGGCCGCGTCACCTGCCTGGGCGAGGAAGGCGAGGCCGAGGAACTCTTCGAGTTGGTGGACACCGGTGGCCTCGACTTCGAAGGCGATGACGTCATCACCCAGGGCATCACCCGCATGGCCGAGGCCGCCCTCGGCGAGGCCCACGTGGCCATCCTCCTGGTGGACGGCCACGACGGCCTCACCGCCGGGGACGAGGAGATCGCCGCCCGCCTGCGCCGGATGGGCAAGCCGCTCCTGCTGGTCATGAACAAGCTGGACGGCATGAAGGGGGGCGCCCCGGACGCCGGGTTCTACACCTTGGGCTTCGACCAGGTGCTCTCCATTTCCGCCGCCCACGGGGCCGGCGTGCCCGAACTCATCACCGCCATCCGGGCCCGCCTGCCCTTCCACCGCACGCCCGAGGAGGCCGAGGTCCATTCGCTTTCCGACGAGCTCCGCTTCGCCCTCATCGGCCGACCCAACGTGGGCAAGTCCTCTCTCACGAACCGCCTCCTGGGATACGAGCGCAGCCTGGTCAGCGAGGTCGCCGGCACCACCCGGGACACCGTGGACACGGTCTTCCACGTGCAGGACAAGGTCTACCGGATGATCGACACGGCCGGCATCCGCAAGAAGGGCAAGACCCACGAGGGCGCCGAGAAGCTCAGCATCCTGAAGGCCAAGCAGGCCATGGCCCGGGCCGACGTCAGTCTCCTGCTGCTGGACGCCGTGGAGGGCGCCACCCACCAGGATGCGGTCATCGCCGGCTACGCCCAGGAGGCCGGCGCCGCGGTCATCCTCGTGGTGAACAAGTGGGATCTCGTCGAGAAGGACACCCACACCATCTACGGAGCGGAAGAGGACCTGCGCCGCAGCCTGGGCTTCCTGCACCACGCACCGATGATTTTTGTGTCCGCTTTGACAGGCCAGCGTGTGTCCAAGCTCTTCGCCATGATCGACGAGCTTGCGGAGGCCCACAAGCGCCGCATCTCGACGGGAGAGCTGAACCGGTTCCTGCGCGAGACCGTGGACACCATGAGCCCCCACGCCATCGACGGCAAGCTGCCCAAGCTCTACTTCATGACCCAGGTGGGCGTACGGCCCCCCAGCTTCGTGGTGAAGGCCAACACGGACCGCGGGCTCCACTTCAGCTACGTGCGCTACATGGAGAACCGCCTGCGGGAGAAATTCGGCCTCGCCGGCGTGCCCCTGCGCCTCAGCATCCAGAAGAAGCAGAAGGGCGAAGGCGAGGAGGCCGAGGTCGCAGCCGTGCGCCGCATCCTGGACCCCGGCGAAGGGCTCAAGCCCTCCCGAAGCAACGAGTCCCTCCAGGCCCAGCGGGTCGACAAGGTCAAGGCGCGCCCCCGCCCCAAGAAGAAGGAAGGCCCCAAGCCCGCCGCCAAGCAGGCCCCCCGCAAGGGCCCGTCCGCGCCCCCCAAGCGGGTCCGGCAGAAGTCCACCAAGAAACTCTAGCCCTCCAGCAGCACCTTGGCGTGCTCCAGGGCCTCGGCCCGGTCCGGCTGCCCGGACAGCAGCCGGGCCAGCTCGCGGTTGCGGGCCTCGCCTCCCACCCACCGGAGCGCGCTCCGCGTGCGGCCGCCCTCGGTCTCCTTCTGCAGGGTGCCGTGCCGGTCCGCCCGGGCCGCCACCTGGGCCAGGTGGGTCACCGCGAGCACCTGGTGGGCCTGCCCGAGCTCGGCCACCGCCCGCCCCACGGCCAGGGCCGCCTCCCCCCCCAGGCCCGCGTCCACCTCGTCCAGCACCAGGGTCAGGCCGTCGCGAACGCCGGAACCCAGGGTCAGGCCGGCGCCCACCAGGGCCAGCATGAGGCGGCTCAGCTCACCGCCGGAGGCGATCTTGGCCAGGGGCCGGAAGCCCTCGCCTGGGTTGGGCTCGATCCAGATGGCCAGGGCCGAGAAGCCCGCCGCGGCCACCTTCACGGGGCGGCCGCTCTGCTGGACCGGGCTGCCGGGTTCCTCGGCAAGGGAGAGCCGCAGCTGGAGCCGGGCCCCCTTCATGCCCAGGCGGCCCAGGCGCTTCTGTACCTCGGACTCCAGCTTCGGGATGGCCGCGGCGCGCCGCCCGTGGAGCGCCTCCGCCGCCGCCCGGTAGCCTTCCGCCGCCTTCGCCAGGGCGGCCTCCAGCTCCTTGACGGGGGCATCCCCCGCCAACAGGGAGCGCTGTTCCTCCTTCAGGGCCTGCGCCCGGCCGGGCAGCTCCTCGGGCTCGCAGCGGTGGCGCCGGGCCAACCTCTCGTAGAGGGCCAGGCGGGCTTCCATGGCCTCGATGCGATCGGCCCCGGCAGCCCCCCAGCGGAGGGCCTGGTCCTGGGCCAGGGCCAGCAGATCCTCCAGCTCCAGGGCGGCGGAGCGCAGGCGGTCCTGGTCGGCCACGGCGTCCGGCCAGTGGGCCACGGCCCGCATCACGGCCCGGTGGGCCAGCTCGACCTTGGGCAGCCCCTCGCCCAGGGCCTCGGCGGCCTCGCGGAAGGCCTGCTCCAGGTGCACGGCGTGGCGGAGGGGCTCTCGGTCGGCCTTGAGCTGGGCCCACTCGCCGGGGCGCGGCGCCAGCTTGTCCAGGTCCGCCAGGGCCTCGGCGAGCTGTTCCAGACGCTGCGCCCGCTCGGCCTCGCCGCGGCGCCGGGCCTTCAAGGCGTCAGCCGCCTCCCGCACGGCCTGTGCTTCCGCCTCCAGGCGGGGCTCGAGCCCGAGCACCTCATCGATGAGGGCCAGATGGCGCTCCTCGCCCAGGAGTGACTGGTGGTCGTGCTGGCTGGTGAGGCGCATCCACAGGCGGCCCGCCTCCCGCAGGTCTGCCAGGGCGCAGCTGGCGCCGTTGATCCAGGCCCGGCTGCGGCCGGGGCCGACTTCGCGGCGCAGGACCACGGGCTGCTCGTCGGGCAGGCCCCGCTCCAGCAGGAAGGCCCGCCAGGCCTCGAAGCGGCCCTCCACCACGGCCTCGACCGTGGCGCGCTCGGCCCCGTGCCGCACCAGCTCCGAGTCTCCCCGGGCTCCCACCAGCAGCGAGAGCGCGTCCACCAGCAGGGACTTGCCCGCCCCGGTCTCGCCCGTGAGCACCGTGAAGCCCGGCCCCCAGTCCAGGGACAGGTCCTCGACGAGGGCCAGGTTCTGGATGCGGAGCGAGGAGAGCATGGCTTCAGGGTAACGGAAGGGAGCCCTGCCCAGGTCATACTGGCCCCTGGAGGAGGCCCCATGTCGTACCGGAAGCCCTGTGGCAGCGTCGTAGAGGCCATCGGCAACACGCCCCTGGTGCGGCTCCGTCGCGTCGTCGAGAACCTGCCGGTGGAGGCCTTTGCCAAGCTGGAATTCATGAACCCCATGGGCAGCAGCAAGGATCGCATCTCGAAGTACATGATCGAGGCGGCGGAACGGGACGGCCGCCTGAAGCCCGGCGACCTCATCATCGAGAACTCCTCGGGCAACACCGCCATGGGCCTCGCCCTCATGGCCATCCAGAAGGGCTACCGGCTCAAGGTGGTGGTGCGGGACACCATCTCCCAGGAGAAGCTCAACCAGCTGCTGGCCCTGGGCGCGGAGGTGCACAAGGCGGACACCAGCCTGCCCCCGGAGCATCCGGACAGCTACAACAACATCACCCCGCGCCTGGCCCGGGAGACGCCGAACTGCTACTTCCCGGACCAGCATGGGAATCCAGAAAACAACGCCGCGCACTACCACGGCACGGGCCCCGAAATCTGGGAGCAGATGGAGGGCCGCATCGACTACCTCGTGGCCGGGGCGGGCACCGGCGGCACCATCGGCGGCGTGGGCCGCTACCTGAAGGAGAAGGATCCGAAGATCCGGGTCGTGGCCGTGGACCCGGTGGGGTCCGTCTTCTCCGACCACTTTCACGGCAAGAAGGACCTGAAAGCGGGGCCCTACTGCCTCGAGGGCCTGGGAGACGAATTCCTGATCTCCACCATGGACTTCAGCGTCCTGGACGACATGCTCCAAGTGACCGACCGGCAGGCCTTCCACCACGCGCGCAGGCTCGTGAAGGAGGAGGGCATCCTGGGGGGCGGTTCCAGCGGCGCCGCCCTCTGGGCCGTCCTGCAGGTGGCAAGCAAGCTGCCGCCCATGGATCGCCCGGCCCGGATCGTCACCGTGTTTCCGGACGGCGCGGGCCGCTACCTCAGCAGCATCTTCAATGATGCGTGGCTGGCCGAGCGCGGCCTCCTGGAACCGGAAGCATGACGCCCTTTTCGGGCACCTACGTCGAGGCGGTGCGCCGGGCCCTCCATGACGCCATGGAGGCCGACCCCCGTGTCTGCTGCCTGGGCGAGGACATTGGGGCCTACGGCGGCGCGTTCCGGGCCACCGAGGGCCTGCTGGATCACTTCGGCCCCGACCGGGTCATCGACACGCCCATCGCCGAGCAGGCCATCACGGGCGCGGCCATCGGCGCGGCCCTCATGGGACAGCGGCCCGTGGCGGAATTCCAGTTCATGGACTTCGCCCTGCTGGCCTCGGACCTCATGGTGAATTTCGCCGCCAAGGCCCACTGGCGCTGGGGCGCCTCCGTGCCCGCCGTGTTCCGCGGCCCCAGCGGCGGCGGTAACGGCGGCGGCCCCTTCCACAGCCAGAATCCCGAGGGTCATTTCCTGGGCAGCCCCGGCCTGAAGGTGGTGGTCCCCGGCACGGTGCGGGACGCCTACGCCCTCCTCCGGGCCGCCATCGAGGATCCGGATCCGGTCCTGGTCCTCGAGCCCAAGCACCTCTACCGGCGCCTGAAGGACCAGTGGGACGAGGCCCCCACCGCGCGCCTAGGCGAGGCCGCCCTGCGGAAGGACGGCGACTCCGCCTGCATCCTCACCTACGGCGCGGCCCAGCAGGTGGCCCTGGAGGCGGTGGCGGACCTCGACGTGGCCGTGTTGGATCTCCGCACCCTGTGGCCCCTGGACGACGAGGCCATCGCGGCCCTGGCCCGGCGCACCCACCGGGTGCTGGTGCTCACCGAGGCCCCCCGCACCTACGGCCCCGGGGCGGAGCTGGCAGCCCTGATCGGTGAGACCTGTTTTCCCTGGCTGGACGCGCCGGTCCTGCGGTTGGGCGCGGCGGACACCCCCACCCCCGCCAGCCCGCCCCTGGAGGCCGCCTGCCTGCCCTCGGCCGTGGCCGTGAGATCAGAGGTTCAGCGGCTCCTGGCCTGGTAGCTCACTTCCCCCGGCGCTCCCGGCGCTGGAGGTCCCGCAGGTCCCGCCAGTGGATCAGCTTGATGCCCTGGATCTCCAGCAGCCGGCGGAGCTCCGGGTCCGTGACGAAGAGGCGGTACTCCTCCACCCGGTCCCGCCACCCGGTTCGCATGGGATCGTCGCCGGTGAGGGCCCGCAGCTCAGGGTCGTCCAGTGAGACGTGGATGTAGAGTTCGCTCACGCCCGGTTTCAGCCCGCGCAGCACCCGCCGCCACACGTCGGCCACGGTCTCTCCCGGCTGGACAGCCCCGAGGTAGAGGCGGTCTGGCGTGAGGATGCCCTCCTGCTTGAAGCGAGCGAGTTGGGCCCCGTAGAGCTCCTCCCGGGTGGGCAGGAACCGCGCCGGAAGGTCGAATTCCCGGGCCAGCTTCACGTAAACCTCGAAGAGCCGGGCGTCCAGGGCCAGGGTGTGCATGTGCATGTCCAGGTGGCTCACGTCGACACCGGTGTCCAGGGCCTTCTGGATCTGGGCCCGGCACTCGGCCTCCACTTCGGCAGGCTTGGCCCTGGCGTGGACCTCCCGCACCGACCCGAGCAGGTACCCCTGGGTGTCCACCAGGGAGGGCACGGCCGTGCGGCCGAGCACCGGGCCCCAGCGCATGGTGCTCCATTCGCTGTTGACCACGAGATGCACGCCGAAGTCCAGTTTCGGATCGGCCGTCGCCGCCGAAGCGATCTCCGGGAACCAGGGACAGGGGACCATGAGGGTCGAGCTGCACACCAGCCCCCGCCGCAGGGCATCCAGGGTGGCCAGGTTCTCGGCGTGGATCAGGCCCGCGTCATCGGCATTGATGATCAGCAGCTTGTCCCGGCGGTTGTACCCGAGCCGTTCCGCGAGGGTCGGGGTCTGTGCCCAAAGCGAAGAGGCCGCCAGCAGCAGTCCCCCGATCCATCGCCACCTAGCCATGTGCGCCCTCGAATTCCTCCCGCAAAGCCGGGGGCATCCAGTCTAATGGATGCTGATGATGCTCGCGTCGACCCTGGCACCCCTCCTCCTCACCCTGCTCCTGTCGCTTCAGGCCCCGGACGGCTTTGCGCTGTTGCGGGCCGGAAAGGTCGTCGAGGCCCACGCAGCCTTCCAGGCCCAGCTGAGATCCAACGAGAAGGATGCCGATGCCTGGCTGGGGGCCGGCCTCGTGGCCCTGCGCCAGGACCGCCTCGCCGATGCCCGGGCCTTCTTCTCCCGGTCCCTGGAACTCGCTCCGGGCTATGCGGACGCCGGCGTGGGTCTCGCCCGCTGCCTGCTGAAGGAGGGCCGGTCCCCCGAGGCCATCGCCGCCTTTGAGCGGCTGGCCACCGCCCATCCGGAACGCGCCGACATCCGGGAGGAGCTCCTGTCCCTCACCGGGCTGCCGCCGGAATCCGAACCCCCCCCCGCCCGCACCTGCGCCCCGCCGAGGCCCGGATCCCCGCCCGGGCCCAGGCCCGGCGCCTGGAGATCTCCCTCGGCCAGGGCCGCTGGCAGCCCTTCTATGTGAAGGGGATGAACCTGGGGGCCGCCCTCCCCGGCCGGTACCCCAGCGAATTCCCGGATCGCGCCACCTACGATGGCTGGATCCGCGAGATGGCCGAGCTGGGCATCAACACCATCCGGGTCTACACGATCCATCCGCCCCAGTTCTACGAGGCCCTGCGCGCCCACAACCTCAAGGCCGGACATCCCATCTGGCTCATCCATGGCGTCTGGGCCGAGCTCCCGCCCCGCCACGACTTCCAGGACCCGTCCTGGAAGGAAGCCTGGTACCAGGATATGAAAGACGTGGTCGAGGTGCTCCACGGCGAAGCCCGGCTCAGCCGCCGCCCGGGCCGCTCCGGGGGGCTCTACACGGCAGACGTGAGCCCCTGGGTCCTGGCCACCATCCTGGGCCGCGAGTGGGAGTCCTCGAGCGTGGTGGGGTTCAACCGCCTCCATCCAGGCACGGCGGACTGGTCGGGGCGCTTCGTCACCGTGGCGAACGGGCAGGCCATGGAGCGGTTCCTGGCCGAGAGCATGGACCACTTCCTCGCCCTCGAATGGGACGGCTTTCATGCCCAGCGCCCCATCGCCTTCACCAACTGGCCCACCCTGGATCCGCTCTACCACGTCACGGAATCCTCGGAGCGTGAGGAGGCCGAACTCCGCCGGAAGCTCGGGGAAGCCGTCGGCCCCCTCAGCGAAGAGCCCAACGACGAGGACGCGGTCGGCCTCGACATGGAGAAGTTCGGGAGCACGCCGCTGCTCCAGGCAGGCCTCTTCGCCAGCTACCACGTCTACCCCTACTATCCGGACTTCATGAACCTGGACCCCGGGTACTCCAAGGCCCGGGACGAGCAGGGGCCCAGCAACTACGAGGGCTACCTCCTGGACCTGGTGAGCCACCACAGGAACCACCCCGTCCTCGTCGCCGAGTTCGGCGTGCCCTCCTCCCGGCTGGTGGCCCATTGGCAGCCCCAGGGGATGACCCACGGGGGCCAGGACGAGCGAGAGCAGGGGGAGCATGACGCCCGGCTCCAGCGGGACATCTACGAGGCCGGCTGTGCCGGAGGGGTGCTGTTCGCCTGGATCGACGAGTGGTTCAAGAAGAACTGGCTGACCATGCCCTTCGAGCATCCCCTGGACCGGAAGCCCCTCTGGTACAACGAACTGGATGCCGAGGAAAACTACGGCCTCATCGCCTACCGCCCCGGGGCCAGGGGCCCGAACATCCTCATCGACGGGAAGGCCGGCGACTGGGACAAGGTCCCTGCCTACCTGGAGGGCCAGGGCTACACCCTCAAGGTGCTGGCCGACGAGGGCTGGGTCCACCTGGGCCTGGTCACCCCGGGGCCCCTGGACCTGTCCCGGGAGGCCTTCCTGGTGGGCATCGACACCGTGGACCCCCGGCGGGGCGACCACCGGCTGCCCTGGGGTGCACCCATGGCCAGCAGCGCCGGCCTCGAGTTCGTGGTCCTGCTCCAGGGAGATAACCGGACCGGGGTCTTCGTGGACGCACCCTATGCCCTGCCGGACCACCGGCTCGACCCCGCGCACAGCTACCGCAGCCTCAGCAACGAGGATGGGCAGTTCCTCATGGGCACGGCCCGAAGCAACAATCCCCGAATCGGCCGGGACGGAACCCAGTTCCCTGGCCACAGCACAGACATCGGGTGGCTGAAACGGGGCACCCAGGACCGCGCGGACCCGGCCTATGATGCCCGGGCCGAGTGGCAGGCCGGACAGCTTGCGGATGGGCGGGGCTTCCTCGAGGCGCGCATCCCCTGGGGCTTGCTGAATGTCACCGATCCCAGCGCCCGCCGGGTGATCGACGATCCCGAGAGGAAGGTCCCGGGGCCGGTGGGGACAGGGATCACGCCGGGCTTCAGGTTCGTGTTCGCCGCCTTCGGGGCGGACAGGCCCCTGTGGGAAGGGGGCGGCACCCTGCGCCTGACCCTCCCCGCCGCCGTGGACGGCCGCATCCCATTACCTCCCCTGTTCACCTGGCCCACCTGGGAGCAGCCCACTTTTCACCGGTTCCGCAAGCAGTCCTTCGCCATCTATCAGAAGGCCCTGGCGGACACCCCCGACGTGCCGAGGACCATCCGATGATCCCATTCGCCCCGCCCGCCCTGCAGGAACCGGCCCAGGCTCCCGAGGCCGAGGTCCTGCTCGAACAGGCCCGGGAACTCCGGGGACAGAAGAAGTGGCCCGAGGCAGTGGCGGTCTATTCCAGGATGCTGGCCCTCTGGCAGGACCACCAGCTTGCCCTGTTCGAGCGGGCCCAGACCCTGAGCTGGATGAAGCGGTTCGACGAATCGATCCGGGACTTCAAGCGCCACCTGGCGGTGTATCCGGAACTGGCGGCGGAATCCGAACCGGCCCTGGCCCGGGTCACCGCCTGGTCCAGGCGGTTCAAGGAGGCGGTGCACATCCTGGAGCCCTATGCCGCCCGTGGAGACCGCCAGGCCACCCTGGATACGGCCACCTTCCTCAGCTGGGACGGGCAGCTGAACCGAAGCCTGGCCATGACTGGAACCTGGCTGGGGAGCCACCCCGGGGACCGGGAGTTCCTCATCCTCCGGGCCCGGGTGCTCGGCTGGCGGGGCCTGCACGGCCAGGCCCGCCAGGCCTATGAAGCGGTTCTCACGCAGTCCAATGGGGACCGCGAGGCCCTGCTCGGCCTCGCCCAGCTGGACCTCTGGGCCGGGGACCCGGAGGCTGCCGAACGTCGCCTGGTCCTGCTCAAACCGGAGGACACCAAGAACCCCGAGACCGAGCTCCTGCGCAGCCAGATCGACCAGCGGCAGGGTCACTTCCGCAGCGCGAAGACCCGGGCCGAGGCCCTGGCGGAGAACCCTGAGGTCCGGGATGACGTCCAGTCCAGGCTCCGCGATCTCGCCGATGCCCAGGGCCCCTGGGCCGAGCTGTCCCAGACCCGGACCGACTCCAATGACGGCCTCAGGGCCCAGGCCCAGCACCTGGAGGCGGCGCTCCCCTTCCTGGACGGGAGTCTCCGGCTGGGCGGCACCCTCAACCTCGTGGACCAGGCCGGGCAGCCCGTGCAGCGCCCCCAGGAGTGGTTCCTCGGCCTGAACCAGCCCCTGGGGTCCAGGCTCGGCTTCGCGGCCCAGGTCGGTCGCGTGGACGACGTCGGGGGGGCCCCCTCCAGCACGCACAGCCTGTCGCTGGGGCTGCGCGCCGCCCCTGGCCTTACGGTCGCCCTTTCCCAGACCTTCGGACCGGACCTGGCCACGCCCCTGGCCGTCGATCTCCGCACGACCATCCGGACCTGGGGGCTCGATGAGAACTGGGTCTTCAACCAGACCCTGGACCACCTGAACCTTTCGCTCAACCGGGCCTTCCTGTCCGCCGGAGCCACCCAGAATGCCCTCCGGCTGGACGCCGGACACCGGTTCCCCTTCGAACATGGGGAGTGGCGGCTGGGATTCTCCAGCCGCCTCCAGGAGCAGAACCAGGTCCTGAACCTGGGGTTCTTTGACCCCCAGCACTACCGGTACTACGGCGCGACCGGCGGGCTGTCCCTGACCCACGAGGAGCGCTGGGAACTCGCCCTCGATGCCTGGGCAGGAAGCCAGACCGTGAACCAGGACTCCAGCCAGTTCAGCTGGGGCTACACCCTGGCCGGGAACTGGCGGCCGAAGCCGGCCTCGCCCCTCCTCCTCTTCGCCTCCTGGGGCCAGAGCGTGGCGGGCCTGCCCATTTCCAATACCACTGATCCCTCCAGCTATCGCGACCACACCCTGCGATTTGGCATGAAGATCCGCGGCAATGGCTGGATCTGGTGAAACCCTTGCTAGACTTGGGTTATGAGTCGAATTTGGCCTGAAGACACGAAGGTGCTGGTGGTCGAAGACGACGCGGCCACCGCCCGAATCATCCAGGCCCGCCTGGAGATGGAGGGGCTGAGCGTCTTCACGGCTTCGAATGGGGTCGATGGCCTGGAGACCCTGCAGCAGCAGGATATCGACCTGGTCACCACGGACCTCATGATGCCGGCCATGAATGGGTTCCGCCTGGTCCAGGAGATCCGTGACCTGCCCCCGCCCAAGGGACGGGTTCCCATCCTGCTCATCTCCAGCAACCAGAACGAGCAGGACATGGTGCGCTGCCTGGCGGCCGGCGCCGATGACTACATCACCAAGCCCATCTCGGCCCAGGTACTGGTGGAACGCCTCTGGCGCATGCTCCAGCGCGCCTCCGCCGCGGGCTGAGCCCCCATGCATCTGCCCGTGGACCTGGTGTTCCGGATGCTGGTCTGGGGAACACTGGTCCTGGGGGCGCTGATTTTCGGCCTAGTGCTCCTGGGGGCGGGGATCCAATACCGGCGCGACCGCCAGAACCGCCGCCGCATCGTCCTGTACCAGGCCTGGGAGAAGGATCTGGACGCCTTCCTCTTCAGCCCCTCGGGTACGTCCCGTCCCTTCCCCGCAATCCCCCAAGGGGACCGCTTCCTCTTCGAGAAGTTCCTGGCCCGGTACTACGCCACCCTGGCAGGCCAGGAGGCGGAGGCCCTCCGCGAGCTCTACCTCGGGCTGGGTCTGCACCACAGCCTTCCGGAGCGGCTCAGGCACCGGAAGGCCACCACCCGGGCCCAGGCGGCCCAGGAGGTCCGCATTTTCCGCCTGACGGATCAGCTGGAGGCGGTGGTCCCCCTCCTGAACGACCCCGTGCCCTATGTGACCCATCTCGCCGCCCAGGCCCTCACCCGGAGCGGTGATCTCCAATATGCAAAGCCAGTGCTCGACTGGGTCCTGCGGGAGGAACAGTACCAGCGGGATCGTCTCCTGCGGGTGCTGGAGGGATTTGGACCAGAGCTGCTGCCCTGGATGAAGGGCCACCTGCCGCCCCCGGACCAGGACCCGGAGCCCTGGATCCTCTATGTGCTGCTGGTGGCCGCGCACCGGCACGCGGCGTCCCAGCCCTCGCTGGGCTGGCTCCTGCAGATCCCCCACCTGGACCTTCAGGCCTCCGTCCTGAAGGCGCTCAGCGTGCTCGCGGACCCCGTGGCCTACGCCTGGGTGCTTCCCTTCGCCTCCAGCCCGGCCTGGGAGATCCGCGCCCAGGCGTCCCGGGCCCTGGGTGTGCTCGGCGGCCCCTCCGCCATCCCCACGCTCCTGGCCCTGATGGCCGACCCGGTCTACGAAGTCCGCCGCAACGCGGCCCAGGGGCTGGCCGATCTGGGCCACGCAGGGATCTCCGCGCTGACCTGGACGGCCGACGACAGTACCGCCGACCGCTTCGCCCGGGACATCGCCCGGGAGCGTCTGGAATGGACCGATGAGCGGGGGCACCAGTGAGCTTCCGCGCGCTGGCCACCGGCTTTTTCGCCTGGGGAATCCTGGCCTACTTCCTGGCCCTGCACCTCACCCACCTGTCCCTGATCCTCCGGGCCTTCTTCTCCATCCGGGGCTACCTGGACGAGGTGGATACCGATCGCCTCGATTCCGCCTTCGAGACCAGCCACTACAAGCCCATGACCCTCATCTGCCCCGCCTACAACGAGGAGGCGGGGGTGGTGCCCAGCGTGAACAGCCTCATCAGCCTCCGCTACCCGGAATTCCAGGTCGTGGTCGTGAACGACGGCAGCAAGGACGCCACCCTGGAAAAACTCATCGCCGCCTTCAGGCTCAGGCCCAGCCACCGGGTCCTCCGCCAGCTGCTGCCCACCAAGGAGGTGCGCGGCATCTACGAAAGCGCCTACGTGCCGAACCTGGTGGTGGTGGACAAGGCCAACGGGGGCAAGGCCGACGCCCTCAACTGCGGCATCAACCTCGCCCGCTACCCCCTGGTCTGCTGCATGGACGGGGACAGCCTCCTGGAGAACGACTCGCTCCTGCGCATCGCCAGGCCCTTCCTGGACCGGCCCGACCTCGTGGCCTCCGGCGGCGTCATCCGCCCGCTCAACGGATGCAAGGTCACGACCATGGGCATCCGGGGCATCCACCTGCCGGCCTCCTGGCTGGCCCGCTTCCAGATCGTGGAATACCTGCGGGCCTTCCTCTTCGGCCGGGTGGGCCTCGCCTCCCTGGACACCATGTTCATCGTGAGCGGCGCATTCGGTGTGTTCCGGAAGGATCTGGTCGTGGAGGCGGGCGGGTTCGAGACCGCCACCATCGGCGAGGACTTCGAACTCGTCGTGCGGCTGCACCGCCATCTCCGCGAGGCGAAGCGCCCCTACCACATTACGCTGGTGCCGGACCCGGTCTGCTGGACCGAGGTCCCGGAGGACGCCGGCGTGTTGGGGCGACAGCGGAACCGCTGGCAGCGCGGCCTCCTGGAGACCCTCTGGAAGCACCGCCGCATGTGGTTCAACCCGAAGTACGGCCGCGTCGGCCTCTTTTCCATGCCCTATTTCATCCTCTTCGAGGCCCTCGCCCCCCTGATCGAGGCCTCCGGCTATGTGGTGTTCTTGTGGTACCTCTGGGAGCACTCCGTCAACAGCGCCTTCGCCATCCTGTTCATCTACGTGGCCCTGCTGCTCGGGGTGCTGAATTCCGTGGTGTCCGTGGTGCTCCAGGAGATCAGCGGCCACCGGTACCAGGGCTTCCGGGCCTGGTCCATTCTCCTCTTCACCGCCGTGGCCGAGAACTTCGGCTACCGCCAGATGACCGTGTGGTGGCGGTTGCGAGGCACCTTCGACTGGATCCGCGGCAAGGAGGGCTGGGGCCACATGAAGCGGAAGGGCATCGGACCCACGCCGAACCCGCCACCGCCTCCCGCGCCTTGACGGATCGGACGCCCCCATTCAATCTGGATGCTCGATCTTTGGCAGTCCAAGAGCGCTATCCAGAAAGGTGGAGGGAAAGGCCCTGTGAAACCTTGGCAACCTGCGAATGCAAGGTGCCAATTCCTGCCCACGGAGCATCCGAGGGGAAGATACCGAACCCACAGACTGACCCGAGCCGACCTGGATGCCCATCACCGGACTGCCGCCTTCAGGCGCCGCCATGACCCATCCCTCCTTCCAGCAAGCCCTCGACGCGGGCGAGTGTTTCCTCTTCGACGGGAGCACCGCCACGGCCCTGTACGACCGTGGGATCACCCTCCAGCGCAGTTTCGAGGAATGCAACCTCAAGTCCCCCGACCTGCTGCTGGCCATCCACGGGGAGTTCCTGGCCGCGGGCGCCCAGGTGCTCACCACCAACACCTGGGGCGCCGGCCGGCTGAAGCTGGCCACCCGGGGCCTCGAAGGGCAGCTGGGCGCCATCAACCGCGAAGGGGTGGCCCTGGCCAAGCGGGCCATCAAGCAGCAGGGCGCCCGCGCCTGGGTGGCGGGCTGCATCGGCCCTTTGGGCGTGCGCATCGAACCCTGGGGGCCCACCTCCTTCGACGAGGCCCGGGCCCTCTTCCGCGAACAGGCGACCCCACTGATCGAGGCCGGCGCCGACCTGATCGTCCTCGAGGCCTTCGAGGACCTCAACGAGATCCACCAGGCGCTTCTGGCCGTGCAGGAGCTGGGTGACCTCCCCATCGCCGCCCTCATGACCACCAACGAAGACGGGCAGGCCCTCTTCGGCGCCGAGCCCGAGTGGTTCATCAAGCAGCTCGACACCTGGGGGGCCCACCTGGTGGGCCTCATCGGCGGCAACGGGCCCGCCCCCCAGCTGCGCCTGCTCGAACACCTGAAGGCCGTCACCGCCAAACCCATCGTGCTCCAGCCCAATCCCGGCCTGCCCCACATGGTCGATGGCCGACTGATCTACGGCGCGAGCCCCGAGTACCTGGGCGGCTTCGCCGCCCGCGCCCTGGCGGCGGGGGCCCGGGCGGTGGGCGGCTGCAGCGGCACCACCGCCGCCCACATCCGCGCCATGCGCGGCGCCTTCAAGCAGGAACGCGCCTTCGTGCAGGCCGGCGGAGGCTTCGAGCTCAAGCCCCACGAGCAGCCCCAGCCCGAGGTCCCTTTCGCCTTCCGCAGCCGCTTCAGCCTCAAGCTGGCCCAGGGCGAGTTCACCCACACCGTGGAACTGGTGCCCCCCAAGGGCATGGAATACGACAAGCTGGTGGCCAAGACCCGCCAGTGCCGGGCCCTGGGCGTGGATGCCATCAACGTGCCCGACGGCCCCCGCGCCATGGCCCGCATGTCCGCCCTGGCCACGGCCCTCATCATCGAGCAGCAGGTGGGGCTGGAGACCATCCTCCACTACGCCTGCCGGGACCGGAACCTGCTGGGCATGCAGAGCGACCTGCTGGGGGCCGCGGGCCTGGGCCTGCGGAACATCCTGGCCGTCACCGGCGACCCGCCGAAGCTGGGGCCCTACCCCCAGGCCACCGCCGTCTTCGACGTGGATGCCATCGGCCTCGTGAACATGATCAAGCGCCTGAACACCGGTCTTGACCTAGGCGGCGCGGGCATCGGCAAGCCCACCTCCTTCAGCGTGGGCGTGGGCGCCAATCCGGTGGCCGAGGACCTGGAGCGGGAGAAGACCCGCTTCCGCTACAAGGTGGAGGCCGGGGCCCAGTGGGCCATCACCCAGCCCGTCTTCGAGCCCGAGGGGCTCTTCCGCTTCCTCGACTTCACCGAGGCCCTCGATGGCAAGGGCGGGCTGCCCATCATCGCGGGCATCTGGCCCCTCAAGAGCCTGCGCAATGCCGAATTCATGGCCAACGAGGTGCCCGGGGCCTACGTGCCGCCCGCCGTGCTGATCCGCATGGCCAAGTGGGCCAGCGCCGAGGATCAGCTGAAGGAAGGCCAGGACATCGCCCGGGAGGTCATCGAGGCCATCCGGCCCCGCATCCGCGGGCTCCAGCTCTCGGCCCCCTTCGGCCAGGTCGAGCTGGTCGCGCCCCTGCTGCCCAAGCCGGCGGCGCCATGGTGAAGGTCCACTTCCTCCTGGAAGACCTCCTGGTGGAAGCCCCCGCCGGGACCCCGCTGCAGCGCATCGCGGACGCGGCGGGGGCCGACATCACCTTCGGCTGCCGCACGGGTTCCTGTGGCACCTGCCGNGTGCGGGTGGCGGGCGGCTTGGAGCATTGCAGCGATCCCGGCCCGGAGGAGCGCGACTTCCTGAAGGGCCTGGAGGCCCCGCCGGACCAGCGCCTCGCCTGCCAGGTCTGCGTCCACGGGGACGTCNACNTCGAGTACCTGGGGCNCTAGCCACGGATGAACACAGCTAAACACGGATAAGGAATCACCAGGACAGTNCATCCCNCAGCAGTCGCTTCACGGCCCTTTCATCTGTGTCCATCCGTTCATCCGTGGCGAACCAAAGGCTCTTCCATGACCACTCTCGAGACCCTCCTCCGCGAAAAAGTGCTGCTCCTGGACGGCGGCATGGGGACCCAGATCTTCGCGCGGAAGCCCACCCCCGAGGACTACGGCGGCGCGGCGCTGGAAGGCTGCGTGGACCTGCTCACGGAACGGCGGCCCCAGTGGATCCGGGAGATCCACGAAAGCTACTTCCGCGCCGGCGCCGATGCGGTGGAGACCAACACCTTCGGGGCCAACCCCCTGGTGCTGGGGGAGTTCAAGCTGTCGGCCAAGGCCTATGACCTGAATGTGCAGGCTGCCTCCATCGCCAGGGACGTGGCCCGCAGCTTCGACCGTCCCCGTTTCGTCATCGGCTCCGTGGGCCCCGGCACCAAGCTCATCACCCTGGGCCACGTCAGCTACGCCGACCTGCTGGCCTCCTACCGGGTGCAGATGGACGGCCTGCTGGACGGCGGCGCCGACGCCATCCTCATCGAGACCTGCCAGGACCTGGGCCAGATCAAGGTGGCCGTGCGGGCCGCCCGGGAGGCCATGGCCGCCAGGCGGCGCAAGGTGCCCCTCTGGGTTCAAGCCACCGTCGAGACCACGGGCACCCTGCTGGTGGGCTCGGACATCGCCGCGGTGCTGACCAGCCTGGAGCCCCTGGGCATCGACGTGCTGGGNCTCAACTGCGGCACGGGACCCGACGAGATGCACNCGCACCTGCAGACGCTCTCCGAGTCGAGCCCCTTCCGCATCAGCTGCCTGCCCAANGCGGGCCTGCCGGAGAACCGGGAGGGCCAGGTGGTCTACCCCCTGGCGCCGGAGGCCTTCGTGCAGAAGGTGCTCCACGCCGCCTCGGAGTTCGGCCTCGCCATCCTCGGCGGCTGCTGCGGCACCACGCCGGACCACATCGGGGCCCTGGCCCCGGGCGTGGAGAAGCTGAACCCGCCCCGGCGGACACCCAGACTCGAACGGGGCGCCGCCAGCCTCTACCAGAGCGTGGCCCTCCGGCAGGAACCGGCCCCCCTCATCGTGGGCGAGCGGACGAATGCCAACGGCTCCAAGAAATTCCGCGACCTGCTGGCCACGGAGGACTGGGACGGCATGATCAGTCTGGCCAAGGAGCAGCAGCGGGAGGGCGCGCACCTGCTGGACCTCTGCGTGGCCTACGTGGGCCGGGACGAGGTGCGGGACGCCGACGAGCTGCTGAGCCGCCTCGTCACCCAGATCACCCTGCCCCTCATGATCGACAGCACTGAGTTCCCGGTCATCGAACGGGCCCTGCAGCGCTCCCCGGGCAAGTGCGTCATCAACTCCATCAACTTCGAGGACGGGGACGCCAAGGCCCGGGCGATCCTGGAACTGTGCCGGACCTACGGCGCCGCCGTGGTCGCCCTCACCATCGACGAGCGGGGCATGGCCAAGACCCGGGCGCAGAAGCTGGAGGTGGCCAGGCGCCTCCACGCCCTGGCCGTGGGCGAGTACGGCCTGGACCCGGGCGACCTCATCATCGACCCCCTGACCTTCACCCTGGGCAGCGGCGACGAGGAATTCCGGGGCTCGGCAGTCGAAACGCTGGAGGCCCTGGGGCTCATCAAGGCCGAACTGCCGGGCGTGATGACCATCCTGGGCGTGAGCAACGTGAGCTTCGGCCTCAACCCCGCCAGCCGGCATGTGCTCAACGCCCTCATGCTCTACCACGCGGTGAAGCACGGCCTGGACATGGCCATCTTCAACGCCTCGAAGGTCATCCCCGTGGCCAAGATCGACCCCGAGGACCGGCGGATCGTGGAGGACCTGATCTACGATCGCCGCACGGGCGACTACGATCCCCTCAAGGCCCTCATGGCCCGCTTCAGCAGCCGCAAGACCGCCGTGGTCGAGGGGCACCGCGCCGACCTGCCGGTGCTGGAGCGCCTCCACCGGGGCATCCTGGACGGCGAGAAGCAGGCCCTCCTCGCGGACGTGGACGAGGCCCTGCGGGACCACGACCCCCTGAAGCTCATCAACGAAGTGCTGCTGGGCGCCATGAAGGTCGTGGGCGAGCGCTTCGGCGCGGGCGAGATGCAGCTGCCCTTCGTGCTGGAGAGCGCCGAGGCCATGAAGGCGGCCATCAAGCGCATCGAGCCCCACTTGCCACGGGAATCCAGCTACCAGAAGGGCCGCCTCCTGCTGGCCACGGTCAAGGGCGATGTCCACGACATCGGCAAGAACCTGGTAGACATCATCCTCAGCAACAACGGTTTCGAAGTGAAGAACCTGGGCATCAAGCAGCCCATAGAGGCCATCCTGAAGGAACTGGAGGCCTGGCCCGCCGAGGCCATCGGCCTCTCGGGCCTGCTGGTGAAGTCCACGGTGATCATGAAGGAGAACCTGCACTTCATGGAGGAGCTGGGCCTCAAGGTGCCCGTCATCCTCGGGGGCGCGGCCCTCACCCGGGACTACGTGGAAGGGGACTGTCGGCGGACCTACTCGGGTTCCGTCTTCTACGCCGAAGACGCCTTCGAGGGACTTAGGCACATGCAAGCGCTGGTTTCGGGCGAGACCGCTGTTCCGAGCCCGACGCCAGCCGCATCCGCGGCCGGCGAAATCAAGGTGCTTCACCGCGGTACGGCTTCCGTCCCGCTGACTGCGCAGGGCCAGAGCAGCTGGGTTCGCCACGAGATGCCCCCGCCCACCCCGCCCTTCTGGGGCGTGCGCGAGCTGGCGGACAGGCCGGTGGATCTCTTCGAGCACCTGGACGCCTTCGCCCTCCTGCGCAACCGCTGGGGCTTCAGCCAGGGGAGCCTCGGCGATGAGGCCTTCGCGTCCGTGCTGCGGGAGAAGGCCGAGCCCCAGCTGGACCGGTGGCGCGAGCGCCTGGCCGCCGATCCCCTCTTCCAGCCCAGGGCCCGCTATGGCTACTTCCCGGTGCGCGCCGAGGGTGATGCCCTGCGCGTGTGCGACCCCCTGGATCCCGATCGCACCCTGGCCCGGCTCACCTTCCCGCGTCAGGCGGGCGGCCGCCGCCTGTGCATCGCGGACTACTTCCGCGCCGATCAGACGGACGTGCTGGCCCTGCAGCTGGTCACCCTCGGCCAGGCCGCGGCCGATCATGCCGCCAGGCTCTACCGCGCGGATGGCTACGCCGACTACTTCGCCTTCCACGGCCTCGCGACGGAGCTCACGGAGGCCTACGCGGAGCGCCTCCACGCCCGCATCCGCCGGGAGCTGGGCATCCACGGCAAGGACCTGCCGGGCCGCGCGCTCTTCGCCCAGGGCTACCAGGGCTCCCGCTACTCCTACGGCTACCCGGCCTGCCCCGATCTGGAGGGCAACGGGCCCCTCCTGGACCTGCTGCGGGGTGCCGAGATCGGCGTCCACCTGAGCGAGTCCCACCAGATGGATCCCGAGTACACCACCAGCGCCCTGGTGGCCTGGCATCCCCAGGCACGCTACTTCTCGGTCTGACCGGAGCCTGCGGGCCCTCCGCCCGCAGTTTCGCGCCACAGTGGCGCGGCACCGGTCCCGTCCCTAGAGGTAGGACAGCCACCAGTCCCGCCGCCGCCGCTTCAGGCCGGCGAACCAGCGGCAGAGCGGATAGAGGAGGACCAGCCCCAGGGCCCAGGCTAGGTACACCGCCCAGAGGCGGAAGCCGAACACGGAGGGCTCGGCACCCCGGAACTGCAGGACGAAGTGCCAGTCCCTACCGCCGAGCGCGGCGAAAAGGACGCCCATGAGGTGGGCCGTGGGCCACTGGAGCAGGTAGAAGAAGAGGGGCACCCGGCCCAGGGTCACGAGGGCCTGGTCCAGCCGTGAATCCGTCCGCCCCTCCCGCCAGGCGAGGAGCAGCAGTCCCGGGCCGAGGGTCATGAGCAGGTAGAGCAGGCTGGGCGGGTACTTGGTGGTGTTCAGGAAGGAGAGCGCCGTCCGGAAGCCCGTGGTCTGGAGGCTCCAGGGACGGGCATCCCCGTACAGGTTCCCGGCCCTCAGCAGCACGAAAACCACAAGGCAGGACAGGCCGAGCCAGGAGAGGATCCGCTTCCGCCTTCCCGCAGGAAGGCCGTAGGCCCGGCCCAGGCAGTAGCCCAGCATCATCACACCCGGCCAGGGGATCAGCGGATAGACGATGCGCAGTTCGGGCCCCGAGGCCCCGAAGGGGGCGACCAGTCCGGGCTGGTGGAGGATGGTCCAGAGGCCGCTCCACCAACCCGGAAGTGGATGGCCCGCTCCGGCCCAGGCGGGGGCCGTGACGGGGTCCAGCAGGTTGTGCCCGAGAACGAGGACGAGGCCGAGTCCGAGGATCCACCGCCAGGGCAGGTGGAGCACCCCCGACAGGAGGACCATGCTGAGCCCGATGGCCCAGATGACCTGCGCGATGCCCAGGCTCAGCCAGGGCTTCCAGGAGAAATTCCAGCCCAGATGCACCAGGGTGAACTCCACCAGCACCAGCCAGAGCCCCCGGGTGAAGAGCAGGCGCCGCACGGATGCCATGGGATGCCCGGCCTGCAGCTGCAGGGACACACTCAGTCCGGCGAGGAAGACGAAGACCGGGGCGCAGAAGTGCGTGATCCAGCGCGTCAGGAAGGTCGCCGAGCTGATGACGGCCAGGTTCGTCGGGGAATGCCAGAAGGACTCGGCATGCACGAAATCCCGTGTGTGGTCGATGAGCATGAGCACCATGACCAGGCCGCGGAGCCAGTCGATGCTGGTGAGGCGCGGGCGGGCGGTCGTGTCGTTCATCGTCGTGGGTCCCCGTGGATTCCGGCCAGTGTGCCACACCCCCAGGCGGGGTCTTTCTCCGGGTCACGAGTCGCAGCCCCTGGAACCAGGTATTTGCGATTCCTTTCACAACAGGGGTTGAAATCCGGGTTCCGGGGCGCTACCTTTCTTCCTCAGGCCCTGCGGGGTCGTTTTCCCACGAGATCCTTGCCAGTTCCATAGCGAGTTATCCAGAAAGGTGGAGGGACGGGCCCTGTGAAACCTTGGCAACCTGCGAAAGCAAGGTGCCAATTCCTGCCGCGAACTGCGGAGAGATGTCGAGCTGTGTCGAACTGACGACAGCGACGAAGGGGCCCGAGCGATCGGGCCCCTTCGTCGTTTTTTCTTTTCCTGGACTTGCTTGGACGACAAGGCCTCGGCCTTTTCAACCCTTCACACAGGAGACGCCGTGAGCGCCACCACCCCCCGCTTCGAAACCCTCGCCCTCCACGGCGGCCACAGCCCGGATTCAGACACCAAGAGCCGGGCCGTCCCCATCTACCAGACCACGAGCTACGTGTTCGACTCCACCGAGCACGGCGCCAAGCTCTTCAACCTGGAGGTGCCCGGGAACATCTACACCCGGATCATGAACCCCACGACCGCCGTGCTGGAGACCCGTGTGGCCCAGCTGGAGGGCGGCATCGCGGGGCTGGCTGTGGCCTCGGGCCAGGCGGCCATCACCCTGACGCTGACCACCCTGCTGCGGAGCGGAGATCACGTGGTGGCGGGCAACAACCTCTACGGCGGCACCTACAACCTGCTGCACCACACCCTGCCCCGCACGGGCATCACCACCACCTTCGTCGACTCCAAGACCCCCGAGGCCTTCCGTGCGGCCATCACGCCGGCCACCCGCGCCATCTACCTCGAGGCCCTGGGCAACCCCAAGCTGGACGTGCCGGAATTCGCCCTCATCGCCGCCATCGCCCACGAGGCCCGGATTCCGCTCATCGTGGACAACACCCTGCCCAGCCCCTACCTGCTGAACCCCATCGCGCACGGCGCGGACATCGTGGTCCACAGCGCCACCAAGTTCCTGGGCGGCCACGGCACCTCCGTGGCGGGAGTCATCGTGGACGGCGGCAAGTTCGACTGGAAGAGCGGGAAGTTCCCCGAGTTCACGGAGCCTTTCGCCGCCTACCACGGCGCGGTGCTGGCGGACCTCGCGGGCCCTGCGGCCTTCATCACGAAGGCCCGCATCGAGGGACTGCGGGACACCGGCGCCGCCCTCAGCCCCTTCAACGCCTTCCTCATCCTGCAGGGCATCGAGACCCTGCACCTGCGCATGGAGCGCCATGGCGAGAACGCCCTGGCCCTGGCCCAGTGGCTCGAGCGGCACCCCAAGGTGGCCTGGGTGAACTATCCCGGCCTGCCGGGCAGCCCGAACCACGGCACGGCGGCC
>TBL_comb47_HYPODRAFT_10002596_pt1 | contig 22151 bp, 20 predicted proteins | sample TroBogypolimnion_40_FD_10682 | JGI IMG/M metagenome (IMG submission 10682)
GGTGACCGTCGCCGAGATGCTGCCGCGGCTGGTGGCCGGCAGCGACGGCCAGGTGGCCGATGCCCTGCTGCGCTCCCTCAAGAAGCAGGGGATGCGCTTCATGCTGGGCGCCAAGGTCGCCGGGGTGGAAAAGCGCGACGGCCGGCTGCTGGCGCGGGTGGAGATCGAGGGTGCCGTGCAGGAGGTCGTCTGCGACAAGATCCTGGTGGCGGTCGGGCGCAGGACGCTCACGGCCGGTCTCGGCCTCGAGGAGTTGGGCGTCAAGGTCGAAGCGGGGCGGGTGACCGTGGACGAGAACTACCAGACCAGCGTCCCGGGGATCTACGCCATCGGCGACCTGATCGCGGGGCCGATGCTGGCACACAAGGCGATGGAGGAGGGCGCGGTCTGCCTGGAGCGGCTCCACGGCGAGCCGAGTCTGGTCGATTACGGCTGCATTCCGGGGGTCTGCTACACCTGGCCCGAGGCGGCGTCCGTCGGGAAGACCGAGGAGACGCTCAAGGAGGAAGGGGTAGCCTACAAGGTTGGCAAGTTCAACTTCATGGGGAACGGCCGGGCCCGCTGTATGGACGAGACCGAGGGGTTCGTGAAGGTGCTCGCCGAGAGCGAAGGCGGACGCGTGCTCGGCATCCACATCCTGGGCCCGCGCGCCTCGGACATGATCGCCGAGGCCGTCGCCGTGATGAGTTTCGGGGGGAGCGCGGAGGACATCGCGCTGACCATCCACGCCCACCCGACCCTCTCGGAAGCCATGAAAGAGGCGGCCCTCGACGTCGACAAGAGGGCGATCCACGGCTAAGGGAAGCCTGTTCCGAGAACGCCCTCCCCCTCCCTTCACCCGACTCTTCCCCTTCAGCCGAAGCGTTGGCGAAGGCTGGCGCCAAGGGGAAGGGAGGTTCAGGCCCATTGCATTACCTGATCGAACAACGCCGGAATTTCCGGAAGTACCAAAGTTTGAGTGACAGGAATTAAGGGGATCCGGGTGACACAGCAAAATGGTTTATTTTGTTGTGCCATTACCAGAATCCCCTTTTGTTCTGTGTTAGAATGTATTTATCGTGTTCAGCCCGGAGTCAATGAGCATCGCGCAACACTATTCCAAAACAGGTGCAGGTGCCCGAACCATGGTTGTCAGAGATCTGGGTCTTATCGGTTATCCCGAGGCCCTTGAAATACAGCAGCAGCTGGTCGCACAGGTGAGGGACGGGGGGCCGGAAACCCTGCTCTTACTGGAGCATGCGCCGGTGTACACGGTCGGGGCCGGCGGGGACCTCGCCAACGTGCTCGACCCGGGGGTCAGCGCGCTGCGGGTGAACCGGGGCGGCGACGTCACCTATCACGGGCCGGGGCAGCTGGTCGGCTACCCGATTCTCGACCTGGCCGCGCGCGGCCGCGACCTGCACCGCTACCTGCGCTTCCTGGAGGAATTCCTGGTGGAGCTTTGCGGCTCTCTCGACGTCGCCGGCTTCCCGGTACCCGGTCGGACCGGGGTCTGGACGACCCGGGGCAAGCTGGCGGCCATCGGAGTCGGGGTGCGGCGCTGGGTCTCCATGCACGGCTTTTGCCTGAACGTCTGCGCGGACACCTCTCCCTTCGATCTCATCAACCCGTGCGGCATGTCACGCTGCCGGATCACGTCCCTGGACCGGGAGCGGGGGGGCCAACTCCCCATGGACCGGGTCAAGGAGCTGGTGCGGGCGCGCTTCGCAGCTGGCCTGGAACTGCAGCTGCCGCGCCGTTAAATCCCCATTTCCCCCGTTTTAAACTCGTTAAAGTTTTTCAAGGAGGCTCGCATGTCTGAAAAAGATTGCTTGGTCCCTGTAGAGAAACTCAGGTGGGTGTGCGAACCCGCCCTGTTCGGCTTCCAGTCGACCGATGAAATCGCCATCATGGAAGGGAGCATCGGGCAGGCCCGGGCTCTCGCCGCCATCGATTTCGGGCTTGGCATGACCAACAACGGCTTCAACCTCTACCTCGCCGGGGATCCGGGGACCGGCAGGACCTCCACCATCTGCTCCATCCTGAAGCGCCGGGCCAGGGAGGGGGACCCGCCCAGCGACTGGTGCTACGTGCACAACTTCGCGAACCCCGACGCGCCGCTTGCTCTCTCGCTGCCGGCGGGGAAGGGAAGCGAGCTTGCGGCGGACCTGCGCGAACTGCTCGACTACGTGCGCGCCAACATCCCGAGCGCCCTGGAAAGCAAGGAGTACGAGACCAACCGGGTCTCCATCATCGAAAAGTTCCAGGAGAAAAACGGCGAGATCTTTTCCGAGCTGGAAAAGGAAGCCGGGGAACACGGCTTCGCCCTGCAGCGCACCGTTTCCGGTCTGGTCATCGTCCCTCAGAAGGAGGGGCGCAACTTCACCCAGGAGGAGTACGACGCCCTGGAACAGGGGGAGCGCGAGCGCATGGACGAGCTCGGCAGGGAGCTGACCGAGAAGCTCAACGACGCGCTGCGCCAGGTGCGCGAGAACGAGAAGTCGCTTCGGGACGCCCTGGCCCAGCTGGACCGCGAGCTGGGGCTCTCGGCGGTGGGGCATCACCTGAACCCGCTCAAAGAGAAGTACGCCGGCTTCCAGAAGATCCTGCGCTACCTGGAAAGCGTGCAGGAGGATCTGCTGCTGAACCTGGAGGACTTCAAGCCCCAAGCGGCGCCCCCCCAGATCCCCGGACTGCGCCTCCCCAAGCAGGAGCCGACCTTCGAGCGCTACGAGGTGAACGTCTTCGTGGAAAACAGCCCCGACAACGGCGCGCCGATCGTCTTCGAAACCAACCCGACCTACAACAACCTGTTCGGCAGGATCGAGAACGTCATGCAGATGGGCGGGGTGGCGACCACCAACTTCACCCTGATCAAGCCGGGCGCGCTGCACCGGGCCAACGGCGGCTACCTGATCGTGGACGCCCGCGAGGTGCTGATCAACCCCTTCGCCTGGGAATCGCTCAAGCGCTGCATCAGGAACTCCGAGATCAAGATCGAGGACGTGCTGGAGCAGTACCGCTTCATGACCGTCGTGTCGCTCAAGCCCGAGCCGATCCCGCTGCACGCGAAGATCATCATGATCGGCTCCTTCATGATCTACTACCTGCTTTTCTACCTGGAGCCGGACTACCGGAAATTCTTCAAGGTGAAGGCTGACTTTGATTCCAAAATCAACCGCACTCCGCAGATCATGCAGGACTACGCGCTTTTCGTCGCCGGTCACTGCAGGAAGGAGGGGCTGCTCCATTTCGACGCCAGCGGAGTCGCGGCGCTGCTGGAGCACGCCGCGCGCCTGGTGGAGGACCAGGAGAGGCTCTCCGCCCAATTCATGGAGCTCTCCGACCTGATCCGCGAGGCGAGCTACTGGGCGGCCCTGGGCGGGGCGCAGCTGGTGGACCGGACCTGGGTCAAAAAGGCGATAGAGGAGAAGACCTACCGCAGCAACCGGATCGAGGAGCGCATGCAGCAGTACCTGGCCGACGGCACCATCCTGTGCGACACCAAGGGGAGCGTGGCGGGACAGATCAACGGGCTCTCCGTCATGACGCTGGCCGACTACACCTTCGGCAAGCCCTCGCGGGTCACCGCCCGGGTCTCGCTGGGGCGGGCCGGCATGGTGAACATCGAGCGCGAGGTGAAGCTCTCCGGGCCGATCCACGACAAGGGGGTGCTGATCCTGACCGGCTACCTGGCGGGGAAGTTCGCCCGGGACAAGCCGCTCTCCTTCTCCGCCTCCATCTGCTTCGAGCAGTCCTACGAGGGGGTCGAGGGCGATTCAGCATCCTCCACGGAGCTCTACGCGCTGCTTTCCGCCCTGTCCGGGCTGCCGCTACGCCAGGGGATAGCCGTCACGGGGAGCGTGAACCAGCACGGCCAGGTGCAGCCGATCGGCGGGGTGAATTACAAGATCGAGGGCTTCTTTGCCGTCTGCAAGGCGCAGGGGCTCACCGGGGACCAGGGGGTCATGATCCCGAAGTTGAACGAGCGCAACCTGATGCTGAGCGACGAAGTCGTGCAGGCGGTCCAGGCCGGGCGCTTCCATATCTGGAGCGTCACGGACATCGACCAGGGGATTGAGATCCTGACCGGCGTCCCCGCCGGCCTGGCGGCGGAGGATGGCAGTTATCCTGAGGGGAGCGTGAACTTCCTGGTGAACGAGAAGTTGAAGACCCTGGTGGAGAGCATGCGGCGCTTCGGTCGCTCGTCGGAGAAAAACGACGCCAAGAGTGAAGGGTAGGGGAGCGGGCAACGAACTTTCACAAGCTCCCCCTCGCCCTCCGGGAGAGGGCCGGGGTGAGGGATTTGCCCTGGAGCTGCTCCGTGGGGGCTCCCTCACCCCTGCCCCTCTCCCGGAGGGCGAGGGATAAGGGGCAAAGCGCGCAACCTCGATTGCAAAACAAGTGTCAATTCATCGCCATATGTGATAAGGAGGGGTGGTGTCAACCATCACTCCCGGGCCGCCCCTCGCGGCCCTTTTCATGCGTACCTGGTATCCCTACAATGGCTATGGCAAGACCCTGTTATCTGATCGTCAATCCCACCTCCGGAGGCTTCTCCCCAAACCGGCTGGAGCAGGTCATGGCTTCCCTGAGGCGCGGGGGGCTGGACCCGGAGCTTTTGACCACCGGCAGCGCCGAGGACGCCACGCTCTTCGCCGCGCGCATCTGCACCGAGGCGGTCGATCCCCTCGTGCTGGTGGCGGGCGGCGATGGGACCGTGAACGGGGTGCTGAACGGGCTGGTCCCCGGCGCGGCGACCCTCGGGGTGATCCCTCTGGGGACCTCGAACGTGCTGGCGCGGGAGTTGAAGATAAGCTCCCTGGACGATGCCCTGGCCCGGGTGGCCCGGGGGACTTCCCGACCCATCTCGGTCGGCGAGCTCCAGTGCGCCGGGCAGAAAAGGCGCTTCCTGCTTATGGCGGGAGTCGGCGTGGACGGCGCCGTGGTCAAGGCGGTGCGCCTGGGCGAGAAGAAGCTGGTCGGCAAGGGGGCCTATCTCCTCTCGGCGCTGCGCGTTCTGGCCGACTGGGACCAGGGCGAACTGCAGGTGACCGGCGGCGGCAGGACCCTTGCCTGCCACAGCGTCATCGTCTGCAACGCCGCGCGCTACGGCGGGAATTTCCTGCTGGCGCCCCAGGGCGACATCTTCAGCCCCGGCTTCCAGGTGCTCTGCATCCGCGGGGGGCGCCTCGCCTACCTTGGGCTCGCCCTGCTCCTGGGTCTGAACCGGGCCGCCTCCAGCAGCTCCGTGCTGAGCTTCCACGCCACGGAGCTGGAGGTCACAGGAAACAAGGCCGTGCAGTTGGATGGCGACTATTTCGGCGCCGCCCCGCTACGGATCGCCTCCCTTCCGGACTTCCTGCGCCTGGTCTGCTGACCTAAACTCCGGCGCGAGGGCCTGCGAAGTCGCTCCTATGCCGATTTCTGGCTTGACGCATGATTAGGGTTGGACTAATGTGCCAGAATCTGCTGCACATGTGGAAGGGTCGCGTTGGCTGGCGACAGGATCTTTGGAGTAAGGGGAGTGGACTCGCCGTGGCTAAACCTAAGATACTGCTGGTGGACGACACCAGGCTCGTGCTGGAACTGGAGAAGAGTTTCCTGAAGCTTTCGCATGTTGAGGTCCTGACCGCGATGAACGGCGTCGAGGCGCTGGAGCTGATCAGGAAGGACCCGCCCGACCTCATCTTCATGGACATGAACATGCCCGAGATGGACGGACTTGCCTGCTGCAGCGCGCTAAAGGCGGATCCCTTCCTCAGTGCCATTCCGGTGATCATGCTGACCACCGCGGGGCGGGAAGGGGACCGTGAGCGTGCGGCGCAGGCCGGTTGCGACGATTTCCTGACCAAGCCGATCGACCGCCGCGAGTTCCTGGAAAAAGCGCGCCATTACACCGATGCCGTGGACCGCAGAGACCTGCGGATCCCGTGCCAGTTTCCCGCCATCTTCCTTTTGGGTGACAGCCCAGTCGGAGCGGAGGTCCTGGATGTCGGGGATGGCGGGGTCTTTCTGGCCAGCCACGAGCCGGTGCGCCATGACACCATGGTGAAGCTGGCGCTCTACCTGCCCGGGGCCAAGCCCCAGCTGAGGGAGTTTGCCGGGCGGATCGCCTGGCTTAATGAGGTTGACAAACGGGTGAATCCGGCGCTGCCGCCCGGTTTCGGCGTGGAATTCCTGGATCTTGACGAGAGTTCGCACAGCGCGCTGAAGCACCTGGTGGATAGTGAGATGGAGAAGCGGTAAGTGGTTGAGTCGTTAAGTCGTTAAGTCGTTGAGTAGTTGAGTAGTTCAGTCGTCGAGTCGCCGAATTGTTCCCTTCGACTCCGCTCAGGGAACACTTCGCGCGTGCGCCTCCCTAAGTTTCCTACCCCGGAGGGGGAGGGCTAGGGAGGGGGCCGGCTTCCCGCGCGGCTTGCCAGCTCAGCGCCTTGAACCAGACCCAAACCAGTACTACCGCAGCCCAGTTCCCCGCCGGGTTGTCCAGCAGCCGCCCCACCCAACGGTCGTGGCAGGCGAGCAGTTTCCCCCCTTTTCCCGGTTTCCCCCCCCCGCAGGCAACATCGAGCAAGAACGGTATCTGCCAGGCGTTGCTCCGCACGTAGCTTCCCGTGGCGTACCAGAAACGCCTCCTTTCGGCAGGCGGCAGCGCGGCCATCCATTCTTTAATGTAGGCCAGGAAGGGATGGATCAGCAGCCTCTGCGCCGAGTGCTGGCTCTGATAGCACCCCTTTAGCTCCTGCATCAGATCGAAGCGGCCCAGGTCGGCGAGGTTGGTCAGGATGGCGTTCAGGGTCTGTCTGGGGAGGAGTCCCTCGCTTAAGAAGCGGCGCGGGGAGGTGCGGATGCAGGCGGGAAGCAGCAGCCAGGTCCCGGTCTCCCTGACCCGCTCGGCCAGGAAGGTGTCCTCCATAAGCGGCAGGGAGCTGCCGAAACTCCCGAGGCGGTGGAAGAAATCGGCGCTCATCAGGAAGCCCTGGTCGCCGTGGGTGCAGCCCCTGCGATCCAGTGCTGCCTTGGCCCCGTAGAACCGGTAGGGGAAGGGGACCGTCCCCTCGAAGTGAAATTCCAGCGCGAAGTGGCCGGCGATGTCGGCGCTCCCCTCACCGCTGGCGGCAGCCAGCGCGTCCAGCGCCCTGCGCAGGGCGAGCGGGTCGGGGAAGTCGGAATCGATGTGCAGGAAGAGGAGCGTGGCAGCGCCGGCCGCGCCGGCTCCCCGGTTCAGCTGGCCGGCCCTGCCGCGGGCCCCTCTTATTATCTTGAGCGGGAAGGGGAGCCCTTCCCGGTGCTGCGTTGCTAGCGTTATGCTGTCGTCGTCCGAGCCTCCGTCCGAGATGATCAGTTCCATCCGGACCCCTTGCTGGCGGGCCATGGCACGCAGAAAGGGGGCTATGTTCGCCGCCTCGTTGTAGACCGGGACGACGACTGAGAGCTCGGGGCGCCCGTCAAAGGACAAGGCTGTCCGCCTTCTCGACCAGGTTCGGCAGGTCGGGTTTGGTCAGGATATCGCTTGCGCCGAGGTTCTTCCACTTCGCCTTGTTGTCGTCGCTGGCGAGCGAGGAGAAGATGACCACCGGTACCTGGTTCAGGCTCCCTTCCTTCCTGATCAGGGAGGTCAGGTGCAGCCCGTCCATGCGCGGCATTTCGATGTCGGTGATGATAAGGTTCAATTGGTCCTCGATGCCGGTTCCCTTCTCTTTGCAGCTGGCCAGCATGGCATTTACCTGGTCCCATGCCTCCTCGCCGTTCTCCGCTTCCACCACATTGTATCCTGCCTCGCGCAACGACCCGCAGATGGTGTGGCGGATGAAATTGGAGTCGTCGGCGACCAGGATGGTCTTTGCCCCTCGGTTAACCGCGGAATGCGCCAGCATCAGCTCGGCAGTCGGGGTGGAAAGCGCCTCGCTGGATGAAAGTTCCCCTATGATCTTCTCGAAGTCGAGGATCAGGATGATCCGGTCCTCCATCTTCACGACGCCGGTGATGTTGGCGTCGTGGATCGCCTTGACCGGCGGTTCCACGTTCTCCCAGGAGATCCGGTAGATGCGCGAAACGGAGTGGACCAGGATGCCGACGATGATCCTGTTGAATTCGAGGACGATGACGCGGTCCGCGCAGAGCCCCTCGGTATTCTTGTTCAGCGCCCGGGACAGGTCGATGAGCGTGATCACCTGATCGCGCAGCTTGATCATGCCGCTGATGGCGGCGTTCGCGTTGACCACCTTGCGCAGGTTGGGGAGCCGTATGATCTCCCGGACCTTGGCCACATTGACGCCGAAAAAACAGGGGATCACGTTCCCCTTGCTGTCGCGCTCGTCGATCCTGAATTCCACGATCTCCAGTTCGTTGGTGCCGCTTTCCAAAAGAATTTTGTTGTTTGCTTCCATATCGCCCCCGCCAAAGCTGTATTTACAGATCAGTCCTAATCGCATCGGCTGTTGCAGCAAAAACATGAGGCAATTCTTGGATCTGGGCTCGTGACCGTTTTTCAACTTCTCGGACTTTCACCGGCTCTCCGAGGTTCGCCCCTACCCCTCGCGCCTGACGTCGACCCGGTTGTCGTAGAAGGTGCTGCCGCCCCCTTCATCGGTCAGGCGCTGCGAGGTGAGCGCGTTGACCGAGCGCGCTCCCGGTGCGAAGGAGAGCCACCAGACCCCCTCGGCAACCACCACGCCGGGCGGGACCTGCTCCGTGACGCCCAGCAGGAAGGTGACTTCCCCAAGCTCGTTCCAGGCGACAACGCGCTCGCCGTCCCGCAGCCCGCGGGCGCCGGCGTCCGCGGGGCTCATCTTGAGCTGCATGCCCCCCTGCTTCTGCCTGAGCCCCTCCTGCTCGTAAAAGGTCGCGTTCAGCGCGAAGGGGTTGGGTGCAGTCATGAGCCGGAAGGGGAGGGTGCCGGACTCTTCATGAGTGGGGAGATAGTGCGGCAGCGGATGCGTGAGCCGCTGGTTCAAGATCTCGATCTTTCCGGAGGGGGTGGCGTAGCCGGCCCGCTCGACCGTGAGCTCGACGGCCAGCCCCTGGTCCAGCGCCTCCAGGTTTATGCCGTGGCGCAGCGGCGAGGGAATCGCCAGCAGCCGGTCGATGACCTGGTCGGCGCTCTCCCGGAAGATCGGCTCCTCAAAGCCGAGCTCCGCCGCCAGCAGAGAAAAGACCTCCCAGTTGGAGCGGCTTTCCCCGACCGGATCTATGGCGGGCCGGGCGCGCTGCAAACAGTAGGTGCCGTAGGATCGGTAGATGTCGCTCTGCTCGAGCGAGGAGGTCGCGGGGAGCACCAGGTCCGCGTAGTGCGCCGTGTCGGTCAGGAAGCGCTCGTGCACGACGGTAAAGAGGTCTTCCCGGGCGAGCCCCCGGAGCACCGCGTTTTGGTCCGGGGTAACCGCCGCGGGGTTGGAGTGGTAGACGTAGAGCCCCATGACGGGCGGGTCCGCCAGTTCGTTCAAGGCGTGGCCGAGCCGGTTCATGTTGACGAGCCGGGTCGGCGCCGGCTGGAAATCCTCGTGCAGCAGCTCCTCCATGGCGAACGCCCCGCCGGTGGAAGTGTCCGGGAAGCAGCCGCCACCCTCCTTGGCGTAGGCGCCCACCAGCGCCGGGAGGCAGGAGATGCAGCGCACCGTCATGGCGCCGTTGCCGTAGCGCGACAGGGCGCTCCCCAGGCGTATGAAGGGGGCGCGGGCGGCGACGTACCGCTTTGCGATGAGCTCGATGGTTTCGGTCGGGAGCCCGGTGAGCCGCGAGGTTTCCAGCGGGGTGTAGTTCGGCAGCACGTCGCGCTGCAGTTCCGGGTAGCCCAGCACGGAGGAGGCGATGAAGGCGTCGTCCGTGAGGCCGTCGCGGGACAGGATGTGCATGATGCCGAGCGCCAATGCCCCGTCGCTCCCCGGGCGCACCAGGAAGGTGCGGTCCGCCGAGGCCGCGGTCGGCGTGCGGTAGGTGTCGATGAGCCAAACTTCGCCGCCGCGCTTTTTGACCTCACGCGCGGCGTGCAGGAAGTGGATGCTGGTAGCGGCCGCGTTGATGCCCCAGAGGATCAGCAGGTCGCTTTGGCCCGCGCTGTCCGGGTGCGGCGTCGGGGTGCGCCCCATGACCGCCTGCCACCCCGCCCCCTTGGCCGGCGAGCAGATGGTCCGGTCCAGCCGGGAGGCGCCCAGCCGATGGAAGAACGGGTGGCCCGCGTTTCTCTGCACCACCCCCATGGTCCCGGCGTAGGAATACGGCAGGATCGCCTGCGCCCCGTGCTGCGCGATGATGGCGCGCCAGCGCTCGGCAATCGTGGTGATCGCCTCGTCCCAGGAGATCGGGGTGAACTCGCCGCTTCCCTTGGGGCCGCTTCTCTTGAGCGGCGTGGTGAGACGCAGCGGAGAGTGCACGCTCCTTTCGTAGTGCAGCATCTTCGGGCAGAGAGAGCCGCGCGTGAAGGGATGCAGCGGGTCCCCTTGCACTCCGACGGCCTTGCCGTCTTTCACCTGCACCAGCATGCCGCAGGTGTCGGGGCAGTCGAAGGGGCAGACGGATCTTTTGGTGGCAGTGCTCATCGGTCTATCTCCTGGTTGAACGGGTGAGGGCTCTTAAGGCTTCCCCTTTGTAAGTGTTTTAAGGGCTTTGATCAACAAAAAATTTTCCGGTGAGCGGTGCCGCCACCTGACCGGACAACACTGTCTAATTCCCACTGTGCCGAGGGGAACGTTACGGGAAAAAAGGTGCTGGTTAGATTTATCAAGCTCTGCGGGGTCTTGCTGGAGTTCGGGAGTGCTATCTGTGGCGGGGGAGTTCGGGAGTGCTATCTGTGGCGGGGGTCGGGGCGGAGCTCGTTTTCCTGTGCCAGGGACCTCATCCTGCCTCCCCGGGCCAGTTACGCGGTGCTCCAGTTCACGGCCGTATCGTTTCCGGCCGTGAACTGGAGGCAGTCATCGTTGGTCTCAAGCTGGGATCCAGCTAGAGGCCGCTTACTTCTTGTGACACTTGGCGCAGTTGCCGGCAGGCTTGAAGGCCCTCTTGCCGTTGTGGCACTCGCCGCAGTACTTGCCGGCGTTGATGTCCGCCATCTTCATGACGGTGGAACCCTGCTTCATCTTGAAGATCTTCGAGTGGCACTCGTTGCACTTGAGCCCCTTGCCGGCATGGTCGTCGCCCTTGAAGGTGACTTTGCCCATGGAGGTTTTCCACTCTACAGTCTTGCCGGCGGGAACTGCCATAGCTTGGGCTGCTGCCAGTCCGACGATGAGGAGTGCCGCGATCACTACTTTTTTCATAAGTCTCCCTTTGCTGCTAAAGATGGCGAAATAATTGCCCTATCTAGTACCACAATCCGTATATTTGTCAAGGCGCTTCCTTTTTTCCCGGGGGGCCGCTCCGACCCCAATTTCGGCAAACCCTTGCAATCTGACCGCTTTGCAGTTTAATGTGATAGCAGGACAAATTACTTACAAAAGCACCGGGGTCACGCCGCATGCTGGACGATTACTACGCCGCATACAGGGAGCACCTGCGCAAGGGAATGCGCATCGAAATTGGCATTCCGCTTTTTGGTGGCGGGGTCTTCCGGGACTGGGCCATTATCGTCGAGGGGCAGGCGGACGAACTGCTGGCCCAGATCTCCCGCGATGTGCTCCCCGCCAATGTGCGGGTGGACGTCGGCTTCATCCTCGACGTCAGCATCTGGATCAAAAAGGAAGTCTACACCTGCAGCGGCATCGTTACCGAAAGGCTTGGCGGGCGGGTGCTGCGGATTCGGCTTTTCGGCGCCTTCACCCTGCGGGAGCGCCGCCAGTTCTTCCGGATCGATCTCAACCTGAGGCTCAGGTACGCGCTGCTGGGAAACCCGAACCGAAGGGATGTCGAGACGGACTGGGAGCAGCGCAGGGACCTGGAGCACATGAAGTTCCAAGGGTATGACCAGTTCGTCATTGCGGCCCAGCAGGCGCGCTACCTGCCGTCCATAGCGCTTGAGTGGCACGACATCCTCTGGGCCGAGGTGAACCTTGGGGGAGGCGGGCTGCTGATCCGCTTGCCGGAGCCGGTGGCGCCGGAAAAGCTGCTCTGCCTGGAGATTCACCTGCCGCTCAAGCCGCAGCGCCAGATCCAGGCGGTAGCCGAGGTCATTCACGTGATGGCCCCCAAGACGCCCAAGGCGGGCGGGGCGCCCTATTACGGCACGGGGGTGCGCTTCCTCTACCTGGACGAGCGGGACCGCGACCTCGTCTTCCGCCATATCTCCGTGACGCAGATCGCGCTGCTGCGTAAGGCGGCGGACCTGCGCGAACTGGAGGTGGCCGAGCAAGGCGAGCCCGAGCCCCTGGGCTTGCGGCAGGNGCTGCCGCGGGNGCTCTGGGCGCTCTTCTTCCTGGTCCTCCTCTTCTTCATCGTCAGGGGGCTGCTGCGTTTCCGGGAGGCGGGTTCCCCCAATGAGATCGGCAACACCTACGAAAAGGCGATCAGGGAGTACCGCCACCAGGAAAAATGACGCTGCGCCGGATCTGCTGCCGGTTTTTCACGACCGCACGACCTCGTAGCAAACTGTCAAGCGTGTCCATCCACCTCACGCCCCAGGTCTCACCCGCCGTCCGTTCCACATCACCCATCACACATTACGGCTTTCAACAGGTTGCATCCCCGGCAAAAGTCGTCTATCATGGCAAAATCACACAGTCAGGTAGCTTTGGAAGTGAAGCCAAGCCGGGGGGTAACATGTCAGTCAGGATCTCCATCGCGGTGCTCGTCGTCCTTATGTGCTTTGGTGTCTGCCATGCCAAGGCCGAAAGGTGGAGCAACTTTGCAGAAGACACCGACCTCAAATACTATATCGACCAGAGATCGATCAGGTCCCTGCCTGACAATGTCTATATCTTCTGGGTCAAATCGGTTGCCAAGGACAAGGACTACTTCAAAAACGAATACAATCTGAACAACGTGTCGTATATGTTCACCAACTATGAACTGGACTGCGCAGTCTCCAGTTACCGGGTGCGCGGCACGATCATGTTCGACAAAAACAGGAAGGAGATCAACAAATCCCTTCCCGACAATGAGCCTTCATTCGAGCCGGTGCCACCCGAGTCCATGTTGGAGTTGGCACAGGACGAAGTCTGCGTCAAGGAGGAGGGCGTGTCCGATGCCCCTGACGCAGAAGAGCGGCCCGCTGCCAAGACGGCCGCGCCCAGCGCGCCCGAAGCACCGCTCGCGCCGGAAGCACCAACTGCCCCGGCCGCCCCTGCCGCCCCTGCCGCCCCTGAAGAACCGCCGGCACTTCAATAACGCACCAACGGGAAACAAAAATGACCAACATGATAAGCGCCGAAGGGCGCAGGCGGCTTCAGGAGCGCTACGACGTCCTTTGGGAAAAAGAGCGGCCGCACATGGTCAAGAACATGGCAGAAGCGGCCGCCGAGGGTGACCGCTCGGAGAACGCTCAAGATTATATTACTGGGGGTCACTGTGCAGTGAGTGAGTGAGTGGCCGTAGAGCCAATGACGACAAGGCTCTACGGCCATTGGTTATAGCCAGGGTGTCCAGTTTGTGCTTTTTACGAGCTGTCCAGTCCTGTCAGGTGACTCATGGTCACTTTTTGGTTTTTTACTGGTCCCCCCTGTCCAGTTTCATATTTTGAAGAACAGAGCTCTCGGAGAACATGAAGGATGACGAATCTTATAAGCATTGAAGGGCGCCGCCGGCTCCAGGAAGAATATGACTTTTTGTGGGAAAAGGAGCGGCCAAAGGTCGTCAGGGAGGTCTCCGACGCGGCAGCAGAGGGTGACAGGAGTGAAAACGCTTCCTATATTTACGGCCGTAAAAGGCTCCGTGAGATAGATTCCCGACTAAAGTACCTTGGGAACCGCTTGAAAGCCCTGAAGATCGCCCTCCCACCGGCGAACCCGACAACTGTATCCTTTGGCTGCTGGGTCACCTATGAGGACGAGGATGGTAAGGAATACTGCTACCAGTTAGTTGGTCCTGACGAGTTCGACGTAAGTATCGGTCGCATCAGCATAGATTCCCCTGTAGGAATAGCCCTGTTGGGCAAGAAGGTAGACGATGAAGTCCTTTTAAAACGTCCGGCTGGTAACCTGAGTGTTGTCATCGTCAGTATAAGCGCCACAAAGCCTTGTCAATAATTGTATCGTAGACAGTGGGTTCCTATTATCACTCTTTACCATTGATTTTTGCAATTCTGGTTGTAACTTTCGAGCGGTTTCCGGCACTGAGAAAATCCGCTGTCACCTGCTTCGACATACGAGCAGAGTCATTGCTCTTTTCAATTCGGTAGCGGTTGATCCCCATCTCCTCGAACCACTGCGACCAGTATTTAGTGATGATCGGAAGATCTTCGGTCCGTTTCGGACTGACCTCCAGCACCAGCACCTCCCATTCCGGATGCTTCCCGCCGCTCATTAGACCGTGGTTGCCAGACACAAATTCCTGCTCCCAACCGTTGTGGCGGAAGCGGGCGACGTTCATGAAGGATGCCCGGTTATCCTTTCGGGGACGGGTTTTTTGATTCCCAAACGTGATGTAGCCATCGGTTAGTACCACCAGTATGTTGCGTATCGGGCGGCCCGCCGTCTCGCTAACCCGGTACTTGTCCAGGTCTTCCCGGAAGAAGCGCCAGATATCCGCCCCTTCAAAGGCGGTGTTGGCGCAGGCGACCTGATACAGTTCGTCGACCCTGGCGAGAAACTGCTCTTTTAGTCGTGGAAACTGCTCCCGTTTTTTCGTCGCCTTCAGTCTTCCCATGTCGATCGTCATGACGTCGGTAATTCGTAAGAGCGTTTCTCCGTAGCCAGTCGGCTGATCGGCTACGCCAACCCTGATGACATCTGTGGAGTTGACAAAGAGCCTGCTCTTGACCTGTTCTTCGAAAAGTTCAAGTATCCCGGCAATGGCCTGTCGGTCCTTTGTCCTTTGGAGCGGCTCACTTGTCGGCGAGATTCGGTCGGAAAGGTCAAGGAGCAGGCAGATGTTGTATTGTGGAAGGTGCAACTTCGCGGGTTCCTTGCCATTTTTCTTCATTGCGGCTGACAGGCATGTCAACGTTGCCAGCAAGGTGACAACAGAGCCGATGATTAGGTGTTTTCGTGCCATGGTATCATTCCCCTTTCATTTCCGCTTTCAGCGCGGACTTGTAGCCACTCAGCAGGGTCAGCAGTTCCCCTGAGCGGAGGCTCTTCTCCCGCTCGAGTTGCGCTTGTTCATCCTGAAAGTACTTCTGTATCCCGCGTGACCAGCCGGCAGTGAAGCTGTCGAGTATCTGTTCTATCTGCTGCCAGGAAAAGAAGGCAATGGTCCCGGGTTCATCAAGGCGGGCAAGCTTCCCCCTGTTTTCGCGCAGAGAGCTTTCAAGTCCCGCAACCTTCTCCCCGATCTCTCTGATCTCCTCTTCGAGTCTGGCGATTTCCCGACGACACCCCTCGAGGAAACCAGTCACACGGTCACCGCGGCTCTTCTCCCCTAGGTAAAGTCCTAGCAACACACCCCAGAGGATATATACAGCCATTCCGGCTAGCAGAATCAGGTAGAAGTTGACATCGCCGAACACCATAGAAAACCGCCAGTCCTGCTCCTCCAGACCCGCAAGCCGGCGGGCGTCAAACATCTTGCTGGTAACCTTGTAGGCGATAGCCAGATCAAGCCCCATGGTGACGGCTATTGCACCTGCCATGGTGCCGAACTGCTTCTTATCCAGGAAGTGATGCACCAGGTAGCCGGTAACGATAAAGACAAAGGGGAAGAAGGCACAGAGAAGAATGTTTAGCGGCGCAGCCATCAGGTCAGAAACCACTGACGATGTGTCAAAGACCGTTTCGAAGAGGGCCGAGACATCGCTTCCCTGGGCATTCTCCAGATTTCTGCCTATGTTTTTCATGAATGCGGCGTGTCCAGTGAGGAAGTAGAACCAGTAAAGGAACATGGTCAGGAATATGAGGCCGGTCAGCATTATCTTTTCTTTGGTAGCGTCAAAGGTTGCCGCAACTGTCGGCATTTGTGCCGGGTCCCGTTGCACGGTTTCATGCAGCATCTTTTGCGTCAAAAGCTTTTCCTTGAGGGGGGGAAGGACGGATGCCGTCATCCGCTCCTTCTCGGCAATGATACCATCGGTTTCCTGTTCCAGTTCCGCTTTGCGGCGAGCGTTCAGATTGCGCAGATCATGGGTTTCCGCCTCGACATTGCGTAGTAAGTGGTTTAAGAGAAGCTGGTAGGTCTCGGGGTTAGCCCGGGTTTCGATAGCCTGATGAAAGCCGATATTGACAAAGCGGTCATCGTTGATGTCATAGGTCAGCACGATCTTCCGGAGCGGTGCCGTCGGTTCGGTCACGGGTTGCGGCAGTGCTTCATAGCTGCGATTCTTGAAAACGTTCAGGATGTTCATGGGTAATGTTTCCTCTCTCCGTCTGCCATCGTCAGCAGAATTTATGTAAATTTTGATTTGCAGAAGCTAGATGAAATAGCATCAGCGTTGCAGGCGGCCATTTAAATATTTCGTGTAGTAAAGACCGCTTCCGGGGATCCGCACTGAGATGTAATGACGACCATCGGAAGCTATGCCATAACGGAAGCCGGCTAGGCCGACACTCCAACCCATGCCCTTGCCGGTCCAAGTGGAGCGGAGCGGACCGTTGTTAATTACCTTCCTGAATCGAAAGCCCATGATTTATTCTCCTTTTCCTCTAGGAATGCCAACAGATGTAACTCCCTTGCCGCTTCGAGTTCCGATTCTTCCCGCCTCAATCCCTTTTCACACACAATCTGTTGTTGTCTTCTTTTACCCTTCTCGCCATCGCGACCGAATGTCGCGGCGGTCGGCGGCAAAAATGACCATTCGGCGATTGAGGGTGGAACACACATACTTAAGAACCTGATCGATGTGCCACTTGCTGATGAGACGACCATGCCTTCGCCTGCGGGCACGGCCGGTGATCGGTTGGTCGGCTTTTGCGTCGTGTCTGTATTGGTACGCTTGAGATGCCATGGTTGTGCCTCCAAGTTGATTGTTTATTGCGTGTCCTCCTTGTCTCACGGCATCATTCGAGCTTTTTTAAAAGCAATAAAAACCAACTCACAAAAAATTTGTGATTTCTTAAATTCTTGTGCTAAAACAGACTCGCAGGCAAAAACAGGAAAAAGTTGGTAGGACGTTAATTCCTGTGATCTTCTGTAGTGGGGAAATCTTATTCGCATCATTTGTGGAGGGCGTATGAGTCGAGCCGGTTATCGGCTGATGCAGGAAAAGGATTACTCGAATCCTCTGGAGTGGGAGGAAAGGCTCTTTTTCAGTGCAATGAAGAATCAGGACCTTGCCTGGATGACGAAAGGCGAGTTTCGGGATGACAAAAAACCGTATGGCACCCACCCTGTATTCATTTTGCGTCGGATTGAAAGGGACACCTTTAAATTTTGCCCGTGCTCCTCCCAAAGCTACAACCGCGGCAAGGCTAGCTACATTCGCGAAAATGCGAGGACTGCCCCCAATAACCTCAGAGTTGATCGTAACAGTTACATCCTTCACTTTATTGTTTTCAACCTCACTGCTGACAGTCCCCTGATTGACCGGATGCCGCTTCTCGGTCGAGTCGCTGAGGATGATATTGAGGGCTATTTTTACCGAAATGAGGTTGGGAAATGACCGAAATGTTCATCACCTGGGTCAAAAGCTCGGAAGGTGTTGCTTTGCTCAACCTCTGCGCCAGGCAAGTCTCCAGCAGGGCTAAACGGCTAGAGATCGTCTTGGACGATGCCTATCTTGAGTTGGAAAGCAGAACCGATTATCTAAATGCGGTTGCCGGTGGTCTTGCCGCGTTCCTGCTCCACCCGGATCGCGCCGATCGCATCGCCCGTAAGGGTGCCTCCCTGCTTCATTCCGGAACTGACGATGCCTTCATGGCCTTCCTCTGTCGGGAATACCTTGACTACTATATTGATGAGCGTCGAGAGAAAAGCCCGTTCCACGCCTATTACCGGCATATGCGCGAGGTCTTGTCAAAGGCCGAAGGAATCCGATACGATCCTCATACGAGGAAGGGGTCTAATTATGCCTGGTCTTCCCGCGCAGTTCTAGAGCAGCTCCCGGATGATCTCTCAGGTAAGGATTACCGTGGCTGGCTCGACAGTGAAGTCCTCTTTCGCGATATTTACCAAAAACCTGCCATGCTTCGGCTCTCAAGAGATTTCTGGAACGAATCGGTGCGCCAGTTTCTGAAGGAATACCTTCTCCCTATCCGCGAACTGATTAAATACGCCTTCGTCAAGTACCCGATGATGCTGACGGTCGAATATGACTCCGGTCAAGAGGATTCAGACAATGACGACGAAGGGGTTACCAGTCTGGAAAACAGGCTGGTCGATTGCGCTGCAACCATAGCGTTCGATGATGCCTGGAAGCGGCAGTTGCCGGTGCTGGAGATGGATATCATTGACGGCCAGCTTCATATGCTGGCGAGGGATTGCGTTGCTGAACTGACTGAACAGGAGCGCATCATCCTTTGCCGCCTTGACTGTGAGCATACTCTCGATGCCATTGCCCGTGAACTGGGGCTAAAGGGGGCGAGCAATGTGAGCTATCACCAGAAAAAAGCGTACGGCAAGCTCCATAATAAATGGAGCCTTTGGGGGCCGCCATCGCTCAAGCAGTTTGCCGGGGTGGATGAGGAGGAGTTTTTCATGTTTTACGAAAAAGTGATCACTTTTTGTAAAAACGATAAATCATGCCGTGATAGCAGGAAAGGGACAGACGCATGAGCGGACCTGAAAAAGATATCAAGCTGAAGCTTGCCTGGCAGACGGCATTCGAGCTGCGAACCTGCCCGGACAGCGAGACCCTGCATACTCCCTGTCCGGATGAATACCTGAAAAAGCATCTGACAATTTGCCACGTCTGCCGCGATAAACGGGAAATGTCGCCTCACGAAAGGAATGCTTGGAAGGTTATGCGAGAGAAGTTTGCCGCCTTAGACAGGAAGCCGGTGGTCGTAACAAAAAAGAAGGCAGGGCAGATCTGGACCATTAATAGGAAGTTTGGCGGCCCCCTGGAAGATGGTAGATTCGTAAAACCGCCTGCCGTCCTACTTCTGAAAACGATCGAATCTACCTCCGGTTGGCAGGTGTCGCAGCTGTATGGCGACATGCACTTGATGGGGGACGGGGATGTTGCCTTAAAAGAGGGGTTCGGTTTTGCGCAGGCGTGGAATTGCTACTCATTGAAAGAAGACCGGTTTGACCTATTTCTGGGCGAGGTTAAGCCGGAAGAGCTGAAGCAAGTTCTTGTTCAGTCAGGTACTCCCCATGAACCTGCGCTGCGCGGTTCTATCCTTTCGTTCTTCCGGACGCTGGAGATAGAGATCGGGGCGTATGTAGCTCTGCCGTCCGTGGCAAAATTGCTGGAAGAGTGGGAGTCGTCAGTGCAACCTGTGACCGTGAATTCTCGGCTGGAAAATATGTTAGGTTCGTTTGCTGAGATATTCAGAAAACTGGATAATTTCGATATCCCTGATATCACGAATACGGTCGGTGACCTGTTGTTCGGTGCCAGAGAGTCCGGATTAACAGCTCAGCTGTCAATGGCATCAGGATTGACATCATATCCAGTCAATATAGTCAGTAAAAAATCCGATGGGGAAATCAGCATAAAAACTACTTACGCAAGCATCACCGATGATGATTGGCAGGATGACGGTACCTACTTCATTTCAGGCAAGCTGGACCACGAATTTCCTTCCGGACTTCATCTGCTTGCCTGGCTATCCTTCAACGGAGAACAGATCGGGGAGTGGGTAAATCAGATGGCAGAAAATTCGACGTATTTCAATATCGTATTCAGGGATGTCCCCAAGGCTGCAGCTACGCTTGAAAATGTGAAGTTTCTTTTGGTGTCGCCATGAACAATGATTTTACTTGGAATTTACAGGCAGCAGCCGAAGCAATTCCTCAGAAGGCACTTGAGGAACGAGCAAAACGAAATTTCTTTCGTCCTCATGAATCTATTTGGCCGGAAGATGACAGCCGGTTTACTGGGATCGCAGATGAAATCCATGACAACCTGGATCCGGTTTTTCAGTCTCGGTTCCTATCGGTTTGTCTGGCGAGCTACCTGTTAAACCAGGCTAAATCATCAAAAGATTTCCCAGCCTGGTTTCAGCGCAAAACCTCCATTAGAAAACTTTTGGGTCTAGACCTTTCCTTGGATGAGATTACTTCATACCGGTGGGGAAGAGCTGCCCTCCCCGGGGTCGATCTTGTCGGCGGTTGGAACGACAAGGTGGTGTATGCCATGGTAGGAAGCAGTAAGAACCAGGGGGAAAAGAACCTCCTTACTCCCTCATGGGCACCAACCTGCATGAACAATGAAGCACGGCATTCTGTGCAGCTTGCTGCATCTCTTGCGGCTGACGAATCCCCCGGCGCAGGATTTCTATTCTGGCCCATGCTTGATCCAATACTGCATCCAGGTATTAATGGAAATTCTTTAGGGCTCCCTGTGTACCTCTCGTTTTGGTCTGTTGCCAATAATCTCCCTGTTCCCCAGATCCTTGCCACCGGTGCATTGGATCCCAACGGTGGACTTCTTGCGGTCGGAGGATTGGAGGAGAAGTTTGCTCTTGCCAACAATAAGGATTTCAGCGCATTTATCTACCCGTTATTGCCAGGGGTAGTTCCGCCTGAATCGAGTAGGCGTATTGATCCTAAGGGGGTGAGCAATTTAGCTTCAGCATTGGATATCTGGAAGGGAAGCGACCTTCCGGGTAACGTTAGGCTTGCAAAACTCCTGACGTCGGTCCCACTTGAGCGTGACAGCCTCCGTTTGGCGGAGAAATTCGTGGGACGAGAATGGCTTGTCGATCAAATTAACGAATGGATTTTGAATCCCAATGGTACTAAGGTCTTTTTGCTTTCCGGTTCCTTCGGGATGGGAAAATCGGCGTTAGCCGCGAGATTCTGCGCAAACAGTGGGTACATTGCCGCCTATTATTTCTGCGACAATAGTAGCAATGAAAAATGCAATCCGGTAACTCTCGTTCATTCGCTCGCGTCCCAACTAGCCCGCTTTCTGCCGGAATACGGTGAACGCTTAAGCAAACTCCCTGTCGATAAGTTCTCTCACGAAAACCACGATACGCTGATCTTGCAGCCACTGGCCGGAGATTACCCTCCCCCCGCCCAACCATGCATCATACTGATAGATGCATTGGACGAGGCCACGACTGGCACACAGAACGCAATCCTGCTCCTTCTCTCCCAACTGTTTTCCAAAACGCCTGAATGGCTAAGGCTCATTATCACCTCCCGACCTGATTTGAACGTCGCTGCGAGATTTAAATCAATCGAACGGGTGATGCTTGACGGCGAATCAAGCGCGAATCAGTCCGATCTTTCCGCCTACCTCTCAAATCGCCTCCCCAGTATCACGGAGGAGCAGCGCCGTCAGATCCTTGAGCGGAGTGAGGGGCTTTTCCTTTACGTCGTTCACGTCTGTAATGACGTTGCCAGCGGAAGACTCAGCCTGGCGCGGCTTGACGAATTTCCTTGGGGCATGAACGGAGTGTATTTGCAAAATTTCGACCGTCAATTCGGCAAGCATCATGAACGCTTTAGAGATGAGCTGAGGGATCTGCTCAGCCTGGTGCTGGCAGTTCATGAACCTCTTAATGTCGGACTTTTGTCGAATATTTTGCGGCTCAAGAATCGCATGATACTGAAAGATCGCCTTAACCTCCTGGGCTCTCTATTTCCAATTGTAGGCGAAGGAGATACTGCCGTAATAACCCTGTCGCATCAGTCCCTCAAGCATTGGCTTGCCAGCGAAGAGTCTGGACCCTATTTCATCGACAGTGAATTCGGGCATTCTCTTCTTGCAGATTTTGGCTGGAAGGTCTTTGAGCATAAGACGCAGCATTTGCCACCCTATTTCCTCGCCTGGTTGCCCCGTCACCTGGTGGCCTGCGGAAGGCAACTTGATGCGGTCGCCCTGCTGAAGGATTTTGCCTTTATGATGGCCAGAGTAGAGGCAGGATTTTTGAGCCAGATGCTGGCTGATTATCGCGAACTTCGGGATGAGGGTATAGTGGACCCCGTTTTCAGGACAATAGTTTAAGATGGTGCCTGCGACAAATAGGAGCAGGCAATGAGCGAAAGAAAGCGCAAAAACTTCACCAGCCAGCACAAGTCGAAAGTCGCTCTTGACG
>TBL_comb47_HYPODRAFT_10002597_pt1 | contig 22132 bp, 16 predicted proteins | sample TroBogypolimnion_40_FD_10682 | JGI IMG/M metagenome (IMG submission 10682)
GCCCACCAGCCATGACCAGCCACGCGCCCATGATTTTCTGGGTCGCGCCATCCAGCCCGGTCCCAACGCCGACAACCCTGTCGCCATCGCCCCAGCCGCGATGGTACACGTTTCCCTGCCAGACTGGGCCAAGTTCGTCGCGCTTCACCTTCGCGGAGACGCCGCCAACCCGCACCGGCAGGTCGCATTGGTGTCCGCGGACTCCTTCGATTTTCTCCACCGGCCGGCCGACGGTGCCGGCACGCGCTATGCCTGCGGCTGGGGCGTGGCTGAGGCACCGTGGGCCAAGGGAGACGGGCCCGACGCGCGCGGCGGGCTGCTCGCGCACGACGGATCGAACACGATGTGGTATTGCTCCGCGTTGCTGGTGCCTGAACGCGACTGCGCCATCTTGATCGTCTGCAACCAAGGCGGCGTCCACGCCACCAAGGCCTGCCACGCCGCCCAACTGGCGCTCCGGAAGCAGTTCCTGCCAGCCAGCCACTGACGCAGCGCGCGGTTTCGCGGGGCGACAAAATGTGGCGTTGCCTCGCGCCCGCGGGCCCCGCAATTTGCCGCGTTATGACCGACGAGTCCCACGCCGCCGCGCCCGCGCCCAGTGACTTCATCCGCGACATCGTCGCGCAGGATGTCGCGCAAAAGCGCTATGCGAAGATCGTCACGCGCTTCCCGCCCGAGCCGAACGGCTACCTGCACATCGGCCACGCCAAGGCCATCTGCATCGATTTCGGCATCGCCAAGGAAAACGGCGGCCAGTGCAACCTGCGGATGGACGACACCAACCCCGCCAAGGAGGAGGTCGAGTATGTCGACGCCATCGTTGATGACATCAAGTGGCTCATCGCCGGCTGGGCCGATCAATGCCTCGGCCTCAAGACAAGGGGCGCCACGCCGTCTCTGCAGACCGTCAATGGTCAGCCCGACTACCACCTCGCCGCCGCGTCACCTGGCGCCGGCCAGGCGAACGCGGAGCCGTTCTTCGCCAGCGACTATTTCGAGCAGCTGCACGCTTACGCCGTCACGCTGATCCAGCGCGGCAAGGCGTACGTGTGTGACCTGTCGCCCAAGGAAACCGACGAATTCCGCGGCTCGCCCGATCGTCCCGGCAAGGACAGTCCCTTCCGCAACCGGTCCGTGGCCGAAAATCTCGATCTGTTTGCCCGCATGAAGGCCGGCGAGTTTCCCGACGGCGCGCGGTCGCTGCGGGCGAAGATCGACATGGCGTCGCCGAACATGTGGCTGCGCGACCCGCTCCTCTACCGCATCCGGCACATTGCGCATCATCACACCGGCGACGCCTGGTGCATCTATCCCCTCTACGACTACGCGCACTGCCTCAGCGACTACCTCGAGGGCGTCACGCACAGCCTCTGCTCGCTCGAATTCACCGACCACCGCCCGCTCTACGACTGGGTGCTCGAAAATCTCAGCCTGCCGCGTCCTTTGCCGCATCAATACGAGTTCTCCAAACTCCGCCCGACCTACACTCTCGTGTCGAAGCGCAAGCTCATCCAGCTCGTGACCAGCGGCGCCGCCGACGGCTGGGATGCCCCGCGCCTGCCGACGCTCCGCGGCATCCGCCGCCGCGGCGTGCCCGCGAGCGCCGTGCGGCGTTTTGCCATCGGCGCCGGCGTGACGAAATTCATCAGCACCACCGAATACGCCGTCTTTGAGCACGCGATCCGCGAGGAGCTCAACACCCTCGCCCACCGCCGCCTGGCCGTGCTCAAGCCGATCAAGGTCGTGCTCACCAACATTCCCGCCGGTGAAAAGTTTGAATGCGCCGCGACGAATGACCCGCAGTCCGAGACGCCCACCACCCGCCCGATCCAGCTCACCCGCGAGGTATTCATCGAAAGCGACGACTTCGCCGAAGTGCCCCCGCCGAAGTATTTTCGCCTGAAACCCGGCGGCGAGGTGCGGCTCAAATACGCCTGCATCATCAAGTGCGATGAGGTCGTCAAGGACAGCGCCGGCCAGATCACGGAGCTGCGTTGCACCGCCGACCTGACCACCCGCGCCGGCGGACCCAACGTCGACCGCAAGGTCAAGGGCACGATCCATTGGGTCAGCGCCACGCTCGCGCTCGACGCGGAGGTGCGACTTTACGACCGGCTGTTCACCGTGCCCGAGCCTGACGCCGACGGTGACTTCATGAAGCACATCAACCCGCATTCGCTCGACGTCGCGAAGGCGAAGGTCGAGCCGTCACTAGAAGGGGCGACATCCGGGCAGTATTTCCAGTTCGAGCGCCTGGGCTACTTCGTGCTCGACGCGAAGGAGGCCAAACCGGGCCGGCTGGTGTTCAACCGCACCATCACGCTCCGGGACACCTGGGCCAAGAGTCCTTGACCCAAGTGGAGCCTGGCCGCGTGCGCGTCAGGACTTGGGCGCCGGCGTCGCGGAGTCGCTCGACGGTGTAGTGTCGCTGGCCTTTTTCTTGTGATGCTTCTTGTGGCCCTTGTGGCCGCTCTTTTTCGGCGTGGCATCTCCGGCCGGGGCCGGGTTGGCGGCGGCGGGCTCCGACGCCGGCGTGGGAGGCGTGGGGAGCGACACCGTGGCGGGCGCGTCCTCGGCCCGGAGGCCGATCGACGAAACGCCCAGGACGAGGGAAATGAGAATGAGGAGTTTTTTCATGTGAAAACGAAGACGATGGAACGCGCCGAAAGTTACCTTGTGCGCAGCCGTCTGCGTCAATGCCCAATTCTCCCGGCTGCGATTTGAGTCCGCTGGGGAAGCACCCGCTGGCTTTCCCCTGCCGCCCGTCAGCTTGCGCCTGCGGTCGCCAGGAGTCGGGCGAGCCGTTGCTGGACGCGCTCGCGGCCGAAGACCCGGAACATGCCCGTAATGCTCGGGCCGATATTGGTGCCCGACAATGCCAGCCGGGCCACGGCCTGGTAGTCGCCGAAGCCGAGGCCGCTCTTGGTCGCGAGGTCTTTGATCGCAGCCTCGATGGCCGCGTCGTTTTCGAAGTCCATGCCGGGCAAGACCGCCATCAATTCCTGCAGTCGCTCCTTCGGCGCGCCCTTGGTCATGACCTTTTCGCGCACCTTGGCGTCGGTCGGAAACTCGTCCGTAAAAAAATAAGCGGTGTAGGCCGGCAGCTCCTCGAGGCTCTTGAGCTTGGGCTGGCAGAGCTGCATGACCGCCCGAAAATACGCGTCCGGCGCGGCCAGTGCCGCCTTCGCCACGGGGTTGTCGCCCAGGCTGCGGAAGAAATCCCGGGCGCGGCCCAGGAAATCCTCTGCCGGCAACGCGAGCAGGTAGGCCAGGTTCATGTGCGCGAGCTTCTTCTCGTCGAAACGCGCGTTGCTCTGGTTCACGCCGGGCAGGTCGAACAGTCGGATAATGTCTGCAATCGCCATCTTCTCGCGGTCATCGCCGGGGTTCCAGCCGAGCAGCGCGAGGAAATTGACCAGCGCCTCCGGCAGATAGCCGCGCTTCTGGTATTCCTCAACGAGCGCGCCCTGGTCGCGCTTGGACATCTTGCCGGGGCCGTTCTGCTTCAGGATCAGCGGAATGTGCGCAAACTTCGGCACCGGCGCGCCGAAGGCCTTGAAGAGTTCCACGTGCTTGCTCGTGTTCGACAGGTGGTCCTCGCCGCGGATGACGTGCGTGATCTTCATCGTCAGGTCATCGACGACGTTCACGAGATGGAACACCGGGTTGCCGTCCGAGCGGACGATGACAAAATCCTCGTCCTCGACCCGCTCCACCCGGCCGCGGATGAGGTCGTCGATGACCGTCGGGGCGACTTTCACCTTCGTGACCGTCTTCTTGCGGTGCTCGTCGTATACCTCCGAGCGCTCCCCGAGCAGCTTGAACCACACCGCCCCGTCCTTCTCGTAGGTGCGGCCCGCAGCCTTCAGCTTGCCGAGATAGTCGGCGTAAATGCCCGCGCGCTCGCTCTGCAGGTAGGGGCCGAAATCTCCGCCGCCGGACCCGCCGACCTTGGGACCCTCGTCCCAGTTGAGGCCCAGCCAGTTGAGCGCATCGTAGATGACGTTGTAGAACTGCGCGCTGTTGCGCTCCTTGTCGGTGTCCTCGATGCGCAGGATGAACACGCCGCCCGTGTGCCGGGCATACAGCCAGTTGAACAGGGCCGTGCGGGCGCTGCCGATGTGGAAGAAACCCGTGGGGCTGGGGGCAAAGCGGACGCGGACTTGAGACATGGCTCGGGAACTCGATTGTGGCTTGTGCTTGGGGAAAACGGCCAGCAAGAACCACCGCGTGTCCCCTGTCAAAGCCGCACCCCTCGACCCCGCCGCCGTGGCCGCCCGCTTCGCCGCGGCGGGCCACGCCGCGGGTTTTCGACTGGAGCCCTTCGGCGACACCGCCGCCGGCCCGTTGATCGCGCTGACGAAGCGCACGCCCGGGCCGCGTCCACGCATCTATCTGTCGGCCGGCATTCACGGCGACGAACCTGCACCGCCGCTGGCCCTCCTGGAGTTGCTCGAGGGCGGCGTGTTTGACGAACGCGCAAACTGGTTCATCTGCCCGCTGCTCAACCCCAACGCCCTGGCCCGCGGGGTCCGCGAAAACCTGGATGGCCTCGACCTCAACCGGGATTACAAGGACCTCCAGTCGGCCGAGGTGCGCGCCCACGTGGCTTGGCTGCAGCGCCAGCCGCGTTTCACCGTGACGCTTTCGGTGCATGAGGACTGGGAGTCGATTGGCTACTATCTCTACGAACTCAACCCCGACCGGCGCCTCACGCTGGCCGAGACGCTGCTCGCCGCGGTCACACCCGTCTGCCCGATCGACCACAGCCCGTTGATCGACGGCCGCGAGGCCCGTGGCGGCATCCTGCGCCCGGTCAGCGATCCGCTGCTGCGCGAGAAGTGGCCCGAGTCGATCTACCTGCGCGCCCACAACACCACCCTGACCTACACGCTGGAGTCGCCGTCCGCTTTCCCGCTCGTGCAGCGCATCGCCGCTCACCGCGCCGCCTTGGAGACCGCCATCGCCTTCACAGTCGAAGAATTCAAACGTCACCCCGTCTTGTAGCTACGAGCGTGAGCGAGTGGCCGTCCGCTGACTGACCCGTAGCTGCGAGCGTGAGCGAGTGGATGAACAGCCACTCGCTCACGCTCGCAGCTACGGTTTGATTCCCCGCGCGACGCAAAACGCCCGCAGGTCCTCCGGCAGCGGGGCGGTGAAAACATACGGCAACCCGGCTCTTTGCAGGTCGATTTCCGCGCAATGCAGCGCTTGCCGCGGCAGTAGCAATCGCGCCGCCAGGGCCTCCGTCCACCCGTGATCAATGAAGTCCAAATACAACCTGGCATCGGGGCCGTAGATTTTATCGCCGACAATCGCATGCCCCAGCCATTGGGCGTGCGCGCGGATCTGGTGCTTGCGGCCGGTTTCCGTGACGACCCGGGCAAGGGTAAATCCACTACCCCGGTCGAGCGGCGTGAAATGCGAAATGGATGCCTGCCCGTCTTCGCGCACCGTCGATTTCACGAACACAGGACTCGAGGTGTCGTCGCCGAGCGGCTGGTTCACGGTCACGGCCTCAGTCAGTTCGCCCGTCAAAATCGCTTCGTAGGCCTTTCCCACCTTTCGCTGCTGCATCGCAGTCTGCAACCGGCTGGCCATCTTCGCGTCCTTCGCAAGCACGACGATGCCGCTCGTTTCACGGTCGAGTCGGAACACGAGGTGCATCACCGGGAGTTGCGTGTATTCGCGCGCGGCGCCCACCAAACTCGACCACGGGCCGGCCTTGGACGGGTGGCAGACAACGTCACCGGGCTTGGACACCACCAGGATCCGTTCGTCCTCGAACACGATCCAGCGGCGAACCTCCTCGAGCGTGATCATGCGCACCGGTCCCTGCTTCAGCCGGCGCGGCCACGCACAGGCGCGCCCTGAGATCGCCATGAAGTCCACCGGCTCGGCCGGCTGCTCGGTGCTCACGGCCGCACCTGCTTCGGCTGGTAGCGCGCCAGCACCTTCGCCGCCGCGCGGGCGACGAACGGTTTCGGCAGTTTGGAGCCGACGAAGGCCGTGACCTTGTTCTTCCAACCCGTCACCAGTTGACTCCGCCCGGAACCGAGCGCGCTCAGGGCAAGCTCCACGACTTCCTCACTGGTCATGCTCAACGCCGGCGAGACCGACCCCGACTGCAATCCGGCCCGCTGGGAAAAATTCGTCGTCGTCGGCCCCGGGCATACCGCGAGCGAACGCACCCCGGTGCCGCGCAACTCCTCGTTCAGCGCCAGGCTCCAGTGCAGCACGAACGCCTTGGACGCGCCGTAAGTCGCCATGTACGGCGTCGGCTGGAAGGCCGCGGTTGACGCCACATTGAGGATCGCCCCTCCCCTCGCTTTGAGCACCGGCAGCAACCGGCCGGTCAGGTCCACCAACCCACGGATGTTCACGTCGATCAGCTCAAGCTGATGCTCCAGATTGGGTTCGGGAAACCGTCCGTAGGCTCCAAATCCGCTGTTGTTGATCAGCAGCACGCGGCCGGTCGGCGCGACCTGGGCCAGCCACGTCGTGACGTCCCCGGCCGCCCGGGCGATTTCGGCCGGGTGGGACAAATCACAGCTCAAATGGTTCAAATTTAGGCCGATAATATTTATGTCCGGCGTCCGCCTTGAGAGGTTGCAAATGAACAGCGCCGGATTCAGTTTCCCCATCAGCTCAATGAACGATTTTCCAATACCGGAAGATCCCCCCGTTACCACGGCGGCTGAAAAGGATTGGAGCGCTTCACGCGGTGAGGGCACAAAATTGAGCGGGACTTTTCCGTCCGGCGGGCTTTTCCCACCGGGCTTGGTTCAACCCAGACTAAACCCAGAAACATGAACAGCCAAAACAACCACGAACTGATCGTCTCCGGCATTCACCTCGAGCTGACCCCGTCGCTCAAAACCTTTGTGAAGGAAAAAGCCGACCGATTGTTTCGACACCAGGAGCGCATCGTGCGCATCCGGGTGGAGTTGGAGTGCGACGCCAAGGCTGACGTCGCCGCCCGGTTCAAGGCCAAGGGCCATATCGCCCTGCACGGTCCCGACATGAACGCCACCGTGGAGGCCGAGGAGTGTCACAAGGCTGTGGCCCTCCTGATCGACAAGCTCGATCGCATGCTCGAAAAGCGCCACCTCCTGCACAAGGTGAAGCGGAATCATCCCCACGCCGTGGAGTTCAATGGCGTCGAGCTGCCCAAGGCCGTCTGACGTTTCTTTCAACCACCGCCCTGAGCTTGTCATTCTGAGCGTAGCGAAGAATCCAGTACGACTTCGCTGCGGACTTCGACGACATCGAACTGGATTCTTCACTGCGTTCAGAATGACAGAACAGAAAACCCGCCGGCTGCCGGCGGGTTTTCTTGCGTCCACCCCGCGCGCCGCCTGACATGCCCGACGTGATTGGCGACGTCATCTGGTCCACCCCCGGCCAAGGCTCGGCTGACTCCCTGCCGCTCGGCAACGGCAACCTCGCCGCCAATGTCTGGACCGAGCCCAACGGCGATATCGTCCTCTATCTGGCCAAGAACGACGCCTGGGACCACCTCGGCCGCCTCATCAAGCTCGGTCGGCTGCGCCTGAGGGTGACACCGAGCCTTACCGCCTCTGGCAAATTTGAGCAGAAACTTTCCCTGGCCGACGCTGCGATCACCGTCACCAACGGCGATGCCTCCGTCCGCCTCTGGCTCGACGCCCACGGCTCGCGTCTGGTGATCGAGGTCAGCGGTACCACGCCCGTGCAGGTCACCGCCAGCCTCGACCCGTGGCGCACCGCTGCGCGCGAGATCGGCGACAAGGAAGCCCACGTCGCATGTGGACTCGAAGGCGGCCCGGTCAAACTTCTGGCCCTGCCGGACCAGATCGACAGCAGCGACCCTCGCGCGATCATTTGGTTTCAGCGCAACGAGTCGTCCATCTGGTCCCTCACGCTCGACCAGCAGGGTCTCGGCGATTTCAAGTCGCGCGCGAAAGACCCGCTGTTGCACCGCACATTCGGCGGCTGCATGGCAGCCACGGGTTGGGTGAAGACCAGCGCCTCAAGTCTCGCCACCCACGCAGCCGTGACGTCGGCGGCGTTGATCATCACGGCTCACGCCGCGCAAACCGCCACGATCGGCGAATGGGTGGAGCAGATTCGCGCCGCCTCGACGGCGAACGCCGCGCAATCACCCTCTGAATTGTGGCGCGACCATGGGCAGTGGTGGCGGGAATTTTGGGACCGCAGCCATATTCGCCTTCGCGCCCGCGCCGCCGATTGGGGCCAGGCGGACATGGTCGGCCAGCAAAGCGCGTGGCAGCGCTACCTCGTGGCCTGCTGCGGCCGCGGGCTTTTCCCGGTGAAGTTCAACGGTGGGCTCTTCACGGCCGACTGGGGACTCAAGAACGAGGCGTTTGACGCCGACTATCGCCGCTGGGGCGGCGGCTACTGGTTTCAAAACACCCGATTGATTTACTGGGCACTGCTGGCGACCGGCGACTACGAGCTCATGCGTCCCTTGTTCCGGATGTATCGCGACATGCTGCCGCTGGCCGAGCACCGCACGCAGGCGTGGTATGGCCACAGCGGGGCCTTCTTCCCCGAGACGCTCTATTTCTGGGGCACGCACCTGCCGTCCAACTACGGCTGGGACCGCACCGGCAAGGCCACCGGCGAAATCGAGAACCGCTACATCCGCCGTCACTGGTCCGGCGGGCTGGAACTGATTGCGCTCATGCTCGAAACTCACGCGCACACCGGCGACACCGCGCTGCTCACCGACGAATTGCTTCCAATTGCGCGAGCCGTGCTGAGTTTCTACGCGCAGCACTACGCGAACGACGCTGCCGGCAAGCTCCACGTCACCCCGGCGCAGGCGCTCGAGACGTGGTGGGAAGCCGAGAACCCGATGCCGGAAATTGCTGGGCTGCATTCCGTGCTCCCGCGGCTTCTCGCCCTCGACTCGCTCCCCTCCGCCGACGCCGCAGCGTGGCGCGTCCTCGCCTCCCGGTTGCCTCCGCTGCCGACAGGCGCACGCGATGGACGGAAAATCCTCCTGCCCGCCGCCAAGCACGAGGCGGTGCCCAGCAACTCGGAAAATCCCGAACTCTACGCCGTGTTTCCCTTCAAGCTCTTCAGCCTCGGCCAGCCCGAGTTGGACGTGGCGCAATGGACCTTCGCGCGGCGGATGTTTCCCGACACCGGCGGTTGGCGGCAAGACGCGGTGCAGGCCGCGCTGCTTGGGCTCACGGAGACGGCGGCATTTTATGTCGCCAAGAATTACAACGACCCCGCGAACTTCGCCGCATCGTTCAAGGGCTTCTGGGGACCGAACTACGACTGGGTGCCCGACTTCGACCACGGCAGCGTCGCCCAACTCGCGCTGCAGACGATGCTGGTGCAGACTGTCCGTGAGAAAATCCACCTCTTCCCCGCCTGGCCCGCCGACCGCTGGGACGTGAGTTTCAAGCTCCACGTCAGCGGCCAAACCACCCTCGAGGGCGAGCTCAAGGACGGCTCGCTCGTGCACCTCACGGTCACGCCCGAGTCCCGCCGAAAGGATGTCGTCGTGCTGCTCGGGCCGAACAAACCCGCACAGACAGCTTGATCCAAACTGTTCGCACAGGAGGGAGCAGAGGCAGCGGAGATCTGATAATGATGCATTCTAGATTAGTCGGTGTTACTCCGCTGCCTCTGCTCCCTCCTGTTCAATTCGTCTTGGAAATTGCCTGATTCCCATCAGTTCGACCCTGACGCGGCGCAAATTGCGCTTCTTTTCCCATCCCAGCGTTGCCTGTGGCGCGGGGATAGCTACCAAGCTGTTCATGGCCAGTGCTGAAGCCACCGCTCCGGGTGAATCCCCTCCAGTCGAGCAGACCGTCGTGACGGTCCTGCTCGCGATGAGTTTTTCCCACCTGCTCAACGACACGATCCAGTCGCTGCTGCCGGCCATCTACCCGCTGCTGAAGGAGAATTATCACCTCACGTTTGCCCAGGTCGGACTGATCACGCTTTCCTTCCAAGCCACGGCCTCATTGCTCCAGCCGGTTGTGGGTTTCTACACCGACCGCAAGCCCAAGCCCTACTCCCTCGCCGTCGGCATGGGCCTCACGCTGATCGGGCTGATCATGCTTTCGCGCGCCTCGGACTACCCGCTCATCCTCGTGGCCGCGGCCATGGTCGGCATGGGTTCGTCGATCTTTCACCCCGAGGCTTCGCGCATCGCCCACATGGCGGCCGGCGGGCGGCATGGTTTTGCCCAGTCGCTTTTCCAAGTGGGCGGCAACCTCGGCTCCTCGCTGGGCCCGCTGGCCGGGTTGATCATCGTGGCGCACGGCCAGGCCTCGATCCTCTGGTTCAGCGCCGTCGCCGCGCTCGGCATCTTCATTCTCTACCGCGTCGGCGGGTGGTATCAGCGCAACCTCGCGCACCATCTGGCCCGGACCAAGGCCCGCCGGCTTGCCGCCGCCAACCGGATCCCGCGCCGGACCGTCATCTTCTCCATCGCGATCCTGCTGCTGCTGATCTTCTCGAAATACGTCTATCTCGTCAGCCTCTCCAACTACTACACGTTCTACCTCATCGACCACTTCCATCTGACAACGCGGCAGTCGCAGGTGTGTCTGTTCATCTTCCTATTCTCCGTCGCCGCCGGCACCTTCGCGGGCGGCCCGCTGGGCGACCGGTTCGGCCGCAAATACGTGATCTGGTTCTCCATCCTCGGCGTGGCGCCGTTTTCGCTGCTGCTGCCGCACGTCAACCTGGTGACCACCATCATCCTCACTGTCTTCATCGGCGGGATCCTGTCGTCCGCGTTCTCGGCGATCCTGGTCTACGCCCAGGAGCTGATACCCGGCAAGGTGGGCCTGGTCGCCGGGCTGTTCTTCGGCTTCGCCTTCGGCATCGGCGGCCTCTCCTCCGCGGTGCTGGGCAAGCTCGCCGACCTCACGAGCATCGAGCACGTGTTCTTCCTTTGCGGCTTCCTGCCGCTGATCGGCATGCTCACCGCGCTGCTGCCCAATCTCGCGCAGCCCAAACCTGTGCCGCTGACCGGCTAAGCGTGCACGGGCGCAGCGGCGGTCGCGCGGGCCTTGTCCAGCATCGCGTCCAACACGAGGCGGGCCGCGGTCGCGGGCAGGATGCGCTCCGTGTTGATGACCAAGTCGTAGGTACAGGGGTCGTTGATCGCGTGGCCGAAGTTGGCGAGCACGTAGCGTTCGCGCGCACGATCGGTCTCCTCCAGGGCCTTCTTCGCGGCGGCGCGTCCACAGTGCTGCAGCTCCTGCATGCGCGAGATGCGTGTCTCCAGCGGGGCGACGAGGCGGAGGTGAAAGCCCTCGTGCAGGCTCCGCGTGACGAGGTGCGCGGCACGTCCCGCAAAGATCACGCAGCCGCGTTGGGCCAGCTGGTAGATGCCCTTCGACACCCGCTGCTCCAATTCCCAGAGCGGAGGATGCAGGCCCACGACCTCCCCGATGATCGCCTTGAGCTCAGAGATGCGCTCCTCCGGCAGGAATTTCGCCAGGTGCTCGGGCAGGCTGTCCGTGCTGAGCACCTGGGTCAGGAGGTTCTTGTCGAGGAACATCCAGGACTGGCCTTCCGGTGCCAGCTCGGCGTCCAGGAGCGGCAGCAGGTGCTGGCCCAGCGTGGTGGCGCCGGCGCAGGCCTCGCGGGAAATGGTGAGGAACGGATGGCCGGAATCGCTGAACGCGGGATGGGTGCCACTGGCCGGGGCGCCCAGGCGCGTGTTGAAGATCGTGAGTCCACGGTCGAGGTAGGTGTGCGAGCTCATGGGGCGAATGAGTTAAGGAAGTTTCTGGGGACCAACGGGCGGCCGCCAACCGGAAGCAATTTCGGGTGATCGGTCTCCCTCACCGGGCAGTATAGTCCGCCCTCCACCACCCCGCCACAGGATTTGCTGCGCATCCCTTGCTCTGCCTCAGGCCAACCGGCCGGGCCGGTGCCTGGCGCGCCACCCGGAAACAAGAAAACCCATCCACGGGATGAGTTGAAAATGGTGCGGCCATAGGGAGTCGAACCCCAAACCTCCAGATTCGTAGTCTGGCGCTCTATCCAGTTGAGCTATGGCCGCGCGAGGGTTGGAAAAAGCAGGGATTGGCATGCAAGCGCAAGCGCGAATTGTGGGATACGGTCCCGGATATTTAACCGCGGATAACACCCCCAAGCACACGGATCGGACGCCTGACCACAACGGGATCGGATCTATATCCGTGTTCCGCGGGTGTTATCCGTGGCCAAAAGATTCTGAACGCAGGCGCTGTTTCCTCCGTTGCCTCCTGTAAAACTGAACCTTTCAGCTCGCCGCCGGGCGCCAGTCGATGAGTTCGAGCTGCAGCAATTTGCGATCGTTAAAGTGATTCCACGTGATCTCCACAGCGAGATCGAGCGGCACGCCCACCGGCGGCAGCCGATCCGCGAGCTTCCACGCCACGCCGTGCAGCCGGCGGCCCTTGCCGTTGTCGAAGTGAAAGCGGAAGTGCAGCGTCTTGAACACCTCGGGCGGCTGCCGCAGCACCACGCCCTTCACGCCGAAAACCGGCTCGGGATTGCCCTGGCCAAACGGATGGAGGACCTCCAGCTCCGTCATCAGCTGCTCGCACACTTGGTCCGCTTGCAGCCACGCGGCGAGGTCAAGCTGGCGCTCAATGAGGTCGCTGCCCGCCGCAGCGCGGACCGCTTGGGCAAAACCGTCGCGGAAAGCAGCCAGCCGCGTCTTCTGGACCGCAATGCCCACCGCCATCGGGTGACCGCCCCAGCTCGCCAGCTCTCCGCCGCAGACGGACAGGATTTCCACGAGGTTGAGTCCATCGACGCTGCGACCCGAACCCTTGGCCAGGTCGCCTTCATTGCCCAACACGACGCACGGACGGTTGTATTTGCGCGACACGCGGCCCGCCACGATGCCCACGACGCCGGGATGCCAGGCCTCGCTGAACAGCACGATGCCGGGCGACGCGACATATTCCGTCTCGATCATCCGCTCGGCCTCTTCCGTGATCTTGCGCTCGATGTCCTGCCGTTCGCGGTTGAAGGCGTCCAACTGGCGGGCGGTCTGTTCGCAAAATTTCACGTCCTGGCTCAGCAGCAGTTCCACGGAAAGCGCCGCGTCCGCGAGGCGCCCGGAGGCGTTGATGCGCGGCCCCAGCCGGAAGGCGATGTCCACCGGGTGAATGCCCTGCTCGGGCTTGACCCCGGCCACATTCATCAGCGCCCGCAACCCCGGCCGGGCCGCGTCCTGCAGGATCCGCAGCCCGTGACGCGCCAGGATCCGGTTCTCGCCGAGCAGCGGCACGAGGTCGGCGACGGTGCCCAGCGCCACCAAGTCGAGCTGGTCGCGCAGCTTCATGGCCAGCGCCACGGGGTGATTCTCGGCGCGGAGCTGCTTGAGGAGCCCGTGGGCGAGCTTGAAAACCAGCCCCACCGTGCACAGGTCCCGCCAGGCCGCATCGGCGCCGGAGTCATCGGCGTGGACGTGCGGGTTGATCAGGAGCCCCTGCGCCAGCGGGCGCTCGGTGGAGCGATGGTGATCGATGACGATGACGTCGATGCCCTGGGCAACGAGATAGGCCACCTCGTCATGCGAGTTCGTGCCGCAGTCGAGGGCGACAAACAGCGCGGGTTTGCCGGCGGCGAGTGCGCGGTCAATGGCGCTGCGAGACAGGCCGTAGCCGTCTTCGGAGCGGCGCGGCACCACGAATTGCGGCGACAAACCGAAAGCCCGCAGGAACCCCACCAGCAGGGCCGTGCTGCTCACGCCATCCACGTCGTAGTCGCCCAATACGGCGACGGCCTCGTGGCGTTCGATTGCCCCACGCAGGCGCGTGGCGGCAGCCTCGAGGCTGCGGAGGAGAAATGGGTCGTGCAACCCGGCGAGCGTCGGCGCGAGGAACTTGGCGGTCGCGGCGGGCTCGTGGTGGCCGTTGCGCAGCAGCAGCTCGGCCAGCACGGCGCTCACGCCCGCATGGGCGCGGACGGCCTCGATTTCCGGGGCTGGGAGCGGGGTGTAGATCCAGCGCATGGTGCCAAGCTCGGGTGAGTTATCCTCAAGTCGCGACGGCTGCCGGAAGAATTCCGCAAGCCGCCGCGCGTCAGGCAACCCGCCCTATTTGGTTAATGCGAGGCCTTGCTGGAACCGGTCCACTCGTATTTCGGGGCGACGTCCGCGTGGGCTTCCACGTGCTTCCGGTCGCCCTTGTGCCACCAGTAGAACACCTGGGACGCGATGAAGATCGCGGAGAAGGTGGAGGTGACAATGCCGACGAGGAAGGTGAACGCGATGTCACTGAGCTGGCCGGAGCCGAAGACGAAGAGCGACATGGCCGCCAGGAACGTCGTGGTCGACGTCATGATGGTGCGGGCGAAGACCTTGTTGATCGCGCTGTTGATGATGTCGCGCAGCGAACCGGTCGGGTTGAGCTTCAGTTCCTCGCGAATGCGGTCGAACACGACGACGGTCTCGTTGATCGAGTAACCCGCGATACACAGGATCGCCGCGACCATGGGCGCGTTGAACTGGCGCCCGGTCAGCACGAAGATGCCGATGGTCATCAGGATGTCGTGGAACGTCGAGAACATGGCGCCCACGCCGAAGCCGAACTCAAAGCGGAACGCGATGTAGAACAGGATCGTCAGCATGGACACGCCGACCGCGAGGAGGGCGTTCTGCTTGATCTCCGAGCCGACCGAGGCACCGATGTGATTCTGGCCGACCTGCTCGATGCCGGAGTTGGGAAACGCCTTTTGCAGCGCCTCGAACACGACCCCGGATTTGCCCTCCGGCGTCTCGATGTTGAGCGTCTGCTTGCCCTCGGCGAGGGACTTGACGGTGGTGATGCTGATGCCGTTGACGCCGCTGGCGGTCGCCACGGAACGGATCTTCGCCTCGTCGGGCGTCTGCGTGAAGCGGACGCTGACCGCGTCGCCGCCTGCGAAATCGATGCCGTAAATCTTGTCGCCCTTGAACAGCACCACGGCGATGCCGATGGCCACGAGCGTGAAGGAGCCGATGAAGGCGGCCTTGCCGTACTTGATGAAGTCCACGTGGATGCTCTTCAGCAGGTGCCGCATGGTGATCTTCTTGAGCGTGTTGGACTCGATCAACAGTTCGAGCACGAGGTGGGCGGTGATCAGCACGGAGAACAGCGTGGAAAGCACGCCGATCGCCAGCGTGATGCCGAAGCCCTTGATCGGGCCGGTGCCGAGCCAGATCATGATCGCACAGATGATCAGCTGCACCGCGTGGGCATCCAAGATGGTCCACAACGCCTTGCTGTAACCGACCTGGTTGGCGTTCAGGAGTGACTTGCCGAGGGCAAGCTCCTCGCGCATGCGCTCGAAGATCAGGATGTTCGCGTCCACCGCCATGCCGACGGTGAGCACGATGCCGGCGAGGCCGGGCAGCGTCATCGTCGCGCCGAAGCTCGCCATGACGGCGAGGATGACGAGGAGATTGACCGCGAGAGTGATCACGGAAACGAGACCGCCCGTGGTGTAGAAGGTGATCATGAACGCCGCGACGAGCACGGTGCCGATGACCGCGGCCTTCATGCCGCTGTCGACGGCGTCCTGCGCGAGCGTAGGTCCGACTTCATACTGCTCCTTCACGACGAGGGGCAGGTCGAGCGGGTTGTTGAGCACGTTCGCGAGGTCGAGCACCTGCCGGTCGGTGAACCGGCCGGTGATTTCCGCGGACGGGCTGTCGATTTCCTGCTGCACGGTCGGCGCGGAGTAGAGCTGACCGTCGAGCACGATGGCCATCTGGCCCGGCCGCCCGGAGGCGCCGAGGGCGGCGATTTCCTTGGTGACGGCGGCGAAGCGCTTGCGGCCCTCGGCCGTGAATTGCATGGTGACCTTCGGCCGGCCCGTCATCGGGTCGTTGACGGCGCGGGCCTCGGAGATGATCTCGCCCGTCATCTCGGGGATGCGGCGGATAAAGAGCTCGGGCGGCTGGCCGCCGTTGCGACCCTCGTCGTCGCGCTCGGTCATGATCTCGTAGCCGGGAGGCGTGTCGACGCCGGGTCCGGGGACCGCGTTCGGGTAAACGAGGCGGAAGCTGAGCTGCGCCGGCGCCTTGAGCACGTCGACGATGTCGGGGTTGTCCTTGATGTTGACACCCGCGAGTTGGATTTCGATGCGGTTGGTGCCAACCGGGCGGATCAGGGGCTCGGCGACGCCGTAGCGGTTGATGCGCTTTTCGATGATCTCGATGGCCTTCGTGAGCTTTTCCTTGCGCTCGTCGCCCTGGTATTTCTCCGCGGCCTTGGGGTCGACCTCGAGCGTGACGGCAACGCCGCCCTTGAGGTCGAGACCGGCCTGCAGCCGGCCGTTGCCGGAGCTGGGAAAGCCGATGGCGAGCATCGCCTCGTCGAGCGAGCTGCCCTTGGTGCGGCGCAGGAGCTCGTTCAGGACGATTTCGTTGCGGCGGTCGAGGTTCTTCAGGCTGGCCTCGAGCCGGTAGTCGGGGAAGTAAGACGAGAGGTCGATGCTGCGCTCCTTGGCGATGCGCTTCAGGGCGACAAAATCGCTGGGGGCGGTGCCGGTCTTGGTGCGGGCGGCGGCTTCGTCGAGGAGGGATTTGAACTCGGGGGCTTTCGCGGTGACATGCGCGCGCGCGTAGTCGGCGAACGGCGTGTCATGGAGGGGTAGCAGGGTTGATACCGCCCAGGCCACCAGGAGGAGGCTGAACGTGATCTTCCAGAGGTTGCGTCGGAACATGTTGGGATGTGGTTAAAGCGGGGGTGCAACGCCCGGCGCACGCGCCAGGCCGCTGCCAAACAGGGAACTTACTTCTTGTCGCTGCCGGCCTTGTTGACCACGGCGGTGACGAAGCTCTTGCCGACCTCGATCTTGGTGTTCTCAGCAATGCGCACGACGAAACGGTCGTCCTTCACGTTGGTGATCGTGCCATAGATGCCGCCGCTCGTGACGATTTCGTCACCGGTGCTCAGCGCCGCGAGCATCTTCTCCTGCTCCTTCTGTTTCTTCCGCTGCGGGGCGATCATGAAGAAATACATCGCGGCAAACAACAGGACGTAGAAGATGATCATCGTGCTGCCGCCGGGGCCGGAAGGTGCAGCTGCTTGGGCAAAAATTGCGGGCGCGTCGGTGATGAGGGACATTTTCGTCATTGCGTGTTGAGGGTTTTGAAAAAAGAAAACATGCATCCTAACGGGTTTCCCTTGGGCCATAGCAAGCCATAACTCCCCCCACCGCCCGCGTTGAAGAACAAAGCCGCATCCGCTTGGTCCGCCGCTAAATCCGAAGAACACTACGGGTTCAAGCGCTGGGGCGCGCCCCACATCTCCGTGGACGACGGGGGATTCGTCAACGTGCAGCCCCGCGCCGACGGCCGCGGCATCCGCGTGCTCGACGTCGTGGACGAGGCCCTGGGCATGGGCCTGAAGGCCCCGATGGTCATCCGTTTCCAGGACCTGCTCAGACACCGCGTCATCCAGCTCAACGAGTGCTTCATCCGGGCGATCAAGGAGGAGGGCTACAAGGGCGAATACCGCGGCGTCTTCCCCATCAAGGTCAACCAGCTCCGCGAGGTCGTGGACGAGATCGTGCTCGCCGGGAAGGACTTTCACTATGGCCTCGAGGCCGGCTCAAAGCCCGAGCTCATGATCGCCCTCGCGATGCATGAGGGCGCGTCCCGGCTCATCATCTGCAACGGCTACAAGGACGACGACTACATCCGCCTCGCCCTCCTCGGCCGCAAGCTGGGCAAGAAGATCGTCATCGTCGTCGAGCAACTCGCCGAAATCGACGACATCATCCGCCTGTCCCTCGAGACTGGCGTCAAGCCCATGATCGGCTTCCGCGCCAAGCTGCTCACCCGCGGCGAGGGCAAGTGGGCCATGTCCACCGGCGAAAACGCCAAATTCGGCCTCAACACCGCGGAAATCCTCTTCGCCTGCGAAAAGCTCAAGGCTGCCAAGCTCAAGCCCTGTCTCCGCCTCGTGCACTTCCACATCGGTTCCCAGGTGCCGAACATCATCACGATCAAGAACGCCGTCATCGAGGCCACGCGGTTCTACTGCCAGCTGGCCAAGATGGGCTTTCCCATGGGCTACCTCGACGTCGGCGGCGGCCTGGGCATCGATTACGACGGGTCGCGCACGAACTTCGAGAGCTCGATGAATTACTCGATGGAGGAATATGCCCGCGACGTCGTGTTCAACATCCGCGAGATCTGCGCCGCCTCGGGCGTGAAGGTGCCCGACATCGTCAGCGAGTCCGGCCGCGCCGTCGTCGCCCCCCACTCCATGCTCGTCGTCGAGGTCTTCGAGCGGATCAACAAGCGCGAGTCCCTCGCCAAGCAGCACGACCCCAAGGTCCGCCACAAGGTCGTCACCGACCTCGAGCAGATGCTGAAGAACAAGTCGAAGCTCGGCCGCCTCGAGCGGTTCCACGACGCGCTCCAAAAGAAGGAGGAGGCCTTTTCGCTCTTCAACCTCGGCTACCTCGACCTCGAGAACCGCGCCGCCGCGGAGTCGATTTACTGGCAGATTTGCGAGCAGATCGCCAAGGAGGGACGCGACTCGGGTTACCAGCCGGAGGAACTCCACGACCTCGACGCCCTGCTCGCCGACCAATACGTCTGCAACTTCTCGGTCTTCCAGTCGCTGCTCGACCATTGGGCGCTGAAGCAGCTCTTTCCCATCGCCCCGCTGCACCGGTTGAAGGAAGCGCCCACCGTCAACGCCATCCTTGCCGACATCACCTGCGACTCCGACGGCAAGATCGACCGCTTCATCGACCTGCAGGACACGAAGGATTTCATCCGGCTCCACCCGCTCAACGGGAAGCCCTACTACCTCGGTGTCTTCCTCACTGGCGCCTACCAGGACATCATGGGTGACCTGCACAACCTCTTCGGCCGCGTGAACGAAGTGCACGTCTTCCTCGAGAGCGACGAGCCCGACGGTTTCTACATCGAGGAAGCGCTGAGCGGCAGCCGCATCGCCGACGTGATCGAGGGCGTGCAATACCAGCAGGAGGATCTCTGCCGGAAGATGAAGGCCCAGATCGACGCCGCCACGCGCAAGGACATGGTGAAGCCCCGCGAGGGCGTCCGCCTGCTCGAGCTCTACGAGAGCCAGATGCTCAACAAGACTTACCTGAACATCGTGCCAAAGAAGGGCCGGAAGAAGAAGCCGTGACCCGCCCGCCGCAAGGGGTCGCATTCATGGAAACGACTGATCCCAAGGCCGGCGAGCGCGCCTACTACGCGAACCTGAGCCCCGAGGGCCTGCAGCACGCCCGGGAAAAGCCGTTCAGCGACGCCCGCGTCGGCCAATACCTTTCCGACATGGCCGCGCTGCTCGCCATGCTCGAGCCCGCGCCCCGCCGCATTCTCGACCTCGGCTGCGGCACGGGCTGGACTTCCCGCATGCTGGCCCGCGCTGGCTATGAGGTGACGGGTGTCGACATCTCGGCCGACGCCATCGGCATCGCGCAGGAACTCGCCACCGAGGAGGGCCTGCCCAACGCCACCTTCCTCGTCGGCGACTACGAGACCGTCCTGCCGGCCAACACCTACGATTACGTCCTGTTCTACGACGCATTGCACCTCGCTGAGGACGAGGCCGCTGCGCTCCGCACCGCCTGCAACGCGTTGAAGCCCGGCGGGGCCCTGTTCGCCTTCGAACCCGGCAAGGGGCACCATCACAGCGCCGGCTCGCAGCACGCGATCAAGCAGTATGGCGTCCACGAAAAGGACATGCCCCCGTCTCACATTTGGGCCGTGGGCCGCCAAGCCGGATTCACACGCAAGCTCGTCCTGCCCACTCCGCACGACATCAACCGCCGGCTCTACCGCCGAGATTACCACGCCTCGTCGGCTGCCGGCCGCGGCTGGCTGGAAAAACTCTGGGGCTACTACCGCGCCGCGAGCTCGATGCTGTTTCCGTCCAAGGGCGCGCTGACCATCCTCTGGAAATGATCGTCGTTGAGCTGAATGTTCGCCACGCGTGACTTGCGTTGCGCGCGGCCGAGGACTGCGCTGCCTCCATGTCGCGCTTTTCCTGGCTTGGCCTGATTCTGCTTAGCGTGCCGTTGTCCGGAGCGGACACGCGTCCGCTCCCGTCATCGCCCGCTGCTGAGTTTGCCGAGGCGCAGGCTTGGTTTGGCCAATTTCAGCCCGTCCCAGCCGCAGCGCCGGCGAGCCTGCCGTTCACTTTCACCTACGACGGCCAGCCGTCGGCCAAGATTCTGGCCGGGTGGACGGCCACGCACTCGGAGCGCGCACTCGATGCCCAGCGCCTGGAACGCGTCCTCACGTTTACCGATCCGAAATCCGGCCTGCAGCTGCGCTGCGTGGCCGTCAGCTACCGCGACTATCCCACGGTCGAATGGACGCTCTATTTCAAAAACACGGGCTCCGCCGACACGCCGATCCTCGCCGATATCAACGCGCTCGACTCCCGCTGGGCCAGCGAGGGCGCGGAGGACCCTGTGCTGCATCACGAAAACGGCACGTTCTTTCCGTTCTCGCCGACTGACTTCATGCCGCACGTGACGCCGCTCGAGGCCGGAAAACCGCTGCGGCTCATCCCGCTGCTCGGCCGGCCCAGCGGCGGCGTCATGCCGTATTTCAACCTCGCGCGCAGTCCCGCCAGCGGCGTCATCGTCGTCGTGGGCTGGCCCGGCGCCTGGGTCGCAGAGTTCGCCCGCGGCGAAAAGGACGGCGTCCGCGTCACCGCCGGCCAGGAGCGCGTGCACCTGCGGTTGCATCCGGGCGAGGAGATCCGCTCTCCGTTGATGGTGGTGCAGTTCTGGCGCGGCGACTGGATCGGCGCGCAAAATACGTGGCGGCGCTGGATGCAGGCCCACAATTTGCCCAAGCTCTTCGGCGGTCCGCTGCACCCGGTGCTGTGGCCCAGCAGTGGCGGTCAGACGGACAATATGGTCCACGCCACCGAGGCGAACCAGCTGCTCTACATCGACCGCTACTTGGAGGAGAAATTCCCGATCGAGGGCTGGTGGATGGACGCAGGCTGGTATGAGAACGCCGGCCGCTGGCAGGAGCCGTTGGCTTTCCGCGTCGACCGCAAACGTTTCCCGCGCGGGTTGCGCTACGTCGCCGATTACGTGCACCAGCACGGGCTGAAGACCCTGCTCTGGTTCGAGCCGGAGCGGATCATGCCGACCAACGACCTGTTCAAGACGCACCCTGACTGGCTCTTCCCGAACCTGATCACGAAGCGACTCTCTAAGCTGTTCTACCTGGGCAATCCCGATGCGCTCGCTTGGCGCATTGACGAGGTCAGCAAGGTCCTCGACGAAGAAGGCATCGATGTTTACCGAAACGATTTCAACGTCGTCGAGCCGGTGGAACTCTGGCGCAGCCACGACCCCGAGGACCGGCAAGGCATCATGGAGAATCACCACGTCGTCGGCTACCTCGCCTACTACGATGCGCTGCTCCGCCGCCATCCCGGGTTGATGATCGATTCCTGCGCCGGTGGCGGGTCGCGCAACGACCTGGAGACGATGCGCCGCGCGCTGCCGTTCTACCGCTCCGATTACCTTTTCGACGTCGTTTCGAACCAGTGCCAGAGCTACGGCCAGGCGCTGTGGCTGCCGTTCAACGGCACGGTTCCCGGCGAGAAACAGTTCAGCACCTACGAGCTGCGCAGCGACTTCGCCTGCCCGTCCGTGTTGCCGTGCTGGAACCTGCCGGATCGCACCCTGCCCTACGACCTGCTGCGCAAGACCGTGAAGGACTGGCAGGAATACGCGCCCAACTACTTTGGCGATTTCTACCCGCTCACCCCACCTAGCCTCGCCCCCGACGTCTGGGTCGCGTGGCAATTCAACCGTCCTGAAGCCGGTCGCGGCGTCGTGCAGGCCTTCCGCCACGACCAGAGCAGTTACACGTCCGCGCACTTCAAACTCCGCGGCCTCGACTCCGCCGCGCGCTACCGCCTAACCGACGTCGACACCTCTGACGCGCCGAAAACTTTCACGGGCCGTGAGCTCATGGACGCCGGCTTCGATGTGGTCGTGCCCGAGAAGCCCGGCGCCGTGATCATCAATTACCAGCGCCTGTAGGTCGGGCTTTACGCCCGACAGGTGGGCCGTGCGCTCCGCGCGCGGCAATCTCGCACGAGCTGGAGCCGCGGCGCCCTCGCCCCGACTCCATTTTACGACATCGGTT